>PDWJ01000915.1_pt1 | contig 39558 bp, 30 predicted proteins | sample 1430881 | NCBI WGS metagenome assembly PDWJ01 (sample SAMN01162460, study PRJNA174530) | Oral metagenome, whole genome shotgun sequencing project. | biome: Marine environment; feature: Marine mammal; material: Swab sample of the gingival sulcus; isolation source: swab sample of gingival sulcus...
GTTATCCTCACCGAAACGCCTGTGGATCGCACCGGAGGCAGTCTCCGGGAATACAAAAGCAGAACAGGTATCGATCACTTGATACAGTTTATAGCAACTTTGAATGGATCGAACAAGGCACGAAATTCATCTATTTTCACTGATTTTCAAAAAAATTGGATTATGTCAGAAGCCGCAAGGGGCATGACAGACCTTTTTGTCTTGGGTATTTTCAAGCGACGGCATCCTTTTGAGTTTAAAAATAAAAAAAGGAAACTGTAATCGCTCGTGAGATTCTTTTGAGATCCGCGCGCGAGAATCAAAAGCCGTAAGTTCCGCTTGAATTTTTCACAACGTTTGGGCGTTCACCGGGAATCCCTGGCAGCGACAATAATCATTTTTCAAATTGTACTTGGATATGCTATATAATACAATTTTTGAGGAAAAGGCGTCAGGGGCATTTTGAGCCCAAAAGAAGATGCCTGCTCACGAGGCACCGGCAACCGGCAGGTCGTAGACTGGCCGTCAGCAAAGCAAATGCGATGCCCTGTGAGCACCTGCAAAAAAGGAGGCGTGTGGCCTCCTTTATATGGATCGAAATGGCGCGCCTGGCAGGATTCGAACCTGCGGCCTACGGATTAGAAGTCCGTTGCTCTATCCAGCTGAGCTACAGGCGCGCGAACAAAAAATATGCGTAGCATACCGTACAATGATTGTCCATACGAAAAGAGGCCATTGATCCGCATAGAAAAATCCCATAGCGACGACAAATGATAGGGGAATCCGATTAAAGTATGAAAAAAGGGAAAAAAAAAGCAGCCGTCGCGGTACCGAAAAAAAAGCAGCCGCGTGCCGCCGAGCGTCCCAGTGACAAGGCCCTTGTCAAATATGATCCACTTCAGCGTTATCTGGCCGAAATAAGCCGTTACAATCTGCTTACCAGGGAAGAAGAAGTCGAACTCGGAAAACGGGTCCAGGAGCAGGGGGACCAGGAAGCTGCCTATCGCCTGGTCACCTCCAATTTGCGTCTCGTGGTCAAAATTGCGCTCGAATTTCAACGGGTGTGGATGCAAAACCTTCTGGACCTGATCCAGGAGGGGAATATCGGCCTGATCCAGGCGGTGAAAAAATTCGACCCGTATAAAAATGTAAAATTTTCCTATTATGCCTCGTTCTGGATCAAAGCTTATATCCTCAAATTCATCATGGATAACTGGCGGCTGGTCAAGATTGGTACGACCCAGGGGCAACGGAAACTTTTTTTCAAACTCAAAAAAGAGAAGCAGAAACTCATCGACGAGGGATTCGATCCCAAGCCGAAACTCCTTTCCCAGAGGTTGGGTGTTTCAGAGCGTGAAATCGTAGATATGGACCAACGCCTGGATGGCTGGGATATCTCGCTGGATGCACCGCTCAAGGAAGATTCCGATACGGAACGGATCGAATTCATGAGCACCGATTCGCAGTCTGCCGAAGAGACCGTTGCCAATAAGGAAATGAAGTCCTTACTGAATGCCAAAATTACCGAATTCCGCAAACAGATGACGGAAAGGGAACTGGATATTTTCGACCGCCGAATTTTTTCAGATACCCCGGTGACGCTCCAGGAAATTGGTGACAAATATGGTATCTCAAGGGAGCGGGTCAGGCAGGTGGAAAAAAATGTGGTCAAGAAAATGAGAGATTATTTCAAAAAAGAAATTCCGGACTTCGAAACCTATACCGAAGGGGTTTCCTGAAATCCAACCTTGCAAAAGTCAAAGCTCCACCAGGCAACAACGATAACATGTATATAATTATATTTAGAATAGTTAAGTCAATTTTCATAATGCTCTGGATTGCCTTTTTCACGGCTTGTAGCATGATCGGACCCGGGTCACGACAGTCATCCTCATTTCCGACTGACACCAATCGGATGCGTCCGGTAAACAGTTACTACCTTTTCTCTGAAGCACACCTGAGCCGTAAAAACGGGAATCTGAATCGCGCCGTCCAACTCCTGAAGCAGGCCGCCGCAGCCGATCCGGACTCGATCTATCTTAGACGGGAACTGGCCGGATTATGGCTGTTGAAAAAAGACCCGTCAAAGGCGTTGACGCTCCTTGAGGGGATACTGGATCAACACCCCGATGATCTGGAGACCCTGCGATTGGCCGGGCAGGTCTATCGGAACGGCGACGACACCCACAAAGCCATTGATGCCTTCGTCCGCATCCTTGCGATAGATCCGAAACAGCAAAACATTTACCTGTTGCTGGGAGACCTGTACATGGGGCAGGAGCAATGGGATGATGCACAGGCCACCTACCTGCAACTGGTCGATCATTTCCCCGGCGCCTATGCCGGTTATTTTTTCCTGGGCCGCATCAGTGCCATCAAGGGCGAAAAGGAAAAGGCACGTGACTATTTCAACAAAACACTGAGCATCGAACCCGAATTGGTGGAGTCCCGCTTTGAATTGGCTGCCATCTATGAAGATGGCGGCGATTTCGCCAAAGCGGCATCGGTTTACGAAGAGATTCGCCGGCATAACCCCAACAACAACCAGGCCGCCATGGCGCTGGGGTACGCCTATTCAAGGCTTGGAAAAAAGGCGTCCGCACAAGATCTGTTGGTTCCATTGGGTGATAAAAGCGTCAGTGACAGATCCGTTGTCCGTACCCTGGTCCGGCATTATCTGGACAAGAACAAGTACGAAGCCGCTGCGATCATCATCGCCGGCATGCTGGACACGCCGCAACCCAATCCGGACCTTTTTTACCTGGCCGGGGTCGCACTGGATGGAGACAACCGGAAGCAGGCTGCCATTGATGCCCTTCGAAAGGTGCCGCCCACATCCCGATTTTTTCAGAGCGCCGCCATCCACGCCGCACTGCTGTACCAGGAGATGGAACAGCTTCAAACGGCCATTGCCTTTCTTCAGGAAACCGTTGACAAAGCGCCCCAGAACCCTGAATTCAGATTATATCTGGGATCTTTTTACGAGCAAACACAAGCCTATCAGGAAGCCGAAGCGATTTTGAAATCAGGCCTCGAACTGGATCCCAGGCATTCACGCATCTTTTTTCGCCTGGGGGTGGTTTATGACAAATGGGGTCGCAAAGATGAATCCATCGCGGCCATGAAGCAGGTCATCCAGCTGGATCCGGAAAATGCCAATGCCTTGAATTACCTTGGGTATACCTATGCCGACATGGGCGTCAATCTCGACCAGGCGGAACAATTGATCCGCAAGGCCCTGGCGCACAAACCAGGCGACGGATATATCACCGACAGCCTGGCCTGGGTGTACTACAAGCGCGGAGAGTTCGACAAAGCGCTTCCATTGTTGGAAGAAGCCGCCCGTCTGGTACCGGAAGATCCCATCGTCAAGGAACATTTGGGAGATGTGTACCGCCAGTTAGACATGATTGACAAGGCCATTGAGAGCTACCGGCAGTCCATCAAAAGCGGTCACACGGAAAAAGCGGCCGTGGAAGCGAAGATCAAGCTGTTGAAACCATGATTGATCTGTGTGCCATTCCGTTGACCCGCGCCCCATGGCCACAAGTGTTTGGCAGCCATTCAACCTGGCATGTGTGGTGTGTGCTTTTGCTGATCTGGATACCCGCCGCATGCACGCATTTACCAACCCGAACGGTTCCAACGGATGATGCTGCCGTGCATCTGATGGCAGACCTTGTGCAGATCAACAAAGCGTTGAAACAGTTTAAATGTGTGGCCCGGATCACCCTGACCGGGCCGGACCGCCCGGCACAGACCTTCCGTGCAGCCATTGCCGGCCAATATCCCAACCGCCTGAGGATCGACTTGCTGGCGCCCTTCGGGGGGGCGGCTGCCAACTTCTCCAGCGATGGAAACCACCTGTACCTTGTAAACCACAGATCGCGTGAATATCATAAAATCCGATTGGGTGCAGGCAGCCTCAGCCGCTTGCTCCATGTGGATGTTACCGTGGAGGAATTGGTCGAACTGCTATTGGGGCGCGTCCCCATGGCATCGAAGTGGCAGGCAAAAATGACCGAAACCGAATCCAGGGCGCTGTCAGGTCTGGCTTTCCATGACATTTGGGGCATCGAACGCCAGCGGATTGATCTAAATGCCGATCGTCGCCCCGTTGGTGCTACATGGTATGATCGCCGGCACCATGCGGTCCAACGACTGGTTATTGATGCCCTTCAGGTGGTTGACGGATTCGATCTGCCCGAAAGTCTGGAATTGAAGGCGAATTCAGGAGACCGGGTCAAGGTACGTATCGAACGCTACATGCCGAATGCGCCCATCAAGGACTCACTTTTTATCCTGGAGCCGCTGCCGTCCTGACCCATTTTGACGAAACTATCAAAAAGAGAGTGAGATCATGAACGATCATCCTTCCCCCAACGCAAAAGCTGCCGGCGGCAAGCAGCCGGCTGCCGATTCCCAGGACCAGCGCATCGCCGATACGCTGTCTAAGATCAACAACAAACTCATCGTCATGAGCGGCAAAGGCGGTGTGGGTAAATCCAGTTTTGCCACCAATCTGGCTGTCTCCCTTGCCGTCAAGGGATTTTCCACCGGGCTTTTGGATGTGGACCTGCACGGACCGAGTATCGCCGGCATGCTGGGCATCAATGCCTTGCTCGATGTGGGCGATGATCAGCGTGTCATCCCCAAAGATGTCCTTTCCCATCTAAAAGTGGTTTCGATGCAGTCTTTGATGAAAGATCCCGACCAGGCCGTCATTTGGCGTGGACCGGCGAAAACCGGCATCATCCATCAATTCATCGGTGACGTGCAATGGGGCGAACTGGATTTTTTGGTCGTCGATTCCCCTCCGGGAACAGGAGACGAGCCCTTGAGCGTCGCGCAAACCATTGATGGCGCCAAAGCCCTGATCGTCACCACCCCCCAGGATGTTGCCCAGGCCGATGTTCGCAAATCAATCAACTTTTGCCGGACCGTCAATCTGGAGATCGTGGGACTGGTTGAAAACATGGGGCCTTTTGCCTGTCCCTGTTGCGGCAAAACTGTCGAGTTGTTCAAGCGTCGGGGGGGACGTCGCACCGCCGATACAATGAAGGTCCCCTTTTTGGGAACATTGCCGTTCGACCCCAAGGTTGTTGAAGCCTGTGATACGGGAAAACCCATCGCATCCGAAAACCAGGGCGGTGAATTCGCTGAAGCGCTTGATCGTGTGGTTGGAGATATTGTCTCCCGCTTATGACCATCCCTGCCAAAAGCCCTGGAATTAGAGGCGCGACCGCCCTGTTTCAACCGGCCGATGTACCTCCCCCAAAAACAAAGGTGTTTTACGGGAAAGGCCGGCGGGCATCGACGATGGGGAACTGATGGAGCAATTGATTGACGATGGGCACATCTGATAAGGCCGATACCTTTGCAGCACCGCCGGTGCTGGACGAGATCAAATCTGATTTGGACAACCGGGAACAGGGTCTTCTGGCACCCATGGCCACGAACAGCCGGTCCGGCGTTCGGCGCCGCCCGATTATTGATTCGGAGGCCGGCTATCGCCTGGCTTTTTCACTGGATGCCGACCGCATTCTGCACAGCCGGGCCTATACACGCTATATCGATAAAACCCAGGTTTTCTACCTGATCGCCAACGACCACATCACCCACCGTGTGCTGCATGTGCAATTGGTGTCCAAAATCGCCCGCACCATCGGTCGTTTTCTCAAACTCAACGAAGACCTGATCGAGGCCATCGCCCTGGGCCATGATATCGGCCATACCCCTTTCGGCCATGAAGGAGAACGCTATCTTTCCGACCTTTGCAAAAAGGCCGGTATCGGCCATTTTCTGCACAATGTTCAGAGCATTCAGTTCCTGGACTGCGTGGAACGCAAGGGGCGCGGCTGGAACCTGTGCCTGCAGACACTCGACGGGATATTGTGTCACGACGGTGAAATTCACAACCGTTTGCTTTCCCCGCAGCCGGATAAGGACTTCGGTACTTTCGAAAAAGAGATCTCGGCCAAAAAGGCGAATCCGGACCACCCGCTGATTCCTATGACCTCAGAAGGTTGCGTCGTCCGCATGGCCGACACCATCGCATATATCGGCCGGGATCTCGAAGACGCCATTCGGCTGGACATACTGAAGCGCGACGATATTCCCGCCGCCATCACCCGCATCCTGGGCAACACCAACGGCACCATCGTTTACCGTCTTGTGACCGATGTGATTCAGAACAGTCACAACACCCCCCACATCGCTTTCAGTGCCGAATTGTCCGAGGCTCTCAAGGCCCTGAAAACATTCAATCTCGAAAGGATCTACCTCAACCCCAAAAATAGAATCCATTCGAAAACCATTCACGATCTGTTTAACCGGCTGTTCGACATGCGCCTGGAGGACCTGGAGTCCGGCAACCGACGTTCCGACATATTCACCGGTTTTCTGGAAAATATGTCCCAGGCCTACATTGACGGTCACAGCAGCCCGGAAATCGTCCGTGACTATATCTCCGGCATGACCGACCGCTATTTTCTGCACCAGTTTCCGGAACACCTTCGCCCCGTTACATCCCGCTGACGGCAGTCATGATGCCATATCCCGGTATCATCCAAAATGCCGCTTTGCCCATTGATGGGAATTTTGATTGTTTTGGGGCAAGGAAATGGGCGTATGGGGGCGCACCGAACCGGTTCCCATGGGCCGAAAAAAAGGTTGAGTTTTAGGGCGGAAAAGGATAAAGATGCTTGATAATCAAAGGGTTTCACGGCTGTTTTCGTTAAGCTGGACGCGTGTGGTAAAAGACTCTCCGTCCCAAGTGCAGCCGCATTTATAACAGAAAACCAGGTGAGGGAGAAAAGAGCATGAAAAAGGTGAAAGTCGCCTTCTGGATCGTCGTCATCGGATTGGTCGCGCTCATCGTGGGCCAGAACTGGGAGTTTTTCAAAACCCCTACCAGCCTGCTGGTCAACCTGTTTTTTGCAAAATATGAGACGCCGCATCTGGCCAACGCCGTATTTTTCGTCGCCATCTTCTTCATCGGCCTGCTGATCTCTTATTTCTTCAGCCTTTTCAAACAATACAAAGACGGTAAGACCATAAAAACACTTCGGGCCAAAGAGGCCAGTCTGGTGGAAACGGTGTCATCCCTGGAAAAACAGCTTGCCGCGTTCGAGAAGCCTGCCGGCAGTGCGGCAGCGGCCACGCCCATCGATGCGGAACCGTTGCCCGCCGCTGATGGGAAATAATTCGAACCACCCCCTCAATTGCGGTAATTCGGGTTGGACGACGACCCGATTCGTCACCCCATCCCGGTGATCGCCTGTGTCACCAGCCACTGCAAAGCCGGTAAGGTGCCAAAGCCAAGTCCCGTTAGATGACCACCGCTAAAGCCACCCCCATGATGAAACAATACCTCTCCATCAAGGAGCGGTATCCCGACGTCCTGCTGTTTTATCGCATGGGCGATTTCTATGAAATGTTTTTCGAAGATGCCCAGCTGGCATCCAGGGAACTGGACATTGCGCTGACGTCCAGAAACAAAAACGACAAGGCACCGGTCCCCATGTGCGGCGTACCCTACCGCGCCGCACGCAATTATATATCCAGGCTGATTGAAAAAGGGCATAAAGTCGCCATTTGCGATCAGGTGGAAGACCCCAGGGATGCCAAGGGGCTTGTCAAACGGGAAGTGGTCCAGGTGGTCACGCCGGGGATGATCATCGACGACGCGCTGCTCGATGAAAAAAGCAACAATTTCATTGTATCGGTGGCACGCCACAAAAAAGTCACCGGTCTGGCCAGCCTCGATATCTCCACGGGCAGTTTCCGGCTGACGGAGACCGCCGATCCGGCTGTCGCGGCGGACGAGATCTGTCGTATCGCCCCTCGGGAATTGCTGCTTTCCGAGTCACTGCAGGCGGATGAGGCCATAAAAGCGTCGTCTGCAAACCTGCTTTGCATTGCCGTCACCGTGCTGCCGGATCGGTTGTTCGCCTTCGCCGACGCCCGCCGGCGTCTGGTCGATCAGTTCGATACGATCAGCCTGGAGGGTTTCGGCTGTGAATCCATGACCGCCGGTGTGGGAGCCGCCGGCGCATTGCTTCATTATGTCATGGAGACCCAATGTCAGAAGGTCGACCATCTGGACACGCTCCAGACTTATGTCCTGGATCATTTTCTCATCGTGGACGACCAGAGCTATCGCAATCTGGAACTGTCCGGGAACCTGCGAACCGGCAATAGACAGGGATCGCTTTTGGGTGTCATGGATGCCACCCTCACCCCCATGGGCGGACGCCTGATGGCCCACTGGCTGCGATACCCCTTGCTGGACCCGGCGCTTATCCAAAAGCGTCAGGATGCCGTTGCCGAAGCCGTCGAACAGATGCAGGTCCGTCAATCGGTCCGTGACTGCCTCAAACAAATTCGAGATCTGGAGCGACTGGGCAGCAAACTTTCCATGGGACACGGGAACGCCCGGGACTTGACCGCCCTGAAACAATCCATCCAGGCACTGAGCGGGTTGTTCGCACAACTGGCCCCATTCACCGCCAGGGCCTATGTCTATGATCGGGACATCGGCGTTTTGGCCGATCTGGCCGAACGCATTGATCATGCCATTCGTGAGGATGCGCCCCCGGTGATCACCGAGGGCGGAATGATTCGCCAGGGCTACGATGCGCAACTGGACGAGCTGATTCGCATCAGCAGCGACGGCAAAGGCTGGCTGGCGGAACTGGAAGCCAAAGAACGTGAATCCACGGGTATCAATACCCTCAAGGTCCGGTTCAACAAGGTGTTCGGGTACTATATCGAAGTTCCCCGGTCCCACAGCGAATCGGTGCCGGATCACTATGTGCGCAAGCAGACCCTGGTCAATGCCGAACGCTACATCACCGATGAATTAAAACAATTTGAGTCCCGCGTGCTCAATGCCGAAGAGCGGCGTGCCAGCCTCGAACGCGACATCTTCACTGCCATCCGGGAGCGGGCCGTGGCCCTGCATACCGACATTCAGCAGATAGCCCGCTTCATTGCATGCACGGATTGCCTGACCACCTTCGCACATGTGGCCCATCACAACGGGTATTGCCGGCCGGCGATCAATACCGACGGCATCGTCGAGATAAGGGACGGACGCCATCCGGTGGTGGAGAAACTGATTACCGGCGAACGTTTCGTACCAAACTCCATTCGAATGGACAACCGTGAAAATCAGGTATTGATCATTACCGGCCCCAACATGGCAGGCAAATCGACGATTCTGAGGCAGGTGGCATTGATCACCATCATGGCCCAGATGGGATCCTATGTCCCGGCACAGACAGCCGATATCGCCGTAACCGATCGCATTTTTACACGCGTTGGTGCCCTGGACAATCTGTCCGCCGGCCAGAGTACCTTCATGGTGGAAATGCAGGAAACCGCCAATATCGTCAACCATGCCACGGAACGCAGCTTGGTGATTATGGATGAAATCGGCCGGGGAACGTCAACCTACGATGGATTGAGCATCGCATGGGCCATTGCCGAACACCTGCATGAACTGAACGGCAAGGGCACACGCACCCTTTTCGCCACCCACTATCACGAACTGACAGAACTGGCCGACCGGTTCGAACGAATCAAAAATTACAACATTGCCGTCAAAGAATGGAATGACGAAATCATCTTTTTGCGGAAATTGGTTGAAGGCGGGACCAATCGCAGCTATGGGATTCAGGTGGCGCGTCTGGCCGGAATTCCCGATGCGGTGATCCAGCGTGCCAAGGTCATTCTTGCCAGTGTTGAGGCAGGTGTGCACCCGTCGGCCAAGCAGAGCCAACCGGATGACAGCCATACAGACGACAAAGACGGCCACGTTCAGTTGGAGTTGTTTCGGCCTGTGGAAAAACAGATCCTGGAAACCCTGCAAATGCTTGATATCGGTCGAACGACACCTGTGGATGCACTCAACGTGCTGAATGAGCTTACCATCAAGGCTCAAACCGTGATAAAATGACCATGCCCAAAAACAATATCCAACGCTGCCTGCTGCTCGTCTCATGCATGCTTCTGGTAAGCATGATGGTCCAGCAATGGCTGCCCGCCCGGGCTTGGGCCTTGACACCCAAGGAACAATATTACCGGGCTGAAAAGGCGTATTCCGACCTCAAAAAAAATGTCCGTCATCAGAAATACCGCGACAAGTGGCTGAACTGCATAGATAAATTTGAAAAAGTAACCCGCCTCAAACCCAATGGCCCCTGGGCGGCCGCAGGGCTTTATAAATCCGGTCTTTTGTATCTGGAACTCTACAAACGATCCTATCTGAGCAGCGACCGGGGCAAAGCCATGGATGCCTTCGAGCGCATCGTCAATCGATATCCCAAGAGCCGGTATGCACCCAAATCCAGGTCTCAGCTCAAGGAGCTTAAGCAAAAACAAAAAAAGACTGCCCAAAAGGCACCGGCACCTTCCCACCTGGCCCGTGCTCACAAGGCCTACAAGCAGCTCATGGACAGTCCCCGCAAACAGAAATACCGGGATCAATGGGAAAAATGCATCGATCGCTTCAAGGTGGTCTATCGTGCCAATACCCGGGGGCCCCACGCTGCCGAATCCATGTATATGATCGGATACCTTTACAAAGGCTTATCGGGCGTATCGCGCCGCGCGGATGATAAAAAGCTGGCCATGGACTATTTCCGACGGGTCAAGCACGATTTTTCAGGGTCCCCCTTTGCCCGCAAGGCTGCTGCCGAACTCAGGGGACAGCCGGCACCACACCCCAAAAAGGCACCGGATGATCCCCTGGCCGACGTGATTGCCAAGAATCAACCCCCTGCGTCCGCGCCGTCGAAGATAACGGAAGATATTGCCCTGCGAACCGGCCTGGTGACCGTTAAAGGCCTGCGTTTCTGGTCCAATCCCAATTATACACGCATCGTCATCGATGCCGACCGGGAAACCAATTTTTCACATCGTCTGCTGAAAAAAGATCCGTCCATCAAGAAACCGCAACGCCTGTATATCGATCTGACCAAAAGCCGCCTGGGCAAAAATATTCCCAAATTCATCCCCATTAACGACGAATTGTTGAGTGACGCCAGGGCCGGGCAATATACACCGGCATCGGTACGCATTGTTGTAGATATTAAGTCATTCAAGCACTATAAGATATTTTCTCTAAAAAATCCCTTTCGCATCGTATTGGATGTCTGGGGACAGGAGACAAGGACGCAGACGGCAGGACAGAAGGCGCCGACACGCCCCTCGACGGGCAAAGTCCCGGCCGGTGCCATTGCCAGACAATTGGCCCTGGGGGTGAGCCGGATCGTCATTGATCCCGGTCATGGCGGCAAAGACTACGGGGCACCCGGCTACCTGAAAGGGGTTCACGAAAAGCATATCGTCCTGCAGATCGCCAAACGCCTGGCCCGTAAAGTGGAATCGGACCTCAAGTGTGATGCCGTTTTGACCCGCTCCACAGACAGATTTCTGACACTCGAAGAACGAACGGCCATCGCCAACACCCAGAACGCCGACCTGTTCGTGTCGATTCATACCAATGCCGTGCGGGACAAACGTGCTTACGGCATCGAAACTTACTTTCTGAACCTGGCCACAGACGACGATGCCATCCGGGTCGCCGCCCGTGAAAATGCCACATCCACCAAGAATATCAGTGATCTGGAATCGATCCTCAGCGACTTGATGCAAAACGCCAAAATAAACGAATCCAGCCGCCTGGCGGCCATGGTGCAAAATGAAACCTGTCTGCATTTGAAAAAGAAATTCAGCCATATTCGCAACAAAGGCGTCAAGCAGGCGCCGTTTTATGTGCTGCTCGGTGCCCAGATGCCGGCCCTGCTGGTGGAAACGTCATTCATCTCCAATCCACGTGAATGCAAACGACTGACCAGCGCCAAATACCAGGAGGCCCTTTGTGACGGGATTATCAAGGGTATCCGCAATTACATCCGGGAAATCAGCCCAAAGGCCAGTTTCCGTCAGCAATCGTCGGTGGACGCCAACGGTTGACCGCCTCGCAACTGCTACGGCTTCAGCGCAGACATGTGCGGCCCGCTCAACCCATTTTCCCAGGAGGAGGAAACCCATGGCATACGAAAACATTGTTTTTGACGTGACCGATGGCATTGCCACCATCGCCTTCAATCGCCCCAAAGCCCTGAATGCGCTCAATGGGCAATTGCTCGACGAGTTGTCAGCCGCCCTGGACCAAATCGATGCCAATGAAGAGATTCGAGTCCTCGTTCTCACCGGGACAGGCGAAAAATCCTTTGTCGCGGGTGCAGACATCAACGAGTTGGCCACTTTCGACACCCTGCAAAGCAAACGGTTTGCACGCAAGGGCCAACAAATCATCGGACACCTTCAGAAACTGGCCATTCCGGCGATTGCAGCGGTCAACGGTTTTGCACTGGGCGGAGGCAGTGAAATGGCCCTGGCCTGTGACTTCATATATGCCTCGGAAAATGCCATGTTCGGCCTGCCCGAAATCACCCTGGGGCTGATCCCGGGATTCGGCGGCACCCAGCGTCTGCCGCGACTGGTTGGCAGCAACCGGGCCAAAGAAATGATCTTTACCGGCAAGATGCTTCCGGCTGCCGAAGCGGCGTCAATCGGCATGGTCAACCGCGTTTTCCCCGCCGAATCGCTGATGGAAGAAGTGATGAAAACCGCCAAAGCCATCGCCGCCAGGGGCAAAGTGTCCTTGCGTGCCGCCAAACAGGCAGTCAACAACGGTCTCAATGTGGACCTGGCTTCCGGCATGCACATCGAAGCGGATGCCTTCGCCATCTGCATGGCCAGTGAGGACAGTAAAGAGGGCACCCGGGCCTTTCTCGAGAAACGCAAACCCCAGTTCAAGGGAAAATTGAGCGATTAAAGCATATCTAACTTAAATATATTAAAATTTAATCATTCAGAATGGGAATAGAGGGCACTCTCAATCCCGGCCGAGTGAGGGGCGTTATCTGGCCCCATTTGCGAAGGAGACCGAAATTTAATGATTTATGACATCGAATATGAAACCATGCCGCGGGAAGCTTTGGAAGCCATCCAAATCAGACGGCTTCAGACCACCCTGGAACGGGTATACGCCAGCGTTCCCTTTTACCGTGAAAAATTCAAGCAGGCCGGGATCAAACCCGCAGATATTCAGGGCCTGAAAGACATGCGGCACATTCCGTTCACCACCAAACAGGATCTGCGGGACAACTATCCGTTCAACATGTTCGCCGTCCCCATGGATAACGTGGTGCGCATACACGCTTCTTCCGGAACCACCGGCAAACCCACGGTCGTGGGCTATACGGCCAGAGATATTGCCACCTGGTCCAAACTGATGGCCCGTTCATTGGCCGCCGGCGGTGCCGGACGCGGTGACATTATCCATAACGCATACGGTTACGGTCTGTTTACCGGCGGTCTGGGCGTCCATTACGGAGCCGAACGGCTGGGCGCCTCTGTGATCCCGGTGTCCGGCGGCAATACCAACCGTCAGGTCGTGATCATGAAAGATTTCGGCCCGACCATACTCACTGCAACCCCATCTTACGCTTTGCATCTGGCAGAAGTGGCCGCAGATATGGGCGTCTCTTTTTCGGATTTGAGTTTCAAATTCGGTATCTTCGGCGCGGAACCGTGGTCCGAAAAAATGCGTCAGGAAATCGAACGCAAATTGAACCTCGTGGCTGTGGATATTTATGGGCTGAGCGAAGTGATGGGCCCGGGAGTGGCCATCGAGTGCCATGAGGCCAAAAGCGGACTGCATGTATTCGAGGATCATTTCATCCCCGAAATTGTCGACCCCATAACCCTCGAACCCCTGGAACATGGACAAACCGGCGAACTGGTCTTCACATCGCTGACCAAAGAGGCTTTTCCGGTTATCCGATACCGGACACGGGATATCACCAGCCTGAAGCCCGAACCCTGCATCTGTGGCAGGACCCACCTGCGCATGAATCGGATTACCGGTCGCAGCGACGATATGCTGATCATCCGGGGAGTCAACGTATTTCCATCACAGATCGAAAGTGTGCTCATGGAAATCGAGGATGTGGAACCCCACTACCAGTTGCTGGTGGACCGCAAGGACAATCTGGATGTACTCACGGTCAAGGTCGAGGTCGGTGAACGCAGCTTCAGCGATGAAGTCAGGGGACTACAGTTGCTGGAGAAAAAAATAACCAAAACCATCAAAGAGTTGTTGGGCGTTTCGGCCCGGGTCAAACTGGTGGAGCCCAAAGCGATTGAAAGAAGCCAGGGCAAGGCCATAAGGGTTGTGGACAATCGTAAACTCTGACAATAAGCCGGCTGGCTTTCGATAATGCATCGGAATCATTTCGTTAATTGCCAGAAGCCAGTTTCCGATGGCCCAACTCAGGTGACATTTGTTTTTAAATCCAATTACGGCTCAAGTCGGCTTGATTGGCGGCCGATTAGAAAAAAAAGGAGGAAGACATGCATGTAAAACAAATATCCGTTTTCCTGGAAAATAAATCCGGGCGTCTCTCGGAAGTCACGGCCATTTTGACCGAGGCACAGGTAAATATTCGTGCCCTGGCCCTGGCCGACACCTCCGATTTCGGGGTGCTGCGCCTGATTGTCGACGATACCGAAAAGGCCCGATCAGCCCTTAAACACAACGGCTTCACCGTAAGCATCACCAACGTGGTGGCCGTAGAAGTAAACGACCGCCCCGGCGGACTGCACGATATCCTGATGATGCTCCATCAGGCGGATCTGAATGTCGAGTACATGTATGCGTTCGTAAGATCCTCCGGAAGCAATGCCGTCATGATTTTCCGCATCGAAAAGAGTGAGGCGGCCATCAGCATGTTTCAAGCCAAAGGTGTAAACGTGATCGATGACCGCCGATTGTATGACCTGTAGCGGGTCTGATGCCCGCCGGGCAATTTCGAAACCTTCCCGTCCGCTGAAGAAGGTGTTTGAACTTTAAAGTGATTTTGAATGATTCATGTGGTATACGTGAATTTTCAGGAAAATTGATAAACGATATACCGTACGAACAGGTGAAGAACAGGTGAAAAATGGCCGAAAAACGGGTCAATCAGGCCCAGGTAATCTGGGCCATCGCTTTGATACTGGCAGGCTTGGGGGTGTTCTACCGGATTCCCCAGGTGATGCCGTCCATCGAACAGATATCCAGATTCTCAGACGCCTCGGGGTTCATCCGTTTCTGTTTTTACTTCATCGGCCTATTCCTTGTCGGTGGCGGATGCCGGAAGCTTTACGACCAATTCGGCAAAAAGCAAGATTCGCAGGATACGGGAAATGATGTTTAAACACCTACACCCTCAACCGATAACAGGTAACAACCATGGCCAATGCAGAAATTTCACTGCCGATTGAGGAAGAAACGGGTCATGCGGCAATGACCGAGGCCCAGTACAAGTCAAAAATCGACGATATCGGCAAACGCCTCGGCGCCGCCAAAAATCTGGCCGAGGCCCTGATCAATCTGAAAGACGAAATCTGCGAACTGTTCGGCGCAGACCGGATCACCGTTTATGTTGTGGACGGCGTCAAACGGGAACTGGTGTCACGCTTCAAATCCGGCAGTGAAGTCGCCGAAATACGGATACCGGTGGCCCCGACCAGCATTGCCGGATACGCCGCATTGAAACAGACCCTGGTGAACATCAAGGATGTCTATAATCACCAGGAACTCAAGGCCATCGACCCCGAAATTCAATTCGACTCCAGTTGGGACCGACGGACCAGCTACCGCACCAGGGAAATACTGGCCTATCCCATCGTGTACCAGAGATACCTCATGGGAACCCTGGAACTGATCAACCGCAAAGCCGAAGGCGGATTCAGCCGTGCGGACGAAAAGGCGATCCAGGCGCTTTCCAAAATCATGGGGATCGCACTCTATAACCAGAAGCGCATCGCCGCCCGCGTCGGTCGAACGAACAAATACGATTACCTGCTTGAAAACCATCTGCTCACCCAAAAGGAGCTGGCCAAGGCCATCAGCGACGCGGCACAAAAAAAAGAACCGGTTTCCACGATCCTGATGAAGGACTACGAGATTCCCAAAAAGGAGATCGGCAGCGCACTGGAGAAATATTTCAAAACAAACTTCATCGAATACAACCCCAGCTATCCGATCCCCGGCGACTTGATTCAGGGGCTCAAGGTGTCTTTTATGCGCACCAATATCTGGGTCCCCCTGAAAAGCGAAGACAACAAGGTGGTCGTTGCCGTAGACAATCCCCACGATCTCAAAAAGATCGACGAAATCAAAGCCCTGTTTCCCGGTCGCCTGGTGACTTTCTACGTCAGCCTCAAACAGGATATCCTGGATTTCATCAAACTCTTTACCCAGGACGAAAAAGAACTGGCCGAGATCGACGACATCCTTTCCCAGCTTCAGGATGAAGCCGAGGAAGTCGAAGAGGCTGAATCCAGTATGGGGGAAGAGGACAGCGCGGTGGTTCAGTTGGTCAACAAGATCATCCTGGATGCCTACAGCCGAAGTGCGTCGGATATCCATATCGAACCCTATCCAGGCAAACAAAATACCCAGGTGCGCATCCGCGTAGATGGATCCTGTACCGTCTACCAGACCATTCCTTTTTCATACAAAAACGCCGTTATATCAAGAATCAAGATTATGTCGGACCTGGACATCGCCGAGCGGCGTCTGCCCCAGGACGGCAAAATCAAATTCAAGAAATACGGCGGCAAGGATATCGAACTGCGTGTGGCCACCATTCCCACCCAGGGCGGCCTGGAAGACGTGGTCATGCGTATCCTGGCTGCTGGTGAGCCCATTCCGCTGGACAAACTGGGTCTTTCCAAACGCAACCATAAGCAGTTCATCAGTTGTGTCACCAAACCCTATGGCCTGATTTTTGTTTGTGGTCCCACAGGCTCGGGTAAAACCACCTCACTGCACTCGGCCATGAGCTTCATCAACAGGACCGAGACCAAAATCTGGACCGCCGAGGATCCGGTGGAAATTACCCAGCGCGGACTTCGTCAAGTCCAGGTTAAGCCCAAAATCGGTTTCGATTTTGCTGCGGCCATGCGTGCCTTCCTGCGGGCCGACCCGGATGTGATTATGGTCGGTGAGATGCGTGACAAGGAGACCACATCCATCGGCATCGAAGCATCGCTTACCGGTCACCTTGTTTTTTCGACCCTGCATACCAACTCGGCACCGGAAAGTATCACCCGTTTGCTGGATATGGGCATGGATCCTTTCAACTTTGCCGACGCCATTTTATGTATCATGGCCCAGCGTCTGGTGCGCACCTTGTGCAAAGCCTGCAAGCGGGAGTACCACCCCTCCAGGGAGGAATTCGATGAACTGGTGCGCGAATACGGTGAAGCGGAATTCCAAAAAAACCTGGGCATCGAATACACTGACGATCTCATGCTGAACAAGGCCGAAGGTTGCGACCTGTGCAACAACACAGGGTATCGCGGCCGTATGGGTATCCATGAACTGCTCATGGGCACCGATGAGATGAAAAAATTGATCCAGACCAAAGCGGAGATGAAAATCATCCGCGAACAGGCCATTGGTGACGGTATGACCACCCTGAAACAGGACGGAATCGAAAAAGTATTTCTGGGGCATTGTGATTTGTTGGAGGTGAGAAAGGTCTGCATCAAATAATGTTAATCCATAAACGGCATCTTTCGGCCCAGGCCTCCGGTTTCAAAAGTTCTGCGGCCTTGCCCTGAACCAGAATCTGCCGTTTATGAATCAACACGGCCACAGCCATCAACCCCAGCCTATATAAAATTATTCTAAAAGCGGTTTTTCACGGGCAGTTCGGAACTTTTCCAACTGCCCGTCGTAGTAGGTGAGGTTGCTTTTTGCCAGCTTTTGGGCAATGGTTGCTGCGGCGATGGCCGCTTCGATGTGGCCGTTGACATACAGGCTTTCGGCCAGCGTGTCCATGACATGGGGTGTCTGCTCAATGTCCGCCGCCCGCCGGGCCAGGGAAAGCGCCAGGGTGCCATTGCGATGGGCCGGGTCTTCGCAGGTGGCCAGCATCCAGGCATAATTGTTCAATACGATGGCACTGTCCGGAGCCAGGTCGAGTGCCCGCCGGTAGGCCCGGGCGGCCTGTTCATAACGGTTCCTTCCGAAATAAAGATCCCCCAGCATACCATAAAGCTCGGCCGTGCCCTGGCCGTTACGATCGATCTCATTCAAAATAGCTTTTTCGATAAAGCGGTCATTCATTCGCTTGCCGGTCTGACCGAAATTGAGCTGGTAGCCGACGATGGCCAAGAGTATCATGGTCACCGCATAAATTTGCAGACTGATGCGCACTTTACGGTCGTGTCGGACAATCCATGAGCGATCTCTCTCGCAGCGCTGCAAAAAATCAACCCGCTGGCGGATACTGAAATGGTGCCAGTTGGGTTTGTCCGCCGATTGCCCGGATACGTCAACGATCTTTTGGAAGGTGGATATCAAGGAACCGGCACTGGAAAAGATCCGATACACGAAGGTATCGGCCTGGCGTTCGAAATTGCGCATGAAGTAGCCGAAAATATATCTGAAATACAATATGAAACCGACAATCATGAACAGGCTCTGCAATCCGGCAACAATGGTGCCCACACTCAGTCCGGTGAAAAATGCAAAGCGGTAGATCGGTTTGGAAATGATGATCAGATAAACGATTATATTGTGGGTGGAGAAAGCCACCACCGAAAAGCCCACCAGAAAAAGGATGTAATACAAGAGGTGGTATTTTTTGACGTGGCCGATTTCATGGGCGATGACGGCGTCCACTTCGTCGGGATCAAGGGACCGCAGCAAGGCATCGGTAACCAGGATATAGCGGAACCGGCTCACCAGCCCCATCACACCGGCCGTGATCATCCGGCCGCCGAAAATCGGCCAGTAAAGAATGTTGGCGTAATCGACCCTGGCCTGTCGGCAAACGGTTTCGATGCGCTTACGGTAAAAACCCGATTCCAGGGGACGGCAGCGCCATAGTTTTTGAACCATTAACGGCGCAAAAATCACGAGCACGATCAAAAAAACAAAGAAATAACCAACCTCTCCGGCCGAAGAGGTCAGTACACGCCGGGGAAGTTCGAAGGGCAGGGCCAGAATCAGGTCGGCGATACCGGAAAGCAGCAGCCAGGGCAAAAGGACCGGTACACTGAACTGGATGTTGGAAACCACGTACGCTTTACGGCTCAAAACCGAATGGTAGATGCGAGCGTAGGCAGCGTGGGCATTGAACCATACAAGTGCCAGGTAGCCGGTAAACAACAGCATGAAGAAGAGGGCTTCGAGGGTCGGAATGGCATCGAAGGGCCGGAAGCCGTAAAAAAAAGACGACATGTTGAGGCCGTAAATATCCACGGCGAACAGGACAACAGCCATAATCGATTGCCGGGTCAAAGCGGTGGTAAAGCGCCGATCGAGCGTATCGTATGATTGGGAGACGCTATGGATGGGGATCAGGCGGCTGAACTGGCGTTTGGAAAACAGATGAAACAGCAGGATCAGGGAAACGAAGAAAATCAGGGTGTCGAGGGGTGCAAAATGGGTTTTCTCCGCAGGCGGATAGGTGGCGTAGATCAGCAGGGCAACGATGAAATAGATAAAATTGGCGAACATGGTGTCTGGGTATCGGCTGGGATGGCTGGAAGATCCTATTCACCCGATCGGGTTTTCGGCGGCGGCACTGTTGTCGCTTTGGGCTTTTTGTAATAGCGTTCCTTTTCACTGTAAATGCAGCCACAGTGCTGCTGGCGATACATACCCAAGCGCCTGGATTCGTCGATACCCGCCTTCCATCCGACACGGAAATCCTGGTAGTGAAATGGGACCCCCACTTTCTTGCCCACGGCTTCGCCGATGGATCGGATCTGATTGTGCTTCTGAAACCGGCTGTAGAGCAGGGTGCTGGAAAAACCGTCAAATTTTCCTTTTTTGGCGTAATGGGCCGTCGCGGTCAGGCGGTCGTGATAACAATAGGTGCAGCGCTCTGCTTCCCGGAAGGCGACATTGCGGAGGAACGATTCCATATCGTAACCACTTTGATAGATCATTTTCAGGGCAATGCTGTCCGCATACGCTTTCAGGGTTTCTTCCCGCCGCATGCACTCCGTATAGGGGTGAATGTTGTTGCGGTAAAAAAAGCCCATGACGTCAATGCGCTCGTCGCGCATCACCTGAACCGGATAAATGCTGCAGGGGCCGCAGCAGATGTGCAAAAGCAGTTTCATCGGCGGGCCCCGAATATGGCTGTGCCGATTCGTACCAGCGTTGCGCCCTCGGCAATGGCCACTTCGAAATCACCGGTCATGCCCATGGATAGCTCATCCATGCACACGCCGGGAATATGCTTGCCGGATATATGATCGCGCAGTTGGGCCAGCCGATTGAAAAAGGGCCGTGCCTGCTCAGGCGCGTCGAAAAAGGGGGGCATGGTCATCAATCCTTTGACGCGGATATTTTCCAGTCCGCCCGCCTGTGCCACCAATTCCACGGCTTCGTCGGTGTCGATCCCGGATTTGGTTTCTTCACGACTAATGTTCACCTGGATGAGGATGTCCTGAACCTTGTCATGTTTGCGGGCCTCTTTGTCCAGTGCCTTGGCCAGCTTCAGGGAATCCACCGAATGGATCAGATCGAACATGCGCACGGCGTACTTGGCCTTGTTGGATTGCAGATGGCCGATAAAGTGCCACTGCACCGGACGGTCGTAGAGCGCATCGAATTTTTCGCGTGATTCCTGGATATAATTTTCACCCAGAATGGTTGCACCGTCGTCGATGGCCTGGGCCACCCGTTCTACACTCATGGTCTTGCTTACCGCCACCAGACGGACGCTGTGGGGATCGCGTCCGCAGGCCTCGGCGGCGGCGACAATCCTTTGATGAATCCGTTCCAGGTTTTCCTTCACAGCTCAGATCCTTTCGTGCGGGACAAATCGTCCGGAATTCGGCGATCGGCATTGACAGCCCCCAGACGAAGCAGGTCTTCTACCACCTCGCACACCGGCAATCCCACCACATTGGTATAAGAACCATTGATATTGCGTACCAGAAAGGTGCCCATTCCCTGTATGGCATAAGCCCCGGCCTTGTCAAAGGGTTCACCGGTCCGGATATACCTGTCGATCTCGTCCGCGTTGAGTGTCTTAAACTGCACATCCGTCTTGATCGCTTCACATACCAAGACCGATTTTGCCTTGCAGACGATGGCATAACCGGTATACACCGCATGGGCGTGGCCGCTCAATTGCCACAGCATTTCACGGGCTTCATCGGGATCGCCAGGCTTGCCTAGTATCCGGTCGTCGATGGTCACGATGGTATCGGCCCCGATGACCCAGTGCTCCGCATGGGACTGAGCCACGTCATCGGCCTTGGAGCGGGCCAGCGTCCGGACGAAATCGTCAGGCGCTCCCGGTTCGATAGCGTCCTCGTCAAAGGCGCTGGGAATAACCGTAAAGGTCAATCCGGCCTGTTCCAGCAGGTCGCGCCGTCGGGGGGACTGGGATGCCAGAATGAGTTTTGACGTTGCGGTTGGCATGGATGAACGATAATGGTCCTGTTCGCCCGTGTCCATCCGTAAATGGCCAATTTAACCGAACGGACACGACCAAGGGCAGGGGCGATCATTTTTTCGCCCTGCGATTATTTTTCCAGAATATAACCTAAGATAAGCGAACGGCCAATCGCTCAAATCAGGTATAACTATTATCAAATGCCATGGTCGATGACAAGCAACAAAGCGTCAACTTAAACGGTTTAAATCGCTTCTGGATCGTCGGCGCCGGGCGTTTCGGCAGCCTGGCTGTCGAACGCATCGCCTGCGGCATTCCTGATGCGTCCATGACGGTGTTGGACAGTCGCAGGCCGGCCATTGATTATATCGATGAGGAAAAAGCCACCTTGATCCGTGAAGACGGCATCTCCTGGCTGGTGTCCCGGTTCAGGGCGGATGCGCCGGTTGACATGATCGTACCGGCGATACCGGTTCATCTTGTCTTTGAGTGGCTGAAGGCGAAGCTGTCTGATAAATTCGATTTTACCCCCATACAAATACCCGCCGGATGGCTTGATTCGTTCCCCAACCCCATGCCCGGTAACACCGGACAGGTTTACGTCAGCCATGCAAATTTCATCTGTCCGGACAACTGCCCGGAACCGGAAGCCATATGCACCCATACCGGTAAACCGCGCCCAATGGATCTGTTTCGGCTGCTCGCCGGGTTGGACTTCGATGGTTTGACCCCCATCGTCATTCGCAGCCACCAGTTGCTGCCCGGTGTCGGCGGTATTTTGCCCACCGAACTAATGAACGCCCTGGTAAACGCCCTGAACTGGGGCCGATCCAGTGATCACCGAATCCTGATGATCGCCACGGCCTGTCGCTGCCATGGCGTGGTAGATTTTATACGACTCGAAAACAAGGATGGTGACAAGGTGTGAATCGTAGTGATTTCCTTGACTTTTTACCTGAACCCCGTTAATAGCTGACTCACGAACGACAGCGGTTCACGATACTTGGGTCGCTGAAGATCGAAACAAAATGCCGTATTTGTTCACGGTGTAAACATCTTGTAAAACACGGCCGGTAAGTGTTTACAGGATGACGCAGACGCGCGGATTCGGGCACACAGACGTATGGGTCACATACTTCAAGAGCTCGGTAACAAACTAGCTGCGGCGCCCTGTGAACGTTTACAATATGCCTGGGTGGCGGAATAGGTAGACGCAAGGGACTTAAAATCCCTCGGAGCATAGCTCCGTACGAGTTCGATTCTCGTCCCGGGCACCAATTAATGAGGGGGTAGCGTTATTCGCTTTACCCCTTTTTCATTTCTTCGCGTCTTGCCTGACCTGAAAAAAGGCACTGGCGTGTCATGCCGGACTTGATCCGGCATCCAGATATAGAGAAAAACTTTTCCGGGCGCTTGGCTGTCGGGCGACGGTCCGGCTCAATATTACCATGTTCGGTCCAGCGCTATGGATAAATGGAAGATTTTGGAGGTGGAATGTGTCCGCTTCAGCCAATTCGAGTTGTATAATGTGATGGTCTCTGCGTTCAAAAGTTAGTCATATCAACCGGATTGCCATGATAATTTTGTTCTGTACAGCGGAACAGATACCTGAGTTGAGCCATTAGCAGTTCGTTTTTACGGTGGGATACGAATGATTGAGTTGGGAAGTAGATTGTGGTAGGAATTTTCCGTATAAAATCGAAAACATTTATTTTGTCGTCCCAACACAGGCAGGGCCGGGCAATCTTTTTCGCCCCTACAATGATTTTGGATCCCCGCCGCGGGAATGACATATCTGGCGGATTTTACGAAACGATCAACCTATAGGAGACTCAGAACCATACCAATCATGCAAAAAACCTACGATTTAAACGTCCTCGAACGCACCGAGATCAGCACCCCGGACCAGCTTCGCGAAGAATTCCCCATGACCGAAAAGGCCACCCGCACCGTTATGGACAGCCGGCAGGAGATCAAGGACATTCTGGACGGCAAGGACAGCCGGCTGATGATCATCACCGGACCGTGCTCCATCATCAGCCATCACCAGGCCATTGAATACGGAAGACGGCTGGTCGGGTTGCAGGATAAGGTCCAATCCACCATCAAACTGGTCATGCGGGTCTATTTTGAAAAACCGCGAACCAATATAGGTTTTAAGGGGCTCATTTCCGATCCGCATATCGACAAAAAAACCTTCGACATCGACGAAGGGATGCGCAAAGCCCGTAAAATTCTGATGGAACTCAACGAAATGGGCGTGGCCGCAGGCACGGAGATACTTAGCCAGACGGCCGCCGAACGTCTGTCCGGCCTGATCACTTGGGCCTGCATCGGCGCCCGCACCACCGAATCCCAGAATCACCGGGAATGGGCCAGTGCCTTTTCCATGCCCGTGGGATTCAAAAACGGCACCGATGGCAGTCTGGCCGCGGCCATCAACGCACTGCTGGCCGCCTCGGCCCCCCAGGTGTTCGTGGGCAATGACCCATACGGTGTTACCAAACGGGTTATTTCCAAAGGCAATCGCTATGCCCACATCGTGCTTCGAGGCGGCAAGCGGCCCAATTACGATCCGGTCAGTATCCGTGAAGCCGCCACCACCTTGTCCAGGCACCCCTCACTGCTGCAATCCGTGATCGTGGACTGTTCCCACGGCAACTCGGGAAAGGACTACCGCAGGCAGGGTGAGGTGTTCAACCACGTCCTGCTTCAAAAAACCGGCCATACCAACGGAATACAGATCAAGCCCAATCGTGCCATCTGCGGCATGATGCTCGAGAGCAACATCGAACCCGGCAGCCAGCCATTTACTTATGGCGAGACCCGCAAAGAAGATATCAACCCATATGTATCCATCACCGATGCCTGCATCGGGTGGGAAGAAACCGAAGTGCTTATTCTTGCAGCCCATGATCAGCTAGCAAAACAGCGATCGTCTAACCGCTCCTCATAAACGATTACCGGCCATGCACGTATCAGATGGCCGGGATACCTGTTAAAACAAATTGGACATGGGCAGTTGTTTGATCTATATTGTCGGGTGCTATAAAGCACTATGTGTTTTGGGCGATGCAACGAATCACCTATAAACGCGTTGAGGAAGGACAACACGATGAAAAAAATATTTATGGTTTGCCTGATGGGACTCGTTTTACTGAATGCCTGTGCAACGCCCCAGACCAATACCGGGAAAGGCGCTGCCTATGGCGTTGCCGGCGGTGCCATTGCCGGCGCTATTTTGGGTCAGGCCATCGGCCGTGATACGGAAGGTACGCTCATTGGTGCAGCTGCCGGAGCCGCTGTAGGTGCGGCCGCCGGTGCCGGCGTAGGCCAGATGATGGACCGGCAGGAAGCTGAAATGCGAGATGCGCTGGCCGCATCCGAAGCAGCGGCCGTCCGCAGGGAAGGGGACTTACTGGCCATTACCCTGAAAGGGGATGTTAGCTTTGACCTGGACTCGGACGTGGTTCGGCCGGGGTTGTACAATGAATTGGATCGGATCGCCCGCATCATGATCAAATATCCCCGGACCTCCATCCTGGTAGAAGGCCATACAGACAGTACCGGATCGGAAAACTACAACCAGCAGTTGTCCCAACGCCGCGCCGTCAGCGTAAAAAATCTGCTGGTTCGGCGCGGGGTTCCGGATTACCGGATCAACACGCTGGGGCATGGCGAGCACCGCCCGGTGGCCACCAATTCAACACCCGAAGGCCGCCAGATGAACCGGCGCGTGGAGATTCGCATCAATCCTGATGTACAGGGTTAGCGTGGCATTGTCCCAGGCCGCATACCGGATGAAGCACGGGACTGCACCCAATGCTCGTACTTTTTTCGTTGAACTTTTATGGCCGAACGGTGTCTAAGACCTTACACAGCCGGATCGTAAACGATGACGAATTGGTGTTGCGCTTGCAGCGTGGCGATGAATGGGCCTTTCAATTGCTGGTCCGCCGGTTTCGTCAGAAACTGTTCGCCATCGCTTTTGGGATCACGCTGGATGCCGAAGAGAGCCAGGATATCGTCCAGGAGGTCTTTTTACAGGCTTATCGCTGTATTGCATCCTTCAAAGGCGACTCCAGCCTCGCCACCTGGCTGCACCGCATCACCGTCAATCGATGCCTGAATTGGAAACGCAGATGGACCCGCCGTTTCAAATGGCTGCATGTATCCCTGGATCAACAGGATGATGATGCCCCGCCCCTGAAACCGGTCAGCGATCTTCCCTCACCGGAAAGCCGGGTCCAGGATGCACAAACACAAGCGATGATCGAAAACGCGCTGAAAATGCTGCCGGAACAGGCACGGGTCGTATTCGTGCTCAGGGAAATCGAAGGCCTCTCCTATGCGGATATCGCCGAAGTGGCCGGCATCAAACCGGGAACGGTGAGATCCCGGTTGTTCAATGCACGTAAGCGACTCCGGTCGATCCTTCAACCCCAAATGAAGGAGGAACGATGAATCAAGCGCCATCTGATGCCTGTGACGAAATGCGCCTGAATCGGTATCTGGATGACGATTTGAACCCAGAAGAACGGCAATATATGGCCGAGCACCTTCAAAAATGCCGGCATTGCCGGCATTGCCGGGAGACCCTGGAATCCTTTTCCAAAAGGGCGCGGTCAAGAATCGAGATGGCCGGCCGGCGCGTAGATTTCACCGCCCTGGAAAAGCGCGTGCTCACCGAAGTTTTGCAATCACGGCACCGGAACAATGGTCTCTCGCGTTTTATGGCCAGGTTGAAATACGTGGTTCCGGCAACCGTTGCCGCCGGTCTGTTGATATTCTTTGTCTACTCCCAATACTGGATGCGGCCCGAGCCGGTTCCCAGTGCGATCATAAATTCTTTTACAGGTTCAATGTCTTCTGTTATGATTTTCGAGACACCCGAAACACACCAGACCGTGCTCTGGTACAATGAAGCGCCGGACGTGGAAAATGACCAAGATGCCGTTTAAATTCAGATTTTTCCCGTTTATCCTGGTGGTTTGCTGCATGGGGGGGCTGGTGCCCGTGCAGGCTATGGCCGCAGACCGTTGCCGGATTCAGGTGGATACCATCCTCGCCGCCCGTGATGATGCCCTTGTGGATCCGCGCCTGAAAAAGCACGTTGGTGAATTGCAGTCCATGTTCAATTATACATCCTATCGCCTGCTGGGCAGCAAACGGCTCAACTTGAAAACCGGCCAATCGGGCATGGCCGATCTGCCCGGAAACCGACGTCTGAAAATCACACCCCAAAAAATCCGCGGTAACCGTGCAGACATCTCACTGCAGATGCTCAAACGCAAACGGACTATCTTCCAGACCAATATCCAGCTTCTCAATCGCGGCAGCCTGTTCGTTGGCGGGCCTAAGTACCGAAAAGGCAATCTGATTTTTAAAATCTCCGGTAGTTATAAAAAACCTAAAAAATTTTGAACTTTTTTCCTTTGGCGGTGTCTAAACCGTAAAACCTGCATCCGTCCGGAAAGAGACAAATCTGCTTGAGATCAAGGCCCCCAAAAATGTTACCGGAGGCATATGGTTGATATTCCGAAGATAGCATTTTTGGGGCAACGCAGATCTCGGATCCATCCACCACCAAAGGAGATCGATCATGAGAACCAAACAACGAATCACCCTGCTGTTCATCGCATTCATGGGAATCGCATTGGTTTCAACACCGGCCCTTGCCGGCAGCAAACAAAGGCATCGCTGGGAAGGGGTGGCCATCGGCATCGGCGCCGCCATTTTGGGACATGCCATCTACGAGGCCCACAACAACCATAAACAACCGTCACCGGTTGTTTATGTCGAACCCGGGCACCCCTGCAGACACAAGCGTGGACACCGTCAGCGGTACGGGCATTGGGAATGGCGCAAGACCTGGGTCCCACCGACCTTTGAACGGGTGTGGAATCCCGGCCATTATAATCGTCGCGGTCAATGGATTCAGGGACACTGGATGAAGGTCAAGGAATCCGAGGGCCATTGGGTCAGGGAGCGAATTTGGGTGACCGGGTGAAGTTGACCCCATGGTTGCATAAAAAAATGCGAAAATCATCGTTAGTGCCCATCCAGAAATGGGCCAATTTGTCCGATATCTGCGTTATATGAACATTTTTATCCTCGGCATATCAACCATATGCCTGCGGTAAAAATCGAGATAAAAATCAGGGCGAAAGCCTTGATCTCGACCCAATTGGCCCATTTCTGCTCAGACACTCGTTACTATCTGAGATAATAAATAAAAAACATAATTTTAGACAAGGTCCTGGAATTCGCCCAATGTGCAATTCAGGGTGCAACGATAATTTTCTCATTTTTTCACCCTGCCGGGAAAGCCGGAGCTGATATGGGTATCTGTTTATATTTCGGCAACCAACTGATGCCCTTGGTCGTGAAACTCCAGAAAAACCTGTCCCCTGGACAGCCTCCGGCCGACATTTTCGATCCGCCACGGGTGATCGTTCCCAACATGAACCTCTCCAAGTGGATCAAACTCACCCTGGCACGTCGGGCCGGGGTGTTCATGAATGTATCCTTTGAATATCTGGAAACCGGACTCTGGCAGATGGTCTGCGGCCTGGCTCCGGACGGCAAAACGGTTCCCGAACGGGTGGATACCGACGGTCTGACCGTCCTGCTATATTACATTCTCATGCAGGTCGATGATCAGGAGCCGGCCCTTACCCCCATCCATCGCTATCTGCAGACCGGCAGTGATGATGGACAAGCCGGGAACAGGGAACTTCGCTGCTGGCAGCTTTCACACATGCTGTCCCATCTTTTCCAGGAGTACGAATTTCATCGCTGGGACATGATCCGGTCATGGCTCGACGGCCATCCGGCCGACGAGCCCATGGAGGCCTGTCAGCAATGGGTTTACAGGCGGGCGCAACAAATCAAGGCGCAACTTGGAACAGCAACGGGCCGCCATCTGGTATCCATGGTCGAATATGCCCTGTCCATCATCGACGGGGCCGCCGCCAATGCAGTGCCTGCCGGCGCCGATTTGCCACGGGTTCACTTTTTCGGGTTGTCACAGATATCTCCCTTACACGTGCGCCTGTTGTCCGGCCTGAAATCGTTTTATGACATCCATATCTACAGCCTCAATCCATCACGGGAGTATTGGGAGGACATTCGTACCCCCAAAGAAAAAAGATGGATCCGGCGGCGGCAGGTGGACAGCCTGGCCCTCAGCGATGCGGAAATCAATGCCGGAGATATTTTCTCGGAGCCGGACCATGCACTTCTGGCTGCCTGGGGTAAACCCGGCCGTGAAAGCATCCGGCTTTTATGCCAGTTGACCGACTACGATTTTCATGCCGGCTATACTGAAGTTCCGGTTCCGGACACGGTTTTATCCGCCATCGGCCACGGCCTGCTGACCCTCGATCGCCACCCTTCCGATATGAGCCCCCTGGATCAGGACCGGTCGCTGCAGATCACGGCCTGCCCGGGGATACGCAGGGAGGTGGAGACCGTTTACAACAATATTTTGTTCAATTTGGAACAGGATGATGCACTGCAAATGACCGATATTGCGGTCATGGTGTCGGACATGCAGCGCTACAAACCGGTAATTGATTCGGTCTTCGGCCGGCAACCGGCCCGAATTAGCTATAACCTGGTGGATTCCAATGCATGCACGGAAAGTGCCGTGGCCCAGGCAGTATCCGCTATTTCGGCATTGGCCCGCGGCCGTTTTTCGCGAAAAGAGGTCTTTGACCTGCTGCAGAACCCGTGTGTCATGCGCAAATGGGGATACAACGACGACGATCTGAACACATGGATCCGTTGGGCCGACGCCCTGGGCATCTTTCATCACTATGAAAACCCGCAAAAAGATGTACCGGACCAACCGGCAGCCGGTCTTTTTTCCTGGCGTCAGGGCCTCGAACGGCTACGGCTGTCCCGCATCATGGCAGTACCGGATCGACCGGACGAAGGGGGCCATCATTTCAATGGACTGGTTCCTTTTGCCGGCATGCATACCGGAGACGACTGGCTGATTGAAACCTTCAGCAGGCTGCTGGAGACCCTGAACGCATCCATTGGAACACTCCAACGACCATCGGCGTCCGCCCAAACCTGGCGGCAGGCTTTTTTCAATGTTACGGACCAGTTCATTGAGATCGACGACGATATGCGCGGCGAAGAGGGCGTTTATCAATCGCTGGTGCGAGCTTTTGATGATTTCTTGCGCTATGACGATATGATGGGTCTGCAGCCGGCCGTGCCGCTGACGCCCAATGCCCTGTGGGCCTTTGTCTCCAGCCATCTGGAAGGCATCACCGGCGGGCAGGGGGACTATCTGACCGGCGGTGTCACCGTCTCCGCCCTGATGCCCATGCGCCCCATCCCGTTCAAGGTGGTCTATGTCATGGGGTTGGAAGAGGGCCGTTTTCCGGGCCGAACGCCGGCCGGGCTGCTCGACCTGCGCAATCGAAAACGCCGTATCGGCGATATCACCATGGCCGAACGAAATTGCTATCTTTTCCTGGAAATCCTGATCTCGGTACAATCCAGACTTTATCTGAGCTATCTGAGCAGGGACCTGCAGACGGATCGGGAGCTGTCCCCTTGTTCTGTGATTCACCAGTTACGGCGTTATACGGAACGCGAAATCCTGGGTGGCAAACCGTTTAAGATTCGCCATATTCCCATTCGGCCGGATGATCCCGCCTATATCCAGCCGGACGCTCTGACCGATTGGTCGGACACCCTGGTGGAAAGCAATCTCTTGCACCGGCTGAACAATTATCGACGCAACGGCATATGGGATGATTTTGTCAAGCATGCCACGACAACCGAGCTTGACCTCATCGGTCGATTCAATCCTGATTTTTCGTCGCCCGGAATGCCATCGGATACCTTGGACCACCAAACCGTGGACCTGTCCGTGGAAATGCTGCGGTATTTTCTGCTTGATCCCGTCGTGGCCGCCGGATGGTATCATCTCAATATTGGTGAACACATGGATGCCACCATCGAGCAGGCCGCCGTGGAAGATGAACCCATCGTCTCCGAATTTCCCGTGGATTACACGATTCGAACCCTGCCTGTCCATCGCTGGATGATCTCGCTGCTGGGCCGGGATGCACAGGAACCGTCAATGCTGTCGCTGGAAAGGGAAGTCCGACGGGTATATACTGATTTGTCCCGTCAGAGCAGGTTGCCGGTCGACGCCTTTGCCCAACATGACCTGTCAAGGCTCATGCAGGACGTAATCACCACGGGGGAACACCTGTTGCCGTTTATCGAACAAATCCATACATCCAGGCAGCGCTACAATGCCGTGGTGGTCGGCGATGCGGCTGTGCCCGGCGTTTGTTCCCACGCCGAAATACGCCGTTTGTCCGCACTGACGGTTTTCCCCGGGCCTGCCCACACCTCATCCAAAAACCCTGCGCCAATCCGCCTCAATGGGAGCACGCCGTGGATTTGGCAGGCTAAGGATGACACCTGGCACAGCCTGGTGGTGGCCGGGTCCAATCGCAGGTCCCGGCATGCGGACAAATATGTACTTGCCCCGATGTTGTCACTGATGGCCGCCACTGCGGGAAGCGGGCCTTGCCCCTGGCCCCATGGAACAACCATGCATCTGCATGTGGTCTACCGCAACCATGTACTGGATCTGAAATATACGCTGGGTCCTTGTGACTGCATGGACTATCTGACTGCGCTGGTCACCGATTTTCTGGATCCGCTGCCGTTTATGTGGCTGCCCTTCGAGACGGTAATGGGCAGCAATGAGATGCGGCCGCTGATCTGTCAGGATGATATCGACGACCGGGACCGTGCCGCCTTCGCCCGGTCCCTGGCCCGAACCATGGAGGACGCTGGGGATCTGACCGCCGAATTGATCGGTGCCCGGATTCCCCCGGACTGTCTGGATCGGGCACGGCGTAGATTCGGCATTTTTGTTTAATTTAGGTAGTGTCTGTCCAGAAATAGACAAATTTGGTCGAGATCAGGGCTTTCGAACATTTTTACCGGAGGCATATGGTTATATTCCGAGGATAAAAATGTTCGTATAACGCAGATATCGGGCAAATTGGCCATTTCCGGATGGACACTAGGCAGCCCATTTGTTGCGATGGTCCCATGAACACACAAACGTCCATTGAGTTTACACCGTTAGAAGATATCCGGCGGGTCGATCTGCAACGCCACGCCCTGATCGAAGCCTCGGCCGGAACGGGGAAAACCTACACCATCGAAAACCTGGTGGTGAGGCTGCTGGAGGAAGAACCGGACCTGACCCTGGAACAGATCCTTCTGGTAACCTTTACCGAAAAAGCCACCGGTGAGCTCAAACAGCGGATCCGCAGCAAGATCGAAGAAGCCCTGGACAGCCACCGGATAACCGACGGCAATTCCCGGCAAAAACTGCACCAGGCCTTAGAAAGATTTGATTCGGCTGCCATCACCACCATCCATGGTTTCTGTCATACCCTGCTCAGGGAGTTTCCCTTTGAAACCGGCAACCTGTTCCAGCAGGAGCTGGTCGATGATGCACCTTTGACGGAAAAACTGCTCCAACGGCAGATACGAATGGATTGGCCCCGGCGATTCGGCCGGCGTCTGTCCACCTTGCTTGATCTCGCTGGTTTTTCCGGTGCACCGGATCGCTTTATGGGAACCGTCCTGGACCTGCACCGGCATCTTTCCCACGATCCGCGGGCCCAGTGTCTGATACCCGATCCTGCGGATCTGGAACTGGACACATTGTGGCGAGCCGCCGAAAATGCCATTATCGCCCTTCGGCAACTAATCGGCGATACGACCTGCTGGATCGACGGATACGGACGGCTGAACATCAACAAACGCTCCAAAAACGCCATCATCCGGGACATGGTCGAACCGCTTTGTCAGATGCTGGCCGCCATGGATGAAGACCGGCCGGATCTGGTACAATTCCGGCCGCTGGTGGATGTCCTCGTCAAGCGCCACACATCCGGTGGTCGGAACATAGACCGCCTGGTACCCCAAAAATGGCTGAAAGCCGGTGCAAATCCGGACGTCTGTCCCAACCTTGAATCCGTCCGTGACCAGCTGGAAGAACTGGTGACGCGTTTCACACAATTGGGACACCTGCTAACCATTTCCACCACCAGACAATTGCAGGAGGATACAGATCATTTAAAAAAAAGCCAGGGATGGATCAGCTACCAGGACATGCTGGCCCGAGTGGCCGATTTTGTGACAGGAGAGGGGAACAAAGCCGCGATCGACCTGATCCGGCACCGCTACAGGGTGGCCTTCGTGGATGAATTCCAGGATACCGATGCCCTGCAATGGCGTATTTTCAGCACCCTTTTCCTGACCGCCGGTCCTGCATCCACCGCCAACCGACTTTTTTTGATCGGCGATCCCAAACAGAGCATCTACGCCTTCCGCGGTGCCGACGTATTCACCTACCTTCAGGCCCGCCACCGCATGGCGCAACTGGCCGATGCAGAACGGGCCAACCTTTACGTGCTACAGACCAATTGGCGCAGTGTGCCGGACCTGGTTTCCGCATTCAACCGCATTTTCATCCAGGACGACTGGTTCGGACCAGCGGATCACCGCAACCACTATGATATTGGGTATACCCCGTCCTTGTCGCCGCCTGAATGCCAACGACCGGCGGACATGGCCGCCGACCGATCGGGAGTGCCGCCCCTGAACCTGGTTGATTTAACCGATAGTCCCAGTCACACGGAGGCCAAAAAACGGCTGGCCGGTTTCATCTGCCGTGAAATCGTGGACCTCATAAACAGTGAGGCGATCCGCCTGGACGATGGCCAGGGACAAAAACGGCCCTTGCATTTTGGCGACATGGCCATACTGGTCAGGGGGCAGTCGGAGTTCCGTCAGATCGAACCGTTGCTGGTCCAGGCATCCATCCCTTACGCCTATTATCGCAAACCGGGGCTGTTTCAGTCACGGGAGGCGCATTGGCTGGGCCTGGTACTCAGGGCCATCGGTGCCCCCCATCTGTCGTCAGCCGTCAATTCGGCACTATTGACACCCTTTTTCGACCGGCAGCCCGCCGACCTGATCTCACGCAGCGCCCATTCGACCAGCGGCGTCATCGACCGGCTGCTGTATCACTGGCACAATCTTGCGCTGGAGCGGCGCTGGGGCGTATTGTTCCAGTCGCTTATGGAAACTTCGGGCATGGCCTGGCGGCAGGCCACAACCCCCGACTGGAAGCGCCGGGCCGCCAATTGGCAGCAGCTTTGCGATTATCTGGAGTTGCACGCCTATAACCGGAAACTGGACATCGGCGGCCTGACAGCCCTTTTGGACAGCCTGCGCCGATCGGCCGTTACCGCCGAATCCGATGCCGACATCCACCAGATCGAAGATGAAAGCCAAAAGGTCCAGATCCTGACCATGCATGTGAGCAAGGGCCTGGAGTTCCCCGTGGTGTTTATTGCCGGGGGATTGACCATGCGTCCGGACGACGGTTTGCGTATCTACCACGAAACCGATTCCGGCCATTACCAGGACACCTTCCGCAAGGTGATCGACCTGACCGCATCGACCGGCGAAAACCGGTATCGTAAAGAAATTATAGATGAAGATAAACGATTATATTATGTATCACTTACACGTGCCCGTTTAAAGCTTTACATTCCATATTTTCCGGACCGGCGAAACCATCGTTGGATCGGGCCCCTCAGCCGATTCGTGGTCCAAAGCATAGACCGGGTGACCGCCGAAAAGGACAAGACCACGGCTTCCTGGCAGTGGCGAACCCCCGGTCTGGAGATCACCCGGGATTTGCCGTCGGCCCCGGTCACGGTTTCGCATGGCATCCAGACAATTGGGTTGCCGATGGACAAACGGCTGCCCGGTCAGGCCGATTATCGTCGGCGCAAAATCAATCTGGCATCCTTTTCCAGCATCGTGCATCGAATCGGTACACCGCCGGAAATCGAATCCGCAAAACAGGGATTCGGACTCCTGGAATCTACGGGGCGGGATATGGACGAGCCCATCGAACCGGCCGCGGACACACTGATGGATCCTAGGATTCCCGATGAATTGCCGGGCGGCCCCCGCATGGGATCCATGTTTCATCATGTTTTCGAAAACATTGATTTCCAGGCGGTCGTAGACGGTCCCCCGGACATCCTGTCAATGGATGCCATGCGGAAAGTCATTCAGGATGCCATGGAATTGTACCGCATCGATACGCGCTGGACATACCAGGTGGCCGGGGTGGTTGCCGCCACCTTGCGCACCCCCTTTGACATTGACGGTGACACCCTGGTCCTGGGCCGGCTTGAAACATCCATGCGGCGGCACGAGATGGAGTTTTATTATCCCCTGGCGGAAAGCCCCGATCCGAATCTGTCCTTGCCGGGTGTGTCCGTGGACGCAGACAGAAAAGGAGACCTGTTCATCCGCGGGTTCATCGACCTGGTCTTTTCCTGGAAAGGGCGTTTTTATATTGCTGACTGGAAATCCAACCGCCTGACAGCGGGATACGGCGAAGCATCCCTGGCCGGCGAAATTGCCGAAGCCGGCTACGATCTGCAATACCGCCTGTACACCATCGCCGTTTTGCGCTGGCTCAAGGCGCGTTTGGGCACCCGTTTCGATCCTCAACACCACTTCGGCGGTGCCATGTACCTGTTCATTCGCGGCGCCGCTGCCCCGGGATCAGAAGGTTTGTTCTTTGTGCGCCCGGAGCAGTTGCTGCCCATGAATAGACTTCAGACAACCATTGAAAAACAACTTGGGGGGCAGTCATGGTAGACCGCTCGCACCCATCCCCCATCGAACGGCTTCAACTGTTCGGCATTGGTGTGCCACCGCAAACGGCCGATCAATTGGGGAAGCTGGTGGAACAACTGGATCTGTCCGATCTGGACCTGATGACCATGCGGGATCTGCTGCAACAAGCCTTTGATCCCCGGGATTCGGGTTTGATCACCCTTTTGTCCCTCATGTTTGCCGCCCTGAATGCGGGCAGCCTGTGCCTGCCCATGGAGCGCGATGAACTGCTGGCACATCCGATGCTAACGGATACGGTTGATACGGGCCCATCTGTTTCGCTGGTGGATGGAATGATGGACGGTCTGGCCGCCAACCACTATTCCCATCTGATCGGCAAGGCGGGAGAAGCCGATTTCAAGCCCCTGGTGCTGGATACACAAACCGGTCGGCAACTGCTTTATTTTCAACGCTTTCACCATCACGAACAGCAACTTAAAAATCATCTGGCGGCTTTTCTGGATCAATGCGGCACCGATTTCCCCGATGAAAAAAAGGTGCAGGCGATCATCGATCATATCTACGACAGTCGCGGCATCATTCGCCATGGTGCGTGCAATGCGCCGATCATCCGTGACCCCTATCAGGAACAAGCCATTCGGTGGGCGCTTTCGACCCCCCTGCTGATCGTATCCGGCGGTCCGGGTACGGGCAAGACATCCCTGCTGGCCAACATTCTCAGGGCACTGGTCAGATGCGGCACAGATCCTGGGCGCATTCATCTGGCGGCGCCAACCGGTCGCGCCGCCCAGCGCATGAGCGAAGCATTGACGGCCAGCCTGGCAACCATTGCAGAACCGGATCCCGAAGACCGCCGGCTGAATCGGCTGAAAGGATCGACCCTGCACAAATTGCTGGGATACAACCATCGCAGCGGCACCTTTACCTACTATCGGGACCGCCCCCTGAATGCCGACATTCTCGCCGTGGACGAGGTCTCCATGGTGGATGTGGTCATGATGGACCGGCTTTTCCAGGCTGTCGATCCTGCACGCACCCGGGTGATCCTGATGGGAGACAAGGACCAGCTGCCATCGGTGGAAGCCGGGTCGGTCCTGGCCGACCTGAGCATCTCCGACAATACGCCGTGGAAATCAAATGTGGTCATCCTGCACAACGTTTACCGTTCAGGCGGCCGGCTGCTCGAACTTTCCCGGACAATCAATGATGGTCAACCGGTCTCACTCAAATCGACAGATTTTGCTTCGGCGCTCTCCATGGAAACCGGCCAATGGGCTTTCGTGGAATTACCCGAAGGGCCTGTTCCCGATGCGGATATCGAAGCCTGGGCAAGGCATCACTATATTCAGCCGCCGGATGAGGGCGTCAACGGATACCTGGACGACGTTTTGGCCTTGGGTCAGGCCAGCGATTCAACCCAACCCATCGAACATTCACCGGCACGAATGGCTCTGCTCGACAGCCTGTTCGACGCTGCCTGCCGCCGCCGGATTCTGACCGTCCTGCGCCACGGGCCCAGAGGTGCCTGCGAGATCAACACCCGCATTGCACGGCACCTGCAGCCACGTTTTGATCCTGGTTGCCCACCGGGCAACCGCCTTTTCAACGGCGCCTTGATCATGATCACCCGCAACGATTATGCCCGCAGTCTGTTCAACGGGGACATCGGCATCGTGCTTCGGAATTCTGAAAATGGTGATTACCAGGCATTTTTTCGGCATACCGCAGGGGTATCGGCCTTTCCGGCCATGGGCCTGCCGGATTGGGAACTGGCCTTTGCCATGACCGTGCATAAAAGCCAGGGCTCCGAATTCGAAGATACCTGCCTGATTCTGCCTGATGACAGGCAGCATCGGCTGCTGTCCCGGGAAATCCTGTATACGGCCGTTACCCGTGCATCCCGGCGCCTGATCGTTTGCGGCACGGTTCCGGTATTCGAGGCAGCCCTGGAACGAACCATCAACCGGACTTCGGGCATGGTAACGCCGTCAGCCCACCCATCCCATTGATTCCAGCCGTTGACAAGCTTCAGATAAATTTTTACCATGCTGATATAATTCACGATAAAGGCAAGAAACCGGCCATAATACAGAAAGCGATCCGGACCATCCGGAACCGTATTTCATGGGTTGGTCCGCAGCAGGATCCTGGAGATCAGCAAGCGAAAAAATTGTGCCGATTTGTTTTGCCAACTACCACCGAGTGTGTTTTCACGTGAAACTTTTCTCTGCAATTCCATTGACTTATTTTCATTCGGAAGATGAATCCGATTTATGATTTTGACAATGTGTGAAGGTTCAAGTAATGGAAAAGGTTCGAAATCTGTAAAACCATCCGGTACCTGTTCACGGGGTAGAAACAGCTTACAGCCTGTAAGGTAAAGCCGGCAGGCCCTTGCAGGGTGTAAACAGATGGGCGGATTCGGACACGCAGACCGATTGGGCATCCACTTCAATTGCCCGGTAACAAAACAGGCGCGGTGCCCTGTGAACGCCTGCACCGTTTGATCACACAAACAGGAGTTGATTCACCGACCATGACCGTCCTCAAAGCCATTCCGATTCTCCTGGCGGCGTTTCTTTTGGGAAACTGGTTTCTCTCCGAAGCCAGGAAAGCCAAGGTGGCCCGCAAGCCCTGGTACGCCCCCTATCTGACCGTTCCGGGTATTTTGATCATCATCGTCTTCATGATTCCCGTCTATCTCCGGTTTTTCCATTGATCGCGGATGGTCTGTCGTGAATGCCGCCACCGCCAAACAGGGGACAATCAAGGTCACCATCGACCATTCCCTGAGATTGAATCCCATCCCGGACGACCTGCTGGCGGCCCTGGTGCAGCGGTTTCAAATGGTCAACCCCAAATGGCTGGAAAATGAACGCATGGGCCGCTGGAACCGCGGAACCAAGCGGGTGCTTCGCTTCTATCGCCGTTTCGGAAAGGCCGGCATTGTCTTGCCGCGTGGATATACCCGTCAGCTTATCCTTACGCTAACCCGGGAAAAACGCCGCTTCGAAATCGACGACCGCCGCCGATCACTGGATGACGTGGATTTTCAATTCCAGGGAATGCTCAAGGCATTCCAGATGGACGCCGTGGCCGATATGCTGAAAAAAGAGTCCGGCACCTTGAGCGCCCCCACGGGCAGCGGCAAGACCGTCATGGGGCTGTATATGATTGCCCGGCGGCGGCAACCGACGGTCATCGTGGTGCATACCAAGGATCTGGCATTCCAGTGGATTCAGCGCATCGAGCAGTTTTTGGGCATTCCTGCGGATCGGATCGGGCTGCTCGGTGCCGGCAAGAAAAAAATCGGTGAACAGATTACCGTGGCACTGGTTCAATCCCTGTACCGGGCCGCCGATGGTGTTTCGCCGCGTACCGGCCACCTCGTGGTGGACGAATGCCACCGCACGCCCAGCCGCACCTTCACCGAAGCGGTCAGGGCCTTCGACTGCCGCTACCTGTTGGGACTGTCCGCCACGCCATGGCGCCGCGACAAGCTTTCCAAATTGATTTTCTGGCATCTGGGTGACCTCCACCACGAGGTGAACAAGGCCCGACTGGAAGAAAAGGGGCATATCCTCAAGGCCGATGTGGTGATCCGTCCGACCGAATTCGAACCCTATGTGGATCCGGTCAGGGACTATTCACGCATGCTGTCGGAACTGACTGCCGACGATCATCGCAACCGGCAGATTGCCAGGGACGTAGCCCATGAAGCCAATACCGGCGACGGCATCTGCCTGGTCCTGTCAGACCGTAAAAAACATTGCGAAAACCTCCAGAGCCTGCTGCGTTTCAAGCACGAACTCGATGCGGAATTGCTGACCGGTGATGTATCCACCGAAAACCGCAAGGATGTTCTGACACGGTTGAACCGGGGGCAGGTCAAGGTCTTGATTGCCACGGGGCAATTGATCGGCGAGGGCTTCGATTGTCCGGGGCTGACCACCTTGTTCCTGGCCACGCCGATCCGCTTCAGTGGACGGATCATGCAGTATCTCGGGCGGGTTCTCAGGCCGTCCCCGGGAAAGGCCCGGGCCAAGGTTTACGACTATGTGGATGTAAGGGTCGCACCGCTGGTCTCTGCGGCCAGGGCGCGGCAGCGAGTGTATGCCGGCGGGGCAGGGGAAATTGTCCGGTCGTCCGGGTAGTGGATCTCAACAGAACGATGAAAGGAGGTTCTCTTTGGAGGTAAATAGGGAAGGGGGCAAATCAAGATGGGTGGCCTGGCTATATCTTTGTGGAAACGCATAAAATCATGGATGTCCCCGGAATTCAATCAAGGCGGGAATGATGTTTTCGGAATTTTTTTTGCAGATCGCGGCATATTGGTGAATTTCAGGTATTGACCAAC
>PDWJ01000916.1_pt1 | contig 39531 bp, 38 predicted proteins | sample 1430881 | NCBI WGS metagenome assembly PDWJ01 (sample SAMN01162460, study PRJNA174530) | Oral metagenome, whole genome shotgun sequencing project. | biome: Marine environment; feature: Marine mammal; material: Swab sample of the gingival sulcus; isolation source: swab sample of gingival sulcus...
TGATTGATTGCTTTGCTCATGTCAATTTCCTTTTTATTCGTTAAAGCTAAGTAGGGTAATTGATAATAAGCAGTTACACAATCTTATTTACAGTCTCAATTGGTTATTTGTCAGATCAAGTCTTGACTAATACATTTTATTTGAGGGGTACGAACACCAATCATCCCCAGCGGGATATCGGTCTGTTCGTGGGGTAGTGTCAAATATTTTTCGCACATTTGATTTTTAAGGTAGCCAGTTAATCCATTTTTTTCCTCTCCTTCACTTTTGGTTCCAGCACAGCAAAGGTGCAAATTGCAAGATTGTGAGTGTAGCGAGCACCTGAAGGGCTTGACCTTGTAATTTGGCAGCGCGGCGGCGGCCCTTTTTTTGCGTCAAAATCTTGGGCGTAGTGCAGTACCGATAACCGCGGTGGTTTTTACTGTGGCCTTCAACATGAGTGCCACGCTATGATCAGATTTTAGTTTGACTTAATAGCAGCTAAAAAACGGTTTTTTTTCAGAGTCGACTACGCAACGCAGCCGTTACAAGCTGCATGATCCGTTTCAGCACATCAATAAAAGCAATGCTGATGCGTTCATCATTGCAAAACCTGAACATCAGACAACGTGCCAATCTGCTCCCAAAATGCCGTTGCATTCCATTTATGACTTGTATTTTTAGCTTTTTTTGATTCATATAGATCTGCTATAATATTCTGTTTTTCAAAAAAGCGAAATCAAAGTATCCATCAAATGGACACTATTGCGTGAAAGGGAAAGTCATGACACATCGGCGTAAGCCCACCAGGGTGTTTTCGATACTTCGGATGGCTGTTTATGTCCTGTATGTGATCACCATGGTTACAGGTGCCAATGCGCAAACGTCTTCCGCCAATGAAGGCACCGAAATCGATTACCTTAAGGGACTGTCCATCGAGGATCTTTTGCAGACCGAAATTATTTCGGCTTCCAAGAAATCCGAACTCCTTTTCGATACAGCCTCGGCCATTTTTGTCATCACCCAGGAAGACCTGCGGCGAACCGGTGCCCGCAACATACCCGAGGCGCTGCGGATGGTACCGGGGCTCCAGGTGGCGCACATCAATGCCCACCGCTGGGCCATCTCTTCCCGCGGGTTTGCCGATTGGTTCAGCAATAAGCTGTTGGTACTGATTGACGGTCGCAGCGTATATAACCCCATCTTTTCAGGGGTGCATTGGGATGTTCAAGAAACCATCATGGCGGACATCGAACGCATCGAGGTCATCCGCGGTCCCGGTGCCACTGTATGGGGTGCCAATGCGGTTAACGGTGTCATCAACATCATTACAAAAAACGCATCCAAAACCCTTGGCGCTCTTTTCAACATGGGCGTCGGCACCCATGAGCAACCGCTAGTGGCCGCGCGTTATGGCACAAGAATCGCTGATATGGCGGATATCCGCCTGTTCGCCAAAGGTTTCAAACGTGAGCCCTTCAACAAAAAAAATGGTGGAGAGGCCCACGATGCCTGGCGGCATCTGCAGGGCGGCTTTCGGGTTGACTGGCAGGCCGGCAGGCGGGACGATTTCATGTTCGACGGGAGGTTCTATGACGGCGAGGCGAACTCGAAAACCGTCTTTTCCGGGTTTTTGACACCGCCGTATACAAGAATTACCAAGGAAACCGAAACCTTTTCCGGTGGCCACCTACTTTCCCGCTGGATACGCAGACTGTCGGATTCCTCCGATCTGACCCTCCAGGCATATTACGACACCACCCGGCGGGATCTGGTGGCGTTGGCTGAGGATCGATATACCATTGATGTCGAAATCAAGTATCATCTGGATCCGGATGGCCGCCATGATGTGGTGTGTGGGGCGGGCTACCGCTGGAACCATGATGAAATAACAGGTACCCCCGAATCCAGGATCGAACCGGACAGCCGCAGCGACGACCTGGTGAGCGCATTTGTGCAGGATGATATCATGCTGCTCGCCGATCGATTGTGGCTGACCCTGGGGTCCAAATTTGAATACAACGGATACACTGGCTTCGAAATCCAGCCCAGTGCCCGGACACGATTTAAACTCAAGGATAAGCATATGTTCTGGGCCGCCGTATCCCGTGCCGTACGCACGCCTTCCCGCTCAGAAAACGGTGTGCGCTCCAACCAGGGCACCATTGTTTTGCCAACAGGTGACCTTGTGATCGCGCGTGTAGTGGGCGACGAAAATTTCGACTCAGAAGTCTTGATCGCATATGAGGCCGGATATCGCTGGCAGCCGCAACCCCGGTTTTCCATGGCGTTGACCGCTTTTTTCAATGACTATGACCAGCTTCGGAATGCCTCCCCTGCGCCCTTTTTCTGGGAGCGTGACCCCGCACCGGTCCATCTGGTGATCCCGTTTGTGATGGATAACAGCCTGAAAGGGGAAACCTCCGGAGTTGAAGCCTTGATGACCTGGCGACCGCTGGACGTCTGGCGGTTTTCCGCCAGCTATGCCTTACTGGAATTCGATTTGCAAAAAACCGGAAATAGCGTCTACGGTACGCTGCGGATGGAACAGGGGAAAACGCCCGATCATCAACTTCAACTGCGTTCCTATCTGGATTTGCCCTGGAATTTTCATTTCGATGCGGAATTGTATTTCGTCGACCGATTGCCCTCACTGGACATCGATGCCTACACCCGTGTCGATTTGCGTCTGGAATGGACGCCTTCGCCTCAATGGACATTGAGCGTTGGGGTGGAGAATCTACTGGACGACAGCCACCAGGAATACCTGGACGGTATCGGGATTATCGCCACCAAGGTGCCGCGTATCGGTTATGGCCAGGTGACTCTGAATTTTTAAAGAACACACGGCGATTACATAACAGCCTCTAATCCTGTACGGCTGTTTGCTGAAAGCCATGCGTTCAGCAGCGAAATCCCCGCGTTGCCGACCCCATCGTCTGTAAAAATCGGTTCACGGCCCTTGTCCAAGACCCGACCCGTCGCCGCTTCAAGGTTGCGGCACAGTGCCTCATTTCCAAACACCAGACAGGTATCTGCCTGCTGGACCCGCATCCGCACCGCGTCATCCCGCGCTGCATCTGCATCCGCGTATGGGAGGACCACCAGGTCCGCGCGGCCTGCTGCAGCCAACTCAACTCGAAGGCCGGCAAGGTCTCCTGCAACCACCACCACCGCTGGGTTATCCACTCCGGTGATCCGCGGCCCCCGATCACTCCCCGGAACCAGACAGATTTCTCCCTGACGATCACCTTCACATAGGTATATGGACAGCCGACGAATCTCCGTGTCTTTTACCCAGGGCACCACAATCCCCGGCGGCAGGACCAGTGGATCTCCCGTCAGGCCCCACTTATCTGAAGTGCGCTTCATGGGGTGAGGATTCCACCCCAGCAGGGCATCCAGGCTTTCATTGACGGAGAAACCCATATGATAGAGCTGCACCTGGGTATTCGGCCCGGCTTTTCCCCACAACTCTTTTCGGGTGCGCGCCAGAAACGCTTTGGCAGCCTGCTGCCATTTTTCTGTATTTGTCATCTGCCCCATCTCCGGTGGCTGACATGCAGGTTGACGTGTTGAAATAATAAAAACAGGATAAAAGACCAAAAGCCCGACAGCATGAAGCTGCCGGGCTTTTTGAAGGTATCAAAGGTTTTGATTCAGCCTCGCTTACAAATATGGTTCCCAAGGATTAACCACTGAAACGGATGCACCGTCAGCCTACAGGCTGATCACCGTTGCATCGCAGCACAGATGGATCAGCTCGACAGCGGTTCCCATACGTGCGCCCTCAATCAGTTCCGATTCAGCAATCTGACGGGCCGTGGCGCAGGGCGTGCAGGCCAGGATCGGCACCTCATGGGCCTGCAGGTAGGTGATGAGATCATCCGCCACATCCCCTGTGGCTGCACGCAGGTTGTCGGCCATTCCCTGCTTTGCCAGAAAAACCGCATCATCCAGCAGAAAAACGGTTACCTGCTTGCCTTGCTGGTGAGCCACTGTCGCCAGATGAAACGCTCGGGAAGACCGGTTCGGATTGTCTGTTCCGCAAGATAACGTGATTACGACATTGTCACTGGCCATAACGCCTCCTTTTCACATATCATGTTCAAGCGTCCTTGTCAGTATCCTGATCGATTCTTTCCGTTGGTTCGTCTTCGTTTTCAAATGCGCCTTTTTTAAAGTTCCGGATCCCTTTTCCGATGCCGGCCCCGATTTCCGGCAGACGTCCTGCGCCGAAAATGATCAATACAATCAACAGGATAATTGTGAGTTCCATGGGACCCAATCCGAACATGAAAAGGACCTCCTTGCAATACGAAATAATTCTGATTCAACTTACCAGAATAAAAGAATATTTAAATTAATTTTTTATACCACACCTGTCATGGGATGTCAATCTTTTCCCTTTTTCCGGCGACTTCCCCTTGCAAACATCCGTTTGACTGCTTAGTGTCTGAAAAAAAAGTACCGGGTAGACAACATATCCACATCGCGACCCACACACCCACGGGAAGGAAGTGCCATGCTGAAAAAACAGCCCACACACACATTCGAAGGCGGGCAGAAATATGTACTCGACGCAGAGCTGGCTAAAATCGTCAATATTTCCATGAAACTTGAAATGCCGCTGCTGCTCAAAGGCGAGCCCGGCACCGGAAAAACCATGCTGGCCCACGCCATTGCAAACAGCCTGGACATGCCGCTGATTATCCTCAATGTCAAATCGAGCATGAAGCTGATCGATGCCCTGTACCAGTACGACACCTTGACCCGTTTGAATGACAGCCGGTTCGGCGACTCCACCCGGGACGTCAGCAATATCGAAGAATATATCAAAATGGGAAAAATCGGCCAGGCCTTTACCACCGATCAGCGCGTGGTGCTGCTCATCGACGAAATCGACAAGGCAGATACGGATTTCCAGGATGACATGCTCGATGTGCTGGATCAGATGCAGTTTGATGTTATCGAAATTGACAAAACCGTCCAGGCCCGGACCCGGCCGGTGATCATCATCACCTCCAATGCAAAAAAAGACCTCTCAGACCCGTTCCTTGGCCGGTGCAACTTTCACCACATTGCATTCCCGGCACCGGACATGATGCGCCAGATCATCGGGGTTCATTTTCCGGAGATCTCAAAAGACCTGGCTGAGAACAGCATTGCCGCGTTCTACAAGCTGCGGGAAATCGACGGCATTGAAAAGAAACCTGCCACCCGGGAGCTGATCAACTGGATCCGGGCGCTGGACGCAGACCCGGACTTCAACGCCAAACACCTGCTCAAGGGAACCGTCCCCTACCTGGGGGTTCTGTTCAAAAAAAGCCCGGACTATGAACGGGTCACCGCCCAGATGAGCAGACGGCGTCTCTTTTAGGCACTGTTCTGACAAGGAGCCGCCCATGTTTACATCGTTTTTCTACCAGCTGAGAGAGATCGGCGTACCGGTCAGCCCCACGGCCTTTCTCACCCTGCAAAAAGCATTGCATCTGGGAATGGTCGAGAGCCTGGATGACTTTTACACGGCCTCACGGTCAATTCTTGTAAAAAGCGAGCGCTATTTTGATCTGTTTGACCAGCTCTTTGCCCACCACTTCAAAGGAGCGGAATTTCCATCAGACGCCGGGGTCGAAATCGATGATGCCACCCGGGCGCTGCTCGAGGACTGGCTCAAAAACCCCAAAGAGCTTGCCGACTTCATGGGTATGCCTGAGTCCGAGGTGGCAAAACTCACCCCGGAAGCGCTCATCGAGTATTTCAAAGAACGCCTCAAAGACCAGACCGAACGCCATGACGGCGGAAACCGCTGGATCGGCACCGGCGGCACCTCGCCTGTGGGCCATTCCGGCCACCACCCCGGCGGCATGCGCGTGGGGGGCCAGTCCCGGAACAAATCCGCCGTAAAGGTGGCCGCAGAGCGGCGGTACAAAGATTACTCCGCCACCGGCCCCCTGAGCCAGACCATGATGAGCGAAGCCATGAAGCGCCTGCGCAACATGGTGCCCTCAGGTCCCAAAGATAGGGTAAATATTGACGAAAGCATCTACCGGACCATGAAAAATGCCGGGGAGATCGAAATCGTCTTTGAGCAAAGCCTCCGGGATCGCCTCAAGGTGATGCTGCTCATCGACAACGGCGGCTGGTCCATGGATCCTTATATCCAAGTGGTGCAGACCCTGTTCACCTATGCCCGATCCCAGTTCAAAGATGTGAAGACCTATTTTTTTCACAACACCATCTATACTGTGGTCTGGAGCGATCCGTCGCGGTACAGAACCCCCATACCCATCGATGACTTTTCAAAAGTCGACCCGGAAACCCGTGTGATCTACGTGGGAGACGCCAGCATGGCGCCGTATGAACTCATCGCCCGCGATGGATCCATCTATGTGCAGGACAGAAGCGGGGAACCGAGCATCAACCAGCTCCGGTTTCTTGCCCAGAATTTTCCCCATTCGGTCTGGCTCAACCCGGTGCCGGCCTACCTGTGGAATTATACCCATACCATCGGTATCATCCGGCGGGTTTTTCCCATGTTCGAACTGTCACTCGACGGCCTGGATCAGGCCATTTCCCATCTGATGGCGAAAAACTAAAAAAAGCCTCCGGCGATCCTGGCAGAGGCTGAACTTAAAAAAATAAAACTGACTGTCAGCGGTGCAGGTACCATGGCGCACCGCTGGCAAGGCGCCTGTGTCTGATGCTATAGTACAGCTGGCTGTAGCGCAGGCATATCCCCTGTTTATCTTCCGCGCTCAAAAAATTCTGCGGGCAGAGAAAGTTCCCCCTGCGACGAAAACCGCACCCCCTCAATCAACGGACCGGCAAGCCGTCCACGGATCTCGTATGCAAGCTTCCCGCTGTTCTCATTGCCGACAACCCCAAGCGCCTGGCGCGCGATACCGAGCATGGAGACGCTCACAGGAATCTCAACCACAACCTCTCCAAAACGGGGAATACGGCCTGAAGCATCGCTGACACCGGTTGCAAATCGCTTACCCTGCACATCCATCCGGATAGAGACACCGGTGTAATCCAGGGGAGCGTCATTGGGATTCTGGATGCGCATCTTCAGCAGCATTCTAAACTCCAGTCCCGCACCCTGAAGCGGCGAAATACCAGCCAGGTTCACATCAACGGATTCGCTGAATTGAAGGGTGGCACACCCGAAGAACAGAGTCCCACACACAGCCAAAACCACACACCATACGCGCAACAGGGTTAACATGATAAGATCCTCTGATTCATGCACTGCGTTGTTACCTGCAATCGAAAAAAAACAATCGCATTACCCAACAAAGACGCACTTCTTTCCAACCATCAAAAAGACGGGATATTCAGTACTATTTTTCGGAATGTTATGAATCACTCTGGCGGTCACCGCTGAGAACCCTGCGGCTTCCATTTCTCGTTTGAGCGTATCCGGATCAAAACCGAGATGATGCACATCCGGCAGATTTCCATGAAAGCTGCCGTCTTCTGTGACAAGGTCGGCGAGCGCGACCCTGCCCCCTGGTTTGAGCGCCTCAAAAAAAGCGGCCAGCAGATGGGCTGTATCGGCAATATGATGAAGCACCATGGCGGAGAAGATCAAATCAAAACTGGCACGGGGCAAGGCGGCCCGGGTAACATCGAGATGCAGGGCAGCAATATTGTCCACACCTGCCGTTTTCAACTTCCGCTCCAGAACGTCAATCATACCGGCAGATCCGTCTACGGCCGTGATCGATTTCAGCGCCGGTGCCAGTTTTAAAGAGACAAGTCCGGTACCGCAGCCGAAATCCATGGCGGTTGTTTCCGCTGTCACCGGAATCTCCTCTAAAATCGCACTGCCGATTTTCCCGGCCAGCAGGACCCGTCCCGGATTGTCATCCCAGGTGGCGGCCCTGTCATCAAAGGCGCTTTTTTTCATTTTTCCCGATCTCCGATTCATCGATTTTATACAAACGACAGGTATTGTTCCACACCTGTTCCGCCAGTGCGTCGGCATCCGCTCCGCGCACGTCCGCCAGTTTCAGCATCACAGACCTGACAAAGGCTGGCTCATTCCGGCGATGTTTGTTCTTTTCAGGAGCCGGCGTGAGGTACGGAGAATCGGTTTCAATGAGGATCCGGTCAGCGGGAATCAGGGGGACGAGCTCCCGGAGCAGTTGACCGCGTTTCAACAGGGTCAAGATCCCCGTAATCCCGATATGATAGCCCAAATCCAGATAAGCGAACAGTTCTGCCTTATTTCCGCTGAAACAGTGAACCACACCACCTCTTTCCGGGCGGGCGTGCGCCTTCAGGATGGAGAGAAACCGGCCGTTTGAATCCCGCTCATGAAAAATCAGGGGAAGGCCTGCGGCATCTGCCAGTTCCAGCTGGCGGACCAGCACGGTTTCCTGGACATCAGCCGGCGAGAACATCCGGTTGAAATCCAGCCCGGCCTCACCCCAGGCTTTGACCCGGGGATGGTTGGCCATCCTGAACAGTTCGTCAAGCACCGCATCGCTTGCACTGGACGCATCATGGGGGTGGATGCCCACAGCGGCAAAGCAGATCGGCGAAGCGTCTGCAATGGCAACGGCCCGACGGCAGGTTTTCAGGGTAACACCGGCGACCATGGCCGCACAGACCCCAGCATCGTCCATTCGGGAAAAAACCGCATCCAGATCCTGTTGATAGGAAGGGTCATCAATATGACAGTGACTGTCGAATAAGCGCATGAGGCGATACATTCCTTTTCGGTAAAACAGATTCAACGCATCCGTATCAGACGATATGCACGCACAGCAGGTCCGCAAAGCCTGCAATAAAAAATGTGAGTGTAACCGGTAACCCTCCGTTATCGAAAGTGTATCACAGGAACCGGCAACCGGCATGCGGACAGGCCGGTATCATTTCCGCCATACCGCATTTCGGCGATATTGTAAAAAAGTCTTTTACAAAGCAGGGCTGGTTCCATTATAAATTAATCGTTTTTATATCGTGAGCAAGCTGCATGATGCCTGCCCTCACACTGAATCTGTTAACAAACGGGCCTCAGCCCGATTCAGACACATCCGTCAAGGAGAGATCCATGAGAGTCTTCACCCGTACGCTAATTTCAACCGTTTTGCTCGCAGCACTTGCCGCAGCACCGGCGCTTGCCAACACGTTTGCGTATATTCCCAACCTGGCTGACAACAGCCTTTCTGTCATGCGCACATACGACCATGTTGTGGTGGAATCCGTGGCCGTCGGCAACAATCCCATGGGGGTGGCGGTCGGCCCAAACGGCCGGTACGTCTATGTGGCCAATGCCGATGACAACACGATAACCGTTTATGACACCGAAGCCCTGATTCAGGAAGACCGTCTGCGGACCATCACTGTGGGCAAAAATCCTCAGTCCATCGCGGTTCGGCCGGACGGCCTCTATGCCTATGTCGCCAACCGGGGTGACAACACGGTTTCCGTCATCACCCTGTCCAGCTTCAAGGTCACGGCGACCCTTACCAATGTTGGGATCGAACCCTTTGGCCTTGCCGTAGACCCCTATAACAAATACGTATATGTCACCAGCTATGCATCCAACCAAGTCGTGATTATCCGAACCTCGGACCATACCCCGCTTAATTATGTGGGAAATAACCCCCGAACGGTTCTGGCGCATCAGGAAGGGGACTACTTTTTTGTCCTCAATTACGGCAGCGACAGCCTGACCGTCATCAAAATCCAGGAAGAAGATCCGGACGATGATGACAATAACAACTTTATCACCAACCATATCCGCACCGTACCCGTGGGATCCCAGCCCTGGGACATGACCTTCGCCAACAACGGCACCCAGATCTATGTGGCCAACAGCGGAGACAATACAGTCACCGTCTACAACACCGAAGACCTGATCAATGATGACGCCGAACCGGCGATCGTCAAGACCATCACCCTCGATTATACCCCCAGCGGTATCTCATCCGCTCTGAACGGCAATTTTGTCTATGCCGTTCACACGGATGATAATCTGGTCTCTGCCATTGCCGTGTATCCGGACGGCGACGGTGTAGAAGACCGGGTCTATCTCCTGTACAATCTGGGAACACCTCAGGCCTTCGGCGACTTCATCGGCGGTGTCCCGCCTGAAGCGCCCTCGGACCTTGAAGCGGATTCCAAGTCTGACAGCCATATCCAGCTGACCTGGGATGACAATTCCTACAGCGAGCTCGGTTTTAAAATTGAGCGCCGCAAGAGTTCGGACAGCGACAGTGAATATGCGCAGGTGGGTTCGGTAACGGCAAACGTGACGGAATTCGACGACTACGGTCTGAACGATTCCACCACCTATTACTACCGAGTGCGTGCGTATAACGAGGCTGGGAACTCCGCATACTCCTACAATTCGGTCAGTGCGACAACAAAAGAAGACAGCATGTGCTTCATCTCCGCACTGGGCAGTGGCGCTTCCACGTCAGGCCTGATTCCCGTCGCCATTCTGGGAGCCATCGCCCTCATCCCCGTGATGCGTCGCAACCGTTAATCAGCCATCTTTTGACGCATTAGGGACGGTGACCCTGGGGTAAAGACCCCGCTGAACGGTGACATTGCCGACGTGACGCTGATCCCCTCATACCCCGCCCGCCGTTACCCTTTGGCAGGCGGGGTCTTTTTTATGCCCTCTCTGCTTACTAAACACTTCACATTTGAATTAATTTCTGATAAGAAAAGTTATTTAATCAACCTTTATTATGGGGAACGGAAATGAAAAAACTGCTGTTTCTAATCATCCTGTTTTTTATAGCCGGTGCTGCCGGTGCTTATGTCTATCTTCGGGACGGTTTTTCCCCGACAGAGACACCCATTGCCCGCCTGTTGCCGGAAGACACGTGGATGCTGCTCACCGTAAATGCCCTGGAAAATCAGGCGATGGAAATGAGAGATAGCCGGCTCGGAAAAGCCGTATCCGCAATTGATATAGATACGGTGCTTGAAAAAATGAATGTTCCCGAATCCAGGCGCATGATGGCTAACCAGCAGCTAAACGCATTCAATGATAACTTCGACCGCCGCATGTTCTACGAGGTGTTTGGGGATGAAGCGGCCCTTGCCATCCTGCCCCCGCCTGACGGCGCCCGGACCGTTATGGATTTTACCCCGGGTCAGATACTGCTCTTTGCCCGGCCCCGGCATGGCGCCACGCTGACCGATGTCTTCATGAAGTTAGGCGCTGGAGAAGACCAGCAACCCCAAAACATGGATTATGAGGGGCATACCATCCGTTCGTACCCCATCAACCCCATGATGCGCCTGTATACCACGGTTGTTGACAAAACCCTCATGGCGGCGGCCTTGGCCCAGGCACCCCTGGAAGCAGTTCACGACCGGGCCGATGGCCGAAATACGGAAAAAAGCCTTGAGGATCAAGCGTATTACACACGGCTTACCGGTGAGCAGGCACCCAACCCGCGCAACACCTGTTTTCTGAACCTGGAAAACGGCATTGCCACGCTCATGAACAGTCTTGACCTGCTCCAGGAAATGGCAGGGGAATCACCGCCGGACCCAGCACTTGAACAGATCAAACAAATGGTGACAGGGTTTCTGGCCACCCGTTATGCATCGTACAAAAACGGCGATAGCCTGTTCGGGGATAGCCGGCTGCTCATCGACCGGAATCAGATGAATCCAATTTATGCGGAAATGTTCTCACGGGCACCGGTAAAAACCGCGTCGCTCTCGCAGACCCCCCCAAATGCCCTGATCCATTACTGGACCAACATCATGAGTATTCGCCAGACCCTAGCGATGCAGTTTCCGACTCCGGAAGACCGACAGATGGCGGAGACTGCGTTTAAGGATATGACCGGCATCTCGCTAAACACGCTTCTCGACGCCTTCGGCGATGAGACAGCCTTTACCCTGACCGGGATCCAGACCACAGGTCCGTTTCCAGTCCCGGAATTTGTCATCACCTTTGACACGGATAACCCGGGTATATTTGAACGCCTGATTGATACGGCACTCAACGAGACAGCATCCATGACAGGCGGCAACCTGCAGCAGAACACCGTCTCCCATTCCGGCATCGACATCACATCCATTGCCACGCCGTTAGGCACGGCTGTGAGCCCGGCCTGGGCCTACATGGACGGCCGGTTCACCATCGCAGTCAATCCGGCGCTGATCCAGAAAATGGTCGATGCCCGTGACAGCGGAAAAACACTGACCCAGACCGCTGCATTTCAGGCCGTGGGAACGGACCTCCTCAAGGAGAGCAACTATGTGCGTTTCGTAAACGGTGAAGCACTCATGGACAGTCTCATAATGCTGGCCAGCTGGGGGAATTCCATGTCGATGATGTTGGGCCCTGAAAACGGTGCGGCCCTTAGCACCGCCCTGAATGACGTCGTGATCCCCATCCTGGACGGGCTGAAAATGTTTAACGTCTATGCAGACCGGGGTTGGATAGAAGATGATATGTTCGTCACGCATACAACCATAAAGATCGCTCCGGCAGCCGAATAAAAAAAATCGGGTTAACCGCTCCCCGGTAACGACTCGGGATTGGGATTGAAAAAACCGATCCCAATCCCGATGATGTCGGTTCACCGCCAGTGTGCGGAAAACCAGGGGAAGAGACCTCATGCAGCCAACGGCGGCATTCTGACCCTGGCAGCATAAAGGCGATCGGTTCAGCATCCCGATTTCGGCCCTTGGCAACGATGAGCCTGAAAGCGGAGTCAATCTTTCGGTGATCGTCTACGGAACCGCCGGTCCCGGGTCCTATGAACCGTGCATGGTCTACGGCAGTAAAGGCAGGGAACCTCTCTGGCTTTCTCCCGCTGATGTGATTTTAAATTTCTGTTGAGGGATCCCATGCTCCGTGCAATTGACTACTATACCGCCCACGAAGCTAACGGCGACGCCCTGCTGGTCGGCACTCCCGGTATGGCCTTTCTCTGGCTGTCCATGAAAGAAAACGCCCTTGTCCTGTGCGACTTTGACGGCTGTCAGGAGGCCGACGTCTCTCAAGCATCCGTTGAAACCCTGATTATTGACTGGCTGAATGATGCCGCCGCTGACCCGGATACGGTGAATGATATCCCGCACCTGAATGTCACCTGGGAAAACGGGCGCTTTTTTATCACGGAATAACGGCCATGGGCCAGCCTGTTTTTTCACCGAAGTTTGCCCGCACCACCGCATGAAAGAAACAAAACGGTTAATTGGGTTCTTTCATGTAAACCCGTATTTAAAACCCTACATAAATCGCCAGAAGCGGTAACCGTCTATTTCCATGCCACTCGAACCCTTCAAAAGAAGGTCCGAGTGGCATCTGATGCCTGTATCATCCGAGTGAAATCACCGTCCGTCCCTTGTGTCGACCGGCCAGCATTTCATTGATAATGCCGTCAACATCGCTCAGCGGTGCCTCTTGAACCATCTGTTGTATACCGTCGAGTTTCCAGTCTGACGCCAATTTGTTCCATGCTTTTAATCGCTTATCCATTGGGAAATCCTGGGAATCGATACCCACAATCACAAGTGCCCGCAGAATAAAGGGATACACGGTGATATCCAGATTGGGTCCAGCTGCATTGCCGCAGCAAACCAGCACGCCAAAGGGCTTCACTGACTTGATGGCCGTACTCATGATATCGCCGCCCACCGTATCGATGCAGCCGGCCCACCGGGGCTTCAGCATGGGACGCCCGGACGTGTCTGTGGCCTCTTCAATGGATAAAACGGTTCCCACGCCCAGGGATTTCAGGTAATCGCTCTCATCGGTTTTTCCCGATACCCCGGCAACGCTGTAACCGAGTTTATGAAGGATGGAAACGGCAATACTTCCCACTCCACCGGAAGCCCCGGTCACCAGCACCTCCCCCCTATCCGGGGTAATACCGCCATCGATCAGCGCATCCACGGACATGGCTGCCGTAAGCCCTGCCGTGCCGTACATCATGCTCTCTTTTAAAGAAAAGCCTTTGGGCAGCGGAATCACCCATCCGGCCGGCACCCGGATATACTCCCCAAAGCCCCCTGCTGTATCCATGCCCAGGTCATAACTGGTCACGATGACCTCATCTCCGGGAGAAAACCGTGAATCCGCGCTTGTTTCTACCACTCCGGCCGCATCAATCCCCGGCGTATGGGGGTATTTTTTTGTCACCCCCCGGTTGCCAGAGGCAGACAGCGCATCTTTGTAATTCAATGACGAGTACTTCACACGAACCAGCACATCTCCATCCGGAAGGTCATCAATGGTCCGTTTCTGAATGGCGCGTGAAAAAGATCCATCCGTGTTTTCGCTGACAACCATGGCGTTGAATGTCTTCATCTGATACCTCCCTAATGTATAATTTCTTTTTTGGAATAAGCCGGCGTGCGTATCTGTTTTCTCGAAAACAACGCGATCAGCCACGAGCCCATAACGCCACAAAAAAAGTGGATCCAATGTGGCATTCCTGTCGCCCTTCCAATTTCCAATCAGCCTATATTTTTCATCTGATATTCAACTACTATGCCTCAAATAGGGGGGCATTGTCAAGTGCCGCACAGGATGAAACATACCGATTTACCGGGCAACCCGCCTTGCTTAATTTATTTAAAAAATCATCCTTGATACCCAGGTTGAAAGCCTCGGCGAAATTTACGAAAGACAGGTTGCCATGCACTCAAAAGAGTTTCCGGAACAAGGCAACTGTGAAATCATAAACACAACGGCATTGACAATCAAAGTTGTATTCATGTAAATTATTTTGTATGAACACGACCTTCTATGAAGTGATTCTGGACAATCTCTTTGACGGTGTCTATTACCTAGATACCAATCGCATCATCACCTACTGGAACAAAAGTGCCGAGCGGATATCCGGATATTCTCGTGAAGAGGTCATCGGCCGTAAGTGTACGGATAATATCCTGCGTCACATGACAGATAACGGTACAGAGCTGTGCCTTGGCGGCTGCCCTGCTGTTCAGACGCTTCAGGATGGAAAAATGCGGGAGGAGGATGTCTTCCTGTATCATAAAGAAGGGTACCGCGTCCCTGTTTCCGTAAGAGTGTCTCCCATACGCGACGCGTCTGGAACAATCATCGGTGCTGTCGAAATTTTCTCGATCAACGAAAAACGGATTGCCATACTAAAAGAGGTTGAATTCCTCAAAACCGCCATGCTGATCGATACCCTCACGGGAATCGGAAACCGGAAGCATGCGGAAATGATCCTGAACACAAAGCTCGCCGCCCTAAAAACAAGCGGAACCCCCTTTGGTGTCCTGTTTCTGGACATTGACCATTTTAAACGTGTCAATGATACCTACGGACACAACGCCGGAGACCGGATGCTCAGGATGGTGGCGCAAACCATTGCCAATACCATCCGGTCCATGGACGTGGTTTGTCGGTGGGGCGGAGAAGAGTTCATCGTTATTATCCCGGAAGTGAACCTGCAGATCATGGGAAAAATTGCTGAACGCATCCGGTTTCTGGTATCAGAACGCTGGATTACCGAGGGCGAAAACCAGGTGAAGGTCACTGTTTCCATCGGCGGGGTACTCGCTGAGGCATCCGATGCATCAGATACAATCGTTCAAAAAGCAGACGCGCAGATGTATCTCAGCAAGGCCGCCGGCAGAAACTGCGTCACGATTGCCGGATCCGGCGTTTGACGTCCTGTTGAATTGAATCCGGGAGCAGGTGCCGATGCCTGCCTGCAGCAAGGTATTACCGGTGCGGAACCTGCGATCCGCGAAAATGCAGCCTGAACAGCCCTAACCGTTCAGGCTGCTTTATTATGCTAAATTGCTTTCATGCTGGTCATGTAGTCACGCAGGATGCAGCCGATTTGTTCAACCGGGTGATTCCGGATCGCATCGTTGATCTCAATCAGTTTCTGGTTGTCTACGCCGTTATCTTCCGTACGCAGACCTTTACCAATCACATCCGTATCGATTTTTGCCATAAAATCTTTCAGCAGCGGTACGCAGGCCTGGGTGAACAGGTAGTTGCCATATTCTGCCGTATCGGAGATGACCACATTCATTTCGTAGAGCTTGTTACGGGCAATGGTGTTAGCAATGAGCGGCGTCTCGTGCAGAGATTCGTAATAAGCAGATTCCGGTTGCATGCCGGCTTCGGTCATGGTTTCAAAGGCCAGCTCGACCCCGGCTTTGACCATGGCGATCATCAGGATACCGTTGTCAAAGTATTCCTGCTCTGGGATCTCCGTCTCCTGGATCGGACACTTTTCAAATGCGCTCTCCCCTGTTTCCGCTCGCCACTTGAGCAGATTCGCGTCATCGTTTGCCCAGTCCTTCATCATGGTTTCGGAAAAAACACCTTCCAGGATGTCGTCCATGTGTTTTTCATACAATCCGCGCATGATATCCTTCAGCGATTCGGCCAGTTCAAACGCTTTTACCTTGGCCGGGTTGGACAGGCGGTCCATCATGTTGGTAATACCGCCGTGTTTCAACGCTTCAGTGACCACTTCCCAGCCTTTCTGGACCAGCCTGGCCGCATACGCTTTATCCACGCCCTTTTCAACCATCTTGTCAAAACAGAGCAGAGAACCGGTCTGCAGCATTCCGCAGAGAATGGTCTGCTCGCCCATTAGGTCGGATTTAACTTCCGCGACAAAGGAAGAATGGAGCACACCGGCCCGATCCCCACCCGTTCCAGCGCAGTAAGCCTTGGCAATCTCAAGTCCGTCACCGTTGGGATCATTTTCGGTGTGTACGGCGATCAGGGTGGGAACGCCAAATCCGCGAACATATTCAGCGCGGACTTCAGAACCCGGTGATTTCGGCGCCACCATGATAACGGTGAGGTCTTCACGGATTTTCATGCCTTCTTCGACAATGTTGAAACCGTGAGAGTACGACAGACAGGCGCCTTTTTTCATCAGCGGCATCACCCGGTTGACGACTGGCGTGTGATACTTGTCCGGGGTCAGATTGAGAACCAGATCCCCATCAGGGATGACCTCTTCATACGTGCCAAATGCAAAATTGTTTTCAGATGCCAGCTTCCACGGAAGCAGTTTTTCAGAGATTTCTTCGTCACGAAGGGCATAGGTCACGTCAAGACCGCTGTCCCGCAGGTTCAACCCCTGATGAAAGCCCTGGGCACCGCAACCGACAATCACGATTTTCTTGCCTTTGAGTTTTTCAACACCGTTGAATTCCGACGGATCCATGAAACGGCATTGACCCAGCTGCTTTACCTTGTCACGAAACGTGAGTGAAGAAAAAAAGTTCATCATCCTGCTCCCCGAAATTGTTGCGTTTATAAAAAAAGATCTTTCTCTTGATTGGTCAGGTACTATATGCCATTTGCCATATTGCGTAAAGTGATTTACAGGTCATTATGAATTGTATTTTTATTTCAGCAGCAACCTGTTGAAACATTAGATTTATTTTAAATCATGCACGTTTCATCCTCCACTCTGATACGATCACCTCACAACCAAACATCCTTTTGAAAGTTAACACCACTGCATGGCATGCCAAATCATCATTAAAAAAACAGCGGCGGCAAATCCGCCGGAAAAAGCCCCCGCTCAGCCGCTTTGGCAAACAGGGTTTCAACGGCTGCCCTTCCGTCGTCCCCCAGGTTCCGAGAAAAAGGATTCACGTAAAGCCCGATATGCTGCCGAATCACATCCGGTGCCATTTCCTGCGCATGGGCCCGAATGTAGTCCGCAGAGACCTCCGGATGGGCCCATGCATAATCAATGCTCTCTCCGATCAGCGTTTCCAGGGATCGAGCGATTTCCGGGTCCACATCCCGGCGAACGACGATCCCACCCAGGGGAATCGGCTTTCCGGTCGATGCCTCCCACCATTCCCCCAGGTCCACCAGGCAGATCAGACCATGGTCTGCGTAGGTGAATCGGCTCTCGTGAATGATCAGACCCAAATCGGCATCCCCGGCCGATACAGTGGGCATGATCCGATCAAAAGGCATGGGCTTCCAGGTATACGGGGCACCATCTGGCATAAACAGGGACAGGAGCAGAAACGCCGTAGTCATTTCGCCGGGAATCGCGATCACGGCAGGTTCTTGACACAGCCGGGGCAGATCTGTTTCGGGGCGCCCCACGATGAGAGGGCCGCACCCGTTTCCCAGAGCCGCACCGGTTTTCAACAGCGCATACCGGTCCAGCACCCGCCCGAGCGCTGCAAAGGACAGTTTGGTACTATCCAGTTGCCCTTGTACTGCCCATTGATTCAAGGTTTCCACATCCTCATGAACCACAGCAAACGAGAGTCCCCGAGTCTGTATCAATCCGTGGGTCATGGCGTGAAAAATAAACGTATCGTTCGGACAGGGGGAGTAGCCCAGCGTAAGCCGGTCCATGTTCTGTTCCTTTTCTATCAGGTGGTTAACAGCTTTAAACTCAACTTTCGGGGTCTTTTTTAAATCATTTAAATTCAATTGGTTATTTTGTTGAGTTTAAATTTATGGCAGCGATGGACTATTGGCTAAGTGCCAACAGCTGCGGCAGATCCGCCGCCAGCAATCCTGACAGAATCCGGCGGCATTTTTCAAACGCGCCGTCAAGATCCCAGGCACCGCGATCCCGGCCCCCCACACAATTACTGGCCACACGAACTTCAATGAACGGAATCTTATAATGATGGCACACATGGGCCATTCCGGCACCTTCCATGGCTTCCATGGCAGGCGACCAGTCTTTGAACAGGAGATCGGCCCGTTTATCTGTTGCGGTAATGGTTGACACACTGAGGATGGGACCGGTTGTGACCCGCGTCTTTGGATCCTCAGAGAACCACCTCACGAGATAATCCGCCACCCGTTCGGCCCGGAGGTGGTCCACCGGGTACGTCTGCTGGATTTTCGTCTCTCCGTGCCTCAACACAGGAAATGGCAAGGGGTCCACAAACCGGTCCGGATCCGGAGATTCCAGGCCGGATGACGCATCAATCACCTCGGTCCCGACCACCACATCCCCCATGCCCACCCCAAAAGAAGAGAATGCACCGGCGCATCCAATCTGTATCAGGGCCCTGGGCCGGAGGGTTTCCGCCAGGGCGGTACTCGCCTGCGCGGCATTCAGCGGCCCCGGCCCTGTGACGATCCCGCCCACCGCCGCACCGGAAACGGTGCCCACAAGACCGCTGCGTCCGCCGACAGAAAAAGGGCGGATATCCGTCAGCACATGTTGAAGGCCTTCAATTTCAGGGGGTACTGCACCCATAAACCATATGTCAGGGTTTCTTAGCGGCATTTGCAGCGATGTCATCAAGTTAGTCAATTCTAACAACGCATTAAATCAGGAACGGCCAGTTACCTGGCTCCCTCTCACAGAATGCTGCGTGCGGTCTTCCCACTCCGGGTTCCGCGATAGTATTCGCTTCTTACAAAAGTACTATCCAGAAAACGCGCTTTTCAGTCCTTGTACTTTTTTTTACAAATTTTGTCAAAAGGTTATACCCAGCGCAAAACAAAGAATCCCATTGGGGAGGGTAGGTGTTAACCCCTTTGCACGCGACAGTGAGAAAATATATTGAAATTTTTTATTATTAGACTTATATTTATGTGTTGTTAAAAAATCGCATTTATGTGTCGATTTCACATTCGCACGAATGCAGACCGTTCACTTTTGTGGACGGTTTTTTTATGTACCTTGTCGGCCCCGCACACCGGTTGCCCGGCATCTGTTCGGAAAGCACATGATGACATCCGCATTTAACGCGTTACCTATCCGGCCGGAGTTTCTTTCTGCGCTCGCAGAGATGGGGTTTGAAACTCCGACCCCCATACAGGCGAAAGCCATTCCCGTTCTTCTGGAAGGTGAGCGGGATGTGATTGGCCTGGCCCAGACCGGCACCGGAAAGACCGGTGCGTTTGGTCTCCCCCTGCTTCAGGAGATCATCCCCGGAGAAAAGTATCCCCAGGCCCTGATCCTCTGCCCGACGCGTGAGCTCTGCCTCCAGATTACCCGGGATTTGATGCGGTTTTCTTCCCATCTGCGTCAGATTCGTGTGGCGGCCGTTTACGGCGGCGCCAGCATGACCCAGCAGAAACGCCTGATTCAGGCCGGCGCCCAGGTAATAGTGGCCACACCGGGCCGGCTGCTTGATCTGATCAACCGCAAGTGGATTCAGCTTTCCTGCGTGACGCGCCTGGTGCTGGATGAAGCGGACGAGATGCTGACCATGGGCTTTCAGGACGACATCGAGGCCATTTTAAGCACCCTGCCCGAAACACACCGCACCTGGGTGTTCTCCGCCACCATGCCCCCGTCTATTGTCCAGCTGACAACCCGGTATATGCATGATCCCCTTGAGATTTCCACCGATGATCGCAAAGAGACGCCCCGTGCCATTGCCCATGTCTGTTATATCATTCAGGAAAAAAATCGATACGAGGCCTTGAAACGGCTGGTGGCAGAAACCCGGGAACTTTACGCCCTGGTCTTCTGCCGCACGCGGGTGGAGACCCGGAATATTTCCGAGCAGTTGTTCAGAGACGGCATTCCGGCAGATGCCCTGCACGGGGACCTGTCCCAGGCCCAGCGGGACACGGTGATGCGTAAGTTCCGGAGCGGGACGCTGAAAATTCTGGTGGCCACGGATGTGGCAGCACGGGGGATCGACATCCACGGGATCTCCCATGTGATCCATTATTCCCTGCCCGATGATCTGGAAACCTACACCCACCGCAGCGGGCGAACAGCCCGTGCGGGAAAATCAGGCATCTCGGCTGTCCTGGCAACCCCTCGGGACCGGCGACGCCTGACCGAGATCGAACGGCGTCTCAATTTTAAATTCACCCAAGAACAGGTACCCAGCGGGACGGCCATCTGTCAGCGGCAGCTGACGGAGTGGGCCCTGTCGGTTGCGGAAACGCCGATTTCAGCGCCGAGTGAGGGCGATTTGATAGCAGCGGTGGTGGCCTCCCTTTCCCACCTGGACAAGGAATCGCTGATCCGCAAGATGGTGGGACTGCAGTTTTCAGACCTGATCCGTTCCTATCAGGATGCCGGTGACATCAATGTGCCCCTGGAGCCGGACCGCTCTCGGGCGTCGATCAAAGACCATCATGCCCGAAAACTGAAAGCCACCCGGCGGTTTTTCATCAATGTGGGGCGCTTAGACAAGTTGAATGAAGGGGCGCTGGTCCGGCTGATCTGCGAAAAAAGCGGTATCCGCAGCCATCGTATCGGTGTTATTGATCTGAAGCGGGAATTTTCGTTTTTTGAAATCGACCAGCGTGCAGCGTCCCGGGTTCAGCATGCGCTGAAAAACACCCGTTTAGATGGCCGAAATGTGACGGTTCGTGAGGTCAGAGAAAACAGGAGGCGTGCGCCGCAGCGCAGGCGCGATCGAAAAAACCGGCGTCTGAAACAAAAGAATTGATGCTGTTCTGGCGTTCACCATATTGACCTTGCGAAAAAAGTGGGTATAGTCTACAGGCATGTAAGTGGACCATTCCCCGGCGCCACGTACTTTATTAACTTCGATAAAAAGGAGAGGTCCTTCATGACGGCGTCAAACCCGCACACCATTGATGCATCGCTCGTTCATTTTCTGGAAACAGGTCCGTCAGACGGGCAACCGGTGCTGCTGCTCCATGGCATGCGATTTACGGCCCAAACCTGGCAAGAAACCGGAACCCTGGACCGGCTGGCGGATGCAGGGTTTCGCGCGATTGCCGTGGACCTGCCCGGCTTCGGCCAATCTCCGGACGCGGATGGAAGCAAATCAGATATTCTCAAACGGATCATCGGCGCCTTTCGTCTGGAGAACCTGGTCATTGCGGCCCCTTCCATGAGCGGGGAATACAGTCTTCCACTGATCATCGACCCTGAGATTTCCCTTGCCGGCTATGTGGCCATCGCGCCCACCCATGTTCCGGCGTTTGCGCCGTCCCTGAAGGGTGCCTCCCTTCCCGTGCTCGCCATCTGGGGGGATGATGACCCGGTGGTGCCACCGGCGCATGCTGATCTCCTGGCAGAGGCCCTTCCCAATCTCACCCGGGTGATCATCGAAAAGGGGGGACATCCGACCTACCTGAATCAGACAGCCCAGTTTCATGATCATCTGGAAGCTTTCTTGAAGGGCCTGACAGCCTGCCGAAACGTGATACCTGATAAAAGTCATTTGATCTCGGAGCATGATGTCACCACACTAGGGTGACATTGATTCTACCATTGAGAAACTTCAGTTTTTCAGTCGATTCCGCTAATTTCATGGTAGAGCGACTGAAACGCAGAGGTGAGTTTGTGTCTGGGGTCGAGATAGATCATGGGCATGGCCACCTGATGGGATTCTTTTATTTTCACAGAAGCTGACAGTCGGGTCTGCATCAGGGGGAGCCCGTCCGCTTCCAGGCGTTCGATCATTTCCCGGGGATGGTTGGCCCGGGGCAGAAACTGGTTCACCACAATACCCTCCACCCGCAGATCCGGGTTGTGATCGCCCTGGATATCGGCAATATGATTGCCCACTTCGAAAACAGCATCCCGTGAAAACGCATCGCAGTCAAAGGGGATCAGGCAGCGCGAAGCGGCGATGAGCGCAGATTGACTGTAGAAATTCAAGGCCGGCGGCGTATCAATGAAGACCGCGTCAAAGGCTTTCAGGGCATCAAGCGCTTCTTTGAGTTTGTAGATTTTATGCTTGGCCGCAAGCTGGGTTTCAATCACGGTCAGTGCGGGATGCGCTGGTAGTACAAAAAAATTGTCAAAACGCGTCGGATGGACATGGTCGGCGATATCCGCTTTGGGGCGGTTGATCTGTGGCAGAAACGGGTTAAAAGTGAACGCGCTGCTGCTGCCGCTCAGAAAGGTTTTGAAATAATCGTAGACGGTTTTTCCCCCATCCTTCGCAGCGCCGTAGCTGTCTCCCATCAGGTACTGACTGGCATTGGCCTGGGGGTCCAGATCAACGACCAGGGTTTTGTTCCCGGATACGGCGCTGATGGCTGCCAGATTACACGTCAGCGTGGTTTTGCCCACCCCTCCTTTTTTGTTAAAGATCACCCACCGGGTCATATGCGCATACTCCTGAAGGCTACCTGTATCCTGTCCATGTTGTGTCCTTTTTGAGAGAAGGCATAAAGAATCAGGAAATCCGCTCAAAAATGAAGTGGCCATCTTTTTCATTTTTTAGCGTAAAATCCGGTCTTAACATCTCCTTCAGTCTTGAATCGCTGATCGTGCCTTTTCCGTAAATCCTGGAACCGAATCGGCTCATGTAGGACAATCTTCCTCCGGTTTTGATGACGCGGGTGATTTCTTTGAGCACTTTTTGTTTTTCTTTGATCATGGGTAAGGTATTGTGCAGATAGACCAAATCAATACTCTTGTCTTCCAAGCCTGTATCGCAACTGGATTGGATGATCGTAACCGTATCCAGCCTGTTTTTGGAGATTTTTTTCTCCATGATTTTTATGGCCTGTTTATGTAAATCAAGGGCAAAAACGCGCCCTTCGTTACCGACCGCTTTTGCGGCAGGGATGGTATTAAATCCAAGACCACATCCGAAATCAAGGATATAGAACCCCTTTTCAATTCCTGCTAGCGCGATTTCTTCTTCAATATTCCTGAATCGCTTTCTGATCGTCATCATCAGTCTCATCATCTGAAATGCAAACCAAGGCATTGATTTTTGTTCATTCTTATCTCGCATATCAATCATCGTTTTGAACACCTTTGACTAACTTATTTCAGCGTAGGCGGCACTTATTTTATCATTGTTCATGACGCCTGCTCCTCAGTAATGGGGACACCTATCCGGATCGCTCTTATCGATATATTCTTCTATCAAATTTTTCAATGCGTTCGGGTCGTGCTTTTTCAGTTGATTCAGTGCTGCTTTTACATTTTGCTCAAGGCTATCGTTATGCTGGTGCTTGACTTTTTCGATTTGATCTATCAGCTTCCGTAATTTCTCAACGGCTTCACCCGTGTTACCATCAGCAAGCTCCATCACCGCCTTTGTCAAGATGCTAAGCTGCTTGCCGTAACTGGCCACATCTGCGACGATTTTTGCCTCTATTCTACGGTTACCAGCGAAGTTAATTTCAAACTGCGGGGATAGCCAGCTGGTAATAGGCGAGATATCCTGTATCACATCGCCGCTTAATGGCCCCTTGAACAACCCCCACCACGGTAATATCCAGGGATTCATAGAGGCCTCCTCCCATACGATTCATACGAAATGCCTTCAATTAACAGCCACATATCACCCTCCTTGTAAGCGGTGCAATGAAACCAGGAGGTGGGGTTGTGAGAATATCCGCCTGATAACGACAGGTTAACGGTATTTTCGTCCCCTTCGCACCCGTGGCACGGCATGGATATTCAATCGGGTTGCACCTCTGGACATAGTTTATAGTTTATAGTTTATCCGAAATGAAATTATATCACACAAGCAACGAGACTATCAAGGCTTATAGTTTTACCTGTGGCGGCCGGGGATTAACCATGAAAAGGTGTTACGGTTACGGAATCACCAATGGCTGCTTGTGAAAACATCTGCGGAAGTTGAGGAGATAATGGGGGATACCTGGGAAAAAGGAGTCATCAATTATTATCTGCTTTACAGGTTCCATGGAATATGATCTCTTTAATCAAAACGTTGCAGACTGAATTTCCGAGCACAAGGAACCGCTGGGGTTCACCGTATAACGTTAAAAAATATATTCAGGAGGAAGCGATGAACAAGGAAGATGCAACCTATGCCAATGACATAAAAAGACTTCAGATTGCCGGGCTCTTTACGCTGAGTTTTATAGGCTCCATAATGCATACGGTCATCCATAATCTGCTCTCCCATGGAATGGACCCAAAGATTATTGCGGAAACGGCACAGATGATGAAACAACCCACCATGCAGATCATGTTTTTTGTTTTTACCGTTCTGGGAGCGGCTCCCGCTTTCATGGCGTTTGTTTTTAAGGGAAAAACCAGTTGGAGCGTGTTAACGATACTGGCCATGGTTCTTTTGGCTCTCAACGGAATGCACTATATTAGTCATATGCTGAAAGCAGATGTTATGAATGGCAGTACAACGCTTGTGCTGCAATTAGTGCCGGGAATTGTCGGTGTCGTATTTTCTTTCAACTATCTTAAAATATTTAAAGAATAGATGGGGGCGGCCGGATGAAAAGATGTCTGTTTTTTCTGTTCTTTATTTTTTGCAGCAGTATGGCAATGACAGCCCTGGCGCATACTCCTTTTTTGATACTGATGGATAATGAAGATGGAACCTTAACGATTGAAGCCGGGTTTTCCACAGGCGCAGGGGCTGAAGGTGTCACCTGTTCTGTGAAAACGCTTAAGGATGGAAACATCGTCTTGTCCCAGCGATTTCCAGCGTCGAGCAGCATCACCATTCAGATACCCAAAGAGCCCTATCAGGTTATCTTTGATGGCGGTCCCGGACATAAAGTCGTCAAAAAAGGGCCTGAACCGCCCGGGGGATTTACTGTGAACAGCGATGCGATTAATCTGCCCGCAGAACCCTCCGATATTACCGGCATACCCGTACCATTTCCCATTCTTATTACCATGATCGCCATTGCCATTATACTGGTTTTTCTGATCCCTAAAATGAAGCGAAAAAAGGCGTGCAAAAACAAGGATACCTCCTCATGAACCCCCCAGCAATTCCCGGTGAAACCAGGAAGACGTCAGTAAACATAGAAGAATGAGGAGAAGAAGCTGTTCCCAGCTCGATATTCACAGACAAGAACAGAGCCATTCGATTTACACCCAGCACCTATCCGGCTAAAGTTGAATCCACAGCCTTTTTGTTTTACAATTCATTCAGCGATACTGTAGATATGGTGCTCTATGGCGATGATGGCAATCCCGATCTCCCCGGATCAGGTATGCGTTGGGGGAGCAGCAATATATGAAGAAGTCGCCAAAGCTACCGTTCATTTCCTTGCTATTGCTGAATGAGGCGCACTAACATGGAGACCATTACCTGGCATGATTTCGAAAAGGTGGAGCTGCGGGTGGGAAACATTATTCAGGCGGATATATTTGAGGCCGCCAGAAAACCCGCGTACATTTTGCACGTGGATTTCGGAGAAACCATCGGTGTCCTGAAATCAAGTGCACAGGTGACCGGATTGTATACACCTGAAGATCTGGTGGGAAAACAGGTGGTCGGCGTGGTCAATTTTCCGAAAAAACAGATCGGCCCGATTCTGTCCGAGTGTCTGGTCACGGGGTTTCATACCGAAACCGGTGACGTTGCCCTCTGTGTACCGGATCGTCCCGTTCCCTTGGGCAACAAACTCTGCTGATCAGAAGGTAACATCTGGGGGTGCAGGGGGATCATCCCCCTGCCCGCCGGAGGCAACGGGGAGTAACGCATCTGCAATCCGCTCAGCTGCCGCCATGACCCCGGCCCGGGGGCAGGCGATGTTCATGCGCATAAACCCTTTGCCTTCTGGGCCAAAAGCGTGGCCTTCATCCATCACCAGTCGGGCTTTATCACGCATCAGCTGCCGCAGCCTTTCATAGGGAATCCCTGTATATCGAAAATCCATCCAGACCAGATAGGTCCCTTCCAGGGGCGTGATCCGGATGCCGGGTGCCTGGGCTGTGAGCGTGTGTTTCAGGGTCTGAAAATTACCCGCCAGATAGTCGATCAACTTTTCCAGCCAGGGTTCGCCTTCTGCGTAGGCGGCTTCACAAGCCACTTTTCCAAAGGGATTGATGCCCATGAGCCCGGCAGCCTGGAGTTCTGCACGGAACCGTTTGCGCAGATCCGGGTCAGGGATGATGATATTGGCGGTCTGCAGACCGGCCAGGTTGAAGGTTTTGCTCGGCGCAGTACAGGTGATACAGGTTTCTCCGAATTTTTCGATGGACGCAAACGGGGTAAAGGTGTGCCCGGGCAGAATCAGGTCTCCGTGAATTTCATCAGATACAACCTGAACCCCGTGGGCTGCACAGCACTCACCAAAGGCTTTCAGCTCTCCGGGACGCCACACACGGCCCACTGGATTGTGGGGATTGCAGAGAATGGCCAGGGTCACATTCGGGTCCGCACAAGCGGCTTCAAGGCCTGACAGATCCATTTCATACCGGCCTCCCGCGTTTTTCAGGGCGTTGCTGACCACCTCGCACCCGCCGGTTTTGATCGCGCTGAAAAACGGATAATAGACCGGCTGCTGCACCAGCACCTTCTGTCCAGGTTTTGTAAACGCCCGCACCAGCAGATGCAGGGCCGGCACCACACCCGGGGAGACCAGAATATGGCCGGGATCCACGGACCAGCCGTGGCGGTGTTTCATCCAGCGGGTCACGCTGTTTTGGTAGGATTCGCCTGCCAGGGTATAGCCGAAGGCTGGATGTGCCGCCCGCTTCTTCAAGGCCAGTGTCACCGCTTGCGGACAGGGAAGATCCATATCCGCCACCCACAGGGGAATCAATCCGTCAGCACGGTATTGATCTGTCTGCCTTGTCCGCTCCGGATGATCCCAGTCCGGCAGAAGCGACCATTTCACGGCATCGGTACGGGATCGGTCCAAAAGCATATCAAAATCATAGGGCATCAGGCGTTCGTATCCGTGTTCCGTGTCGTTTCACTGTCATACTGAAAAACAAATATATTTAATGGGTACCCCTTGTTGCAGATACCGCTGTTCAAATGTGGTTTGCACTTTGGTAACCAGGGGGCCCGCCTTTTCCGGTGACGCATAGAGATCATCGGTATACGCATGAAGGGTTCCGCCGGCTTCGGAAATGGTCTGGATGGAAAACGCATACATCACCGGGTTGTCGGTTTTGAGATGCAGCCGTCCACCCGGCTTCATGATTCGGCGATATATATCCAGAAACCGCGCAGAGGTCAGGCGTCCCCTGCCGCTGGGATGATCCAGGCGCGGGTCCGGAAACGGAATCCAGGCTTCCTCAAAAAAAAATGCCGGGAAAAAGGCGGTGAGATATTCCACGCGCAGACGGATAAAACAGACATTTTCCAGTCCGTCATCCTGTGCGATTTTCGCCCCCCGGTACATGCGGTCGCTTTTAATGTCGATCCCGATAAAATTCCGGTCCGGATAGGCCCGTGCCAGGGCCACCGTATAGTCTCCCTTACCACATCCCAATTCCACCGAAACCGGCGCATTGTTCTTAAAAAACGACGCATCCCAGATACGGTCCGGTTCAGGCGGTTCATACCGATTCAATTCTATCATGAAAATATTGGGAAGTGCCTGGGCTTCCGTATACCGCTGATGTTTGACGCGTCCCATAACCCCTTCCGCCGTTATACTGCTGGTCGCACCGGAACAATACAAACCACCGAACCACTGGAAAACCGGCTCCTCCCGTCAGCTATGTTCGGTGGAACCGGTCAATTCGAGCATTCGATTATGGCGCCTGAAATATCACTTTCCGAAGCTTTTTCATATACCTCCTTTTTCTGACATCCGGCTTTCGTTTCATCGGTGATGGTCAGGGTGTCACCGTCAAGTGTATACGAGAATGTCTCGCCATCCTCATTGGTAATGGTGTTGCCACTGATGCGAACTTTTTTGGCATCCTCCGGGCAGGTATAAACATCTGAGGGACCTCTCGGCGATTCAAAGATCTCGTAATACTGCTGGATAGTCTCTGCATCCGACACCTTTATATAGACATCAACCATGTTTCCATACACAGTCACAGTCTCTGCTGGAAATGTCTCGGTTATACAGGTATCCTCTTCTTCATCGTAGAACTGTAAAGAAACCAGACGCCAGACGCCATTGAGCGCCGATCTGCGGTCTTTACCGCCTCCGTCCCCGCTGTCGCCATCACCACCACCGCCTGTCGCGATGATACTGACCAATCCGATACCCACACAGGCGGCCAGGGCAAATCGGCGCACCCCTTTTAAAATAGATTCCATACGTCTGTCTCCTCTTTAATCCACAATGTTATTTTTCGCACTGGATTGTGGTACGGACAACACCATCCGCACATCCAGTGACAGGGCCTGCCATGGTTATTGTAAAAATAAATGCCGCCCGGTTACAGATAGACAGGGTCCAGCCTGCGCCGTTTCAGCACTATCGTCAATGTGGAAAAAAAGTAGGAAACAGTGTACCGTCACATGGCAGCCATGTCAATGCCTTCGTCGATTTCAGTTTCTGCCCGGACTGCAGGCGCCGGCTGTATCCGGAGCTGGAACAGATCACCTGTATTCCGCACAACATTCATAAAATTTTCTAAAATCAGTTATCTGCTCTATGTTCGTGCGGTTCATGCCTTGGGCAGAAGCGCTTGGGAAACAGCCTGAAACGTGGTGGCGGCGCCATCCGACCCTCCCCTATCCGTTCACGCAGCAGGATATGTCGCTGAAATTGTTCAGGTGTGAGCACCCCTTTCAGTTCCAGCGCCGTCCGCTGGTCTTCTTTTTCCCTGTATGCCTGAAAGGCGTCATGATCGGGTGCGTCATCCTGGTTTCGTTCAAGCCACTTGCGCTGACGTTTCGCGCGCGCCTTCAGGATTTTCGCCACGTCCCGGGTCTGGTCTTCTGTCAGTTCGAGTTTGACCTTCAGTCGTTTCATCAGCCGCCTGGGATAGCGGAGTGCGTTTCCTTCATCCCGGACCATGGCAAAAAGGCGTTTTTTCTCCATCTGCTCAAGCAGGGTGTTAAACCGTTTTTCCTGCGCCGGGGTCAGTATCTCTCGAATTGATGTCAGTGAATCGGCGATCAATTGCTCGATTTTCGGCGTATTCTCCCTGTGAAACGCGTCAAACCGCTTCCGTGCATTCGCGCGGATGTGATCCATTTTTTCGGCCTGGTCCGGTGTCAGATCCAGTCGCCGCGTCAGCGCGTTCAGGACGACGACACCCGGCGGCTGACCCATGACAAAACGGTTCAGCCGGTGCTTGATATAGTGCCCGGTGATCAGGCTGCCGCACAGGCCGCCCAGCAGAAAAACAAGTATCGAACCGATCCACAGTTTTAGCTTCATCCTGTCATCCTCACCCTGCCGTTATCACAGCATACCTGAATACGCCAGATACTCCATTCCTGAAGAAATCCCGAAGAACTGCATGGCCAGGGCTGTCTCCACAGTAAAATCCTGCGCAGCCAGCAAGCCCGCCAGTACAACGATAAACCAGAGGGCGACCGGTGCAACTTTCCAGAAATGCTGCACCATCCATACCGTTTCCAGACGGTTTTCGCCATAGGCTGGCAGATTCCGGATCTGTCTCAGCGTGTCCTGATGCCAGCGTTCCGACGGCTCAGGTGCAAGCGGATCCTGCCGGATCCCGACAGCGATCTTTTCGAAAACCTTCTCCATATCACTTTGCACGGTCATTTTCCCCCGCTGTCAGGCCATCTGTTCCTGAAGCAGTCGTGTCAGTTTTTTCCGAACACGAAACGCCCTGACCTTCACATTGGCGATACTCCATCCCATGAGCCCGGCCGTCTCTCTTACCGAGCGCTCTTCAAGATACATCAGGCTGACGACCATTCTGTCGTTTGGCGACAACTGCAAAAGAAGCCATTCCAGAATCTCCCGCGATTCTTTCCGATTCAGCCGGGTTTCAAATGCATCATCCGATGATCCTGTCATGGCATGCTCTAGCCAGTGCTGATGGCGATCTGTCAGGCTGCTCAATGTCACTTCCCGGTTCCGGTAGTGCCGCCGCCAGTAATCATAACAGGTTCGCACCGCAATCGATGTCAGCCAGGGCCGGAAGCGATTTCTGTCTCTCAGGGACTTGAGAGACTGATACGCCCGGATAAATACATCCTGTGCCGTCTCTTCAACCGCATCAGCCGGCAGATGATGCTGAAGAATACGAAACACCCGGGCTTCATATTTTTTCATCAGAGGGGCAAATGCATCCGCATCTCCGGACAGCACACGGCCAATCCATTTCGCATCATCTGTTTCCAGCTGAGTATCCGGTACGTTCATCCGACCTTCTGTCAATTAAGGGGCCACCGTCCAGCAGCCCCTTTCATTCGCATTAGTGCTGATTCGCCTCCAGCCAGGTTTTCATCATTTCCTGGTGCCGGCCCCGGCCGTAATGATGCATTGCTTCGCGTTCCGCCTTTATCCCTTTAAGCTTTTCCAGCTGATCGGCTGTCAGGATCGGCGCAATCTCATATTTTACCTTTGCCCGCAGCACCGCCATTTCTGCCATCACCTCAGAAACCGCCTGAGATGCCGAACGCACGGCCGCCTCATCCAGGGTTTCCGCGTCCATGGCCATATCCATCTCTTCACGGGCCGCCTCCATCGCTATACGCTGTGATTCAAAACGACCTTCATAACGAGACAGAATCCCGGCAATTGATGTTTTCTGCGCGTCGGTGAGATCAAGACGCCACAACGGGAAACCGCACATTCCACCATGCCTTCCGCCCATCCGCGCCATTGCCGATGACAGCAGACACCCGGAAACACATATCGTCACAATCATTATTTTAATCGTTTTTTTCATTTTTATCTGCTCCTTTTTTTGTCTCTGAATCAGTTTAGGTCGACGGGTTCCGGAACCAAACAGTGTCGCAAGAGCCGCATGGCTCACTTCCTAAGTCGATGCCCCATTTAAAAGGGTTACACCCATCGGTAAAAATCTGCCTCCGGCGGGCAGGGGGATGATCCCCCTGCACCCTCAGATTTTAAATTCAACATCACTGTCCTTGCCTGGCAGAGATGCGCGTGACGCCTGGGGCCAACGCTTATAAACTGGAATGGATAACGGATCTGGCTTCGGTTGTATGGATGATCAAGATACATGCATACTGAAAACATGTGGGGGTGCAGGGAGTTAAAAAAAAAGGATCAGAAAATAATTCCTGATCCTTTTTTAAAATGGCGGGAGCGACGAGACTCGAACTCGCGGCCTCCGGCGTGACAGGCCGGCGTTATAACCAACTTAACTACGCCCCCGGATAAAACTATATTTTTTTTGCTGGTGGGCGAAACAGGGCTCGAACCTGTGACTTCAACCTTGTAAGGGTTGCACTCTCCCAGCTGAGTTATTCGCCCATTTCAAAAAACAAAAGTATGAATAACAGAACAGATTCCCGGCGTCAAGCAATTAAACCGATTCTTCTTCATTTTTTTTCTAACAATCACCAACTGTTTCAATTCAATGCTGGAGCCGGATCATTCGCACCGGCCTCTGAAACGTGGGAACCTGAAGGACGAGTTAAAAAATCACCCATATCCATATTTGTAAACAGAACATCTCCGTCTTCCAGTACCAATGCCGCAGTCAGCACATCATCCATGTGCTCCATGGGGATCAGCTCCACTTGTCGGGTAATGGTGGACGGAATATCCTTTATATCTTTTGCGTTCTCCATGGGCAGAATCACCTTACCGATCCCCCCACGGTGCGCTGCCAGGGCCTTTTCCTTAAGCCCGCCAATGGGCAGCACGCGACCTCTGAGAGTTATCTCACCCGTCATTGCCACATCCCGGCGTACCGGTCGGCGGGTCAGGGCAGAGACCAGTGAGGTGCACATGGCTATGCCGGCAGAGGGGCCATCTTTGGGTATCGCCCCTTCTGGCACATGGATATGGATGTCGCAGCGCTTGTAAAAATCATTGGGAATGCCGAGCTGGGATGTTCGTGAACGAACATAGCTAAAGGCCGCCCGGGCAGATTCCTGCATCACTTCCCCAAGCTTGCCGGTAACAGTCAGCTCGCCCCTGCCGGGCATAATCACCGTCTCAATACAGAGAAGCTCTCCGCCAAACTGGGTCCAGGCCAGCCCCGTCACCATACCGATCTGATCTTTGTCCTCCACCTGACCGTGTCTGAATTTGGCCACCCCCAGATATTTATGAACAGAGGGGGTGGATACCTGTATCGGCGCATCGTTTTTTACATCTGCCTTCACCACTTCCCGGGCAATCTTTCTGCAGATGGACGCGAGCTCCCGTTCCAGACTCCGAACCCCCGATTCCCGGGTATATTCCCGTATGACGGACAGCACGGCATTTTTTGAAAACCGGATATCCAGATTTCCCAGTCCGTTGGCTGCTATCTGCTTGGGGATCAGAAACTGGGCCGCAATCTGCTCTTTTTCATACTCCGTATATCCCGGAATCCGGATGATCTCCATGCGATCCTGCAAGGGTGCGGGAATATCATGCAGGGTGTTGGCGGTGGTGATAAATAAAACATCAGACAAATCCGTATCGACTTCCAGGTAATGATCGTTGAACGCATTGTTCTGTTCCGGATCCAACACCTCTAACAGCGCAGAAGACGGATCGCCCCTGAAATCCGTTGACATCTTGTCGATTTCATCCAGGCAGAAGACCGGGTTTGATTTGCCTGCTTTTTTGAGGCTCTGGATGATTTTTCCCGGCATGGCCCCAATATATGTACGGCGATGCCCCCGGATCTCTGCCTCATCCCGCACACCACCCAGAGAGATCCGGATGAATTTGCGGTTTGTTGCCCGGGCCACGGATTTGGCAAGGGAGGTTTTTCCCACGCCCGGGGGACCCACCAGACAGAGGATCGGTCCTCGAATTTTTTTGACCAGCTGTTGAACGGCCAAATACTCTAGGATCCGCTCTTTCGGCTTCTCAAGGCCGAAATGATCGCTGTCAAGAACAGCTTCCGCTTCCGCCATATCCTTCCGGAGCCGGGTTTTATCAAACCAAGGAAGCGATATCAGCCATTCCACGTAATTCCGGACCACGGTTGCTTCTGCAGACATGGGCGGCATCTGCTTTAGTTTTTTGAGTTCCTGCCGCACCTTTGCACCAGCTTCTTTTGACATGCGCTTGCGCTTGATTCGCTTTTCCAAATCCGAAAGATCATTGTCATGACTGTCATCCGCGCCCATTTCACGCTTAATCGCGCGCATCTGTTCATTCAGGTAATAGTGCTTTTGATTCTTTTCAATCTGGCTTTTCACCCGGCCCTTGATTTTCTGACCGACTTTCAGGAGTTCGACTTCTTTTTTCAAGTATTCAAAAATCATGGAAAGCCGTTTTTGAACTTCAGCCACCTCAAGTAGCGCCTGCTTTTCAGCCAACTGAAACGGAAGGTGGGCAGAAAGGGTGTCGACCAGGGTATCCGGATCTTCAAGCGCACTTACTTTTGCCACAACTTCTTTGACTATTTTCGTATTCAGCTTTGCATACTGAGCAAAAATATCGACAATCATGCGCCTGAGCGCTTCGCACGCACTGGGGTCATCTGCCGTTGAGATGAGTGGGGAAACTTCAACCCTGAAATGGGTATCATCGGTGACAAACCGATTGATTCGACCGCGAGCCTTTCCCTCGACCAGTGCCTTTACGGTGCCATCAGGCAGGCGCAAAAGCTGGAGAAGCGACGCCACCACACCGACACGATTGATATCTCCGGATTCCGGTGTATCCACTCCGGCTCTTTTCTGGGTTGCCAGAAAAATCATCTTGCCTTCATGCATCGCTTCACTGAGCGCCTTGATTGATTTATCCCGCCCCACAAAAAGCGGCGCCACCATATGGGGAAAAACCGCCGTATCTCTCAAGGGAAGCAGGGGAAGAATCACGGTATCGGAATCATTTATTTTAAATATTTTCGGTAAATTGATCATCCAGACAACCTTACCGTTTACGCCGGCTGCTTTGTCTGCTCATAAAGCAGAATCGGTTCTTCGTTGTTCATGACAACCTCTTCCCCAATCACACATTCTTTCACGTTTTCAACAGACGGTATTTCATACATGATATCGAGCATAATCTCTTCAAGAATCGCCCTTAGCCCCCTGGCGCCAGCTTTCCGTTCAATTGCTTTTTTGGCAATCGAAGCAATGGCACTGTCTGTAAAGCGGAGTTTGATATCATCCAGATCAAACAGTTTTTCATACTGTCTGACCAGCGCATTTTTAGGCTCTGTCAGAATTCGCATGAGCGATGCTTCACTCAGTTCATTCAAGGTGGAAATCACTGGCAGACGCCCCAGAAATTCGGGAATAAGACCAAATTTGATCAGGTCTTCGGGCATCAGTCGCTTTAAGAGCTCTCCGGCGGTCTGATCTTTTTCGCTGGACAGCTTGGCACCGAATCCCATGGTTTTTTCACCGATACGGCGCTGGATGGTCTTCTCAAGACCCGAAAATGTGCCGCCGCAGATAAACAGGATGTTACTTGTATCCACTTTCACAAAATCCTGCTGAGGATGCTTGCGTCCACCTTTGGGCGGGACGCTTGCGATGGTGCCTTCCATAATTTTCAGCAGGGCCTGCTGAACGCCTTCTCCGGAAACATCCCGTGTAATCGAGGGATTATCGGATTTAGTGGCGATCTTGTCGATCTCATCAATGTAAACGATCCCGCGTTTTGCCTTCTCAACATCATAATCGGCATTCTGAAGGAGAGACAAAATAATATTTTCGACATCTTCCCCCACATAACCGGCTTCGGTCAGGGTGGTGGCATCGGCGATGGTGAACGGGACATTCAAAAATCGCGCCAAGGTCTGGGCCAGCAGTGTTTTGCCGCAACCGGTCGGACCGATGAGCAGAATGTTGCTCTTCTGGAGCTCCACATCATCACTGCCCGATAGAGGGAGATTGATGCGTTTATAATGATTCCGGACAGCAACCGCCAGTGCTTTTTTGGCAAGCTCCTGCTCAATAACATACTCATCAAGCATCGCCTTGATTTCTTTTGGCGTGAGCAGTTTTTCCGTGCTTTCTGAATCTTTTTCAGCGTCTTCCTCGATAATCTCCCCGCAAAGCTGAATGCACTCATCACAGATATAGACAGCCGGACCGGCGATCAGTTTTTTCACTTCTTTCTGGCTTTTACCGCAAAACGAACAGAAAAGGTTCTCGTTGCTGTCGTCTATTTTGGCCATATTAGCCCTCCGTATTCTCTAACTTTTCAAGATCATCCCGGCTGGTGACGACATGATCAATCAGACCGTAATCCTTTGCTTCTGCTCCGGACATGAAAAAATCCCGGTCCGTATCTTTCTCAACTGTGGAAAGCGGTTGGCCCGTATGACCGGCCAGCATTTTGTTCAAACTGTCCTTCATACGCAGAATCTCTTTGGCGTGGATCTGAATATCGGACGCCTGCCCCTGTGCCCCCCCCATGGGCTGGTGAATCATAATCCGCGAATTGGGAAGTGCAAACCGCTTTCCGGGCGAACCCGCCGCCAGGAGAAACGCCCCCATGCTGGCAGCCTGGCCAATGCAGACCGTTGCAATATTGGGCTTGATGTACTGCATCGTGTCATAAATGGCCATTCCCGACGTCACAACGCCGCCCGGTGAATTAATATAAAAGTTGATGTCTTTTTCCGGATCCTCGGATTCCAGAAACAGCAGCTGCGCAATGATCAGGTTCGCCACATCATCGTTAATGGCGGAGCCTAGAAAAATAATACGATCTTTCAGCAAACGGGAATAGATATCATAAGAACGTTCGCCCCGGCTGGTTTGTTCGACAACGATGGGAATGAGTGGCACGAAGGTCTCCTTGAATGGTTGCTTTCTGTCAACGGCCCCCCGTCCCGAATATTCGAGCGGGGGGCTGATTTGCTGTAATTAAAAGAGGATCAATTGGATACACTGTATCAACAGTGGACCTGGAGCGGAGATCTTATGCGTTGTCGTCCGCTTCAGGCGTCACAAAATCAGGCTCAACTTCTTCCACCTGACCCTTTTCAATTATAAGATTGATGCATTTTTTTTCAAGTAAAGTATGCTTAAAGTAGTCCAGTCGGTTTTCGTCCGCACCGTAGAACTGCTTGATAATTTCAGCCGGCTGACCGATGGATGCTGCCATGTCATTATACCCTGCATCAAGATCTTCTTCGGAAAGCGCCAGTTTCTCCTGCTCAATCACCTTATTCAGAAGCAGATGTCGCCGCACTTGCTTAATGGCCAGATCGCGGTATTCAACAGCCAGGCCTTCCCGGGTTTTTCCGGTCTGGTCCAGTGTCATGTTGCTCTGGGAGAGCATCCGCTCAGCATCATTGATGATCGCTTCCACTTCATAGCGGATCATAACTTCCGGCACTTCAAAGTCCTGGCCTTCAAGCAGTGCTTCATACACCTGTTCCTGGAGCTCCTGCTCCTGACGGCGATCATACCCTTGCTGCAAATTGTTGACGATTTCCTTTTTTACATCATCAAGGGTCTCAAAATCTCCCAGCTGTTTGGCCATCTCATCGTCAATCTCCGGTAGTTTTTCTTCGCGGATTTCTTTGATCACTGCTTTGAAATCGATGGTATGACCGGCCAAGTTTTTATTGATGTAATCTTCCGGGTACGAAACAGAGAAGGTTTTTTCTTCACCTGCCTTTACGCCAATCAGTGCATCATCAAAATCCTTTGACAGGGTTGCCGAACCGATCCGCATCACCTGGTTCTCCACAGCCGGTAACGGTTCGAATGCCTGGCCATTTTCCGTTCCTTCATAGGAGACCAGGACAAAGTCGCCTTCTGCCGCCGGGCGATCTTCTTCAATTGCCACTTTATTTGCCAGACGTTTCTGCAGCATCTGCAGCTGCACATCCACTTCTTCATCCTGGACCTTATACAGAGTGCGCTTGAAATCAATGCCGTCAACTTTCACATCACTGAGCTCCGGACGTATTTCCAGGGTCGCTTCATAGGTAAACGCCTTTCCCGCCTCCAGTTCATTACCATCAATCTCAGGCTCACCCACCATATTCAGCTTCTTTTCCATGACCGCATCCGCAAATGATTTCTGAATCAGTTTACCGGTGACGTCACTGTGAACATCTTTTTTGTACATCCGCTCTAAAACCGAACGCGGTGCTTTACCCTGTCGAAAGCCTTTGATTCTGGCTGTTTTTTTCAGGTTATTATAGGCACTGTCCAGTTCCCGGGTCACGTCCGCTTCGGGAATTTCTATACAGATTTTTTTCTTGACGCTGCTGAGATCTTCAACGGTAACTTGCATTCGGCTTCCTTTCTCTCAAAAACTAAAGTGCCCGAAGATTTTCATCCACAGACACCCTTGCTGATCGATTCAATGTATATGACATGGGTATTACTCCCATGAAGTATGCTAAATAAAAACGTAAATTTAATCCACTTAAACGCCTTCCCTGCAGACCTGACGTTTTAACTATATCCTGGAAAAAATAATGGTTAACTCGGGCCATGTCAAGTGAAAAGAGATAATTGTGTCAGAAAATTCGCTGTTATTTTATGCTGTTGGACGAACAAATCTCCTGCCGGTGGAGCGAATGCATGACAATTCAGCATTTTTCAATCAACACGCCTTGCAGTTCGATACTGATCGTGCTAAATAACCATACGCATCGGGGCGTAGCGCAGTCTGGTAGCGCGCCTGCTTTGGGAGCAGGATGTCGGGAGTTCGAATCTCTCCGCCCCGACCATTATCTCTCGCCGCGCGATATTAACTAATGAATAAGACAGTATACAAAGAGCGTTCCCACATATACCCGGATAATGCGGTTGCGGTTATCATCGTTCATTTCGGGGATGTCCGCGTTACCAACCGGTGCATCCAGTCGCTGTCGCGTTTTGCCGCAGACACCCATGTTTTCATTGCAAATAATGGCGGACTCCATGACCATGATCAACTTGAAAGGAAGATCACTCATCGTTATCCGGATCTACAGTTAAAAACCATTACATTACCCTGCAACAAAGGGTTCGGCAGTGGATGTAATGCTGCCATTAAAGAGGCTCTGAAACATGCTGAAATCAAGTGGCTGTGGCTATTAAATAACGACGCCTATATTACGCGTAACACGCTGCATGCTCTGAAAGTTGAAAGCCGATCTTTCCCGAACGCCATCATCGGTGCCACAATACTTCACAGTGATGCTCCAGATAACATTCAGGTTGCCGGTGGGTGCTCGTATAATTCCCTGACCTCGATTATTCGCCCCCACCATACGAACAAGCCCTTCGCTTCGCTTCAGACGCTACCCCATTTAAAACTATCCTATGTCAACGGTGCCAGTATGTTCATGTCACGGGCGCTGGTTGAGCGCGTCGGTTTTTTTGATGAACGGTTCTTTCTCTACTGCGAAGAAGTTGACTACTGTCGGCGAGCTATTTCAATGGGGTTTTCACTGCGGTGGTGCAAGCAGGCGATTGTTTATCATAAGGGTGGCGCATCTACAGGTTCGACGCTTTCTGATCCGATAAGAGCAACGAAACGCTCTACATACCATGAAACACGATCTGCCATTTTGTATACAGTAAAACATATACCAAGTTGTCTACCGATCTTACTGTTATTACGTTCAATTGGCAAAATGCACCTGCTTTGTTATCGAAGGCAGTTTTCCCTTATCCCGTCTGTAATATTTGGAATCGTCGATGCTTTTATATATTTTAAACCTCAACTTTCGGGGAAGTACTACCAGCCTTATCTCATTGTCAATAAAGGCTCTGAGTGATGTGGTTTAAAGAAAACGGACACTTTGCTAAGAACGGAAACACAGAAAGCGAGGTGTCCCATGAATGCTCGAAAAACCAGACGAAGTTTCACCAAAGAATTCAAATCGGATGCTGTAGGCCTTGTCGTTGAGCAAGGTTACAGCTGTGCCGAAGTCGGACGCCGCCTTGGCGTCAGCGAAAACAACGTTAACCGATGGGTCCGAC
>PDWJ01000917.1_pt1 | contig 39531 bp, 25 predicted proteins | sample 1430881 | NCBI WGS metagenome assembly PDWJ01 (sample SAMN01162460, study PRJNA174530) | Oral metagenome, whole genome shotgun sequencing project. | biome: Marine environment; feature: Marine mammal; material: Swab sample of the gingival sulcus; isolation source: swab sample of gingival sulcus...
GGTCTCTGCTTCCCCTAACCCTCCAATTGTCGCTCAGCCAGTAACCTTTACTGCACAGACAAATATCGCGGCAAGTCGTGTTCAGTTCAGATTCTCCTCTGGCACAAAAAAGGAGATGACAAGCTCCAACAACGGCAGAACCTGGACATATTATCGGTCAGAAGGACTCGCAGATACAAACCAGAAAACTTACTACCTCTATGTCAATGGTTCCAACTCTGTTGCTAAAACGGGAACCATTCAGGCCGTAACAAGCTCTGGTATTGTTTCGGGATACCCCATAGCCGAACCAAACCCGGCAGCTATTGGTGAGCCGGTGGTCTTCACCCTGAAAACAACTGATGTTGTCAATACCGTTAAGATAGACATGGGTGGTGGAGACGGGTTTCAGGATATGTACGACGTCCCCTCTGACCCTGGAAAGACTTGGCGATTCACCCGCAGAACAGGGTTTGTCTTGTCAGGCAATAAGCCTGTTCAATTCAAAATACTTGATGCCAACGGAGAGCAAACAGGATTGGCTTCAGTTACAGTTTCTGTGTCGGATAATATTTATCCACGTCCCTATTCATCTGGCAATCCTTCCCCACAAGGGCTGCCATCGTACCGGGACGTTGTGTTGTCCAATGGTAATCTCTATAAAAACTATACGGACATGCAGGTGTCTACCAGGGGGATTGATTTTGTCCTGTCGAGAAGCTTCAACACCAAAACAAAATGGCGTTTTAACTACATGCAGTCATTGGATGGGGATGCTAACACCGTCACGCTGCACAAGGCTGATGGAAGCGATGTGCGCTTTTTCAGATCAGAAAATGACGGTCTGTGGCATGCGTATGACCGATCTTTTGACATCTTAATAAAAAATACCGACAACAGCTTCAGTGTCTACACCAAAAACGGTCTTCAATATCATTTTTCTTCCCTTGACAATGACGGTCATGGCAAACTGCAAATTGTCTCTGACCGAAACAGTAACAAGTTTACCTTAAGTTATAAGGCAAACGGATATCTCGAATATATAACCGACGAGTTTGGACGCCGTTATGACTTTACCTTTGACCCAACCCACGGCGACCTGACAAGCGTTCAGGATTTTACCGGACGCAGGGTTGTGTACACCTGGGATTATGCCTTTGGTGACAGCCGCCTAATAAAGGTCAAGGATGTCCTCGGAAATATAGCTGAATATACATACAACAGCAGGGGGGAGATGAGGGAAGCCATCAATCCCTTGGGAGATTCCATCGAGTACACATACGCAATCGACACAGTTTCAGGCGTAACCGCCAGCAGAGTTACCACCGTGACAGATGAAGACGGTTTTGTTACATCTTTTTATTATACAGCCCTTGGAAATGGCTCCCAAACGGTGGTTGACCAGGCATTAACCGGAACTGGCGACAAGCTTCAATACTCCTTTGATAACCGAGGGCGTTTAATCGAAACCATTAATACCAAAAACCACAGTGCATCTGTTGACTATTTTTTGGCTTCCGATCCAACACACATCGCTGAAAATACCTTGCCTGTCATGGAGGTGAACCCGTCAGGAACTGGTAATGATACAAGCACCTTCTATGAATACGGCAATGACGGCCGTGGCAATGCAAAAAAAGTTACCAAAGCAGCAGGGACAGCCATAGAAAGCACTTCATTGATGTCCTGGACAACAAAGATCCGCCCAGTAGAGAGAAATCTGACCAACCAGAGCCTCCTCGAACAATATACACCACCGGGAGTAGGAGCCAACAGCTATCATTTTTCCCATGCGACAACCGGACAGGTTACGTCAATAACAGACCCGCTAGGTAGAGATACTGGTATGCAGTACAACAGCTACGGACAGATTACCCAGGAAACAGACGCAAAAGGGAATATAACCCTGTACTCCTACGACGCATATGGCTATCTGCATAAAATTACCGACGCCCTGGGCCGCACAATTGTTCTTACTCGCGACTCCCTGGGAAGGGTTATTTCCAAAAAAGATAAACGCGGTAATATAAGCAGCTATACCTATGATGCTGCGGGTCAGATAGTAACAGAGACAACGCCGCAAGGCTATGTAAGCCGCAATACCTATGATGCCAATGGAAACCTGACATCCTTTACGGATGGGCGCAACAATAGCACCCAGTATACATACACGAAACGAGGACAACTCAAAACTACCTCGGTTACTGTTGGCAGCCTTACATATGTCGAGCGTTATTCTTATGACGGGCTGATGCGGCTTACGGAAAGAACCAACAGAAATAACCGAACCAGTCTCGCTCAGTACGACAATGAAGGAAATATTATCCAAGAAACAGATCCTTTATCCAACAGGATTACCTACACCTATACGGCCAACAACAATATCAAGACGAAAGCGGATCAGGAAGGCCGGACCCTGCATTACACATATGATGCCCTTGACAGAGTGATTGAAACCAGAGACGATCAAGGAAATACCGAAAAAATAGCATATAATGATCAGGGCCTTATAAAAAGTCGGGAAGATGCAAAAGGACAGGTCACACGTTATCTGTACGATACAGCTGGTCAACTGACTAACGTGATTGATCCCAAAGGGAAAACTACACGTATCACGTACGATCAAAACGGCAATAGAAAAACTGTAACTGACCCTAAAAATCAAACAACAACATATAGTTATAATGAACTGAACGAGCTGGTCGAGTTACGGGATCACACCGGTCATACCTGGAAGTTCCAGTATGATGAGAACGGCAACCAGATTAAAAAACGGTATCCAGATGGTTCCTATACTGATTACCAGTATGATTCGGAGAATCGCCCTACGCAAATCGTTGAATACAATTCAACTGGTTCAACACTCCGCGACCTCAGTTTCACGTACGATGCCAACAACAATCTTACCAGTAAATCTAATGGTACCAGTACATTGCAGTACACCTACGACGAACTGGATCGAATGAATACAGCAACTGATCATTTTGGTCAAACCATATCCTATCAATACGACAGGGTCGATAACCTAACCCGTCTGACCTATCCAGGGGATAAAACGGTTACCTACACCTATGACCTGAATGACAATCTCTCCCAGCTTACCGACTGGCTTGGCAACACGACCCGCTATACCCGCAATAAAAACGGTCAGATCACTCAGATCGTTCTGGGCAATGGTACCGTCGTCCACCAAACCTACGACGCTGCAGGGCGCCTTATTTCTCTGGTTAATGATGCCCCCGGCATCGGTCAAACCATCTCCAGCCATCAGATGACACTTGATCCAAAAGGAAACATTATCCAGGCTACCGTTACCCTGCCCCTGCAGCCAGAAATTCCTGAAAGTACGGCCATGAGTTATGATAGTGCCAATCGGCTTCTGGAGAATAATACAGCCACCTTTACTCACGATCCCAATGGCAGATTGATTGAGCAGACAAAGAACACCGGTGAGACAACCACCTATACTTTTACTGCCAGCGATCTTATTTCACAGATCACGAGCAACGGCAGCGCTACGACCCAATATAGTTACGATGCCAATGATAACCGTGTGTATAGCAGTATTGCCGGAAAGCAGACCCGCTTTATCGTTGATACCAATGCTAGCCTGTCTCGCGTGCTGGCAGAAACCAGTATCAATGGAGTAATTGAGCGCTATTTTATTTATGGTGAAGGGCTGGTTTCCCAGATTGATGCTGACAATAATGTCTATTTTTACCATTTCGATCCAACAGGAAACACCCTGGCCATTACCAACAGCAGCCAGAGCATCCGTAACCGTTACGCCTATACCCCCTATGGCAGTACCACGGCAGAGGGAACGCTTCAAAATCCTTTCCGTTATAGTGGAAAATACGGGGTAATGGATGACGGTAATGGACTTAATTACATGCGAGCCCGCTATTACAGGGCAGACATCAAACGCTTTCTCAGCCTGGATGCCCTTTTCGGAGAGATAGCAAGACCGCAAACCTTAAATCGATACGCATATGTCCAAAATGATCCGGTTAATGCGGTGGATCCGTGGGGGCTATTTTCCTTAGATGATGCTTTGCATAGTTTACAAAAAAGAGGTGTCCCTTTAGCAGGAAAAAATAAAAATTGGTGGGGTAAAAAAATACATTCAGAGACCCAAATTTTCGATGAGTGGCTCAGGCTTGAAAGGAACGATACTAGTTGGTTGGATGAACTGCCATTATGTCCTAAGAAAATAAAAGTAACCCCTGGTAAAAATCCAGATAATCCAGACAAGGATATCTGGAAGGATCCTGGTAATGCAAATTCTGAACATAAAGGTGCAACCTTTGAAATGCGATCTCAGCAGACACCCGGAGGACACTCAAGCCAATGTTCATATGACAGGTATGGTAACTTAATGACTGGTATCCCAGCTGGTGGCACTGCTGATCGAGGAGCCTGGGGGGACTTGGACAAAACAGCAATACGGCACATCAAAGAGGATTATTGGCCATGGAAACTTGCTGAAAAATTAAGCAGACAGAAAGATTATTACGATGTTAGACCGGTAATGTGCTCTTGCGAAGAAAAATTGGAAATCTGGGGAGTTGCTAAAAGAGCGCTCGATTACAGCATTATACAACCATAAAAATTTCAGAGCACCCAGCTTGGTAACATCACTACTAACGTAATTCATGACACACAAGCACACACCAGGGAGAATATAAGCAGATGAAAAAAAGACTTGCATTGATAGTATTGTTATTCTTTGCCTGTTTTCAGAACGCTCTTGCTCTGGAATACACCTACGATGCACTTGATCGTCTTACCAGGGTCAACTACGATAACGGTGACTCCATTTCCTATCAATACGATCCGGCAGGTAATATTACTGATGTTATTACAACAACCACGACGAAGACGCTCACTGTTATCAGCCCCAACGGCGGAGAGATCTGGCAGGCAGGTACAGCTCAAACCATTCGCTGGAGCTCGACCGGTGATCTCGGGAAGAATGTAACAATAGAACTCTACCGTGATACCACCTTTGACAGAACACTTGTCACCAGCACACCGAATAACGGCGCTTATATCTGGAACATCCCTGACAATCTTGACCTTGATTCGACCTATCGAGTAAAAATCATCCCATTAAACGATGTTACCTCATCACCGGTTCTGGCATATGCAGATTACAGCGATGCCCACTTCTCCATCAACAATCAGCCAGCTGTTCTTAGCTCCGTCGTACTTACCGGTCCGTCTCAGATCGATGAGAATAGTACGGCCAGCTTTACGGCAACCGCCAGTTTTAGTGACGGCTCCAGCCAGGTGATCTCTGATAGCGCAAGCTGGAACGAAGATTCCACGATCTGCTCAATTCACCAGGGAATACTCGAGGCGGGATCTGTCAGTGCTGACAGCGTTGTCACAATCTCTGTCAGTTATACCCATGAAGGGGTAACGAAAACAGATGCAAAAGACGTGACTATAAAAAATGTGGAGATCCCCAAGACACTCATCTCGCTGACCATTTCAGGGGCATCGATACTCAATGAAAACTCGACTGGCAGCTATGTCGCAAAAGCAGGTTTCAGCGACGGGTCAACCGTTGTTGTCACGGATACCGCTGTATGGAGCGAAGACTCTCCATATACAACTGTCAATAACGGTCTGCTCAACGCACAAGAGGTCCCCACTGACCAAACGGTGATTCTGACCGTTGAATACACCTATGGAGTCATAACCAGGCAGGCATCGAAAACGGTTACTATCAAGAACGTAGCTGCCCCAAGGACGTTGACATCGATTAGCCTCTCCGGCCCGGCAACTATATGGGAAAACAGCTCTGCCCAATACACAGCAACTGCCCAGTATAATGACGGAACAAGTGAAGTGGTCAATAACAAAGCCACCTGGAGTGAAAACTCACCTCATGCATCTATCACTGCAGGTCTTCTCAAAGCTCGATCTGTACATGCTGACACACCTGTTACTATTACCGCAGAATATACACATGGGAATATCACCAGGCAGACATCGAAAACGATTACCATCAAGAACATAGCTGCCCCAAGGACGTTGACATCGATTAGCCTCTCCGGCCCTTCTACTATACGGGAAAACAGCTCTGCCCAATACACAGCAACCGCCCGGTATAATGACGGAACAAGTGAAGTGGTCAATACCAAAGCCACCTGGAGTGAAGATTCAGAATTTGCGTCAATTTCCCAGAACGGAAGGGTAAGGACAACTTCTGTGACACAAGATTCCCACGTAAGAATTAAAGTGTACTATACATATGGCACTGTTACCAAAGCTGCTTCAAAGGATGTCATTATCAGGGAAGGTGAAGGCCAGCATGTACGCTTAAATCCGGCTATTCCATTGTTGCTGCTCAGCAATAGAAACGACTGCGGCAGTGAATGCGGAGAGACTATCCTCTTTGATACTTTTGATGAATATAACAGTGATAACTGGGGTATCTACAGAAATGATGGACTCGTTCCTGATACAGATGCTGCCAAGGTAGAAGGCAGCATATTGAAAATAATTCAAGATAGAACAGACAATGGTCCCCTGGTTTTCAGTAAGGTTATTCCGGCAGATAGGCCAATAAAAATTACGAGAAGGGTAAAGGCACATTCTCATATCAGTTATAGCTATATGGGAGGAGACGAGTTCTTTGTCGGTGGCTTTGCCATTTATTCGACTGATACCCCCTTACTGACAAGGAATGTTAAGTCAAACTTGTGCCATATAACCCATGCAGATTATGAGTATCAGGTAGATGTTGATGGTTTTTATCTCGGACCAGGATTTACTGAACCATTCTTGCCCTCTATCTGGGACGAATGGTTTGTTGAGGAAATAACGTATAATCCTCAAACAGGATATGCAAAATATGCAATTGGAAACAATGAAATTACAGCTAATTGTCAAGTTAATGATGGTAACTACTTAAAAATAGGAATGCACTCTTATGGGTGGTGGACAGGACATTACGAGTTTATAGATTGGATTAAAATTGCAACACAGTAATTATTAGAATTATTGTCTTCCCCCTGACTTTGATGTGGGCAAGTCAAAACGGACACTTTTCTTAGGCTGCATGTTTTATGCTTGGAGAGATATAGAAAAAGTAGCTCTTATGAAAAATGAGCCGGTAAGTTTTTATTAGAAAAACTCATTATTTTTATGAGTTTTTCTAATAAATCACCCCAATTCATACCTTTTATAGATATTTTACTTTCTTTTCCATAGTGAAACATCCTGAGAACCTGATATAATGCACACGTTTTCAGTGTCTGCTTGTTCTATACCGCTCCAATCATTCAAGGTTCTCTAAAAAGATCTCGGGCTACCTTCCCCGCTGTTCCCGCTTGTCCTTGAAAATCAGCTGAATGGGAACCTTATCCAGTCCCAGTCCTGCCCTGAACCTGTTTGTAAGATACCGTTTATAGGAGAAGTGAATGCCTTTATAGCTGTTCGTCATTATTACAAAACGGGGCGGACAGGTACCAATCTGTGACGTATAATAGAATTTCAAACGTTTATTCTTGTAAATAGGTGGCGAATGGTCTTCCACCGCATCTGCCAAGAGACGATTGAGGGCTGAGGTTGGAAAGGTTTCATGGAACTGTCGGTACACCCCGCCAAGCACCGGAAAAAACCGTTTTATCCCATAGCCGGTGAGGGCCGAAACCTTGAGGAGAGGGGCAAAGCCAACAAAGGGCACATTCCGACCAATATCTTCCAGCACCTGCCGCTGTCTCCTTTTATCATCGCTGATCAGATCCCATTTGTTCACCAGCAGGATCAGAGCTCTTCCAGCATCCTGGGTATAGCCGATAACCTTGGCATCCTGTTCGGTTATCCCCTCTTCAGCGTCAAGCAGAACAACGGCCACATCACAGCGCTCAAGTGCTGCCAGTGACTTGAGAATACTGAATTTTTCCAGTTTTTCCTTTGTCTTCCCCTTTCGCCTGATGCCCGCTGTATCAATGAGCAGGTAATTGTATTTTCCGTACCCAAGCAAGGTATCCACAGAATCCCTGGTGGTTCCTGAAACATCGGATACCACCATGCGCTCTTCGCCCATGATCTGATTTATCATCGATGATTTTCCCACATTGGGTCTGCCGAGAAATGCTGTTTTGATCGTTCCATCTGGTAAACTTGTATCCAGATCACTTTGCTCAAGTTCAACAGCAAGTGCTTCCATCAACGTTTTAAAACCATAGGAATGCTCGGCTGACAACGGCCATAATGTTTCCACACCAAGCTCATAAAAAAGAGAAAGCGCCTCCATTTCATGCTCAGGACCATCTATCTTGTTAACAAGATAAAACACCTTTTTCCGGGTCTTTCGGAGAATAGCTGCAACCTCATAATCTGCAGGAGTCAAGCCCGCCTTGCCATCCAGCAGAAAAAAGATAATATCAGCCTCTTCTATGGCATTGAAGGCCTGCTGCCTGATGTGATCGACCATGATATCTTCACCAGTATCGTCGATACCTCCAGTATCAACGAGGATAAAGCCTTTATCTCCGAGAAGCACCCGTTCATAATGGCGATCTCTCGTCACTCCGGGTGTGGGGTCAACAATGGCCTTTCGTGACCTGGTAATTCGGTTAAAAAGTGTTGACTTACCGACATTTGGTCTACCAACAAGTGCGACGATGGTATGTGTTCTTGTGGTCATGTGCGTTCCCTGTATACGGTCAGGCAATCAAATTATCGTAAACATGCAGAAGCCTCGGTACAAATTTTCCGCAAGGTTGTATAGTGGCTAAAATGTTTGTCTGCAAGCAGCTGTTCCAGGCTGGCCAGGGCCGGTTGTATATAGCTTGCAAAAAACTTTTTTTGTTTTTTCTGCAGTAAAAAGGCAAAGGCACCCAGTATCTGCATGTTTCTCTGCAAGGTTAAAAAAGCATACTGCCTGTAAAATAGACCCTCATCAAAGGTAAGGTATGTTTTTAACTCATCCACATATATGCTGACAAGTCTTTCCTTGTAAGTCTCGTCAAGTTCCATATACGGATCGATGAGTAACGAGGCAAGATCATAACCAGGCGGGCCCAGCCTGCCAGCCTGGAAATCTATAAATCGTATCCGGCCTTTCTGTATCATAATATTTCTGCTCTGGAAGTCGCGATGCAAAAAACCATGGGGCAGGCCGCATGCGGCCTGTCTGGCAATATCTTCAAATTCTGCCAGCACATCCGGGTACAAAACCCCCTCACACAACCCGAGCCAGAAGACATTGTAAAAATACTTTCCCTCACTCTCTATCATAACCTCATGGTCATACCGGGGCGAATCATAGCACCATGTCTCATCCAGCCCTTTACTGCCCTGTACATACATATGGCACAGTTTTTTGGCTATTTCACTGTATAGCTGCAGGAGTTCACTTTCATCATATCGCCTCCAGGATGAAAAAACATCATGTACCCTGTGATCTCCGCAATCTTCATACAAAATCAGACCATTCTGTTCATTAAAGGCATAAATTTCAGGAACAGGGATGTCTTTTGAAAAAAGATGCCTGCCCAGAAGAGCGCATGATTTTGCCTCAGCAAGGGATTCTTCTGTTTTTTCAGAAGGATATACAATGATGCCAAAAGGTCTGCCATCTGCCATCACCCTGATAAAATTTCTCGTGGAACCATCGGCAGATATGCTTTCCAATCTGCAATCATCCGGCAAGAGGTCTCTTTCATCTTTGCAATAACGGACAGTATCTTCCTGCAGAAGCATTGCTCGTAATACATGCAGAATATCTTTCGGGCTATGCCGTTTATCTGGCAACAATGGTATCCTCCACAACAGCGTTATCAGGTATTACCGCTCCATCCCAGATCACAGATCTGCGGATAATCACATTTTTTCCGACTGTGGCATTCCCTATACTGCCCCAGTCCTCCAGAATGGTATTTTCAGGAATCTTCGCATCTTGATCCACCCAAAACCTACCCTCAATTGTATTTTCAAGTTCAGGCCAGCGAGGAATATCTCCTGACAGCAAACCTGCATGCAGAGCAAGATAATCCCTCGGTGTGCCCATATCGGTCCAGAATCTGTCATCAACCCTGACAATCTCGAACTGGGAAAGATCGTTTCCGGCAAGTTCTTTATATCTCGTTATAATACAGCTCTCTTCACCTGAAGAAATCTCATCAAGAATCGCTGGTGAAATCACATGCACTCCAGTAAATGCCAGCATTTCACCATCCTGTCCTCTGGAAAATCCTGTCAGTCTTTCATCATCGACACGTATAGAATTGAACCGGGGATAATCATGCAGGGCAAGCGTCACTGTGCAATCCTGTCGTTGTTGATGTTGATGATAGAGCCTTGCAACATCAATAGTATGGTAAATATCGCCGTTAACAATGAGCAGCGGAGAATCATCCATTTTATCACGTGCTGCCCGCAGAGCACCGCCGGTTCCCAGGATGGTCTCTTCCCGTTGAAAAATTACCCCGTCAACATCTTCCAGCGCCTCTGCTATCTGTTCTTGAAGATGATGCGCGTTGACAATAATACGTGTAAAACCATATCGTTGCAAACGCAGAATCTGCAAGATAAGCAACGAATGATTGAGAAGAGGAAAGAGCGGTTTCGGCCGGTATCTGGTATATGGCAGCAGCCGAGTACCAAATCCGGCCGCCAGGATCATCGCCTGCATTGTTTACACCTGGAACAAGAAAAATCGAAAAATCATCATTAGTACAGCAGCGAGCCGCCCTCACCCTCTGCTACTCCTACCACGACAATTCCCGCCCTGTCAGCCTCTGCAATGACAGCATCCGCATCAAAGAGCAGTGATTTCCCCGCCTCAACAGCCAAAACCGCGCCATCCACTTTTTTTACGCTCTCTATCGTCTCAAGACCGATTGCCGGGAGATCAAAACGCTCGTCCTGCTGTGGTTTCTGTACCTTGACAACCACAGCATCTTTTTTACAGAGCTCGCCTCCCCGAAGAATTGCCCGATCAGTCCCCTCAACAGCTTCAACGGCAACAACCGTTTTATCGCGCACCACCACACATTGACCAATATCGAGTTTTCCGATTGCCTTGGCCATCTGCCAGCCAAAGCTGATATCCTCACGCTGTTTTTGGTTTGGCTTTTTTCTGGTGAGTATTCCTGACGGGAAAAGCAATTTTTTCAGATAGAGGGTCGATTCAACAACCCTGATACCCTCCTCTTCAAGAACTTGCGCAGTTGCCCTGAGCAGGGCATCATCGTGATTTTTATCCACACGGCGCAACACCGAGAGCCCCTTTAAATCCGGCAATATATCCCTAAAGATCCGTGTTTTGGTAATAGTGCCTAAAAATACCGTTTCGCTGACCTGGTTTGTCTTGAAAAATTTTATCGCCTTCCCAAGCTGGCCAAGTTTGATCCAGCAGAACGTATCTGCGATCCGGGCAACAGAGGCATCAGTCTCTCCTTTAAAACCGATAACCACAGATTTACGGCCAGCTTCCCTGGCCGCATCTATAAAAAGCTTAGGGAATTGTCCACCGCCGGCGATAATTCCAATATGAGCGGACTCGGCCCTGGTGCCTTCAATCATCATTCGTTCTCCGCAGAACACCCCGTCCCGAGATCTCGAAAAATTTCACCAGATCGTCCACCTCAGGACAATCTGGTATCCGCTGCTTTGCCTTGGCAAGAGCATCTTTCAAGAGCAGATCGGGAGAACGGAAAATAATCCTGAAGGCAGCATCGATATTGGCAATTGTTTCCCGTGAATAGCCCCTTCTCCTCAAGCCGACCTTATTGATACCCGAAATCCGTGTACGGTTTCTGCTGCCGGAAATTATCACAAAGGGCGGGACATCCAGGTTAATACCTGACACCCCGCCAATATAGGCGAACTTACCAATCCGGCCAAACTGATGCACAGCAACAAGACCACCAATGGTGGCATAGTCTTCAACAGTTACATGCCCTGCCATTGTGGCAACATTTGCCATAATCACATTGTTGCCAATAATGCAGTCATGGGCTATATGGACATATGACATCAACAGATTATTGTCACCGATGACCGTTTTACCGCCACCCTGAACAGTGCCGCGATGCAGGGAGGCATATTCCCGTATATCATTATTATCACCAACTATCAGCTCAGTTGGTTCTCCTGCATATTTTAAATCCTGCGGAGCGACACCGACAGCAGCAAAAGAAGAAATGCTGCAGTTTTTGCCAATGGTGGTCGGTCCTGAAATGACCACATGGCCTTCCACTTTCGTCCCTGAGCCAATTTTGACATCTTTATTGATAATGGAATATGGACCAATGGTCACACCTGAATCAATTTCCGCCGTTTTATCTATTATCGCTGTCGGATGTATTGTCATTTTTTTCACTCAATTTTTTCTATAACTGTCTTGCAGCAAAATCTTTACAAGAGATCAGAACAACGCGCTCTCAACCAAAAGAGGCCATTAAATTCGCCTGTGTAACAAGCTGGCCGTCAACGCTGGCTGCTCCTTCCATCAGCATAACTCCACGTTTCATCTTTCCAAGCTTCATCTCATATGTCAATTGATCTCCCGGAAGCACCGGCTTTCGAAATCTCGCATTATCGATTCCTGCAAAGTACAGAAGTTTTTCACCAATCATCTCAGGCTTTGAGTGAAAGGCAAGCACGCCGCCAGCCTGGGCCATCCCTTCAAGGATCATAACACCCGGCATAACCGGCTGCTCTGGAAAATGCCCCTGGAAAAAGGGTTCATTAATGGTCACATTCTTTATTCCGCATATGGATTCACCAGGCACCAGCGCAGTTATCTTATCCACCATCACAAAGGGGTATCTATGCGGAAGAAGTTTCAAAATATCAATTATATTCAGTTTTAATGAGGTTTCAGAATCACACATCATTCTCTCCTGTACTCCTGTTATCATTGGCCAATTGCTTTTTTATCTCTTCCAACTCTTTTTTCAATCTGCGAACATCATTACGAAGATCTGGAATTTTACCAAATACTGCAGCCGATTTGGCATATTGTTTCATCGGTATGGCAGGGGTGCCTCCCACTACAGAGCCAGCAGGAAAATTCTTGTTCACACCACTTTGTCCGGCAATCATGACTCCATCGTTTACTGTAATATGGCCAACAACCGCCGCCTTTCCGCCCAATACCACATTCCTGCCCAATGTTGTCGAACCGGCCACTGCTGACTGCCCGACAAGCAGACAGTTTTCACCCAGAACAACATTATGAGCAACCTGGACAAGGTTATCTATCTTTGTTCCTGCCTTAATCCATGTCACGCCAAAAGCAGCTCTGTCCACACAGCAATTTGCCCCTATTTCCACATCATCATCTATCTGAACAATCCCCACCTGAGGACGTTTTATATGACAACCCTTTTCATCAGGGGCATAACCGTATCCATCACTGCCAATTACGGTACCTGCGTGAAGAATGATACGATTGCCAAGAATAGATCCTTCTTCTATCACCACATTGGGGTGGATATCACAGTCATCACCGATGGTTACATTATCACCAATCACCACGCCAGCCCTGATGCGCACCCGTTCGCCCAGTGTCACCGAATTACCAATGACAGCACAGGCTTCAATGGTGATTTTTTCACCCATTGTACAGTCACTGCCCACATACGCCTGTTCGTGAACGCCTTTTGCGACAAATTCTTCTTCCAGCAAATAATTATGAATGATTGCTGAGGCAAGATAGGGGTTTTTTACTTTAATAGCGGGCTGTGGTGCCTCGTCAATATCCAATGGTACAATCACTGCGGAGGCATCTGTCTTGTCAAGAAGCGCCTTCTTCGCAGATTTTGCCAGAAATGAGATATCGCCTTTTTTTGCAGTATCCAACCCCGCGACATTGCTGATTACGATATCACCATCGCCCATGACCTCTCCCTGAACAAGCTCTGCCAGCTCTTGCAAGCGCACTTTTTTTATCACTTTTTCTCTCTCAATTTCATTTTTACGATCTTTTAAAATTGTTGTCTGCTCTGCTATTCATACAGCAGATACCTGCTACGCTTTACCATAAAATCATCCAGCTCATCCTGCCATTTCCTTTCAAGCGATACAACATCCTCACCTCGTTCAAGCTGCTGCCTGAGTGTTTTCGAGCCCAGGATAATATCCATGGGCAGCTTTTCATACTCATACTCATAGGGCGGCTGTTTATACCCAAACGCACCCTCATGGACAATCATTATTGCCTGCAAAAGAACAAGCGAGGTTCTATACGGTCTAAAAGAAGAACCAGTCACATGAAGCTGAAAACCATTACAATTTTCTGTTGCCCATTTACCGGAAGTCGGTTGAAACAAAAGCGGTCTAACTATGCAGTCAGGTAAATCATATCGGGCAAGATACTGTAAAATACGCTGATGATCAAGATATGGTGCACCGAAAAGTTCAAAGGGCAACGTGGTACCTCTACCCTCAGAGACATTGGTGCCTTCAAAGATCACCTGCCCGGGATAAACTATTGCAGTGGCAGGAGCAGGCATATTCGGCGATGGAAAGACCCAGGGAAGATGCGTATCAGTAAAGTACATCTGCCGCCTCCATCCCTGCATGGATACAACATACAATGCACTGTCAATACCATCGTTGAAATAGCGGGCGACCTCACCGATAGTCATACCATGCCGCATTGGCAGCGGATAAAGACCAACAAAGGAAGTATACTCTTTTTCCAAAATGTTCCCTTCCACTAACTCGCCGCCAATCGGATTCGGTCTGTCCAACACCATAACCTCTTTGCCATACTCCTTTGCCGCCTGAAGACAGTACGCCATCGTGTAAATAAAGGTATAAACTCGTGTTCCCACGTCCATCAGGTCTATAAGGAGCAGGTCAATATCTGCAAACATCTCACGGGTGGGCTTTCTGACATCACCATACAGGCTGTAAACAGGAAGAGATGTCACCTCATCCATATAATGATTGGATTCAATCATATTATCCTGTTTTTCTGAATAAAACCCATGCTGCGGTGAAAAAAGCGCAGTGAGCTGATCTGGAAATCTTTTTTGTAACAGCACTCTGCCATGCTGTAAATCACGATTTACCGACGCCTGATTTGTCAGCAGACCAAGTTTTTTTCCCTTCAGTATCTTCTCCGCCTGCTCATCTTTGCTGTCCAGCAGCACATCAAGGCCTGTCAACACCATGTTCCAGCCATCAGATACGTATTACCAATAAATTGCATCATCAACACCAATAAGATTATGTTCTTCCAAACAGGCGAATAGTATTCCATATACTGAAAAAAGTCCACGCCTGTCTGCATGATATTTCATTCTTACAGCTGCATAAATAAAAGCTGTGTATCTCACCGATCACAAAAAAGATTGACCTTCCCTGGAAAAAAATATAATACACCTTGCTTTTTTTCAATTGCTGGGAGATACAATGGCAGTATCAAATTTTCACAGGAGAACGATGTCATGCACTTACAGAAAAGGGATCAGTGGCTTTCAATTGGCTGGAACCTGCTTTTACTCACTATCGGCGGCATAGTTTATGTTATCGGGGTAAACGCTGTGATCATTCACCACAATTTTATTACCGGCGGTTTGTACGGTCTGGTACTTATGATCTACTACAACACAGGAACCTTATCGCCAGGTATCTGGTATCTGTTATTGAATATCCCGCTCCTTATACTGGGCTGGATTTTTGTCAGCAAACGCTTTTTATTTTATAGCGTCTATTGCGTTGTTGTTATCACCTTGGCATCGGAGTTGTTGACCATCAATTTTGGTCTTAACAAACAAATATATGCGGCGATTGCCGGCGGTGTACTAACCGGAACCGGCAGTGGACTCATCCTTCGCTCTATCGGATCATCGGGCGGTCTTGATATTGTGGCAGTGATCCTGAGCCAGAAATTCAACTTCGGGGTAGGCAGAACCTTTATGATTTTCAACGGCATCCTGTTTTCACTGGCTATCTCACAATATGGCGCCGACATTTTTATCGCTTCCCTGATCCTCACCTACGTATCCACCCGTGTTCTGGATTATGTACTCACACTCTCCAACCAGAGAAAAATCGTCTATATAATCACTGATAAATCAGATCAGATCTCGAAAGATGTGATGGGTCAACTCAAACTCGGTGCAACTTTTCTAAAGGCCAGAGGAGCCTATTCAGGCAAGGATAAACAGATTTTAATGACCATCACCAACAACATTCTGCTCAAACGACTTGAAGAAGTGGTCTTCAACATTGACGAACATGCACTGTTCATTGTCGAAAACAGCTACGATGTGATTGGCTCAGGCTTCAGAAAACGAAAGATGTATTAATAATCAGACTATTGGCGGCATCGGGCAGTCAAGACTTGCTGAGACAGCACGAAGCAGTTCTATCTCACGTGCGGTTACCCGCTTGTCCGCCGTAACCAAAGCCACATAGCCCCTAATCAGGTCAACTAACTTGGTCATCATGTACGTATTTTTTAACCAATGATCAATGTAAAATATCTTGATAAATCGTATACAGCTGTCCCTATATGTTCATAACCAACAGTCGAATCGGTGAAATGAAAAGCTAAGGCGTCATGATACCTCGAGGCCATGTTCACAGGGGAAATGATACCCCTGGTGGATTATTGACAGAATCAACGCTGTTCTTTATATGGTTACCTCCAGGGAAGTAGATAAAGAACAGATAAAAAAGGATTTTTCGTGGATAGCACACAGATTGCGGTAAAAAAAACATCCTCAGCCAGTATTACCCTGCTGGTTGTTTCTGTAATCCAGTTTATCATGCCCTTTCTGATGTCGGCGACCTATGTGGCTCTGCCCTCCATTGGCAAAGATCTGCAGGCAAATGCTGTACAGATGGGACTTGCCATTACTTTTTTTGTGCTGACAATAGCGGCAACTGCACTGCCTGCCGGACGTTTTGCTGATATTTACGGCCGGAAAAAAATATTTATCAGCGGTATGGTTCTTCTTACCATAGCAACAGTGGCGATAGGTGTAAGCACCACCATTGAGATGTTCCTCGTCCTCCGGCTGGCACAGGGTATAGGCTGCGGCCTCATCAGCTCAACAAGCATGGCAATCCTCACCTCAACGACCCCCAAAGAACGCAGAGGAAAGGCCATGGGAATCACTATTTCCATGGTTTATCTCGGTCTCTCCCTTGGGCCAAGCCTCTCAGGGTTTATCGTAAGCTACGCCGGATGGAGAGGGGTATTTTTCCTCATTTCCGCCCTGTTACTCCTGGCTATACTCCTGACAACGACAACCCTGAAAGGGGAATGGACAAGCGCCCCTGATGAGACCTTTGATTACAAGGGCTCCGCTGTATTTTTTATATCTCTCTGTCTCTTCGTCTTTGGAGCATCCACCCTTACCGATTCTTCCTGGTTCATCTGGCTGATGTTCCTGGGAATTGCCGGTCTTGGGCTCTTTTGTTATATGCAATGGAGATCTTCCTCTCCGCTCCTGGATTTACACTTTTTGGCTACGAACCTTACCTTTTCCTTCAGTAATCTGGCAACATTTCTCAACTATGCCTCAATTACCAGCTTTACCTTCCTGTTCAGTCTCTACCTTCAATATGTAAAAGGATTCTCTCCGAAACATGCCGGTATCATCCTTGTACTGCAGCCCGTGCTTCAGGCAATACTCGCTCCTTTCGTGGGTCGTCTCTCTGACCAATATCCGCCATCAGCAATCGCCACGATAGGAATGGGCTTTTGCACGATGGGACTGTTTTCTGCAGCCTTTATTAACCAGCAGACCACCATGATATATATAGTTATTGTTTTGATAACCCTAGGGATAAGTCTTGGACTCTTCTCGACTTCGAATATGACCGCCATCATGAACAGCGTGGGTCCCAGATATTATGGAACAGCTGCCTCCATGGTGAGCACTATGCGAATGATGGGTATGTTGTGCAGTGGTACTCTCATTGCAATTATACTTTCTCTTTATTTCGGGAAAGATCCTGTAACACAGACAAACACCCCTGTTTTTATCAGAAGTATGCAGACATCACTGTATCTCTTTAGCAGCCTGAGCCTTCTTGGCACCATCTTTTCCATGGTAAAGGGACAGCTTGCAGGCAAAATAAAAAAGTAACTCGAACAGACAAACCATTTACAAGAACATAAGTTCGATCAATACTTCAGTCCCACCCTGTCACGCACCAGATCAAGGGTTACCGTGGCTTTCTCTCTGGCCTTGTCAGCGCCTTTTGCCAGGATTGCCCGCAGTGAGGCCGGATCGCTCAGAAATTCAGCTTTCTTCTTACGAGCCTCACCAAAAAAGCTCTCCAGCATCTCAAACAGCTCAAGTTTCAGGTAGCCATAGGCGGCACCACCATTTACATAGAGGTCATGGATCTCAGCACGTCTTTCTTTTGTCGCAAACAGTTTAAAAAGCGCATACAGATTGCAAGTGTCAGGATCTTTTGGCTCTTCAACAGGTGTGGCATCCGTCTTGATAGCCATCACCCGTTTTTTCAGCTGTTTTCCTTCCAGAAAGATCGGAATGGTATTTCCGTAAGATTTTGACATCTTCTGGCCATCCAGACCCGGAACAACGGCTGTTGCCTCAGAGATAGCGGGCTCTGGAATAACAAAGGTCTCGCCAAACTGATTGTTGAATTTCTGGGCAAGATCTCTTGCCACCTCAAGATGCTGTTTCTGATCCTTACCGACAGGCACCTTTTCTGGTTGATACAATAAGATATCAGCCGCCATCAGAACCGGATATGAAAAAAGGCCATGGCTTGCGGCAATACCTTTGGCCACCTTATCCTTATATGAATGACAGCGTTCAAGAAGTCCCATCGGGGTAATCGTCGATAAGATCCAGGACAGTTCACAGACCTCGGGAACATCTGACTGTACCCAGAAGATACATCGTTCAGGGTCAAGCCCAAGAGCTAAAAAATCAGCAGCTGCCTCAAGGGTACCCCTGGCAAGTTTATCCCTGTCATGCACAGTGGTCAAGGCATGCAGATCAACGATGAAAACGTAGAGTTCACTGTTTTCCATCTGTGAAATCATCGGTTTCATCATACCAAAATAATTGCCAACATGAAGCTGTCCCGAAGGCTGTATTCCAGATAATACTTTCATAGTAATGCTCTTTTTTCAATGTTCATTAACAAGCCGGATTTCTGACAAATACCTTACTATCTTTGCAACAGGAAGTTCATCAGAAGTTCAGGCTCAAAAAAGAAAGATCCTATATAAGCAAAGTGCCACAATAACGTATTCTAATAAAAAAGGGGAGCGTGAAATCTATTCACACTCCCCTTTCATACGCCTCTATCAAGAAAGGATAATTATTTCACTTCCTCGAAATCAGCATCTACCACATCATCGTCATCATTTTTGGAAGCTCCTGCTCCACCACCAGCAGCACCACCGGCTCCGCCAGCAGGCCCGCCACCTTCAGATTTATCCTGTGAAGCCTGGGCATACATCAACTCAGCCAGCTTATGAGACGCATTGGTTAACGCTTCTATTGCAGCCTTAATCTTGGCTGTATCATCCGTCTTCAAAGCTTCTTTCACATTTTCGATTTCTTTTTCCACATTTGACCGGGTCTCAGCATCAACCTTGTCTCCGAGATCCTTCAAACTCTTCTCGGTCGCGTGGATCAGAGCATCTGCCTGGTTCTTGGTTTCAACAAGCTCTTTTCTCTTCTTATCCTCTTCTGCGTGCAGTTCGGCATCACGGGTCATCCTTTCAATTTCTTCCTCGGTGAGACCAGATGAGGCGGTAATCTTAATAGACTGCTCCTTACCTGTACCCAGATCCTTGGCAGAAACATTCAGGATTCCGTTGGCATCAAGATCAAATGTAACCTCGATCTGCGGCACCCCGCGTGGTGCCGGTGGAATATCACTGAGCTCAAAACGGCCAATGGTCTTATTATCCTGAGCCATTTCACGCTCACCCTGGAGTACGTGAATGGAAACAGCAGGTTGATTATCTGCCGCCGTTGAAAAGACCTGACTTTTCTTGGTGGGCACCGTGGTATTTTTCTCGATAAGTTTTGTTGTCACACCGCCCAGGGTCTCGATTCCCAGGGAAAGCGGAGTAACATCGAGAAGCAGTACATCCTTGACATCACCCTGCAGTACACCACCCTGAATGGCAGCACCGACAGCAACGACCTCATCAGGATTGACGCCTCTGTTTGGCTCTTTACCGAAAATCTCGGCCACCTTGGCCTGCACCATCGGCATCCGGGTCATACCGCCAACCAGGATAACCTCGTCAATTTCAGATGCTGAAAGACCGGCATCCTTGAAGGCAACACGGCAAGGCTCCACTGTTCGTGCAACAAGATCCTCCACCAGACTTTCCAGCTTCGCCCGGCTCAACTTGATATTCAAGTGCTTCGGCCCTGAGGCATCTGCGGTGATAAATGGCAGATTGATCTCTGTTTCAACAGTTGTTGAAAGCTCCATCTTGGCTTTTTCAGCCTCTTCCTTCAGCCGCTGGAGTGCCATTTTATCATTTCTCAGGTCAATCCCCTGCTCACGTTTGAACTCATCGGCGAGCCAATTGACAATACGCATATCAAAATCTTCACCGCCAAGGAAGGTATCACCGTTGGTGGATTTCACCTCAAATACGCCATCGCCGATTTCCAGGATGGAAACATCGAAGGTACCGCCACCCAGGTCAAATACCGCGATCTTTTCCTCGCCTTTCTTGTCCAGACCATATGCCAGTGATGCGGCGGTCGGCTCGTTGATAATACGCTGGACATTCAAACCGGCAATCTTTCCGGCATCCTTGGTTGCCTGACGTTGTGAGTCGTTAAAATATGCAGGTACAGTTACAACGGCATCGGTAACCTCTTCGCCCAGATACTCCTCAGCAGTCTGCTTCATTTTACTAAGCACCATTGCTGAAATTTCGGCAGGACGATATATCTTCCCTTCAACCTCAACAGAGACGCTGCCACTTGTCCCTTCGACAATTTTAAAAGGACTGATTTCAATAGATTTCTTTACCTCGGCATCAACAAATTTACGCCCGATAAGACGTTTGATGGCATAGAGGGTTCTTTCCGGATTGGTGACTGCCTGACGCTTTGCAACCTGGCCAACCAGTCGTTCACCACTGTCTGTAAACGCAACGATTGAAGGTGTAGTTCTGTTTCCCTCAACATTTGCTATGACCTTTGGATCTCCACCTTCCATGATAGCTACACATGAATTTGTAGTTCCAAGATCAATTCCAATTATTTTGCCCATATCGTACTCTCCTTAAATATAATGCTCGGACACTTCCGAATTCCACATAATCGTATATATCTCACAAATGATTAACTCATGTAACAGTTGTCATTTTCATCTATTTGTCAAGTCGAACACAGGATTGCATTACGCCGTTCTTTTTATCATTTTTCGGCCTTGCCTGACGAGACAACAACCTTGGCTGCACGGAGCAGTCTGTCCTTATAAAAGTATCCTTTTTCAAACTCTGTAAGGACATGATTTGCAGGAACCTCGTCACTTGCCTCCATCGTCAATGCCTCCTGCTTTGTCGGGTCAAACGGCTGACCAACAGAGTCAATCGGAGTCACTTCAAATTTTTCAAGGCTTGTCAGAAAACGCTTCAGGGTCAATTCGACTCCCTCAAGCAGGCCTGCCAGATTCTTCTCGGCAGCAGCACCATCAACAACACCTTGCGATATCGCACGCTCCAGATTATCAACAGCTGAGAGAATTTCTCTGAAAATATGTTCTCCTGCATATTTAAGCGTTACTGCCCGTTCACGTTCATTTCTTTTCTTGTAATTCTCATAATCGGCAGCAAGACGAAGCATTTTATCTTTCAAATCAGCTATCTCAGCATTTGCATCCTGCAGTTGTTCTTCAATGCTTTTTTCTGTCTCGTCAGTATTTTCTTCCGTCTTGTTTTCGACAGTATCTGTTCCCATCTGGTCGTTGTTCACTTCTTCACGTTCAACTGCTTGTTTTTTTTCGTCATCCATCGTTTCAATACCCACCTTGTCCTCCAACTGCTGCCAGACTATCAGCTAAACAGCCGTTTTTATCCATTGAGAGCCTTCTGCCTCACAAACTTGTGCGAACAATAAGTAGCGGCATTTTCATTGTCAAGACAGCCTGAGAGAAAAAGAAATTTGCGACACTGGCAAGGCTCTGCCCTGCTCGATTATTAATCTCATGATTCATCATACTTCTGCAGCTTATTCAAAAGTGTCTTTCTGGTAATCCCCAGTCTTCGTGCAGCTTCACTCTTGTTTCCTTCCGTTTCTGCAAGAGTCTGCAGGATTATCATTTTTTCCGCCTCATAGAGTGTATAAGGTTTCTCTTGCTCCAACAGAGTTCCAGCACGTTTTTCCTTAAATTTCTGTATCGTCAAAGGCAGGCTTTTCTCTGTCAGCTGATCACCACGCATCAGAATAATACCTCGCTCAATGGCATTTTCCAGCTCTCGCACATTCCCTGGCCAGGAATAACTCTGCAACAAATCCATGCACTCTGGAGCCACGGATGTCACCTGCCGCCTGTTCTTCTCGGCAAAATGTTCAATAAAATGATGTACAAGAAGGGGAATATCTTCTCCGCGTTCCCGCAGAGGCGGTACAGACAACATCACCACATTCAGGCGGTAGTAAAGATCTTCACGAAACCTCCCCTCAGCAACCTCCACGGCAAGATCCCTGTTGGTTGCCGCCAGGACACGTACGTCAACGTCAATGGTATCCTCGCCCCCAACACGCTGCAACTCCCGCTCCTGCAAGACCCGCAAGAGTTTCACCTGCATCGCCTGAGATGTCTCTCCAATCTCATCGAGAAAAAGGGTACCACCATTGGCCTGGACAAATTTCCCCTCCTTTAGTCTATCGGCACCTGTAAAAGCACCCCGTTCATGACCAAACAGTTCCGATTCCAAAAGCGTTTCTGCCAGAGCTGCGCAGTTGACCTTGACAAAAGGCTGGTTTTTTCGCTCACTGTTTTCATGCAACGCCTCTGCAACCAACTCTTTTCCGGTGCCTGACTCACCAGCTATCAGGACCGTTGCCTCTGTCGGGGCAACGCATTGAATCATATCCAAAAGTTCCAGCATTGGTGGGGAAGAACCTATCATGGATGTCTGCAGGATCTTCTTTCCAGCGGCTGTTTCCTTCCTTTTTTTCTGGACCTGTTTCAAATCAAGCGCCCGATCCAAAGCAAGCTGCAATCGGTCAAAATCCAGCGGTTTTGTCAGATAATCATGGGCACCCTGCTGTATTGCCTCAACTGCATCATTCACCGAAGAATAGGCGGTCATAATAATGACTGGCAGCTCAGGTGACATCGCCTGTATTCGGCTGAAGGCCTCAGTTCCACTCATCTTTGCCATACGCACATCCATCAGTATCGCGTCATAGCTGTTCTTTCGTACCGCATCCACAGCGGTTGTCCCGTCGTCAGCCTCCACACAGCGCCACCCCCACTCCCTAAGCATCGAGCAGAGCATATATCTGTGGTTCTGGTCATCATCTACGACGAGAACATTTTTCTCTCTCCTCTTTTTTGTCAAACCATCCATCATAATTTTGTCCATTTCATTACATTACAACATGCTGATACAGCATTATCCAAACCTTCAAACAGATATCACCCTTGCCAAAGACAGCATACTATCTGCCATATTTAATCGTAAGGCGGAGCAGGAAAACTGCTATACTCTTTTAACAATATTCTATCCAAACAGGACAGTCTCAACAGCCATGCCAGAACAAGAAATCTAAACGAGAGACAAATGATACTTGATTTCTTCCCCATAGAGAAGTACCTAAAAGATCACCTCGTTATATTGCAATGTATAAACAGACAAAATACGGCTCCACCAGGGCTTTTCTTGCAATGGTTACAAAATATGGAATGAAAGGAAATACATCATGAGAAAAACATATAAAACAATAGCTTTTCAAGGGATGCCCGGTGCCTTTTCCGAGTTGGCCTCCAAAAATGCTTTTCCTGATCTTGAGACAATACCATGTATTTCCTTTGAGGCCGCCTTCCACGCAGTTTACGAAAAAAAAGCTGATCTGGCCATTATTCCAGTTGATAACAGCCTTGCCGGTCGTGTTGCAGATGTTCATCATCTTATTCCCCATGAGCAGCTCTACATCATCGGTGAACATTTTGAACTAATCAGACACTGCCTGCTGGGAATCTCCGGCGCAACGCTGCAAGAGATCACGGACGCGCACAGTCATGTACACGCCATCCCGCAATGTAAACGATTTCTCGATGAACACGGCATAAAAAAACATACGGTGGCAGACACAGCAAAAGCCGCCGCTGATGTAAAAAGATGGAATGACCCAACACAGGCAGCTATCAGTTCTGAATACGCTGCGAGCATCTATGGTCTGAACATTCTCCAAAAGGACATTCAGGATGACAACCATAACACCACACGTTTTTTAATTTTTGCACCGGAAAAAATCGTCCCGCTAAACAAAAAGGGAGATGATTACCTCACCAGTATCATTTTTGAAGTACGTAATATTCCGGCAGCCCTGTATAAGGCGTTGGGGGGCTTTGCCACAAATGGTGTGCAGATGGTAAAGCTTGAAAGTTATGTGGACAAAGATTTCAAAGTGGCAAGGTTTTACGCCGATATTGAGGGACATATAGAGAATCACTCAGTGCAACTCGCCATGCAGGAACTGAATTTTTTCGCGAAAAGGGTGATTGTTATGGGAACCTACAAGGCTCACCCTTTCAGACGGGAAGGGCACTCCCCTGAAGCAATCACCTGATTGCTTGTCTGGCAAACATCTGTTCCACAACATTTTCAACGTTCTGCGGTTTTCTGTGAGATTTCGGTTTAGATACAACAGGAAAGAGTTAAGTTCCGATATTTTTTCAACATAAAAACAGATTTTTAGCTATTGTCATTACTATGCAGCAATGTGATACCAGCAAAACAGTGAAACATATTCTCTTGGCAGATCACCAGCAAAGTTGTCGGGAGACATCCCCTACTATCTGTTAGAGACAGCATCATGGAGCTGAGCCTTTGTCAGAGGCTTGAGAAATTTGATATGGATACAATATTCGTTCTGAATAAAAAAGCTGACCTTCACTATTTTCCCGACCGTCTTAAGATTATCTCCGTCTCCCCCATCAAATGGAAGATGTAATAACACATGACGGCCAAGCAAGGCCCGTGCTGTTGTCTTGTTTGAAAGTTTTATCTCAAAGGCACATCCTTCCAGAGAAATATCCATCAGACTGCCTCGAAAATAGGTCTGCGTCTGCTCTCCGCTCTTGTTTAGCAGGATGCTTCGAACCGTTCCTTTAACAGGATAACGGGGTTTTTCTCTTTTCTCCAGGGTCTTCCAACGGGAAATATCTTCTATACTGCCATGTTCAATACAAAAATCCACAACCTTTTCATAGAGCCCAGGGTATTTATCATGCCAGTAATCAGTTGCAGCATTCTCCAGGCAGTATAATTCTACATCTGTAAAACTTACAGCAGTAGCTGAGCAAAGAGAAATAGATGTAAAACTGTACTCTCCAAGTAAGCTCCCCTGTCCCAACTGGGCAAGAACCGTGTTTTTCCTTTTTTGCGGGAAGAAAATAGTTACTTTACCGCTATCGATGAAAAACAGTTTGGTATTATATGCACCATGAGACAAAATAATCTTCTTGGGCGGAATAACAATTTTTCTCATGGCATAAAAAACCGCATTACGTTCATCCTGACTCAATGAACCGTAGAGTTTGTCCCATATTGCAAGATGTTTCGGGTCGATCCCTTTGGCTTTTTCCTCCTCTATAATTTCAGCACTGTCAATTATTTGTTTGAGTGCAGTGGGAGCTTCGTCCATGAGCTTATCACGCAGGGCTTCCGCTCGCTGAAATTTCTTGGCTTTTGCCGAAGAGATTATTTCGGAATAAATTTTTTTTATTCTCTCATCATCTTGTTTTTCATCTGACATTTGATCAGATCCTGAAGGAACCATACAAACTCCTCATTAAATTACAGCACTATAAATACGTCACCAGCGAACATCTGTGATATAGAGATCTCCTTAAATAAATAATATTATATCTTATCTAAAAAATCATTCCATTACAACAAAGTTAAAAATTATCTACAAATCTATGGTATACATCAAATCACCACCACTCGACTCAGAGGACGTCTGTGTTTCTATAGAGAAACCATGCCCCAGATCATAACGTATCTTAAACTCACCAAGATTCTTATAAAAACTATGGTCATATCCTATAAACAAATCATCCATGAGATATTTACCAAAGACCACAGACATATCACCAGATGCGGTGGAACCTTCAAGATACACCTCGTCAATAAAAAGATATTCAAGATCATCTGCGAAATTACTCAACTGTTCCGCCCCTAAGATTGAGACAATCGACCCCACTATTCCCCTTTCATCCTCCTCCGAAGACTTCATCGACTTGCCAATAACAAGATATGCAATAATGTCGTTTTCCTCCATAACCGGATCAGAAAACAATTCAATTTTCATATCTTCAAGAGTCCCGCCGACACTCACCCCCACTTCCTTATCTGCCACCTCCCGCACTGCACGAATATCAATACCCGGGTTTTCAAGCACTCCACCTTTAAAAAGAAGCCGACCTCGTTCTATATTCAAATCAGTAGTATACAGAGAGAAAACGCCATCAACCGCTGTAATCTCTCCTGTCGCAACAGGCAGCATTCCCGGCATACTCTCATAGAGCAGGCTGCCACTCAAACCAGTGGTCAAACCATAGCCGGTAAATTTGACATTTTCATCAACATCTATCCACAGACTCGTTTCTAACGGATACTCTTTTGTCTTTTCACTACCATCAATAAAGACGACATCTTTTGAAACAGAGACAACATCAGCTTCAGACAAGATGGTAATACTTCCATCTCTTGCCTGAATATCGCCTTTTACTGTCCCCCCCTGTTCGTTACATGCAACTGCTAACTGAGCATCAAGTATAAAATCGTACTCTTCTGTTCGAATGGCATTGAGCATCTTCGCTGTAATGTCTGCCTCAAGAGACCACCTTTCTCCCTCAAAGGCCCTAAACTCACCAGTCCCTGAAAGACTGCCTTCTCCTGATATTCCATGAACAGTAAAAGCTGTAGTGTTCTTTTCAAAATCGACATCAACTGTGAGATTTTCCAGCCTGGAACCAAGACTGGTAAATTCGAGGGCACCATCATGTAATGCGATATCTCCATGCAGCTCAGGCACTCCAACAGAACCTTCAATGGCAATGTCACCTGCAAGATGGCCGCGTGCTCTAAGTTCTTCTTTGCTCAGCAATTCTACGAGAGAAAGATCTGCAAGCTGTACCTGGACATTCCCTGTAAGGGGATATGTTGAAAAGTCATCTTCCGCCATAACAACGGCAATCGTTGTAGAAATTTTCCCGCCCTTTTCCGGGAGAGCGACGAGAGAAGCCTCGCCTTTTTTATCCGCATAAGAGAATACCAGATCAACCTTGGAAAAATGAAATCCAAGCGGATTATCTTCAGATCCGCCAGCCACGGCAATTTGCGGTGCTGAGAGTTCACCCTGCAATTTGGGACCATCACCAGCATTGTACAACAAATTGATATGACCACTCATGATACCGGAAACATCATATTCCCTGTCAGCAGGCGGCAACAAGGAAATATCCAGTTTTCTGATATTCCCGCGCAGTCTCCCCCCCTCTTCGCCCATGTCTAAAGACTCTATACACCCGGCAAATGCCTCTCCATCAAGACACAGTGGTGTCATTGAAATATGAGAATTCTCTTTCTGGATAATGGTATCTTCCTGCAAGACAAAATTACCGATTCGTGTATTATCACCTTGTATATCCTCGACCACTATCTGCCAATCTTCTGTAAAATGTAGCAGAGCAGAAACTGTAAAATCACCTTCACTACTGTTTACATTAACCTCACAGGTATGCTTTTCCCAGATTCCTGCCGATTTCAGGGAAAAAGAATCCACTGTGATTGCTCCAGCCTCCAGGTCGCTTCCAGCAAAATCCATAAAAATATTGCCAGCGGCTCCATCTTCAATAACGCCTTTTCCCGTCAAACTGGCGATATTGTATTGCTCATAGCGTAGATTACCGGCCTGTAACACAGCATCAACGACAGGATGGTCCATATCTCCTGAAATATTTCCTTTCAAAAACAACGCACCCTCAACCCGCTCTGGGAAAAACAGACTGACATCAGCAATATCGAAGAGGAAGGTAAAATCATTTTTTCTTCCAAGCGCTCCTTCCATAACAATGGAGGCATCACCATAGTGTAGAGAGCTATCATCAATATGAAGCATGCCATCCTTGATGGTTGCATGTCCCTTTGCCTCAAAAATTCTGTCTAAAATAATTCCACTGGCTTTGGAAACTGTTACGGCAAGAGAAGAATCTTCCAGATCACCAGCAAGCTCAACAAAGGCATTTATATCTCCGGTAACTGATGAGATAAAAAATACCGGATCAAATGCAACAAGCTCCAGATCAGCCTCCCATTTCTGCTCATCAAACAAAAAAGAGCTGCAAATGCTCCCTGCCTGATGATACAGACAAAAGCGCTCAACCTCACTGGATGAGTGTCCAATTTGCACATCCACCGGCTCTTTCAATAGCAAGGTTCCCTGAGTCGTGTGAGTAGCGGTAAATCCGGTTACCTGCCCCTGCCAGATTTCTCGTTCAAGCCCACCAGCCAGATCAAGCACACTATGCGTATCCTCATGGTCTACGAGAAGCTCCACGTCATGGTTATCCAGACGGCCTGAATAATTGAGCGAGATATGCTTTATAGGGTGATTCTGAATCTTAAGATCACTGGCCTGAAGCGATATCTGGAAACGAGAGGCAGGAGACAGGGCACCATTAAGAAAAAGAGAGGTTTCATTACTTGTAACCCCCAACCCTTCGAGATCAGCAGCCTTTGCCCGTACTTCAACATCTGGTGCTGCAAGTGGACCTGTCACGTGAAACTTCGCATCCATATTACCATGAATTTCCGGATACAAAGCTGCCGCGTCAGTGACTATAATGGTTCCCAGAAGATCAAGGTTTTCCCCAACGCTGCCGTGAACATGAGCTCTGCCAGCTGTACTTTTCAGATCAAAGGTGGTTATACCAAGTAATTTCCCGTCATAATGCGCAGCGCCCTGGGCAGAAAAGGAATACCCGCATACAGTACCTCCTCCGTTTTCCACAGCAATATCCGTCTCAACAGTGTTGCCTGTATACCGTCCTGAAACCGTAGCAGAAAGCGATATATCACCGGAACACGCCGAAAAAGCAAGGGCAGGATCAACATGGAGCAATGAGATTTCCGAACGCCAGGCAAGTGCATCAGAAACAGAAAGTTGTGTTGTAATCCCGCCTGTAAGCGGTTGCTGAAAAGAGATATCCATATGAAGAGATCCCACATCTCCTGTCATCTGCAAAAAGCCTGTAAAATCGAATTCTTTATCCGTTCTAAAAGACCAACGACCTGCTATGTTTACAGGCCAGCTTTTCTCTGTAAATAATTCTCCTGAGATATCCGCTCCGAATTTTTCAGCTGCGAGCAGACATTCAGAGATTTCCAGCCTCGATTCCTGATATGCCCCGGCAAGCTGAAGCGTTGATAAGACCTCCTTCGCCTCATTATTTTGCATCTGCTTCATATTTGTGATTGTGCAGCTCTCCAGTACAATTTTTACAGGTAAAGAAATATCGGATAATTTCATAAAATCCTGCGGCTTATCTATGTTCTCTTTGTCATCTTTTTTAAAGAGACCATTTGCAAGTGCCACGTGTTCAAAGTCAAGGATACCGTTGAACAGTTTTTCTCCACGGATACGAAAATACCCTTTTTCTATCTCCACAACTCCATTTGCAAGGCGAAGAGACAATCCTGAAAAAGAAACGCCCCGAGACAAGGAACCTGTGACCTCCTCAACTGTAAAAATATCAGAGTAGATCACAGCCACTCTTTTTACCAGAAATTGCAGCGCCGTCTGGGACAAGTAAATCCAGGCTACAAAGAATGACGAGAGAATACAAAAAGCCAATACCGTCCCCCCGCCAATACAAATTACCTTTTTCATAATTCAGAGCCCACAGTAAAATGAAGTCGAAACGGCGAACCATCTTCCGAAATTGCCCGAGCAACATCGAGACGCACCTGACCGAATGGAAGCTGATAGCGAATACCGCAACCTACACCCTCTGCAAGGTCGGAAGAAATATCATCCATGGCATTCCCGGCATCCATAAACGCGGCAAAACTCCACTGTTTATACACATTTGCCTCTAACTCAAGGGAACAGGAAACAAGATATTTGCCACCTATAACATTACCCAGCTCGTCCATTGGTCCCAGAGACTTATTTGCATATCCCCGCACACTATGATCACCACCGGCATAGAACCTCAGAGATGGAGGAATTTCCTCAAATTCATCACTGAAAATACCACCAAGTGAAAACGTACCGATAAGTCGTATATTCTCAAAAAGACTGATAATACCCTTTCCTGAAACCAGCAGCTGTAAAAATGAATTATCAGAAGCAACCTGATCAGTTGCCCCCTCCACACCGACTGCGAGCCGCAGCCCCTCCCGAGCGGGCATATTTCCATCCCTGTACACCACAGCTATCGAGGCAAAGGGGACCACAAGGAAGCTGTAACCTGTATCCAAGCCGATGGTATAGGTCTCATCCCGAAATTCCACGCCTGCAGAATAGGCGAATATTCGCCCCTTATGCTCATAGTAGAGGCTACCCTTTGTCAGCTTTGTATCGGTATCTTCCCAACTCTCATCAGCAGCATTTGCCACAAGAAACACCGTATCCAGAATAGGATCGATAACCGGAATACCATAGGTAAGATCGAGCCGTGTCTCATATTGGGCAAGCAGCAAATCAACAGCAAAATTGTGCCCGCTCCTGTTCAGCAGCTTGTTTTCCCAACCCAGTTTTATACGATAGCCATTATCAGTTGCCCAGCCAGCGCCCACGGTAAAACGATTTTTGTACTCTCGGGGAGAGAGTACAATAACAACAGGGATAAAACCATCACGGGAACCTTCAAGATCACCGCTCACATTCACTGAGCCAAAGTATCCAGTTTTAAAGAGGATCTGCTCAAGCTGCAGTAATATTTTTGCAGAATAAATTTCACCTTTCTGGTAATTTAAGAACTTACGCAAAAACTTCTCATGCAAAACGTCCTGGGAGATTATAGTATCCCCGAAGCTATACTGTCTGCCAGCATCGAGTTTCAGGACGATACGGCAGCTTTTCGTAAATCGATCAATCTCTATTCTGCTTTCATGGTAAGCCGATTTAATATATCCCCTATCTTCGAGTAATCGCAGTATGCGTTTTTTACCCTTCTCATACAAACCATGATTCAGTCGATCTCCTCGCTGTAATGGGAATTTCAGCCCTTCCGGGAAATAATAGCTGATATCATGCTCTATAAATGATATCAGCACCTCTGCTACTTCAATAGCCTCTCCTGCATCAATATCGTATTCCAGCTTCCATCCCTGTTCATCATGTGTTATTGCCGAAGTAATTACCGGATCATAATAGCCGAAAGGCTGCATGGCCTCAGCAATAATCTTCTTCGCCCCTTTGTGGAGTTTACGCACTCTTTTTTCAACATTATTCTGGGGGATTTTTCTCTGCAATGCTGCTGAGACATTATCATGGAGTTCCCCTGAAATACCATGTATACTGATATCAATGGTCTCACTATGACATACTGAGCCTGAACAGAGCACAACAAACAACACTATATTAAAGATTTGAACTAAAAATGCTTTCACATTATTTTCCTTACTCTTTCTTGCTCACGTCGACCATACGGTCTTTCTCTCCAACAATATACCAAATTTTGAACACCAGGGTGTATACATACCATGCAGACTGAAAAAATCAGGGTCGAAAAACTGATACATGGTGGTTTTGGCCTGGCAAGGGAAGCACATGGCAAGATAATCTTCCTTCGTGACAGCCTGCCTGGTGAAGAGATGACATATACAAGCACCGCAACAACAACATCGCATGTTTTCGCAACACCAAAAACGATTCTCGCCCACCACCCTGAAAGAATTTCTCCGCCCTGCAGCTACTACGGACAATGCGGCGGCTGTAACCTACAGTTTTGCAATTACGACGGACAGCTCGTTGTAAAAACAAGAATTTTCAAGGATCTCTTACATAAAAGCAAGGTTCCATATCATGGAGATATTACCATAATTCCATCACCTGCAAAACTTCATTACCGACAACGTATCCGCCTCAAGACACAGCATGGAAAACTGGGCTTTTCAAAATTTCGCTCCAGGAATATTGTCCCTGTGGATTCCTGTCTACTGGCAGAGCTACTAATCAATAACGTTTTGACTCTTTTACAAAAGACACATCAGGGAGAAAAGCTTATAGAGCGCGCCCTGGAGGTGGAATTGCTCTTTCACCCTGCAAACAACCAGATAATTTTATACATTTTTTTACAAAATAAGCCAAGAAAAGCTGATAGAAAAAAAGCCGCAGAGTTAAAAAAAATCATCCCGGAAATACAGGAAATATTCTTTTCAGGGAAGAATTTTGCCATGCAGTCCTGTGATCCGGCATTGCAAAATACAGAAAACAAAATGCTCTGTGACCACTATTCTTTCCGGCAAAAAAAAATATCCTACTCGCTATGCTGGGAGGCCGGAGGATTCTGCCAGGTTAATCTGCAACAAAACAGAAATATCATCTCATTTCTGCTGGATACCATCTCAGATGATCCACCGGAACATGTTCTTGATCTCTACTGCGGTATGGGCAATTTTTCCATACCGCTATCTTTTTTTGCTCAATCCGTCACAGGGGTCGAAAATCAAAGTTCGGCCATTCGATCGGCAAATAAAAACAAAGCTGCAAACAATCTAGAGAATCTCATCTTTATCAGAGGTAGCAGCAACACCGTATGCAGTGACCTGACAGGGCAACACAAACGTTTTGATCTAACAATTATCGACCCGCCAAGAAAGGGCATAATTGACCATCACAGCGAAATAGCTGCTCTGACTGAAAACAGAATTATTTATATATCCTGTGATCCTGCCACATTGTTACGCGATTGCAAGATATTTGCTGCCCTGGGCTTTCACCTGGATACATTGCAACTTTTTGACATGTTTCCGCAAACCCATCACATCGAAACGATGGCTATTTTGAAAAAAAAATGAGACAACATCACATTGTCGTCGGTTCATAACTGAAAAGCACTGAAATCATCTCTTGCAAATTGCGAGTAACACTCTATTATGTTTCACAGTATAGCAGAGATATACACGGCAAGAGGCTACCGATAAATTTCATAAAATAGATCTAAAACTGTACTGTTAAACGATATGACAAAAGAAAACCAATTTTTACAACAGCGGCGTGAAAAGGCTCAAGACTTAAAAGAGCTGGGTGTAAACCTCTATTCCAACACATTTTCTCCGGCACATAAAATAGCGGAAATCCTTCCCAAAGGGGCATCTCTACCGGCTGAAAAAGATGAAGACACCCGCTTTACCTATTCAATTGCAGGAAGAATCCTGTCCATGCGAAAATTTGGCAAGGCTGCCTTTTTCAATCTCCTGGACGCATCCGGCACTATCCAGGTCTATATAAAAAAGGAAGCTGTCGGGGAGGAAGTTTTTGCAGCTTTTAAGAAATGGGATATCGGAGATATCGTCGGCATTACAGGAAAACTCTTCAAGACAAAAACAGGTGAGCTGTCGATCGCTTCTGAAAAAGCTGAGATGATCTCTAAATCCCTGCGCCCGCTGCCTGAAAAATGGCACGGTCTTACCGATATTGAAACAAGGTACCGCCAGCGCTATGTCGATTTGATCGTAACTCCCAATGCCAAGGAAACATTTCGTAAACGTGTTACAATTATCAGATTGATCCGTGAGTTCCTCAACGCCAGAGGGTATATGGAAGTGGAAACCCCGATGATGCAGCCAGTTCCGGGGGGAGCAACAGCCAAACCATTCAAGACGCATCACAATGCCCTTGATATGGATCTCTATCTCCGTATAGCACCAGAACTCTATCTGAAAAGACTTCTGGTTGGCGGCTTTGAAAAGGTTTTTGAAATAAACCGGAACTTCAGAAATGAAGGGCTTTCCACCAAACACAACCCGGAATTCACCATGCTGGAGTTCTATCAGGCCTATTCAACCTACCAGGATATGATGGATATCACTGAAGAGATGGTATCATGGCTGTGCCAGGAGGTAAACGGCACCATGGAGATTGAATACCAGGGCACCCGGGTAAATCTGGCGCCGCCCTGGACACGCTTAACCATGGACGAGGCACTCGTTCAGGTTGGTAAAATTGACCAGGAAATACTGGAAGATGATAAAGCCCTGCTGGCTCTCGCCCAGGAAAAAGGGATAAATCTTGACTCCATGGCAGGAGCAGGAAAGGCAAAAATGGAACTTTTCGAACTCCTAGTTGAAGAGAAACTGATTGATCCGACCTTTATCACCTCATACCCGACAGAGGTATCCCCGCTGGCCCGTAAAAATGAAAAAAACCCGAATATTACAGATAGATTTGAGCTTTTTGTAACAGGACGGGAGCTGGCCAATGCCTTCAGTGAACTCAACGATCCCGAAGACCAGCGGGCACGTTTTGAAAAGCAGATCAATGAACGCGGTGATGATGAGGAAATCCACCCGGTACTTGACAGAGATTACATCCGTGCCCTGGAATACGGAATGCCATCAGCAGCTGGTGAAGGAATCGGTATCGACAGGCTGGTAATGCTGCTTACCGATTCACCTTCAATCCGTGATGTTATACTCTTTCCGCATCTAAAACCGGAACACATTGCTCAGCAGCGTGCAGAAAAAGAGGAGTAGGTTCCTCTATGTACGAATGGTTTATCAGCCGCAGATATCTGCGGGCAAAGCATAAAAACGGGTTTATCTCGTTGATTACCTTTATCTCTGTTGCCGGAATAACCGTGGGAGTTATTGCCTTGATTGTGGTACTGGCCGTCTACTCAGGATTCACCGAGGGCCTGCGCGATCAGATTCTGGGGATAAACTCCCATATTATTGTGCAAAAACGTGGTATCTCCTTCGTCGATTACAGGGAGGTAAGAGACACCATAACAGATATAGAGGGTATAACCGGAGCGACCCCGTACCTCTACGCACAAACCCTGCTCAGTGGTCCGGCAGGCGGCAGCGGCATTGTGCTGCGGGGTATTGATCCACAAACAGCAGCAGGTGTCATCAGTCTGCCTTCACAAATGATAGAAGGAGAAATCGAAGACCTCTCCGCCACAGAGAAAGACACTCTCCCCAATATCATTCTTGGTAAGGAACTTGCGATCTCTCTCAGAGTCAGCACCGGGAGCAAAATACGTCTTATCAGCCCGTCAGGTCCGCTTACTCCCATGGGCGTAATTCCAAAAATAAAAACATGCAGGGTCTCAGGCCTTTTTGAATCCGGTATGTATGAGTATGACTCAACTCTCGCCTACATGTCTCTTAAAAATGTACAAGGTTTTCTCGAAACAGGTGATATTGCTCATGGTATTGAAGTCGCGATAGAAACAAAAGAGCTGGAAAAAGCAGATATCTGGGCAGACAAAATCATAGAAACGCTTGGGACCGGTTTCACTGCCAGGGACTGGATGTCGATGAATGCCAACCTGTTTGCCGCATTCAAACTGGAAAAAATCGGCATGTTCATCTGTCTGACCCTGATTATTTTAGTTGCCGCGTTAAATATTATCAGCGCCCTGGTCATGGTGGTTATGGAAAAAGGAAAGGATATTGCCATCCTTAAATCCATGGGTGCAACATCAAGATCAATTATGCGAATTTTCTTTTTCCAGGGCACCATTATCGCTCTTACTGGTACATTTTTGGGAGTTGCTGGAGGACTCGGCCTTTGTGAGCTGTTATCCCGGTACAAGTTTATCGAGCTGCCCTCCAATGTCTACCCTATGACCACTCTGCCGATAAAAGTTTTACCAGGCGATGTTGTTCTGATCGCGGTCAGTGCCATTGTTATTACCCTCCTGGCAACCATCTATCCATCATGGAAAGCAGCACGCATTGAACCAGCCGAGGTACTCTCCTGATGAGCCTGTTACAGACAATACACCTTACAAAATCATATGTCGATGGCCAGAGGACAGTGGATGTTCTTAGAGATGTGAACCTGTCTCTTGAAAGGGGAGAGATGTGCAGTATCATCGGCGCCTCAGGCTCAGGAAAAACAACCTTACTGAGGATCTGCGGAACACTTGCATCACCCAGTTCCGGTACACTGCTCTTCAACGGAGAAGAGCTGCAAACCTTATCAGAAAAAGAAAAGGCAGGATTCCGTAACCGCAGTCTCGGGTTTATATTCCAGTTTCACCACCTGCTCCCAGAATTTACAACCCTTGAAAACGTACTGATGCCAGGCCTGATAGCAGGAAAAAGACGAAGCGAGCTGGAAAAGCCTGCAAAAGAATTACTTGCTGCCGTTGAACTCGATCACAAAATGGATAACATGGTGACAACCCTTTCAGGGGGAGAACAACAACGGGCGGCTCTGGCCCGGGCACTTATACTCAAACCTCAGCTTCTGCTGGCCGATGAACCCACAGGCAACCTCGACCACAGGGCGGGAACCCTTGTTTTCGAACTTTTAAAAAAACTTTCGCGGCAATTTGATATGGGCGTGATCATGGTTACCCATAATCTCGAGCTTGCAAGGCAAATGGACAGTGTTACAACACTTGCCAATGGGACGTTGAAAGCGTAACCGGGAAGCTAATGTTTTTAAATTTCATCCGCCCAACAGAGATCGTTTCGAAAACAGCAAAAAACAGGAACACCCAGCACAAGGACTTGAGTTACTGAGGAAATAGCCAGGAAAGCCTTAATATAATCCGGGATGCCTGCTGATTTCCTCGTCGATAATATCAGGATCCGGGGCATTATATCTGATGATATTCTGCAAGTGATAGAGATCATCAGGACTGATTTTAGTAAACTGAATTGCCACAAATTCGTTATCATGCCTGACCACGATACCTGAGATATGCACAGGTGTATTGCCCAGTCCGCCAACCAGTCTGATTGTTATGGTGCATGGAGTTCCTTCTCCTACGTTTCCCGCTAGAGGAATCAAACATCCCCCAACACTGAGATTAGCCAGCTCATGAACATCGTAGACCTCATCACCGTCAACTATCAAGGTAGCCGGAAATTTCAAAGGAATTCTGCTGAATTTTCGTTTGGTCATAGTCCTTCCTTTCATCATGTGATACTGCCAGAATAAAAAGTAAAAGTATTTGATAAAGTATATCAGATTGCTTTAGTATCTCAAAGAAAACACCGTATACTTTTTCATATCAGCAACACAACAAGCTGATACCCCTCTCAAGGAGATATTGATTTTTACCGCATACTGTGTTGTAATAGGCAAGGTTATCTCTTACATCATTTCATATCTTTTATCTCAACATTCAAAGAGGAGACTCATCATGAAAAAGACATTGCAACGTACCGCAACAACCATTGCCCTTCTTGTTTTTCTGATCGGTTCCACTGCTATGGCCAATAGCATTCCTGCTCCTCCCAAAGGGAATTTACGCTATTCCATCACTGTTTCAAAATTCAAAAATGAAGCAGGCTGGCATGGCCATTGGGACATTGGCGATGGCATGCAGACATCCATGACGAACATACTGCAGAAATCAGGATGGTTTATTGTCCTTGGCGACAATGAAATGAGAAAGGAGGCCATAAAAGAACAGGACTTCGCAGCATCTGGACGCACGGCCAAAGGAAAAAAATCACCAAAAATCGGGAGAATGACTCCTGCCCAACTCCTTGTACGCGGCTCAATAACCCACGTTCAGGAAACAACAGGCAGCGGTGGTGGCGGTTTGAACTTTAAAGGCATCAGCATTGGCGGCTCGAAGGGACAAGCTGAGATGAATGTCACCATCTACTTAGTGAACTCGGAAACCGGACAGGTTGTTGCATCAACAGATATCATTGGCAAGTCTGGAAGAAAGGCTTTTTCCATTGGCTATCATGGCAGCGCATTAGGCGGACTCACAGGCAACCTGGGTGGAAAGAAAAAGGACAATACAGGAAAGGCATTGGAGGATGCTGTTGGCCAGGCGGTCAACTTCCTGATAGATCAACTTGAGTCAATTCCCTGGGAAGGATCCGTTGTACTTGTTAAAGGAGATAAGGTAATCATTAACAGAGGAGCACGGGAAGGTGTCGAACCAGGCAGGGTTTTCAGAGTAGGCGGTGTAGAGGAGTTGGTTGACCCTGACACCGGAGAAGTTCTGGATTCAGAGATGACCCAGGTTGCAACTATTAAAGTGAACAAGGTAAAGGACAAGATCGCATACTGCTCATTCGTGGACGGTGCCGGCAAGGTCACAAAGGGGATGTCCGTTTTCCCGGCAAATTAATAATTATTCATTCCGTCAACCGACGAGAACAGCTTCTCTCCCGGGTTTCTCAGATTCTCACTCCTGAGAAATCCGGGCAAAGGTTTTTTCTAAAATATGTTGTCAGTCAAAGATATGAAAGATCTCTTCTGATGAGGTGTTTTTACAAATTCTATACCTGCACCTCTTTTTTACTCGCTTCAACGCATATTTATTCTTTTCCCTGTTTTTCCGCTATCTGCGCAACAAGTTTTTCAAAGTCAGGAAAGGTCCCTGTCTTCGACTTTGAATAAACAAGCTCATCGTTGACCACAACGTCAAAAATGCCTCCAGAACCCGCTATAAGTTCCGGGGTGACACCAAGTTTTTCTTTCATGACTGCAGCCAGACCGGCTGCTTTCGGCTTATAATCTCACTTTGAGCAGTAGGTAATGGAAATATTCATCCTGACTCCTTTTCTGGTAAATAGTATAAATTGTTCAAAACAAGAGCAAATCTCTTAGACAGTTAATCATGTAGATTACACCATACCTGAAAGAATAACGATTACATTTTTAAAGAGCAATTTCAAAACCTATTGGAAAAGAATCTGCATCTCTTAACCGATAAAGCAAAATTTTTTTTCTGTAAATTTTCTTATGTTCTCGTTTTCCTCGCCATTCAAGCGAAACACTGAAAGTGACGAGGACGAAGATTCACAATGGGCAAAACGAGTAATTATTCAAAGAACCCTGTAATTGTATTGAATAACATCCCTTATACAGTATAGTATCCCCCGCATCACCGGCTTTTCTCAATACGGATTATATGTAGACGATATTGACAATCAAAATTTGATCATACCATGCTGCCACCAGAACTTATTACCACAGCCCCGCACTCACCGGGGGTCTATCTGATGCTTGATGCCAGATCAGTGGTGCTTTATGTGGGTAAGGCAAAAGACCTGGTAAAGCGGCTCGCCTCCTATACCAGAGTTGAACGAACGTCTCACAGCAAAACAGCAGCCATGCTCGCACGGGTAAAAAAGGTTGATACCATTGTAACCCATACAGAAAAAGAGGCATTGATCCTGGAAGCATCGCTGATAAAAAAGCACGC
>PDWJ01000978.1_pt1 | contig 39512 bp, 35 predicted proteins | sample 1430881 | NCBI WGS metagenome assembly PDWJ01 (sample SAMN01162460, study PRJNA174530) | Oral metagenome, whole genome shotgun sequencing project. | biome: Marine environment; feature: Marine mammal; material: Swab sample of the gingival sulcus; isolation source: swab sample of gingival sulcus...
CGTTTTCGGATTGTAAATTGCCCGAAAAACTGATTTTTATAACAGGATATTTGTCGTCAAAATCATATTTGTCATAAATATACAAACCTTTGAAAAGGGCTTTGTTGCCTTCAAAAATCTCTTTCAGCGTGTCTAAAAATAGACTTTTCCCGAAACGACGAGGGCGCGATAAAAAAACATATTGATAAGTGTTTATAAGTTGATATACTTCTTGGGTTTTATCTATGTAAATATAATTGTCTTCTCGTATTTTACTGAAGGTTTGTATTCCTATGGGTAGTTTTTGCATTTTATTTTGTGTTTTGTGTTTTATAATATTTTGAATTTCAGAGACAAAACATTCTTTGACGATAGATTATGTCCTCTCTCTATATAATTTTTCGTTCGATTATATAAAATTACAATTTTTTTTCACAAAAAAAAAACGAGCTGCAACATTTACAACTCGTTATAAAAGAGATATTAATCAGGTTAAATGGTCATCAAGCGTTCCTTAAAGGGAAGGAAGGTCATAAAATCTGCATGATGCACAACATAGGCTTCAACCGAGCGTTTTACATGATTTCCTTCGCCTGCATGTGCCGCAATAATATGGCAAACTTCCATTGGTAAACCGCATTGTTCGGCTAAAGATACGCCGGAAAAAGGATGACGAAGATATTTTCCGTAATTTCCCTGAACGGCTTTTCCGTTTTTATCAAAAACATACTCAAGAAGTTTTCCGACATCGGCAAGAATTGCTCCTGAAATAAGAATGTCCATATCTAAAGGAAGTTCGTCTTTAAAAAAGGCGAGCATTTTTAGTCCGCTTTCTCTTGCAATATGCACCACGGCGCGTTTGTGATCCATGAACGAAACTTTCAAATCAGGTCCGCAAAGCAATGTAAAGGGGATTTTTTTCAAATCTTCGGCAGTCAAGACGCTTTTCTCAAGAGCTAATTCCCAACATTTTGTTGTATTTTCGCGCAAGTTTTGATCTTTTATCCATGCTAATTCCTCGCCCCAAAGGTCTAAAACTTTGTCTCTCATATCCGGATATTTTTTTGTGTTTATAATTTTGCAATAATTGCGTCTGCCATTTCGATAGTTGAGGCAGCGCCTTTTTTAACGACATCTTCTCGACCGCTCATCTTCATCATGTCATAGCTTTTTACTTTGCCTTCTGCAATAACCTCAGCCACTGCTTTGCGAATATTTGTTGCTATTTCGTTTTCATTGATAAAATCAAGCATCATACACGCAGAAGCAATCATGGCTATTGGATTGACAATAGGAGTCTCATAATCAGCATACTTTGGTGCAGAGCCGTGTGTTGGTTCAAAAACACCAATTCCTGTTTCCGGATTGTATTGTGCGCTGCAAGCAAAACCAAGTCCGCCAATCAAACCAGCAAAACCATCGGAAACAATGTCGCCAAACATATTTCCTGCAACAATAACGCCGTATGTTTCAGGATTTTTTGTCAGCCACATCATTTGTGCATCAATATTTGTGTTCCAAAGTTCTATATCAGGATATTCGTTTTTCTGTATTTCCTGTGCCATCTTGAACATCATGCCCGAAGTTTCTCTGATAACGTTTGGTTTTTCGCAAACAGTAACAGATTTATAGCCGTATTTTTTAGCATAATCAAATGCTGCACGCAAAATGCGTCCGGTGGCTTTTTTAGTAAAGATACGTGTCGAAACAGAAAGTTCTTCTTTAGGAACTTTTCCAAAATTTTTCACAAATTTCGGATGCGACATCAAGCCTTCATATACCACATCTGAGGGGTTCGACCACTCAACGCCTCCGTAAAGTCCTTCCGTATTTTGGCGGAAAATAGCCACATCAACTTCCGGTTCTTCAAAACCTCCGTCAGCCGTTCTGCGGATAAAATTTAGCGGATTTCCGACATATGTTTTGCACGGGCGCAAGCAAATATCTAATTCAAAATGCTGACGAAGTCCTACAATTGGGCTGGAATATACCAAGCCTTTGTCTCTCAATTCAGGGCTTAATTCTTGAGCAGCAGCATCTTTCGGTTTTGATGTAATGGCTCCGAAAAGGGCTATTTTGTGTTCTTCTAACAATTTAATTGTACGTTCGGGAAGCGGATTTCCTTCTTTACACCAAAATTCCCAACCAATATCACCTTCGACGTAATTTGCGTCGAATCCGGCTGCGTTTAAAACTCTGATTGTTTGTTCTAAAACTACTTTTCCGATTCCGTCACCGGGCAATGCAACGATTGTTCTCTTTGCCATTTGCTTTAAAATTTTTAAGGTTAATAATTAATTGTTTGAAGTGGTAAAAATATAATTTAAAACAAATTTTACTAACAAATTGGAAGTATTGTAAAACATCTGTTGAGATGTTTCGGAAATGAAACACAGCATCTGAAAGTTTTTGAATATAACGAATTTTGGACACATAAATAATATAGTTGCCGAAGGCAAAATACTAAAAACCAAAGACTAACGGCTAAATGCCTTAGTTTGAATGCTAAAAATAAAGCCGTTTTTTATAAACTTTCGGATGTTAATGTTTTTACTTATCTTTTTCCATATTTAATTGATGTTGTATTTTTGCTATTTCATTACCTTTATGAAAATAATAGGAAAATTTAATTACAAACATTCTAATCTTAGTTATGTCTGTTATTGTATATTTGTAATTGTTCGACTTTTCATAATATTCAATTTCCATGTCATTTACCGGATTTGAAACTCCAATTAACAGCATACCTTTTGAATTAAAAACTAATTTCCCTAAATAAACAGCATCAATTGATGGATTCGTTAAGTAATGCCCTTGAAGGTATAATCTTTTACCGGGAATTGTAATATCAAAACCTGCAAATATATCTTTTGTTAATTGGATTTCTGATGATAATGAAAAACTGAACGAAAATATTTCGTTCTTCAAACTGTCATTAATAAAAGTTTGATTATATGTTTCAAAGTAAGGATTAAGTTTAATAAAATCAAATGGTTTAAAAGATGAACTTAATTGAAAACCATATTCTTTGGTTTTGGCAATATTTTCTTGTGAACTATACCTTATTCCATTATTAACTAAAACGGTATTTGCTATAACATCATATCCTGTTTTATAAAATAAAGAAGAATTTATCAAAAATGTTTTATTTCGATATACATAAGCTATATTATTATAATCATTTTTTTCCGGAATAAGGTAAGGGTTTCCTTTGGTGTAATTTAAAGAATCAATCTGATATTCAAACGGTTTTAATTGGTGAAAATTCGGTCTATTAACATACCGTTTAAAATTATATGTGAAAGAGGATTTATTATTCAATTTATAAAGTAGACCTACATTCGGATTCAAATTTGAATAATTGTTGGTGTTATCATTAAACGAAATGCCGGAATTTTCAAATCTTAAACCAACTAAGACATTAAATTTCCCTAAGTTATTTATATAAATATTACCGTAAATAGAATTTCTGGTTTCATCATAATTTGATTTATCTATAATAGAATTTTGATCATAAGTATTTTGAATATTTCTTAAATAAAGCTGATAACCGCTTTCAATTTGAATTTTTTCGCTTAACGATTGTTGGTAATCAATATTGGCATTCATAGATTCTTTATCATCATATTCATCTTGCGTTCTGTTTGAAAAAATTTTATTAGAATAATGATATGTGTCTTTATATAAATTAAACACCTCAAAATTCATTTTATAATAATTTACATTAAATGCTAAATTAGATTTTATGCGATCAAATTTCAACTTATAAAATAAAGAATAATTTTGCATAATGTATTTACCGTCTATTTTTTGATTGGTAGTTAAATTGTAGTTTTTAATGTTGTTGGTGATTGAAGTGGTTTTTTTTGTGCCGTCGTAATTGGTATTAATAATTTTGTAATCGCCTGTGAAATTAAGTATGCTTTTTTTTGAAATGAAATAATCAATTCCGTATTGAAAAAAATGTCCTAATTCAAAAGGGTTTTCGATTTCTTTATATGAATTGACTGTAAAAGTGTCTGTTTTTGTTTTACTTTCTAAATGTGTTGTTATTGTTTCCGGATGATTCCTTAAGTACAATTGGTAATTGCAAAATAAGCGAATTTTCTCCTTACCATATTCCAAATTTAATGATGATTCATTGTGCCTAAGTCCAAAATAACTTAAATCTATATTTACTGAAAATCCATTTTTAATCTCTTTTTTCAGAATAATATTGATTACACTTGAATACTCTGAGTCGTATTTTGAAGATGGGTTTTTAATTATTTCAATTTGTTCAATATCTTCGGGTTTGATTGAGGAAAGATTAATATTCCCTTCTTTATTTATTCCATTTAATAGTACTAAAACATTATTTCGTCCTAAAATAGAAACATTATTATTTAATCTATTTACTTTTAAACCTGATATTTTACTCATTACATCAAGAGCATTTGTTGATGTTTTAAGCATAGAGGAATCAGGTCTAATAATTTCTTTATCAACCAGATTTACATATGCTCGTTTGCCATATATCTCAACATTTTCAAGCAAAATTGCTGATGGTTTAATTTTAATCAAACCTATATTATTTTTTTTATTTATAACGTTTAGGTTTACTATTTTTGATTTGTAACCAATAAAACTTACAACTAATTTATACATTCCTTTTTTTGTCAAAGACAAAGAGAACTCCCCATTTTCATTAGTAATAGTCCCGGCTTGAAATATAGAATCCGCGTCATATAAAGTTATGTTTGCAAATTCAACAGGAATGTTTGATAAACTATCATTTACGTTTCCATTTATGTGATAATTGAAATTTTGACAATAGAGATTTGTGAAGAAAAAGGAAAAAAATATAAAACAAAAAATCCTCATTATTTTATTTGGATTAAAATTATTCAACAAAAAATGTATTCTCAGGTATTGGAGCAAATGGGCACCTTGGATCCGGATAATCCCAATTTTCAGAACCATATGCTTCTATTACTAATTTCCAACAAACACCAGGTACTTTATGGCATTCGTCAAATTCATTACAAGTTTTACAAGCACTACTTTTTTGTATCATTTCTTGTGAAAGATTATAAAAATTCATCCGAAACAATATTTTTTTTAGCCTGAAATTATAATACTCATTCTCTCATCGTGAGGTTCTACGGGGATTTCTTTAATATATTGATAATCAAAACAAACACCTATTTTAAAGGCATCAAGGCGTTTCAAAAGATTGTCGTAATATGCTTTTCCGCGTCCCAAGCGGTTTCCTTTTTCGTCAAACGCCACGCCCGGAACAATTACCAAATCAATCTCTTCTTCGCGGGTAAAAATTTCGCCTTTGGGTTCAGGAATGTTGAACAAATCGCCGCTTACAAGTTCCGAAATTCCGGTAAATTCTTTCAATTGTAGCGTATTGCCGGCAATGGACGGAAGTATGACTTTTTTTGTTTGAGCTGTTTTAATAACAAAATCATGCGTATAAACTTCGTCTTCCATTGACCAATACATCAGCACTGTCTTTGCATCAACATATTCATGCTGCGCTTCTAAAAGACCGAAAATGTATGCCGACCTCGCTTTTTTTTCTTCAAATGAAACTTTTGACTTTAAAGCCCTCATTTGTTTGCGAATTTCATTTTTTTTCTTTCTGTTTAAATCCATAATAATTTATTTTTTTAGTTTGAAAAAGGTTTTTCCTCCCAATAAAGATGTATAATTTTATTGTATTCTTGCATTATTTTGCGTAATATTTCATTATTGACATCGAAAGCAATTTCGGCGAGCTGCGAAATTGGTAAAATTCCGGGCGAAGTTCCGGAAAAAAAAGCAGCCTCCATTTTTCGGGTCTTGCTGATGTCGATTGTCTGTTCAATGACATTGATTTGAAATTTCCGACAAATATCGAATACTTTCTGTCGCGTAATGCCGGGCAAAACGCTTTGGATTGGCGGAGTGTATATTTCTCTGTCTTTTATCATAAACACGTTTGTGCGGCTTCCTTCTGTAATATTTTCGTTTCTGTCTAACAATACAACGTCAAAAATATTATTATCCCGAATCATGTTTTCGGTTTCTTCTCTGAGGTGTTTGTTTACAATTTTTGCGTTTGGATTATACCGCTCGGCATGAAAAAAAGCAGCGCTGACACCTTGCCGATATTGTGCATCTGTCGGGTAGTTGTGGCGAATAAAATACACAAAAAGCGTTGCATCGCGATGATTCCGATGAGCGAAATGGTATAAAATTTTCACATTTCCGTTTGCAACATTATTGATTTCCGAAAGTTTTTTTATGCGTTCTGCAATAAGCCTATTGTCGATTTTGATATCCAGATTTACAATTTTTGCAGAATTAATCAAACGCTCCAAATGTTCGTTTAAAAACAAGGGGGTTCCTTCCATTAGCCTGAAAACTTCATAAATTGAAATTCCTCCGGCTTCATGATTCGATATAAAATTATAGCAATCAACTACTTCATTATTCATCAATAATTTTGAATGTATGCAATCGTTTGTCATAGCTCTTGTTGTTTTTTACTGCACATTATTTTTGTGGGAGTTGCATTATATAATCGTCCTTGAAAGCTTTGTCTTTCTATCATTCGTTTTTCCAATTTGGCTATTATTTCAAAATTTTTCAATCCCCATTTTTTATTCAGGATAAATTCTTTTTGCGCTTCTCCGGCAACCCGTTCAACAATAATTGAGGGTTTCAACCTTTCGAGAAAATCTACGACCAAATCAAGGTATTCGTCCACAGAATACTGATGCACAATTGTCGGATTGTCAAGAAACATTTTTGCCAACTTTGTTTGCTTAATTATCTGAAGCTGATGCAATTTTATAGTATGCAAGGGCAATTTGGAGAGTTTTTCGGCATGCGATAGTATTGTTTCGCGCGTTTCGCCGGGCAAGCCTAAAATCATGTGTGCGCCGGAGAAAATTCCATACTTTCGGGTTTGTTCTACGGCTTCGACAACCTGCTGATAATCATGCCCTCTATTAATCAGTCTCAAAGTGTCGTCATTGCATGATTCTACGCCAAACTCAATAATAATATAATATTTTTTGCTCAGAGGTTTTAAATAAGCAAGCAATTCTTCGGAAACACAATCGGGGCGGGTTGCAATTACCAGCCCAACGACTTTCGGGTGTGAAAGTGCCTCGTCGTATCGTGCTTTGAGGATTTCAAACTCGGCATAAGTGTTCGTATATGCCTGAAAATAGGCAAAATATTTTTGTGTTTTATATTTTTTTGAAAAAAAAAGAATGCCTTCGTTAATTTGGGTAAGTATATTTTTTTCAGGCAAACAATAATCGGGATTAAACGATTGATTGTTGCAATAAATACATCCACCAAGACCTTTGCTGCCATCTCGATTCGGACAAGTAAATCCTGCGTTTATAGCAATTTTCTGTACGCGAACATCATACACTTGCCTGATATAGCCCGAATAGTCGTTGTATGGCTTGGCTCTTTTCCATGGATAGGCTTGTATTTTGCGTTTATTCATTATTTCCGAATACTAAAATTTCATAGTAATTATGCGAAAATAGCAATTATTGAACAAAAAAACAGGAAAGTTACAGGCAAAAGCATGCTTTTCTGTCTTATGTTTAACAAAACATAGGCAATACACAATTGTAGAACGGGAATTTACTTGTCAGACTTTTAATTTTTTTCTGATTTCGTCAATGTATATTTTAAATTTTCTGTCGGTATCTATAAGATTCTTAACGGTTTTACAAGCGTGAAGAACGGTTGCGTGGTCTTTTCCGCCAATTTTTGAGCCAATTGAGGCTAATGAAAATTTTGTCAGGGTTTTCGAGAAATACATGGCTATTTGCCTTGCCTGAACGATTTCTCTTTTTCTTGTATTCAACTGAATATCATCAACTTCCATATTAAAATAGTCGCAAACTACTTTTTGGATTACATCAACAGAGATTTCTTGTTTTGGGCTTTTCACGAGTTTTTGAATCATTTCTTGCGCCTGCTCGAGCGTTATGTTTGTTTTTGTTAAGGTAGATCGGGCAAGCAGCGACACCAAAGCGCCTTCGAGTTCTCTGACGCTTGTGGTAATGTTTGCCGCAATGAAATCAAGAATTTCTTCATCAAGCTGAATGCCGTCTTTATAAACTTTTTGGCGAAGAATATTTTTGCGTGTTTCAAAATCCGGACGTTGCAAGTCGGCGGTCAAGCCCCATTTGAAGCGCGAGAGCAAGCGGTTTTCAATACCTTTGATTTCTACCGGCGGCTTGTCGGAAGTAAGTATCAACTGTTTACCGTTTTGATGTAAATGGTTAAACAAATGAAAAAACGTGTTTTGTGTTTTTTCTTTGCCTGCCAAATCCTGCACATCGTCCAGAATTAGAACATCTATCATTTGGTAAAAGTGAACAAAATCGTTTTTATTATTTTTGCGTGTAGCTTCGGCAAATTGTGTTTGAAACTTATTGGCACTCACATACAATACGACTTTGTTCGGGTTTCGTTCTTTTACGGCAATTCCGATTGCCTGCGCCAAATGGGTTTTCCCCAAACCCGAATCGCCGTATATCATCAATGGATTGAAAGGCGTTCCGCCGGGTTTTTCGCCGATTGCTTTTCCTGCCGAAATGCCGAGACGATTGCAATTTCCTTCAACAAAACTGGAAAAAGAATAATCCGGATTTAACTGAGAATCAACATGAATCTTCTTGATTCCGGGAATTATAAACGGATTTTTGATCTCTGCTTTTTCAGACGAAAGAAACGAAACAGGCTTATTTTTGGGAATATTTCTGCTTTGTCCGGGATATTTTACCGTAATTGGCTTGGAATTGGATAGGTTTGAATTTTCAAAAAGTATGCTGTATTCTAATTTTGCTTCAGAACCTAATTCTTTTCTTAATGTTTTCCTTAAAATGTCAATAAATTGTTCTTCGAGATACTCATAAAAAAACGGACTTGGAACTTGTATTGTCAAAACACTGTTTTCAAGCCGAAGAGGCACAATGGGTTCAAACCATGTTTTAAAACTCATTGGTGTCAGATTGTCCCTAAAAACCGATAAGCAGCTGTTCCAAACAGATGTGTGATCTCGCTTCATTTATTTTCTAAACTTTTTTTTAATGTTACATGCCCTACAATACTTCGTTGAAAAATTGCAAGCTATTGATTGTAAATGTTTTAGAATTTACACCCTTGACTGTAAAACGTTAATTATCAGCAATATAATCCTTAATTTAACAAAGTGTTGATGCCCTAAGTACGGATTAGTAAAAGTAAAACAGTTTTTTTTAAAAAAAAAGCGCAAGGCACTTGTAATTTTCAAAATAAATATATCCATATTATTATCAGCTTATTATTTTTTCATTTTTTTCAAATTTTCTTTTAATTGCTGATTATCAGGAATATTCCTCAACACTCTATAAGTGAATGATTTAATGACAGTGATTTGAATTTTACAGAATGTAAGGTTTGAAATACAACGGTCGGCAAACAAGTCGCATGGTGTTCAATCCTGTATTTATTTCTCAGGAACACAAATCATGGCATCATAAAACAATAGAAATTCTTTTTTTATTGCATATAAAATCGGAAAAAATTGCTATTTTAAGGACATAATAAAACTTGTTCGTGCTGCAATCTGTACGATTTTTACTTTTTTAAAGCCCAGAACATTTCAATTGCTTACATATAAAGTTAGATATTACAAAAAAATGGCATAACTTTGTAGTGTTTCATACATTTATATTTTTAAGTGGAAAGCGGGAAATATAAATTTGTACTTTTACAAAAAATGTTAAGATCCAATGAACTGCAAAAATATTTTCATAAGTCTTTTATTGTTGTCGATTTTTTCCACTCAGTTGTTTTCTCAGCGATTCAGAAAACTCACATGGCTTGATTTGAGCGCAAAAATTGCCTACGGAAATTCGGTGCTGGTAAATTCCAACACCATGCACGACAAAAATATTTCTACGGACTATTTTACTCGCTCGTTGGCATTCGGCGGTCGTTTAGGTGTGAATTTCACAGAAGAATGGTGCTTATCGAGCGAAATTATGTCGCATAGGTTTGGACAAAATTACGGGATTGACAATGGCGGTCCCGCCAACAATATAGATTACGCAAAAGAAGTACGCATCTCAGCCATTGATGCAGGACTTATAGGCAAATACACTTTTGAAAACATCGTGTACGTTGAATTTGGCTTTAAGTACAGTTTCATAAATTCGGTTGCAACCCAAAATATTTTTGAAATCGGCTCAGAAATTGACAGCCTTGCTCACCCGAATCTCAAATTTGCAGATTTAACAAAAAAGGAATATAGTCCGCATCTGTTGAGCGCCGTTGCCGGAGTTGGATTGATAATAATCAGCTTAGACAAGGACAGGTTCAGGGTGAATCTCGGAACCAGATTTTGTTACAGCTTTAAAAATATCATGAAAAAACAAGAGCTAAGCCCGCTGAAAGATGGAATTTACAACCTGAACAAAGAATACGAAGAAAAATATACAGAGGAGTTGAACACAAAATTATTTACCGGACAAATAACACTTGAGGTAAATTATTTCTTTGGATATTACGGCAAAGCATCTTGCGGAAAAAAGAGATTGGTTCTGTTCAAATAGCCGAATTTTATGGCTAATAAAAAGATATATCTGTAAAAAATAATTACAAAAACAGGACAAAATGTTTATTAACATAGCACAAAATAACACGCATAAAACACTCAAATACATGCTCAATGTCATCGTTTATCAAAAAGCATTGAAATTTTATCAAGATTATGCAAAAAAATCAAATAAATATCAATATATTTAAGTTTAATATTTAGTAAGAAGCACGCATTGATTAAAATAAATCAAAAATAAAGGACTTTTTCGCAAAAAAAATACATATAGAACAATTGATTTCATTTCTAAACAAAAAATACATAAAACATTGAACATTATGAAAAGATTTGTACTGATAAGCCTACTAATTATTTTTGCTTTTTCTGCCTCTTCGCAAAAGAGAAACACCGCAAAATGGATTAGCGCATCACTTATTGCCGAAGGGGGCAATTCGATTTTATTTAACTATGCAATCCAACACGACGACAATATTGCAACAAATTTCATCAACACCAACTATGCCTACGGCGGAACTTTGGGTTTTACATTTGGGAACGATTTGGGAATACGTGTTGAAGGTTTGCAACACACTTTCCACCAGAGTTATCACATTACTCCGCCGCGAGGAGCCACCTATGTGAAACGAACCAAATTCGAGGCTATTGATGTAAGCGTATTGTTAAAATACGTGTCTCCGGCAGGAGTTTATTTTGAAATCGGACCTCGTCTTGGAATGATTCAATCTATTGACATTTTTAACGAATCGCCATACAAAGAAAAAATTGTTCAGGATTCTCTGTACAACACAAACACAAAAAGCATTGTTGCAGGAGCCGGCTTTGTTTTGTATTCATCATTAGACGACAAGTTTAGAGTCAATTTTGGACTTCGTGCTTCTATGGCAATCGACGATTTGATGGTCGATAAGTCAAAATCAATTGTTCAAGACGATTATTATCGTCCGTTTTACGAAAATACGTATAAAACGCAACTGTTCACATTGACTGCAAAAGTTGAATTTGTTTACTTTTTCGGATTCTACGGAAAGTCAGGTTGTGGCTCAAGGCGATGGGTATTTTTTAGATAAGTTGAAATTTTTCCATTCTTTTGTTTTGTTGACGAAAAAACTTGCCCTGTTCTCATCAACAGGGCGAGTTTTTCGTCTTGTTTTTTTACCTGAAAATTCGCGCTTCTCTGTCGGGACCGACAGAAATCATTTTCACGGGAACGCCTGTTTCTGTTTCAATAAAATCAACAAATTCCATGAGTTCCTTCGGCAGTTCCGACGAGGTTCTGCATTTGCTTATGTCTTTTTTCCACCCTTTAAATTCTTTGTAAACAGGTTCTAAATCCTCGTCTAAAGTATAAGGCAAATAGGTGTATTCTTTTTCTTTTGTGCGGTAATGCGTTGCAATTTTTATTGTGTCAAATTCAGACAAGACATCGGCTTTTGTCATCACAAGTTCGCTTACGCCATTCAGCATGACCGAATATTTTAAGACATTCATATCAAGCCAGCCGCATCTTCGGGCTCTTCCGGTTGTTGCGCCAAATTCGTGTCCGTATTTTTGCAGAGCTTTGCCGGTTTTGTCGAACAGTTCAGTTGGGAATGGTCCTGCTCCTACTCTGGTTGTGTAAGCCTTGAAAATGCCCGTAACATTGCCGATTTTATTCGGCGCAATTCCCAGCCCGATGCATGCTCCTGCACAAACGGTATTTGAAGAGGTAACAAAAGGATATGTTCCGAAATCAATATCGAGCAAAGTTCCTTGTGCGCCTTCGGCAAGAATTTTTTTTCCTGCGGAAAGTTGCCTGTTGATGTATTCTTCGCTGTCTATCAGTTCAAATTGTTTCAGTGTGTCAATTCCCTCGAAAAACTCTTTTTCAAGCTCCTTCAGCTCATAGTCAAAATCATACATGGCAAGGAGTTTTTTGTGTTTTTCTACCAGCAATTTGTACTTTTCTTTAAAATCATGTCTGACTATATCGCCGATTCTCAAGCCGTTTCGTCCTGTTTTGTCCATATATGTAGGTCCAATTCCTTTCAGGGTTGAGCCGATTTTTGTTTTTCCTTTGGCGGCTTCAGAGGCTGCATCAAGAATTTTATGAGACGGCAGAATGATATGCGCCTTTTTTGATATTTTCAAATTCGAGCTTAATGCACAAGTTTTGTCCGACAAAGCATTGACTTCTTTCTTAAAAATTGCCGGTTCGATAACAACACCGTTTCCGATAATATTTATTGTATTTTCGTGAAAAATCCCCGACGGAATGGAGTGTAAAACATATTTTTGATTGTCGAATTCGAGTGTATGTCCCGCATTGGGACCTCCTTGAAATCTGCAAATCAAATCATATTTTGCAGTAAGAACATCGACTACTTTTCCTTTGCCTTCATCTCCCCACTGCAATCCTAATAAAACATCTGCTTTCATCTGTTTATGTTTTGTTTGTATTATTTCTTTTGCTAAATCTTAAAGATTTAGTAAATATTTCATGTGTTTATGTCAAGTTTTCTTGTTTTTTTTGCGTATGCTAAACCTAAGTAAAAGGTAACCCAAAATTCCTGAGACAATCGATCCCGAAATTACGCCTATCTTTGCGGAATTTAGGAATGCTTCGTTGTCGAAAAATGCAAGATTTCCAATGAACAGCGACATGGTAAACCCAACTCCCGACAGAACGGCAATGCCTATTATTTGGGCAAAAGTTACATTTTCCGGCAGGCTTGCCAACTTCGATTTCAAACCGATAAACGAAAACATGCTAATGCCTATGGATTTCCCAAGAAAGAGAGCTAACATTATACTGATTGCCAACGAGTAGTTTATGTTGCTGTTTCCGCCGATGGAAATTCCGGCATTTGAAAACGCAAAAACCGGCATAATCAGATATACAACCCATGAATGCAGTCGGTGTTCCAATTGTTGCAATGGCGACTGAACGTTTTCTGTCCAATCTTCGAGGTTATCGATTTCTGCAATTTGTTTTTCCGACAAAATTGCATGTTTTTGCGTGTTTGTTTCTGAGGTTAATCTGTCAAGCAATATTTTTAATTTTTCGGTATAATCAAGTGTGTCAATTTTTTGTCTGATAGGAACGGCAAAAGCGAGAAGAATGCCTGCTATTGTCGGGTGAATGCCGGCTTTCAAAAACAGAAGCCAAACAATTATTCCAAAAGTAAAGATAAGGTATTTATAGTGCATTTTTTTATACGTCAGGAAGTAAAGAATAGCGAGCAGTATTCCGGCATACAGAATTAAATTCCACGCAATGGATTCTGTATAAAACAAAGCGATGATCAGTATTGCGCCGATGTCGTCGATTATTGCAAAGCTTGTAAGAAAAACTTTTATTCCTGAAGGAACGGATTTTCCCAATAATTTGAGAATAGCAAGGGTAAAGGCAATATCTGTCGCCATAGAAATTCCCCACCCCTTGGCTGTTTCGGGATTTCTGTTAAAAATAAAAAACAAAGCTACCGGCACAAGCATTCCGCCTATTGCTGCAAAAATTGGCAAGGAGGCTTTTTTTATTGAATTTAATTCGCCGATAAAAATTTCGCGTTTTATTTCTAAGCCAATCAGGAAAAAGAAAATAGCCATTAACCCATCGTTGATCCATAAGATTAAAGGTTTCAGGAGTTTGAAATTATCGGCTTTGATTCCTATTTTGTATTGCCAAATAGAATTGTAGCTTTCTGCGAAAGGCGAATTTGCTAGGATTAAGGCAAGAAGGGTTACAAAAAACAAAAGGAATCCGCCGAAACTTTCTGTTTGTATGAACTTTTGAAGCGGATTTATAAATCTGTTTTCTTTCATCTGTTTATATTTTATGAGTGATAAGTGATTAGTGATGGGTGATTTGCTTTTACGCCAAAGGTTTTCGCTTAACTTCCATCTTTATAATCATTCCTTTGTGTGTCTGAGAATTGAGAATTACTGATTATTAGAAATATAACTCTCAACTTTTAACTCTTAATTCTTAACTCTTAACTCTTTGCAAAACCTTTTTTCACCTTTTGTCTATTGCTTTACACAATTCCGGCAAATCCCATAAAGGCAAGCGAGAGCAGTCCGGCAGAAAGCAATGCAATGGGTATTCCTTCCATTCCTTTGGGGATATTTACCATTTCAAAATGTTCGCGCATTCCGGCAAATACTATCAGTGCCAGACCGAAACCAACTGCGTTTGAAATGGCAAAAACAACGCCTTCAAGCAGATTGTATTCTTTCTGTATGGTCAGAATAGCAACGCCGAGAATTGCACAATTGGTCGTTATCAGCGGCAGGAAAATGCCCAACGCCTGATACAAAGGCGGACTGACTTTCTTCAGGACAATTTCTACCAACTGTACCAAAGAGGCAATTACCAAAATGAAGGTAATGGTTTGCAGAAACTCAATCTCGAAAGCTTTAAGGATAAAAGTTTGAATCAAATAGGTAACAATTGTCGCCAACACCATGACGAAAGTTACCGCGCCTGTCATTCCTACGGCTGTCGAAACTTTTTTCGAGACTCCCAAAAAAGGACAAATCCCAAGAAACTGCGATAAAACTATATTATTGACAAAAATGGCTGAGATTACAATTACAATATAATCCATGATTTATGTTTTTAAGTATTTTTTGTTTACGTTTAAGTTGTTTTCTTTTTCACATGATTGATGAACGAAATTAAATATCCTAAAGCAATAAAAGCTCCCGGAGGCATTACGAACAGCAAGATCGTGCTGGCGTTTTCTCCGACAAATTTTATGTTGAAAATCGAGCCGCTCCCAAGTATTTCGCGAATTGAGCCAAGCATAACCAAAGCTAAGGTAAAGCCAAGTCCCATTCCTACGCCGTCTATCATGCTTGAAAGAATATTGTTTTTTGAAGCAAAGGCTTCGGCTCGTCCCAAGACTACGCAGTTTACAACAATCAGCGGAATGAAAAGTCCGAGACTGTCGTACAAGCTGTCTTCTCCGTTCGGACCGAGATCATTGAAATAGGCTTTCATGAATAAATCCACAATTGTTACGAAAGAAGCAATCACAACAATAAATGACGGGATTCGGATTTTGTCGGGGATCAGGTTCTTTATCAAGGAGATTACGATATTCGACATAATCAACACAAATGTTGTTGCCAAGCCCATTCCCATTCCGTTGATTGCAGAGGAGGTTGTTCCTAGTGTCGGACACATTCCCAACAAAAGTACAAAAACTGCATTTTCTTTAAAAAAGCCTTTTGAAAAATTTTGCCATTGACTCATTTTACTATCATTTATTGTTTTTGTTTATATTTCTCTAAATCAATTGTTTTAAATGCTTCTGAGGCATTGTTTAGGGCATCGCAAAATGCTCTTGACGTAATGGTTGCTGCGGTTATTGCGTTTATTTCGCCTCCGTCTTTTTTTACTTTTGTTTTTTTGCTTCCCGGATTTTTGCCTTTAAATTGTTTTTTAAATCTGTCTTCTTTCATTCCTGTTCCGAGTCCGGGCGTTTCTTTATGTTCCAAAACGAAAGTATCGAATACGGTTCCGTCGGGTTTGTACCCGACCATTACTCTGAAAAGACCGCTAAAGCCTATTTTTGTTGAGGTTTTAATGGCAAAGCCTACTAATTCTCCGTTTTCGTTTCGTGCCGGATAGCAGTCCATGTCGTCAAGTCCTTCGACGGGCGATTTTATGGTAAATTTTTCATCACCGGGATTTCCTGTAAATTCAGGCAACACCAATTTGAGTGCTGTATTTGTTTTTTTTACGGAAGCCATTTTTATGGGGTCTGTCGTAAATTCATAGACATAGCCCAGCGCTGTTGCCGCGAGTGTAGTGATGATACACAAGGTCAGCACCATATTTTTGAAGTTTGATACAGGTTTAGCCATTTTTCACCTCCTTTCCAAATCGTTTTGGTTTGAAATATCTATTTATTAATGGAGTAAATGCGTTCATTATCAATATAGCAAAAGAAACTCCTTCGGGATAAGCACCGAAGATACGAATTACAATAGTAAGAATCCCTATCATTATTCCATAAAAAACCATTCCGCTTCGCGACATTGGGGAGGTTACATAATCGGTTGCCATAAAAATTGCTCCCATCATTAATCCTCCTGACAATAAGTGAAAAATCGGGTCGGCATATTGCTCCGGATTGGCAAGGTGCAAGATTCCTGTGAATATGATAACTGCACCAAAAATTGAAATAGGAATATGCCATGTGATGATTTTTTTGATCAACATATAAACAAGTCCAAGCAAAAGGGCTGCGGCAGCCATTTCGCCGAGCGAGCCGCCCTGAAATCCGATAAAGAGATCCATATCTGTCGGGAAGTTATTTTTTGCCAGAACCGAAGCTACACTTTCGCCGTTTTTTATTCCTTCTTTCATTATAGCCAAAGGGGTTGCTCCGGTTTCGGTATCGAGATAAGCCATGCGCGATTTGACGGGTTTAGGCCACGAAGTCATTTGCACAGGGAACGAAATGAGCAAAAACACGCGCCCGACCAATGCCGGATTGAACAAATTGTTTCCTAAACCTCCGTAAGACATTTTCCCCATGCCTATTGCTACCAATGCTCCGATGATGATTATCCAAACGGGCAAATTGCTCGGAACGTTAAATGCAAGCAATAAGCCTGTCAAGATTGCCGAACCATCGAGCACCGATGGTTCTTTTTTTAGTAAAAACTTTGTGATTGCCCATTCAAATAAAACGCATGAGAGTATAGATGTTAGCGTTACGATTAATGCGCCTATTCCAAAATAAAAAACCGATAGCACGAATGCCGGAATCACGGCGATTAAAACTCCGTACATCAGTTTCGGTACGGATTCGGTACTATAATCATGCGGCGACGGCGATACGAGAACTAAATTATTCATACTTATTTTTTTCTTGATCTGATTATTTTACCAACTGTTGATTTTCCTAAACGAATGTAATCCAAAAGTGCCCGATTTGCCGGACAGGTAAAGCTGCATGAACCACATTCGATACAATCCATTATGGATTCGTTTTCACATTTTTCCCACATTGATTTTTCTGCGGCTGTCATCAGCAAATAAGGCTCAAGCCCCATCGGACAAGCGGAAATACATTTTGCACAACGGATACAATCGAGCGATTTTCGCCGTTTTGCTTCGGGCTTTGGAATCAGCAATATGCCTGAAGTTCCTTTGGTCATGGGCGAATCGACCGACGAAAGCGAGCGTCCCATCATCGGACCTCCGCTGACGATTTTCCCTGTTCCTTCAGGGATTCCGCCGGCAGCATCAATCATTTCAGAAATGGGCGTTCCTATGCGCACCAAGAAATTCGACGGATTTTTCAGCTCTTTTCCGGTTACGGTTACTACTCTTTCTATCAAAGGTTTGTTTTTCTGAACGGCTTCGTAAACGGCAAAAACCGTTCCTACGTTTTGCACCACTGCGCCAACGGCTATGGGCAATGCTCCCGAAGGAACTTCTCTGCCTGTTATGGCTTTGATGAGTTGTTTTTCGCCTCCTTGCGGATATTTTACTTTTAGCGGAACGATTTGAATACCTTTGTAGTTTTTTACAATTTTTTTAAGGTGTTTGATGGCATCGGGTTTGTTGTTTTCTATTCCTACGAAAGCCTTTTCAACGCTTAATGCTTTCATCATGATTTCAATGCCGATGAGCATTTCGTGTCCTTTTTCGAGCATGAGCCTGTGGTCGGCTGTCAGATAAGGTTCACACTCAACACCATTGATGATCAAAACTTCGGCTTTCATTCCGGGCGGTGGTGAGAGTTTTACGTGGGTTGGGAAAGTTGCTCCGCCAAGCCCTACGATTCCCGATTCGCTGATTTTCTGTATGATTTCGCGCGGCGACAAGTCGCATTCTCGTTTGAGGTCGCTACTTCGGTCAATACTTTCTTCCCATTGGTCGCCATCAACATTAATGACAACTGCCGGTCGTCTGTATCCTCCGGAATCAATAATTTGGTCAAGTTTTTTTACGGTTCCCGAAAAGGGCGAATGGATATTGGCAGAGACAAAGCCTCCGCTTTTGGCAATAATTTGACCAACTTTTACTTTGTCGCGCGGTTTTACAAGCGCTTTCGACGGTGCTCCGAGATTTTGCCCCAGCATGATTGTGGCTGTCTTAGGTAAGGGCAACACGGTTATTGGCTTATCGGCTGAAAACTTATTTTCATCGGGGTGAACACCGCCTTTTGTAAATGTTTTTAACATAAGTTTTCTCTTGTATTGTTTTTATTAATTTGTTTTTGTCTGTTATTTATTTTCATTTTTCTCTGTGTCGGGTAGTTTTTGTGCTATTTTTTTCTCTTGTACAATATTTTCTTTGCTGTTGTCCGCCTTTGGGCTTGTTTCCTTGGGCTGAGGATTTGTTTTCTCAACAGTTTTTGTTTCTGTTTTTTGAGTTGTTTTTGGCGGTTTTGGTTTTCGCGGCGGGAAGTTAAATTCCAAGATTGCTCCGGTTGGGCATTCTGCAACACATTTCCGACAGAGTTTACATTTGTTTGAGTCAATGTAAGCGATGTTGTTTTCTACGGTTATTGCATCAAACGGACAGGCTTTCTGGCATTTTTTACAGCCGATACATGCAACGGCACATGCTTTTCGGGCAATGCCGCCTTTGTCTTGGTTGACGCAAGAGACGTATATTTTTCTGTCTTTTTTGGCTTTTTTTCGCAATTCTATGACGTTTCTCGGACATGCCGTAACGCATGCTCCGCAAGCCACGCATTTTTCATCATCGACTTTGGGCAATCCGGTTTTTTCGTCGATGTGAATTGCATCGAAAGCACAGGACGCTACACAGTCGCCCAGCCCGAGACAGCTGAACGGACAGCCAGTCTCGCCATGATAAAGTGCTGATGATATTGCACATGTTGCAGCTCCGTCATACGAATTTATTTTCTTGCTGTTTGCGGGCGTTCCGTTACAGCGCACCACTGCAACTTGAGGCTCTTGTGCCGCAATTTCTCGACCAAGAATTTTGGCAATGGCTTCCATACATTCGTTTCCGCCGACAGGACAGGCAAGCCCTTCCATAGTCTCGGCTTTTACACATGCTTCGGCAAAACTTCTACAACCCGGAAAACCGCAACCTCCGCAGTTTGCTCCGGGAAGCGTTTCATCAACCTGATCGATTCGAGGATCTTCAAAAACTTTAAATTTTTGTGCAACAAAAAACAGGATCATTGCCGCGACAATACCAATCAGACCCAATGTAATAATTGTTGCAATAATAGTCGGACTCATAAAAAAATTCTTTATTAACTTGTTTTAAACGATTACAACTTTTTCTCTATCTTAAACGTGAATGTTTTTCTTAGTTTTTCTTTATAGAAATATAATATTAAATAATATGGTACTAATATCAGCAAGGAAATCAATCCGGCGATTCCTTCCTCGTGAAATATTTGCAAAGAAACAATAAGAGTCAAAAGCAAAATAAAAAACGGGATAATGTAAGCTAAAAATAATGCTTTATACCCTAATGATTCTTCATAAAAAAGATTTACCAATTCTCCTTCGCGATATTTTGTATCGCTTGTGTTTATGTCAATTATTTTTTCTTGCATATCGGCAAGGCTGCACGCTGATTTTGCATGACATGACGAACAGGCACTTTGGGCAAGAATGCTCACTGCAATTTTTTCTTTACCAACGCTTTTAACAATTCCTTTATGTTCTATTCGTTTTGCTTTTGCCATAGTGTTATTCTATATTTGTATGAAAAGCCCAGAGTGTTTGTGTGGCAAAAAAAGGTAAACAACATCTCTATTTTTCATCTTTATTCCGCGAAAATAAATTTTTCTTTTACAATATCCAACAATAAGTTTGTTAAATTGACAATTTGCAAGCGATAAATGCAAATAAAAAGCCGAAAAGAGCACGCCTTGTTAGTTTGTTGAAAAGCCATTATTGAAAGCATAAGCCAATGTCCGTTTTCGTACACAAGTGTACGAAAACGATACAAAAATACCGCTATTTTAAATTCCCGTAATTAGGTTAAAAACTTAATAATCAAAAATTTAAATATAAATGGCACGAATATTGCTTGTCGTTAAAAATTGAAAGGGAAATGTTTGTTTTTGATTGGGGAATCAAAACTATTTACAAGATTTTTTTTGGCAAAGTGTACAGAAACATATTTGGATGTAAAAATTTGAAATACAAGGAATTAATAAATATAAAATTAGGTTAGTACAAGTTTAGTAATTCTTTTCATAATAAAAACACCATAGAGTTAAACGGCACAGCATGTAAAATCATTCCCGAAATGAATGCTCGTGTTCCACTCAGGGAGCACGAGTTCTATTTTTTTGAAATAGTTTTTAAACTGTTTATTATATTTTTTTATTCTTAACTATTAATTAATTATTAATCAAAACATTTTTTTATGAAAAGAATTACACTCTTGCTTGCATTGCTTGGAATCATCATGATGCAAGTAGCGTTCGCTCAAAAGAAGCAAGTTAGCGGAATTGTGAGCGATTCGGACGGGGCACCGATTCCCGGAGCTTCAGTATTGGTAAAAGGTACAACACAAGGAACAATTACTGATTTTGACGGGAAATACACAATTTCCGTAACAGACGATGCTGCCGTTTTGATTTTCTCTTTTGTCGGTATGGAGAAAAAGGAAGTAGCTGTTGCGGGAAAAACGACTGTAAATGTTGTACTCTCAACTGCGGATGTCGGACTTAATGAGGTTGTAGTTACAGCAATGGGTATCGAACGTTCGAGAAAATCAATCGGTTATGCGGTTTCCGAAGTAAAAGCAGAGGAAACGGTGCAAAAATCAGAACCGGACGTACTAAAAACCCTTCAGGGGAAAATGGCAGGTGTTAGCGTTTCCGGTTCGGGTGGAACTCCGGGAGCAGCCACACGTATTACCATCAGAGGAAACTCTTCTTTCAGAAGAAATAACCAGCCATTGTTTGTTGTTGACGGCATTCCGTACAGCAACGAGCAGTACAACACCACAAGCCAGCTGACAACCGGAGGTGCTTACGCAAGCGGAATCTCAACACTTGACCCAAACAGCATTAAATCAATTCAAGTATTGAAAGGTACGGCTGCAGCAGCATTGTACGGCTCGCGTGCTGCAAACGGCGTAATACTTATCACCACAAAATCAGGCTCAACACGCCCCTCTCGCAAAGGTTTGGAAGTAACCTATACCGGCTCTTACTCGCTTGAGGAAGTTTCAAGTTTGCCTGACTACCAAAACAAATACGGTGCGGGGCATAACCACACTTTTGCAAACGACAACGGATCGTGGGGTCCTAAATTTGAAGACTTAGACGAAATTCCAATGTGGCCAAACCACTTGGCAGCCTATCCGGATTTGCCTAAGACTACAAAATACAAAGCCTATCCGAACAATGTGAAAGATTTATTCGAAACAGGCTCTGTAATGGAACACTCTTTAACGGTTTCCGGAGGAAATCAAAACTCAAGTTTAAGCGTAACAGCCACAAACATGACCCAAGAAGGTATTATCCCAAATACCGAGTTTACAAGAAACAGCATCAGCATAGGAGGAAACTCAAAATTAGAGAACGGCTTAAACGTAGGAGGAAACTTCAGCTATACCAAATCTTCGCAAAAAGGAGTCATGCTGGGCGCACCAATGGCAGCCGCAGGCGGACAAGCCTCTTCGTTTGCCAGAACCCTTTGGTTAAACAGAAGCTGGGATATGAGTTTGCCTTACGAAAAAAAAGATGGAAGCAACCTATTCTATAAAAATGTCGATAACCCGCTTTGGTCGTGGAAAAACAATAACACAATCTCCGATGTCGATCGTTTGGTGGGTTCATTCAATGCTTCGTACAAACTTACCGATTGGTTGAATGCAAAAATTAGTTACGGAATCAACACATACAACGACAGAAGACAGCAAATTGTCAATAAAGGTTCAGTTGGTTACGCAGGAGTTGGTCATATTATCGATAGAGAAATTTGGCTGCAAGAACAAGAAGGAAGTTTTACTTTGACGGCTTCAAAAAAGTTGGATATGGGATTGAGCATTAGAGCCGTTGGCGGATACAACGTTAACCAAAGAGAATACGACACACACCAAATTTCAGGAAACGAAATGATTATCGACAATTTATTCTATGTTGGTAATACAATCACACAAATTGGTAGCGAAAGTTATTACAAAAGAAGATTGTACGGATTCTTTACAGACATTCAGTTGGGGTATAACGACTATTTGTTCTTAAACCTTACAGGAAGAAGAGATTACTCCTCAACACTACCGGAAAAAAATCAGGCATACAACTATCCTGCCGCAACCCTTACGTTCATTTTCTCGGACATGCTGAAACTTGACAAAAAACTTATCTCATTAGGAAAATTAAATATCGCCTACGGTAAAGTGAGTAACGACGCAGGAGTTTACTCCTTAGAAGAAACCTATGACTTGAACTTGTTCGGCGATGGAATCAGCGGCTCGTTGCATGAAGTAGGTCTTCCGTTCAACGGACTTCCGGGCTTGACCCTTAGCAACCTTAAACCCGACCCGAACTTAGGCCCTGAATTTACCAAAGAGTTTGAAATCGGCACACAACTCGAATTCCTTAATTCAAGAATTGGCTTTGATTTCACTTATTACAAAAGAAATACAGACGACCAAATCGTAAGTATCCCTATACCTGATGCAACAGGCTATTCAAGATTATACACCAATGCCGGTGAATTAGAAAACCGCGGAGTAGAAATTGGTTTGAACTTAAACCCTGTAAACTTGGCAAACGGCTTTCGTTGGGACATTACCGGAACATTCACCAAAAACAAAAGTGAAGTAATTTCCTTACCTAAAGGAACTGACCAAATCAATGTCTCGTACACCTTTGGAGGCTCCATTTCGCCAATCCTTAAAGTAGGCGAACCTTACGGTATTTTGTATGGTAAAAAATACAAAAGAGACAATGACGGAAACATCTTGGTAGATCCAAAAGACGGAACATACATTGCCGACAATACTTTAGCAAAAGTAGGAGATCCAAACCCCGATTTTCAGGCAGGTATCATCAATAACTTTTCATACAAAGGCATAAGCTTAGGCGTAGTGCTTGATTATACACAAGGTGGCGATTTGTATTCGTACACAATCCAAAGACTGTTAGGACGCGGCGTAACCAAAGACACCGAAGACAGAGAAAAAATTTATATTCTCCCCGGTGTGTACGGCGATCCCGGAACGCTAAAACCTTATTATGACGAAAACGGAAAAACAATTCCGAACAGAACTGCAATTACAACCAATACCGTATATTTCCAAGTTCTCGGATATGGTGCAGAAGAATACAGCGTATATGATGCAACAACCATTCGCTTGAGAGAAATTTCTTTATCGTATCAAATTCCAAAGAAACTTTTAGCAAACTTACCTATTGGTTCCGCAATGGTTTCTTTCTCCGGTCGTAATTTATGGCACTATTGCCCGAACATGCCGGAACACGTAAATATAGATCCTGAATTAAGCCAATTTGGTTCTGAAAACGCAAGAGGTTTTGATTATGGTTTGCCACCCTCAGTTCGTCGTTGGGGATTCAACCTAAAACTTACTTTCTAATTGTCGAATCAGGATAAGTTTTTTATTTAACATTATAAATTACAAAAACAGAAATCAATGAAAAAACTGAAATTTTATTATATAATCGGGTTATTTATCTTGCTATCAAGCGGATGTGGAAAGGACTTTTTGGATATTAATAAAGACCCTTACGCAGCAAGAAATTACAATTTAGGACAAATGCTCACCCAATCGGAGCTTCACCTTGCCAACTTCTATGGTTTCGGCGGTGTTGGTTTCGGGCAGGTACTTGCCACATGGGTGCATCACGGAAACTGTCGTGCCAATAGTTACGTCCTACAAACAGATTCGTACCAAGTAGAAACGCCTTGGGAAAATATCTACACCGGAGCCTTGGAAGATTTGAAAATTATTATCGAAAAAGGAACCGAAGAAGGAAACATGATTTATGTCGGAATTGCAAAAATTCTAAAAGCACAATTGTTTAGTTTATTGGTTGATATGTACGGAAATGTTCCATTTTCGCAAGCAAACAACTTTCTTGAATATCCAAAGCCGATTTACGATAAGGGCGAAGATATTTATAAGCAATTGTTTCCACTTATCGACGAAGCGATTGCCGACTTGCAAAACACAACAGCAGCCAACAAATTCACACCCGGCGAAAATGACATTTACTACGGCGGAGATCCAAGCCGTTGGATTCGTTATGCCAAAACAATGAAGCTGAAACTTTATAACACCGTGAGAAACGTATCAGGAATATACAATGAAGCGGAAGTAAACGCACTATTGAACGATGATATTATCAATAATATTGAAGACGATTTTCAATGTATTTATTACCCTATCACAGATCCAGAAGCCAGAAATCCGGGATATTCAACTGAATATGACGATGCAAATTCGTGGTTCTTCGTTTCGCCTTGGTTCTATGAAACGCTGATGGGTTTCAGATCCGACATATTTCGCGGCATTGCCGATCCGCGTATGCCTTACTATTGGTTTAACCAATTAGGCGGCGGTCGCGAGCCGGACAATGCTCCTGAATATTGGCATGGCGATTTTGTTACTAAAATATTCGGCTCAGACGGACCAAACGCAAACTCAGATATTAATAATTCACACACAGTGTACGGAATTTACCCAATCGGAGGTCGCTACGACGACGGACAAGGCGGAACAGTTGATAGAAACAGCGGAACCGGTGCTGCTCCTCAAAGAATCCTTTGCTACTACGATGTGCTTTATATTCGTGCAGAGCTTGCACAAGTGGGCAAAACAAGCGAAAATGCAAGAGATCTGCTGGAACAAGCGATTCATGCTTCATTTGCAAAAGTCGATTGGGTGGTTGAACACTCTGGAACAAACCAGAATGTCCCTGTCTTAGCCGGAACTTACGATGATTACCTAAATGCAGTAATGGAAGAATACGATGCCGAAGACGAAGACGGAAAACTTGAAATTATCATGACACAAAAATGGATTGCAAATTTCGGCTCAACAGTTGAATGTTACAACGACTACCGCCGAACAGGCTATCCGGTCATGTATGATCCAAATACCCATGTTTTCGCAAACGGACCTGACGGACATGCCGATTTTACTTCTGTTTCAAGAGGATATGCAAATTCATTCCCTTATCCGGAAAATGACCAATTATTAAATGCAAATTCTCCCGAACAAAAAAACATCAACGATGCCTCAGGAAAAGTATTTTGGGCTAAATAAATATGCTTTGGCAAAAAGAATAAAACATTTTAAAATTCAAAATTTAAAAAAATGAAAAAAATACTATTATATATTTCGCTAATTATTAGCACTTCGGTACTCCTAAATTCATGTACCGACGACGATCGTTTACGCTACAAAGTAGAAGATTTTGAGAAATTCTTTATCCCTCAAGTGGTTTTGACTGAAAGTTCAGCCACCTCATTTTCGCCCGATAATATTGCAACAGCTTCCATTACCGTAAAAATGGATTTGACAGCCGACGAAGGCGAAAAATTAACGTTCAAACCGGAAGTAAGCACCTTAGAATTGATGGTATCTTACAACGGTTCTGAGGATTTTCCTTTGACAACAACATCAACGTGGCCCTTTGAACATACCGTAACCACACAAGATTTGGCGACGGTTATTCCCGAAGAGTATTTTGGAAACGACGTGGAAAAACTTGTTGCCGGAGATTACTTCAATTTCTCAATGAGAATAACAATGAAAGACGGAACCATTATCAATGGAATCAACGACAAGAAAAGTTATAAGATTTACGATGAAAATGGCAATCCCATTCTTGACGAAGACGGAAACCATGTTGAACTTGAAGTGCCAACCTATCACATAGATTTAAAAAACAACGAAAGTGGCAACGACAATACAGACTTGACCGTTTTTATAAATTGTCCAGAAAGTGTCAAAGGTGATTTAGCCGGAACATATACGGTTACAACAAGCAAAGCCGAATCAACAGATCCCGGAGCTGCCGAGGCAGGGCTTTCGCCGGTTGAAAACTGGGAATATGCCGGAAAAATCACAATAACTCATTTAGGTGGAGGTGTTTACCAATTCTCTGAAATCTTTGGCGGACTTTATATTCGTTGGTATTCAAAATACACATATACATTTGAAACAAAAGGAAACTATATTGACATTTGCGGAGATATACAAGGATTAGGACTTAAATCAGCATTCCGAGGAGATAACGTATTTGCACAAGGAAGCGTCGATGCCAATGGTGTTATTACCATTGAGTGGACAAACGCTTTTGGCGATGTTGCCACAAACATCTATACTCCGGTAGGAAAATAAAAGTCTTGCACAAAAAATCCGACTTAGGATTTGAAAAATAAAAAAAGAGGCTGCCTTCAAAAGCAGTCTCTTTTTTTTGAATAACCGAGAATCGAAAGCTTAAAACGCTGACAACCAGGCAGCTAACAAACACACCTGAAGTAACTTAAATTTTTGATTATTAGTTCGTTGCAAACTAATGACGAACTATTGTAAAAATATAAACGCTTGAAAAATTTCAAGATTTAAACGTTTTTATCGGCTTTTATTTCACAGAATGTTTTAATTTGGCTGTTCTTGGAATTTATACAAATTTTGTAAGAAAAAAACCAAGCATCAAAAACTATTAGGCAAACGCGATTTGCAAATTTAAACTTCAGAATAAGGCAGAAAATGAAAAAGGTATTCGTTTTTTCGATTGTTTTTCTTCTATTACTAAGCGTTTTTTTTATCCGGATTAATATTGCCTCGCAAACAATCGAAATATCCGAAGTTTTGCCGAACACTCCGCTTGTTGTTGTAGAAACAGAAAATTTTCAGGAAAATTGGAAAAATATCAAAGAAAGTAAAATTTGGCAAAATATAAACTCCAATCATTCTATTGCCAAAATTCAGCACAGGATTGAAATATTCGACTCTTTGTTCAATGAATACAATGTTTTGTTCAACTTTTTCGACAAGCGAAAAATTGCAGCCTCGTTTCATAAAACAAAATCAGGAAATACCGAAATGATTTTTATTGTGGACATAAAAAAGTCTTCAAAAATAGAATTTATGCCCGACACGCTCCAATTTATTCAAGGCTTTGGCGTTGAAAAGCAGAATTTCCAAAACAATAAAATCTGGAAACTCACAAAAGACAAACAAAATTTTGAAATCTATATCACATTTATCCAAAATTTGCTTCTGGCTTCACAATCTGAAGAATTGATAAAAAAATCAGTCTCAAATACAAAAAAAAAGCATCATGCAACTTTTGCCGCATTGTATCAACAGGTAGAAACGAATGACAAAATAAAAGCCTATTTCAACCACAAAGCACTCGGAAAAATTCTGGAAAAGCATCTTACTGAAACTACTTTTGTTGATGAATTGTATAAGTTTCTAAGCGAATCGGCATTTCGGATAAATACGCAAGCCGACAATGCTTGCTTTGAAGGCAAAATACACATTGAACAGGAAGCGTATTTCAAGCTTATTCCGAAAAACAAGTCTGTTGCCACGAAAGTGCAAAAAATACTTTCCGACAAAACCTGCGTTTTTCTGTCGCTCAAAAATTCTGATGCACGGGATTTATTCAAAAAAATTTCGGCACAAATGAAAAAAAACGAGCCTGAAAAATACAAAAAAATGGCAGAAAGTTTCAAAACGGCAGAAAACGAATTAAATACAAACTTTACGCATCATATTTTGTCGTGGATAGGACAAGAAATTGCGCTGGCGAAATTGAGCAACAACAGCAAACACGAAAATCCTTTTTTGCTTTATCTGCACGCAAACGACATCGACAAAGCCAAACAGCGAATACAATTCGTAGCAGAGCAGATGCACAAGAAGTACAGTCATTCCGGCGAAGACTTTATTTACAAAAATCACATGGTTTATGTCCTTGAAAAACTGCCATTTTCGATTCCTCTTTTTGATAGGGAAACAAAGTTTCAAAAATTATTTGTCAGTCATATTCGCGACTTCATTGTTGTTGCATTTTCTAAAAAAACAATTTTGAGCGCTATTGAAGATTATCAAAATAAAGAAAGACTTTATAATAATGAAAATTTCAAACGTTTTTACAAAAATTTTACTAAAAACAAGCTATTTTGTTTTATAAATTTCACAAAATACTTCAACGAGTTGGAAGCAAATAGCAATATTTATTTGAAAACAACACTTGAAAGAAACAAAACCTTGCTGTCTAATATCGAATTTATAGGCTTGCAAATACAAGAAGATAAGGCAGGAAACACGGCAAAAATGCTGCTTTCGTACAATCCGCACGCTTATATAGAAAACAAATTTGCCACGCTCACAGACAATGCTTTCGAGAGTTTGATTTGTGCCGAAATTGAAAGCGGAACGTTTATTGTAAAAATTCCGCCGAACAATTTACAAAAAGACGGACATTTCCTACATGTTTTCAAGTCCGGAATGGTAGCCGAAGGCGAATTGTCAAACTTTAAGCCAAACGGATTGTGGCAAACAAACTATCCAAGCGGCAATATGCACAGCATTGTCTCCTACAAAGAAGGCAAACCAACGAATGTTGCTGTTTTTTACTACGATTCGCCGGACGCAACAAAACGCGCTGAAGTGCGATTCGAGAACAACAAAATTTCCGGCGTTTATCGTGAATACTACGAAACAGGCTTACCCAAAGCCATAATTTATTACCAAAACGGCATGCGGCACGGAAAAGCCTTGTTTTTCTACGAGAAAGGAATTTTGAAATCCGAAGGAAAATACACCAAAGGAAAAATTACCGACAAGTGGCGATATTTCAACGAAAAAGGGAAACTACTCCGCTGAAAAACTGCTTTCGCTAAGTTTCTGATAAACCGAAAAACCAACCCACGCATCTGTTGCTGCATATGAAATCTGCGATTCTGTAAGAGGATCTCTTTCCCAATTTGAAAGTTGTTGGCGTTTTGAGATTTTTATGCCCAAAACAATTCCGGCAAGTTTCCGCAAACTGCAATCCTTTATCTTGTAGTTTTTCACAAAACTCTGAAGCTCAACAAATCCTGCGGGCGTAAAATTACGAATTTTTTGCAATGCTTTTATATCGTCGCGAATGGCTGCTCCTATTTTTCTTTTTGCGGGGTTTGCCAAAAATTCGGCAAGATCGCTCGGCAGACCAATTTTGTTTATCCTGAACAAAAGAGCGCATTCCTGAGTTGCCAATTGCAACAATGCAACTTTGTTCCGAACGCCTTTTCTGAATACAGGTTTGGTCTCTGTGTCGAACCCCCAAACCGAATACTTTTCAAGCAAAGGAAATACTTTTTTATAGTTTTGCATGTTGTCTATAAGGTAGCATTTCCCGCCAAAACTCGAAGATGGAAGTTTTTTTATCTCTTCTTTTGATATTGATTCAGAAAACACCTTGAATAGAATTAATAAAATGTATGTTTTTCGTTACTTGTGAAACAAACTGCCAAAAATTGATTCGTCTTTTTTGTATTCCTCTTGATTTCTGATAATGTTATCATCAAGATCTTCGTCGCCAAAAATCAGAGGATGAAGGTTCGACAAAAGGCTCAACAAGCGCGCTCCCCAATAATGCCGGAAATTGTATTTGCATTCCCACAAAGCGCCGTTTATCGCAATTCTGTTGGCAAGCCGGTAAATGCCGGAAAAGTTTTTCAAATCTTGATAAATATCTGCAAAACATTCGGATAATTCGGCTTCTTCTGTCTCGTTTCCTGACAATTGAGTCTGCGAAATTACAGAAATAAAGGTATCATGAATTCCGAGTTTCTCCGAAACAGCTTGTTGCACACGACTCCAATCCATTTCAGAAACAAATTTCTCCACTTCGCCTTCTTCCTCGTGTTCAGAATCGGGAAGCGTCAAGCTCTTCAAGTAAAGCAATGAAAGGATTTTTAGCGCATAGTCGATAAAATTATGTTTTGATAATGCTTTGGTATTTTCAACAAATTTGCAATATTCGTTTGCTACGGTTGCAAATTCAACCACATTTTTTGAAAACATAATATCCTCACTATTTTTTTCCATATTTGTTTTTTTGCAAAATTATAATTTTTCTGTGTATTTTAAAATTTCAATTCACTGCCGGATGAACGACAAATTTCCACATGCAATCCGACAAAAAAAGCATATTTAACAAGGGATTTTATTTTTTTTACGGCTTGGGTTGAAAATACAAGTTATCAATAAGTTTCGGTATTTCTTCAGCTTGAATATAGAATTTTCGCTTTTTCTTTTTATAGCTTTCGGGGATTTCCGAACAATTTAAAACAAAGCTTGAAAAATCATACAGTTGCCATGCGAAACCATGTTCGATTGCGCAAAAATCTGTTGCCCGTTCATATTTTTTTCTCTTTTTTGGAAAAAAATAAGTGATAGCGTCCCAAATGATCGATAAGCTGCTTTTGGAATTGTAATCGACAATGTGAGCCAGTTCATGACTTATCAAGCCGATTTGTGCATTCAGTGGCAATTTTTCGGGAAAAGGAGCATTTGCAGCCAGCGAATCGGAGTTTATGCTTATGCAGTAGATTCTTTTGCTTTTTTTTCTGAACAAGGAAAAAATTTTAGGTTTGGCTGTCATTGAAAAGGCAATTTTTTTTTCACGAAATTGCAGTTTGCAGTTTTTTATTTCTTCGTATGGCGAAAGAGCAATCAGAACAGGCAGCTTGAATTTTTCAGGAATTTCGCCCAAATATTTAAACTGCTGTTTTATTGAATCAAGTTTTTTGCTGTAATTTTCAGCATAAATTTTTCGCGGGAATCCGTCTATTTGTGCAATTAATTCAAATTTCAAATTAAAAAAAATCAACACAAATACAGCTAAATGGAAGATTTTTTTCATGGGGCTTGCTTCTTACAAAAAAACGAAAGCATAAAAGCCTGCGTGTTTGGCAGGCTTTTGAAAAGATATGAAGTATTTTTGTTTTACTTTTTGCCTAAATACTCGGCAACTCCGTCTTGCGTAGGTTTCATTGCCTCGTCTCCTTTGTGCCAATCGGCAGGGCAAACTTCGCCGTTTTCTTCAAAAAACTGTAAAGCATCAATCACGCGCAAGGTTTCGTCAATACTCCGACCGATAGGCATGTCGTTTACAACTTGATGGCGTACAACTCCTTCTTTATCAATAAGGAATAAACCGCGATATGCCATTGGAGTTCCCTCGAAATTTAGTTCTCCTAATTCATCGTAAGTGTATTCGCCTGCCAACACGTCGTAGTTTTCAGAAATTGTTTTCGACTGATCGCAAACCAAAGGATAAGTAACGCCTTTAATTCCTCCGTCTTTTTTCTCTGTTTGTAACCATTTCCAGTGCGAAAACTGAGAATCAACAGAACAACCGACAACAGCAACATTTCTTTTGTTAAACTCTTCCATTTTTTCCTGAAATGCAATAATCTCCGTAGGGCATACGAAAGTAAAGTCTGCGGGATAAAAATAGAATACAACATACTTTTTACCAACAAATTGCTCTAACGAAAAGTTTTCTACGATTTCTCCGCCATTGATCACGGCAGGTGCTGAAAATACAGGTGCTTTTTTACCAACTAATATAGCCATAAATTTATTTTTGATTTTAAATATTATTTTAATTATTGAACTATTAACGTCCAAAGATATAAATTTGTTTATCTTTAATGAAAAAAAATCAATTTTTTATTGTTATTTTTTCAATTTCATACGATTTGTTTGTCTTAATAATTTGATTTTTAGAAATTTTCATCTCATTATTTTTTATTCTGAAAAGTTTGATAAATCGTTTTTTTTCGTAAATTTCAATTTACCCTCTTGAGCGGAAACACAAAGACTGATGAAGCTGCAAAAAAAGGATTTTTCAGCTTAAATTCCAATAAATTTGCCAAATCCTGCATAATTTTTATATTTTTGTGCACTAAAATACAAGGGAAGTTGCAAAACTTATTGAAAATAAAGTTTTTAAATTTAAAATATATGTTTGAAAATTTAAGTGACAAGCTCGAACGTTCATTTAAGTTATTAAAAGGCGAAGGACGAATTACCGAGATAAATGTTGCTGAAACGCTAAAAGAAGTAAGAAGAGCATTACTTGATGCCGATGTTAATTATAAGATTGCTAAGGATTTCACGAATAAAGTGAAAGAAAAAGCATTGGGCGAAAATGTACTAAACGCCGTGAAGCCCGGACAGATGATGGTGAAAATCGTTCACGATGAGTTGGCAACACTCATGGGCGGCGAACGAGTAGATATAAATATAAAAGCAAGTCCGGCGATTGTTCTTATTGCCGGATTGCAAGGTTCGGGAAAAACCACCTTTTCGGGAAAACTTGCGAAACACTTAAAAACGAAAAAAAAGAAATCTCCGATGCTTGTAGCTTGTGATGTTTATCGTCCGGCAGCTATTGAGCAACTGAAAGTTCTTGGAGAACAGATAAATGTTCCGGTTTATACCGAAGAAGAGAACAAAAATCCGGTGAAAATTGCAAAAAAATCTGTCGAGGAAGCAAAACTTCGCGGCTACGATGTTGTGATTGTCGATACAGCAGGGCGTTTGGCTATTGACGAGCAAATGATGAACGAGATTGAAAACATCAAAAACGCGCTGAATCCGCAAGAGATTTTGTTTGTCGTAGATGCAATGACCGGACAAGATGCCGTAAATACGGCGAAAGAATTTAACGAACGCTTGGATTTCGACGGCGTTGTGCTGACGAAACTTGATGGCGATACACGCGGAGGAGCAGCATTATCTATTCGCTCGGTGGTGAACAAACCGATAAAATTTGTCGGTATGGGCGAAAAACTCGAAGCGCTTGACGTTTTTTATCCCGACAGAATGGCAGACCGCATTTTGGGAATGGGCGATATTGTTTCGCTTGTAGAAAAAGCGAAAGAACAATTTGATGCCGAAGAAGCACGGAAACTTCAGAAAAAAATCGCTAAAAATCAATTTAGTTTTAACGACTTTCTCTCGCAGATTCAACAAATTAAAAAAATGGGAAACCTGAAAGATCTGGCAAGCATGATTCCCGGCGTTGGAAAAGCACTTAAAAATATTGACTTTGACGATGATGCCTTTAAAAGCATTGAAGCAATAATTTACTCAATGACTCCGGCAGAAAGAGAAAATCCGAGCATTCTCAACGGAAGCCGAAGAAGACGAATTGCACTCGGAAGCGGAACAAACATTCAGGAAGTCAATAGACTCATTACCCAATTTGACGAAACAAGAAAAATGATGCGCATGCTCTCAAGCGGGAAAAATATGTCGCGCATGATGGGAAATATGCCTTTTATGAGAAAAAGATAAAAGGCGAAAAGTAAAAAACCTAATGAACAATATCTAAAAACAAAAGACAATGCAACTGATTGACGGAAAGAAAATCTCACGAGAAATAAAAGAAGAAATTGCTTCAGAAGTAAAAGACTTGCTCCAGAAAGGTATGAAACAGCCTCATTTGGCAGCAGTTTTGGTCGGACACGATGCCGCAAGCGAAACGTATGTTGCAAGCAAAGTAAAAGCCTGCCAAAAAGTAGGTTTCAAATCAAGCGAATTCAGATACGAAAGCGATATTAGCGAAGATTTTTTATTGCAAAAAATCGAGGAACTAAACAAGGACGACGATATTGACGGATTTATCGTTCAACTTCCTTTGCCAAAGCACATAAGAGAACAGAAAGTGATTGAAGCCATAGCTCCGGAAAAAGATGTCGATGGTTTTCATCCGATAAATGTCGGGAAAATGGTTGCAGGGCTTCCAAGCCATATTGCAGCAACACCTGCCGGAATTATTGAACTGCTGAAGCGTTACGAGATTGAAACATCGGGCAAAACCTGTGCTGTCATAGGGCGGAGCAACATTGTTGGCACACCGGTGAGTTTGTTAATGTCGCGAAAAGCATATCCGGGCAATGCAACCGTAACGCTTTGCCACAGCCGAACCAAAGATATTGCCAAAATAACAAAAGAGGCAGATATTGTGATTGTTGCGCTTGGAGTAAAAGAATTCTTGACGGCAGATATGGTAAAAGAAGGCGCGGTTGTTATTGATGTGGGAATCCATCGCGTAAAATCGGAAGAGACAAAATCGGGTTGGAAACTTTGTGGCGACGTGAAATTTGACGAACTTGCCGAAAAATGCAGTTACATTACGCCTGTGCCGGGCGGTGTTGGTCCGATGACCATTGTCTCCTTGCTGAGAAACACGCTCACCGCAGCCAAAGAAAAACATTTTAATAACAATACTTCGTTAAGTTGAAAATTGAGAGTTAAGAGTTTAGAATTTATGACGATTCTTCAATTTTTGACTTTTAATTCTTAATTTTTTTTATCTCTTTTGCTAAAGGCGGAAACAGCTTGGTATTTTCTCGAAAAATTTAAGTGTACGTCAGATAAAAGGAAAAAACATTATGTTTATCCAATTTATAATTTTAAATTTGAAACGAAATCAGAATTTCATAGGATTCAATTTAGCAAATACTTAATATCAACTTTAATAAAATCAATAAAAATGAAAAAGATTTTAATACTTATTGCAGCAATGGTTTGTATGGGCAACTTTCTTTTTGCTCAGAACGAAGCAAGTTTCACACCCAAAAAAAATGAACTCAGTTTAAATTTGCCCATTGCCATTTTTTTCTCTTTTCCCGAAATATCTTACGAATACATACTTGCCGAAGATATGGGAGTAGGTGCTTCTACGGCTTTTGGCATAAATGATAAGAAATTCCTGAAAATGAAATTTATGACCACACCTTACGTGCGTTGGTACTTTGCCGGCTCTATGGAATCGGAACAAAAATATGCCTCAAGATTTTTTGTGGAAGCCAACATGTCGCTATTCAAATCAGAAAAAAAGGATAAAAAAGAGACAGGTTTTGGTTTGGGGCTTGCCACAGGTTGGAAATTTGTTACTCGAGGAAATTGGGTGGCACAGGTTTACGGCGGTCTTGGCAAAAATCTCATTGATGGCGTTGCCATATATCCTCGCTTTAGCGTCTCTGTCGGGAAACGTTTCTAAATTAGAGTCTTATTCACAATAATTTGCCACAATAAGTTACAAAACAAAATCCGATCAAGATCGGATTTTGTTTTTTTTGGTATTTTAGGGTCTATGCTCGTCAATTACGCTTGCATCTATCCAAAAAATATCGCCTTCTTCGTCTTTAAAACGACAGAAAAACAGGTATTTCCCGTCGGGCGATACACTCGGACAGTTTTGCTCGAAGTCGGGGTGATTTATTTTCTCGTTCATTTTGACGGCTTTTGTCCATTTTCCGTCAGTGCCTTTGAAACTAATGTAAAGTTCGGATTTTCTGCGGTAATTCACTAAACTTTGTGCATCGAAAATCAAGTAGCTTTCGTCCGGCGCAATATACGGATGCGCAGGTCTTTCGAGATAATTGATTGCATTGCCACAGCGATTGGGCTTTTCGTATTTTCCGTTTAGCAAATTGGCATAATGGATTCCGCCGTTTCCTGTAAAATAGAGCTTTCCTTTTTCTGTTGAGGTAATATAAGCCGCAAATTCGTCGCTTATTTTTGAGTTGAATAGTTCTGCCTTGCTCCAAGTTCCTTGTTTTTTTTCAAGTTTCCAGATATTTATTCCGCTGTGTTCTTCAGCTTTTCGCTCCGAAGAAAAGTAGAGAGTGTTTCCCTCGGGCGTGATGTAGGGGTCGAATTCAAAAGCATCAACAGCAAAATCAGCTGCTTGCGGTGCAGTCCATTGTCCGTTTTGTTTTTTTGAACATAGAATCCGATTTTCTTCCGATCCGCTCGCTCGGCGCGTAAAATAATACTCGGTAAAATCCGGCGAAAATGTTCCGGAAAAGTCGTAAGTTCCTTTTTTTGAAATAAAATCCGGAGCAAACACAAGAGCTTCTTCTCCCGGAGGCTCTTGTCCGAGATAATCATTGCCTGAACCACACCCAAAGGCAAAGAAAATAAGTGAAACACATATAAATTTGAAATTTCTCATCATAAAAATAAAAAGTTAAAAGTTAAGAAATAAAAGTTTAAAAAACATTATCCCCAAAAATGTGTAAGTTTCAGAAACAGGCTTCAAATTTTAGACTTGGGTTCTGTTTATCCTGTTATTTTTTTGTTAAGTGATAATTCTGTGTCTTTAATTTTTTTTTCAACTTCACGTTTCGTGAAATTACTGTAAAGTCCACGTTGCCTATTGTTTAAGTGTTCGTTAAAATAGTTTAATGCTTTTTTCTTTTCTCCTGTTTCAAAATAGCTCAGACCTATTCGCATTCTTACATCGTTAAGCATTGATTTCGCTACTTTTAATCCTTCGCCACATTTTCCGTAGGCAATTTCTTCAACTCCTTTTTTTAGCATTTTGTCCCAAATCTCAATTGCTTCTTTGTCCTTTTCGTGCATATACAAATGCAAGGCATTATCATTCATTACCAACGGACAATCAGGTGCTAACTCAATAGCTTTTGTTGATAATTCCAATGCTTTATCATAATCTCGCATTTCATAAAAGACTTCACTTAATTGAGTGATTATCCAATGGTCTTCGGGATTTTTCGCTAATTCTTTTTCCAAAATTTCTTTGGCTTTGTCCCACTCTTCGTTCATGATATAGTCATTAACTAAATCATTAAACTCTTCTGTTATATGTTGATGGCTATTCTTCATCTTTTTTCTTTTTATTCGGATTAGGGGGTTTCTTATATTTTTTGTTTTTTTTCCCCGCGTTTATTATTCCGATCTTTGTCATAGACTTGTCCGGAACGTTTTTTTGTGTGCTTTTGGCGATTGCTTTTTCGTTTATTTTTTTGGTGTTCTCTATATGCCATAATAAATCCGATACCAAGAGCAACAGCAGCAAATATTTCAAAATTTGGGATAAAAACAAATACCAATCCTATTAAAATCAATAAAAACGCAAAAAATCGCTGTAAGGATAGTATCATTATTTTATTTTTTGTATTCAAAACAAACAAATTATATCATACGGACAAATTCTGCGATAAAGTTAATAAATATTTTATGAATTTTTATATACTCTACACAACATTTTTCGCAAGTTCCTTTATATCTGTATTACATTTGTTATATGCATATTATGCTTTTTACTTAACAAAGTTCTTTCGTTTTCCGTTTTTTTTCATTTTTTTCTTGCAAATTAAAAAAGATGTATTACTTTTGCATTCGCAATCACAAATAAATGTGCCTGCACACAGAAAAGGGAGCTTAGCTCAGTTGGTTCAGAGCACCTGCCTTACAAGCAGGGGGTCACTAGTTCGAATCTAGTAGTTCCCACAACGGTTTTTAAATTGTTTATGTTAGAAAACGTTAATAACAAAGTAAACGGGAGCATTTTTTTTGATGTTCCCGTTTTATTTCCGCTCCAAGCTAAAAACGTCCCGATTGAAAGTAAAAGGTTGAAAGTCCACACAAAGTAAACAAAAAATTATTTAATTTTAAAATAAGACACAAGTTCTCTTAATCTTTCGGCTTGAGCGGTCCCTGACAAACCTTTTCCCGCTTCCTCCGATAATTTCTTTGTATTTTTTGACAAGCTAACTATTTCTTCGGCAGCCTCTTTACTTCGCGCGGCGAGTTTCCGAATTTCAGTGGCGACAACAGAAAAACCCTTTCCCTGTTCGCCTACTCTCGCCGCCTCGACAGCAGCATTCAAAGCCAAAATATTCGTTTGCCGAGCGATTTCTTTGATAATAGCAACTTTTTCATTGATTAATCCGTTTGCATTTACTGCCTTTTCCGCTTTCTTGCCAACGTCTAAAACATTCTGCTGTACTTTTTGTGATTTTGACGATGTGCGTTTTGAGTTTTCGGTATTTTGTTCAATATTTGACTGCATTTCTTCCATCGTAGAAGAAACCTCTTCCGTTGAACTCGCTTGCTCACTTGCTCCTTCCGACAATTGCTGTGCAGTAGTGTTGATTTGACTGCTTGCATTGGTAAGATTCTCAGAATTTTTCCGGATTTCTGAAATTATAGATAAAAGATTTTTTACTAAAAACAACAAAGAATTATTCAAAATCCCTAATTCATCTTTTCTACAGGATTCTTCAACTTTAATACTTAAATCACCTTTCGACAATGATTTAACTTTATTGATTGACTGCATCAAGGGAACACTCATTACATTATTTAAGTAAATAAATAGTAATGTCCCACATATGAGATTTATCAAAATAGCTAAAATACTAAACAACAGACTATTGGAAAATCCAACAAAATTTCCCAACAAGTATATGAAAATCATATCCAAAGACGTATATAAACTAAATTTGAACAACATTGATTTCTTGAAAATCAAACGGAGTATTATGTAAACAACCGGTATTGAACAAACTCCCAACAATGTAGTAACAAAAATTGGACTCATAACAATAATTTCTTTGCGATTAAACAAACAATGCCAACTCCAAAAATCTTTTATTTATTGGCACTAACAATTTTATATAAGACTATATAGTATTTTCTAAAATCCAATTTTGCATAACTTCTTTGTTAACATCAAGACACAAAAAAAGCGTGGGAACTGCAACTTCTTATCCGTATCGGAGGTTCTGGTATACCCATACATCAAATAAGAACAGCCCACGCTGGAAAGCGTGAGCATTCATCTTATTTCTTGATGTATTGAAATTTACCAGATTCCCGATACAAGAAAATAAGCTAAACGCTTTTATTTTAATATTTTAAAATTGTATTTTTCGTATAAAGTTTTTTTTAATGTTAAAATTATGCAAAAACACCAAAGATAGTTCAGATTAGCACTGTAAATTTATGTAAAATATTTCATAAATCGAAAAAAAAATGTAAAATATATAACAGCCAATATGCCATGGCACAATTGAAAGTAAAAGGTTGAAAGTCCACACAAAGTAAACAAAAAATTATTTAATTTTAAAATAAGACACAAGTTCTCTTAATCTTTCGGCTTGAGCGGTC
>PDWJ01001077.1_pt1 | contig 39477 bp, 35 predicted proteins | sample 1430881 | NCBI WGS metagenome assembly PDWJ01 (sample SAMN01162460, study PRJNA174530) | Oral metagenome, whole genome shotgun sequencing project. | biome: Marine environment; feature: Marine mammal; material: Swab sample of the gingival sulcus; isolation source: swab sample of gingival sulcus...
CCGCCGGCAATCGCGGAGCTGAGCTACGCTCCAGTCACTTGGCGGCTTGCGCCGCAACAAGTCACTGGAGCCGACTGCGGTGTTTCTGCTTCGCAAGCATGCTTGCTCCGCTTCCAACATCCTCGCGGCTCAGCTCCGCGATTAGCATTTCATAATCAAACCAAGGAGAAATCTATGGATCTTAAAAGAACTGAAGCAAAGATAACTATCGCAAAACTTATTGAATTGGCATACTCCAAGGACAAAGGAATGACTGTCAAAATCATGGCTAAAAAAGGGAATGCAAAGCTGACTGTAGATCAAAATGGTAACGCCACATTATCAGGTTCAGTGGGGATTTTGACATTTAGTGGGACGCCTGTTCTTGAGAAAGCTGGGTGCTAAAATCAAACGAGTTAGCGTCAACTTCAACAACAAAGATGGAATGAAAGTAGGTTATACTGCCACATTTGATCTAGAATACATAAAAATTGTCGGTATTAGGAAATTTTGACCTAGAGGAATTAATAACGCCTTGTTTCGGGCTTCTGTGTCGCGCTGCCAGGGCTTTAAAAGGTCTGCACCATGCCTATGACATGGAATTGCAGAAAATAATGGGGTACTGAAATGAAAAATGTACTTTTTTATTTTATTATCGCCCTATTTATTACAAGCTGCGCTACCTTGCGTAATTCCCCACCTGTACTGTATCAAGAATTTTCTCAGTATAAGAATGATGTTAATAAAAATAATATCGTTGAAGTGGCAAGTGATTTCTTTAGCCCTTCTTTACTTGGCAGTAATTATCAAGACAATCTTGATACGGTTAATCAGCTGCTATTTAAGAATTATATGGTGAGCACAGATAGTCATTTTGAAAAAATAAATGAACAAGAAGGTTGTCTTACTATTAATGGATATGATGAAGAAAATTCGCCTTTGATTTTTAGTCTTGCATATATTTTAAGCAATAATCATTGGCTTATTGATAAAATTCATGTGATTTTTGTTGAAAGCAAAGGCGACTTTTCTAATAGTGCTAAATGTCCCAGCGAATATCCCGGCTAAACGCTAACAAAAAGCTCAAGTGGACGCTGAAAAGCGCGCCGCTTATCTCCACGATTATATGCCCCACATAGGATAAAAAGTGCCATACACTGTTGCAGTCTCATTTGATACATTTTATCAAAACATAAATCTTTCTGGTGATCACAGAGATACTGCTAATCGCCGCAGAGATGGTATTGTGAGCATGCTAAAAAAGAACATGACGGTTATAGAGTCATTTTCTTCTGGTTCCATCCCCAGGTATACAGCTTTAAAAGGTCATGCTGATTTAGATGTGATGGTGGCATTACATTATTCAAAACACATAAAGGACAAAAAACCATCGGAGGTTACTTCAAGAAGTAAGGGATGCACTGGCAGAGTATAAAACTAGGGGCTGTTGCCATTTCACATGGATAACCACTGAAATGCACATGCCATAGCCACCATGGATTCAAAATTTCTTTTCAGTTTTATCCGACTCTGTAAAGTATTTTGTGTAACTGGCATTTCCGTTAAATATCAGAGAATCGGTCTTCATATTCAATAAGAAACCGATTCATTGCCGGCTTTCAGTTTCTGATGGGCATCGTCCATTTTTCAGACGCTTTCTGGATAGCCAGAAAAACAACCTTGAAGGCCGACGTATCATTTGGGAAAATTCGTCTATTTTTAATGGCTTTACGAATGACACTGTTAAGAGATTCAATGGCATTGGTTGTATAAATTATTTTCCTGATTTCATCAGGATAGCTGAACAGAGGATAAAGTAGCAAAAGTGCTATTTATTCCCAGGATAATTCAACCGAACCAGTGGTAGATTACCACGCCGAACAGATTTTAGTTTGTAGCGAATAGACCGGCGCTTAAATCCATCTCCAGCACTATATACAGCATAGTAGCTAACTAGGTTTCCACCAGAAAACGCTAAGTACTCTTGGGAGTTAGAATCATTAATTAACAAATATTTATTGCTATCTATTCTCTTTAAATTGTGTTCCCTTATTACTTGGGACGTGTATTGAAGTTCAGAATATGATTTTGGGTCACCGCTCCAAAAAACATAGGCCAATTCATTATCTTTAACCCCTATAAACTGCCCTCTTGTTATTTCAAAAAAAAGAGTAGTTGCACATGGATCGAAACCGCCTGGCGCGACCTCGCATTCTGAATCTACCACTTCGTATAAGCCTATATAATTCTCAATGCTAGATTTTCCTGTGGTTGAGCACCCAGTTAGTGCGACGACAGCAGTCAAAGCAAGTATTGCTTTTCCCATAAATGATCCAAATATAATCAATTTGATTAGCTTCTATTGAACAGGTATTATTTCAAATAAAATTCAACTACCAAGGGTAGCTAATTACGATCCTAGTTTTTGAATCAACCCAGTCGTAGATCTTTTTTGCATCGCCCACTTCAACGTGAATACAACCTGCCGTTGGTCCTCCATTCCCCGTGTAAGTAGCTCTTCCCGGCCATTCGTGAATATATATACCACGTTACCCCCAAATTAAAATGGAATAATTCATTCTGCATGGCACGCCAATCCGCCCAATACCGGGATAATCACACACATATTCCTGACGTGACAAATTATTTTCCAAATGCTTTGAAAATCTCCTCATCTTCGGGGCTGACCGCTTTACCCGTCCAAAGACTTAATGGTGCACCTGCGGAAGCAACGGGGCCGGCAATATAATCAGTACAGCCTTTTGTCACAACGGCTTTCCCGATATTGGTTACAGCGTGTTCTGCACCCGCACCAAAATGAATCGCAAAACCGCCACATTTTTTCCCTGCCAGCGAGCCGTCAGGTAATGCCAACAACATTTTTTTAATGACAGGTGCAATCCCTAATTTAGAACTTACCCCGCCAAAACGACAAGGGCTGCCCACTAACACGGCATCATAATCAGCAAGAAAATGCGTCATTTTTGATCACATTAACCGATGAGCCTGCCTCAGTAATTCCCCCGGCAATAGCGTTAGCCGCCTCTCCTGTGTGTTCTGTTTTGCTAAAATATACAATTAATACGCGCATGGTTTATCTCCCAAAGTAAAATAGAATAAATGATTTTTCGATGTAAAAATCTGTGTTAAAACTTCATTATAACTTAAATAACCCAATAATTAAAATGATACCAAACCTTTTATCCTATCTGTGCCTCAACCATTAGTAAATACCATGGTTGAGGCACAGGCTCAGAACATTTCTGTCTAGCCTTGTAGCTACAAAAAGTTAGCCTATCATCGCTTGTTATACTAAGACGAGCCTAAGGCGATTTTCCGTCATGTTGTCCGTGTTTACCACGTTTTTCCATGCGCTTATTTTGCCGTTCAATCACCTTTTGGCGTTGCTCTGGCGTTAAGATTTGCCAAATTTGATGTTGGGTTTTTACCCGTTTAATAAAGCGTTGTTTCACCTGATCCGCTGTTTGCTCTGCCAATTGATTTAATTTATCTTCATCTAAATTGGCTGATTGAATTAATTGGCGTTTGGCTTGGAAATGTGCCTGTCTATTGGCACGATGTTCTGCTTTATTCGGGCGTACCTTGTCAAGAATGTCCTTGATTTGTTGGTCCTGTTGCTTTGTCAAATCAAGATGTTTGTACATTTTCATTGGCATGCCACCATGTTTGCCAAAACCACCATTTTGACAGTTTTCGCCTGCAAACGCTGCACCTGTTGTTACGGCCATACCCGTTGCGAGTAGAGTTGCGATAAGTTTGTTTTTCATAAGATTTTCCTCTTAGGTTAAAGTTTAAATTGCTTTGTTATCTCGTTGAGATGGACATATCATAGCAAGTGTTTTTTTTACACATCGCAACGAAGTGTTAAGAATGGAAAAACTCGCCAAACAAAGCTACGATTTAATCGTTTTAGATATTATGATGCCGAAAATTGATGGCATTACCTTATTAAAACAGCTCCCTACCTTGACCGATACGCCGGTGATTATGCTCACCGCAAAAGATAGCGATATGGATCGCATTATCGGCCTGGAATTAGGGGCAGATGATTATATCGGCAAGCCCTACAATCCGAGGGAGTTGCTTGCTCGCATTAATGTGGTGATTAAACGCAATCAACGCATTCCCACTCAGCAAGAAAATTTAACGACAAGTATTTTTCAACTCAACCATGAAAAACGCACTTGTTATGTCGATGAAGTTGAATTATTTCTCACAGGCACGGAATTTGATTTATTGTCCGTTTTGATTAAACACAAAGGCGATATTGTCGATAAATCTTTGTTATCGCAAGAAGTATTACAGCGTGAATGGTCGAATCAATCACCGCAAATCATTCAGAAAACCATTAGCCAATTGCTCGATTTTCGCGATGAATTAACCTTCGCCTTAGAAGCTGAAGACCTTGAAACGCTAAAAAAGTTGTTAGCAGAAAACCCCAAATACAGCCAACAAATTCTTATCTTTGATGAATATTCCAATGAAATTCTAGGGCGAGAACACTTTCCCTTATCACCTATGCAACGGCGCTTTAATCACCGTTTAAACAAGGAATTTGCCAAGCGAGGCATTGCTTTAGAGACGATGGTGATCTCCGATTTTGGGCAAGCGTTTTACTTGCAAATGCAGCCGACTATGCTGTATCACCCGTTGTTTTCACCGCGTATCACAGGGACATTGATGCGCGTGGCATTGTTACTGATTTTTACTGCCGTGGTGTGTTATTTGCTCACACGAATGCTTATTTTGCGTATTAAACACTTGCAACAAGCCACCTGGAAGCTTGCCGATGGTGATTATCAAACGCTGATGACAAGCAAGACCAATATTAGCCGCAATGATGAATTGGGACAATTGGAAAAAGATTTTTATCATATGAGCCAACAACTCGCCATCAGTCAACAACAACGCCAGCAAATGCTCGGTGATATTTCCCATGAATTGCGATCCCCTTTAACGCGTATGCAAATTGCCTTGGCATTGGTGCAAGATAAATTTCCCGAATCGGAGCAATATATCACCAGAGCAGAGAAAGAAACGCAGCGTATGGGCGAATTGATTAGCCAAATTATAGCGTTGCAAAAATTATCCCTTTATGGACAGCAAGAAAAACGACAACAGATTAATTTAATTGAATTATTATCTAATATTATTGATGATGCGACTTATGAATACCAATATAAGAATAAATATATCAGCTTACACAGCGAAGAAAAAAATAAAAACTGGCAAATTGTTGGTAATGCAGAGCAATTACACAGTGCCTTTGAAAATATTATCCGCAATGCCCTATCGTATACAAAAACAGACAGCACAGTGGAAGTCACGATTGCGATACATCAGAAAAATCATCAAATTGTTATAAAAGATTACGGCAGTGGCATTGCGGAAGAGGATTTGGCGAACAACAGGGTCGATATTTTTCAGCCCTTTGTGCGATTAGACAGTTCTCGCAACCGCAAAACAGGCGGTTACGGTTTGGGACTATCAATTGCGAGAACCATTATTGAACAACATAACGGCACGATTAGCGCAGAAAATCACTATGCCCCAACAGGAGAAATATTGGGGCTGGTGATAAGTGTGAGCTTGCCGTAGCTGTTGCATAGAAATAAACGCTGAAATGCTCCATAACGTTTATGTTCTATGAGCAGTAGCGGAGTAAAAAAATTAAATTTTGATTTTCGTCCAACCGGGCGGACATAAAAACAGCATCAGCAATCTCGGCGATTCCTGCATACCGGACATGGCTCCGATCAGCGGGTCAGCCAGATAATCCAGACCATAACGGAACAGACTCTTTTCCGGACGCCCATGATTCCTGATTCTCAGCGGCTTGATCACTGTGTGTTTTCATTCACCCGTTTTATGCACCCAACAGAACGCCAGTGCCAACAGAACCATCATCTTTTTAATCAGTAGTAGTGGGTGCTTCGTGTGTCTTCCATGTTGAGTCCCCAGCCTTTCAAGCATTGGAACCAATGTTCAATCTTCCAGCGCAGGCTGTATACCTCAAAGGGTTTGGGTTGTTCCCGGTCGCTGGCCAGAATCAGCAACTCACCACGCTTCAGACGCATGGCACTTAACCAGACCGGCAGTCCACTGACATGGCGTACTTTCCGTAAAACCGATGACTCACCCGGAGCCAGTGGTTTGAACAACGGCCCCACGCAGCACTCACGATCCTGCTGATCCCGATAAAGCAGGTTCGCCTTCATCCGTATCACAAACAGAATCTGTTGCCGGTTCAACCAACCCCACCGCTGTTCGCCGATGAACTCACGGTCACCCAAAATGCCCTTAATAGAGCCGCTGCTGAACTGGCTGACAAAACGTTTCAACAAGGCAATGCGCTCCCGTCGGCTGGGAAACTCACAGGAGTTGTTTTCTCGTGCAGCCTGATGACATTAGTGTCGTGCTTATTTGTCGCCAATGCCTGGTTCACAATGTAGCGCCAAAATAGCTTCACGAATCAATTCCGGGCCACGATAAATAAAGCCACTGTAAATCTGCACCAAATCAGCACCTGCATCGATTTTGCCAGCGGCATCAGCACCACTCAAAATTCCGCCAGCCGCAATAATAGGAAAGTGATCACCGACAATACTCCGTAGTTGTCGTACAACAGCAGTAGAGCGTTCCATCAAGGGTGCACCACTCAAGCCACCGGTTTCATCGGCATGCGCCAGACCCTCAACACCAACCCGGGAAAACGTGGTATTCGTTGCAATTACACCATCAATACCATGGCGCAGTAGCGTTTGTCCCATTTTTGGCACATCATCTTCAGCGATATCCGGTGCGATCTTAACTGCCAATGGCACATAACGCCCATATTCTGCAGCAAGCCGACTCTGTTCGGTTTTGAGACGCTCCAATAGTTGATCCAGCGCTGCACCATATTGTAAATCACGCAACCCGCGGGTGTTAGGTGAGGAAATATTGATAGTTACATAGCTGGCATGAGCATATACCCTCTGTAACCCAATCAGATAATCATCAATAGCGTGCTCGGCTGGTGTATCAGCATTTTTGCCAATATTAATCCCCAATACACCTTCAAAATCAGAGCGCTGTACCTGTTCGATCAAGTAATCAACACCTTTATTGTTAAACCCCATGCGGTTAATCAAAGCCCGCGCTTGCGGTATCCGAAACAAGCGGGGCCTGGGATTACCCGGCTGTGGACGGGGCGTCACTGTACCAATTTCTACAAACCCAAACCCCAATGCCTGCCACACATTGACACATTCACCGTTCTTATCCAGTCCGGCCGCCAATCCAACCGGATTAGGGAATGTTAACCCCATCACGTGCTTCGGCGTACCGGATACCTGAGCAAACAGTAATCTACTGAGCTGTTTTATTGGTATCAATCGCAAGAAAGCCAGCGTCCGATCATGCACAGATTCGGGATCGCATCGAAACATTAAGCTGCGAAATGCGGAGTAAACCATAATTATCCTTTTAATTATTATGTAAATTATAAGTGCATAAAATTAATTTCTGTAGCAGCACACGGGTTGCCTAAAGCCAAAAACAAGGCTTTTTTCTGTAACGCTGTACGTTTAGGAATGCCAATCTCGTCTATTTTTGGTATACAATGAAACTTAAACTAGACAAATGTATTAACTTTGTGGATAATAGCCTTGCACGCAATTTTTACAATCCTGCCACAGGACCAGATTGAAACCATCCGGCATGGCATTCGGGTGTTTGTGACCGGCTCATTTGAAGCCTGGATCAGATATCCACTCGTAATAAAAAAGCAATAAAAAACAAGCCAGTCTATCCATCTTGCGAAACACTCAAGACCACCTGAACAAACTGATATAACAGCCTTAATGGACAAAGGTACAAAAGCCAGATTGGACGCAACCAGCTACGGGAAAAGATAATTCATGCGAAAGCTGCTGATTCTGAGCACTGGAGTGGTTGATGATGCCTTACTCCAAACAATTTCTTCGGCCGACTGGGAAATTTATTCTGCCCATGAGCCTGGCCAGGCAAGAAAGCACTTAACGGAAAACACCTTTGAGGTCGGTCTGGCCATTTTGCTAAGCTGCGAATCTAGCCGCGCCATCCAATGGCTAGCCGATCTAATCAAGGTTCGCCAGTATATGCGGTGGATTATATCGCTACCTCATCAATGTATTGATAACCCGCAATTATCTGAAATCATTGCCGAGCGCTGTTACGATTTCCACACAATGCCGGTTGACCCTGCCCGTCTGCTGACCACGCTGGGACATGCCTACGGCATGGTGACACTGACGGAAACCATCAACCGCCAGCAACGCGACCTCGAATCACGCTACGGACTGATTGGCAGCAGCCCGGCAATGCAAACATTATTTCGGGGCATTCAAAAAGCAGCTGAAGTCGATGTACCGGTTCTGATTACAGGTGAGAGTGGCACTGGCAAAAAATGTATTGCCAAGGCCATTCACAACCACTCTGCACGGGGTGCAGCGCCCATTGATCAAATGAATTGTGCAGCCTTGCCCGCCAATCTGATTCAATCAGAACTCTTTGGCCATGAAAAAGGTGCATTTCCCGGCGCTACTGAACGCCATATCGGCCTGATTGAATCGGTTGAAGGCGGTACATTGTTTCTGGATGAGATAGGTGATCTTGCCCCTGAACTTCAAGGGAGTTTATTACGCTTTCTCGAAGAGAAGAAACTCTGGCGCTTTGGTGGAAATAAGCCGATCCCTGCCAATGTCCGGCTCATTACCTCAACCAATACCGACCTTGAACAGGCGGTTCGGGATGGCCGGTTCCGTGAAGACTTGTTCTATCGGATCAATGTACTGCACTTGCGCTCACCGGCGCTGCGCAGTCGTAAAGGTGATATCCCGTTACTGGCACGTCACTTTTTCAGTAAATTTGCGGCAGAAACACGTACTTCTGCCAAAAATTTTAGCCGTGACGCACTTGAGGTTATCAATCGCTACGACTGGCCAGGCAATGTTCGGGAGCTTATGAACCGGATTCGTCGTGCCGTGCTGCTGTGCGAAGGAACGCACATCACACCTGACGATCTGGAGATGGAACGACGCTCATTGGGTCGCGGCTTTGTGACCCTAGAAGAAGCGCGGATCGCTGCTGATCGTGAGGTCATTCAGGCGACATTGCTACGTACCCGTTTCAATATTGCACGTGCGGCTCAAGAACTGGGCGTTTCCCGCATGACGCTGTATCGTCTGATGGAGAAATATGATATCGAGCGAGACAGCATGTGATCGTTGTGTGAACGGCCCCAGGCCGTTCACTAACCACGATACAACCTTATGGCGTGATAGCCGCTACCCCTCTGCTTCTCCTGAGCGACCGTTAATCAAAACCATCAGTGCTTCACGCCCCAAGACACTAACAAACACCGCCGGAATACCGGAACATACTCAAGCAGGGGGACCCGGCTCCGGCTCTTTGACCGCACACACTGTCGTTTTTACATCCTTTGTCTTATCACGCTCAATCATGGCGTAAGCCGAGTGATTGTGAATCGATTCAAAATTTTCTGACTCCACAGAGTACGCAGAAATCCGCTTATCCTGATTTAACCTGGCGGCAATATCGCGCACCATGTCTTCAACAAACTTGGGGTTTTCGTAAGCCCGCTCAGTGACATATTTCTCGTCCGGTCGCTTGAGCAGCCCATAAAGCTCACATGATGCTTCCCTTTCTACCAGATCGATCAAATCCTCAATCCAGACAAATCCCTGTACCTGTGCATTGATAGTGACGTGCGAGCGCTGATTATGCGCACCATATTGAGCGATCTTTTTTGAACATGGGCATAGACTGGTTACCGGCACAACCACCTTAAGATTCATACTGGATTGCCCGTCACGAATTTCGCCCATAAACATGACTTCATAATCCATCAGACTGCGCACACCGGAAATCGGAGCCGCTTTTTCGATAAAGTACGTAAACATCATTTCAATGTGTCCGGCCTCGGCTTCCAGTCGCCCGGTCATTTCACTGAGCAAATCCTGGAAGGAATCCACCGAGATTTCCCGTCCCGGTATATTCAGTATTTCGACAAACCGCGACATATGTGTGCCCTTAAAATTATGCGGCAAACTCACATACATGTTGAAACTAGCGATGGTGTGTTGCTCGCCACCACTACGGTCACGAACCCTGACTGGATGACGGATATCCTTGATACCAACCTTATTGATCGCCAATTGGCGGGTATCTGCACTGCTTTGGACATCCGGAATATGAATCACAGAAGACTTAGTGGCAGCATCCATCGTCGATTGCCTCATAAAATTCTCTCGGTAGTCTGTATCGCGTAACCCGATACATTGATACAGTTTTGAAATCAGTCGTGTATCAAAAACATTACGTAGCCCAGCGCCTACGCTCAGCAGCCTTTGGTCAAGGGATTGCCATGTACACTCACTATGGTGACAGGCCCAGGATAACCACGTGTTGCCGGCGGCTGCGCCGCCGGCAATCGCAAAGCTGAGCTTACGCTCCAGTCACCTGGCGGCTTGCGCCGCAACACGTCACTGGAGCCGACTGCTGCGGTGTTTCGGCCTCGCAAGCACGCTTGCTCCGCTTCAACAGCCTCGCGGCTCAGCTCCGCGATTAGATAAAAAAGATTGATTAACTCCCAATCCATTCCTTGAGGCGGCTTGCCGGTCTGGAATGGGCACTAATCCCCCAGTCATGTAACTTTTTCAAGACACCATGAACATCCAGGCCACATTCAGCCAGTAGTTCATTGCGCTCGCCTTGATCAATAAAACGATCCGGCAACCCAATATGACGAATACAGGCTGAAATACCCCGTGTGACCAAACACTCATTGATCGCACTGCCTACACCACCGGCAATGGCATTTTCTTCCAGTGTCACCAGCCATTGATGCTCAGCCGCCATCTGAACGATCACGGCTTCATCCAGGGGTTTGACAAACCGCATGTTGACTATGGTGGCATCCAGTTTTTCGGCCACTGCCTCCGCAACGGCGACTTGATGACCAAAGGCCAGCAGTGCAAGCCCTTGTCCGCGCCGGCGAATTTCAGCCTGACCCACAGGTAGCGCCTGCATCTCACATACAGGGGTTACGCCAGTACCTTGACCACGTGGGTAACGAACCACTGCAGGCTGGTTCAACTGGAAACCGGTATAGAGCATCTGGCGACACTCATTTTCATCCGCCGGCGCCATAATCACGATATTGGGAATACAGCGAAGATAGCTCAAGTCAAAGCTACCGGCATGGGTCGGCCCATCAGGTCCTACGAGTCCTGCACGATCTACTGCAAAAAGCACCGGCACATTTTGCAAGGCGACATCATGTATCAGTTGATCGTAGGCACGCTGCAAAAAGGTCGAATAAATAGCGACTACCGGCTTGTAGCCTTCGCAGGCCAAACCAGCCGCCAGGGTAACCGCATGTTGCTCGGCAATCGCAACGTCAAAATAGCGATCTGGAAATTGCTCGGCAAACTTCACCAGGCCAGACCCTTCCCGCATGGCTGGAGTAATACCAATCAACCGTTTATCTTGTGCAGCCATATCGCACAACCAATCACCAAAAACCTGGGTATAGGTGGGTGCGTTGCCGGTTTTGGCCGGCTTGAGGCCTTGTATCGGATCAAAGCAGCCTACACCATGATAATCTATCGGCTCATCTTCGGCCTGTTTGTAGCCTTTGCCCTTTCGCGTCACGATATGCAGCAAGCGGGCACCCTTAAGTGCTCGTAAATTCTTCAAGGTGTGCACAAGTGTCGGCAAATCATGGCCATCCACCGGGCCAAAATAATTGATACCCAGCGCCTCAAAAAGCGTGCCGCCGGGGACCAGCATTCCCTTGACATGCTCTTCAGCACGGCGAGCAACTTCCAGCATCGGCGGCATGTGGCTCAGAACCCGCTTGCCTTCCTCACGGACAGTCGAAAAAAGCTGCCCGGAAAGCAGGCGGGTCAGATGCGCCGATAACGCACCTACATTGGGTGAAATCGACATATCATTGTCATTGAGCACAATCAGCAAATCACTTTTAAGATGACCGATATGATTGAGTGCTTCAAACGCCATACCGGCTGTCATCGCACCATCCCCGATCACTGCAACTGTTTTGCGATCAGCGCCCGCCCGTTCGTTGGCAATCACCATACCCAGCGCAGCGCTGAGTGAAGTACTGGAGTGTCCAACGCCAAAAGTATCGTAAACACTTTCACAGCGCTTGGGAAATCCGGAAATGCCGCCCTTACGCCGTAAAGTCTCCATATGCAAGCGGCGACCGGTTAAAATTTTATGTGGATAGGTTTGATGACCGACATCCCAAACCAGCCGGTCTTCTGGAGTTTTAAACACATAATGCAGCGCAATGGTCAGCTCTACAGTACCCAGATTGGCTGAAAAGTGGCCGCCTGTTCTGGATACGGTTTCAATAAGAAACTCGCGCAGCTCGTGTGCCAGTGATGGGAGACATGATTCAGGCAGCTGACGTAAATCTGCTGGCGTATCAATCTGCTCCAACAATGGAAAAACGGTTTCGGTGGTCATCGAAAAAGATCCATACCGATGAGTGGGTGACAAAAGGTACTAGGCTGCTCTCAAAGGATCTGTCGGCATTATTACCCTCACGATCAATGCATACGCTCAACAATATAATGGCTTAGCCAGCGCAGGGGCTCGGCTTCAGCACCCAGCATATCCAGTGCCAGCTGTGCCTCTTCGTGCAAGATACGGGCATGTTCACGTGCGCCATCCAGACCAAGCAACACCGGATAGGTGGGTTTACCCAAAGCATGGTCAGAACCTTGTGTTTTACCAAGTGTGGCGGTATCGCCGATCACATTCAGAATGTCATCACGAATCTGGAAAGCCAGGCCAATACATTTGGCATAACGATCCAACCGCTCCAGAATTGATGGATCAACATCTGGCCGGCTCATTGCACCAAGCAACACACTAGCACGAATCAATGCACCCGTTTTGTAGCTATGCATCGCCTCAAGTTCCGTTAGCGTTAATGTCTGCCCCGTTGCTGCCAAATCGATAGCCTGACCGCCTGCCATGCCGTGAGAACCTGCCGCTTGCGACAAAATTTCGACCATCTTTAGCCGGATGCCTGGATCTGGCAACATGGCTGTACCCCGAGCAAGTATCTGGAAGGCTAATGCCTGCAGTGCATCACCGGCCAGCAGTGCGATAGCTTCCCCAAAAACCTTATGGCAGCTTGGCCTGCCATGGCGTAAATCATCATTGTCCATAGCCGGCAAGTCATCATGAATGAGTGAATAGGCATGGATCAATTCAACTGCACATGCAGCACCATCCAGTGATTCGACCGTTGCGCCAGTAACTGCACCGGCGAGATATACCAAAGCAGGACGAATACGCTTACCACCACCAAGCACTGCATAGCGCATGGCACGATGTAAATCATAGGGGTGTACATCATCGGCGGGTAATCGCAGATCAAGTGCCTGTGCAACACGAGCCTGATATATTCTGATAATGTCCAAGCTCATTGCTCTTAATCCTTTGCCCCGTCAAACGGTGTAACCTCCAGATCACCTTTGTGCTCAGCCAACAATTCTATACGCTGTTCAGCACATTGCAGCTTTGCCTGACAATCCCGAACCAGTGCCATACCATGCTCAAAACGTTGCAATGTCTCCTCAAGCGTTAAATCACCTTGTTCAAGTTGCTCGACCAGCTGTTCCAGCTTTGTAAGTGCCACATCAAATGTAAGGGGAGAATGATCTTGATCTGTCATACTGACTACAGGTTTATTTTGAGTAAATGTTTACGTTACCCTGCGACCGGCAAGCGGTCAATTTTGGCTGAATTGATCTCTGGCAAATACGCCTGAGCACGCATTCCCTGCTCAGGATAAATCATAAGCCGTGATAATCCGTAAACCAAATCACTCAATAATCGCTTCCAGGTCATGCTCATCAGCATCCACAACACGCACCCTGGCAAACTCGCCAACAGGTAATTTTGCGCCATTTGTAATCACCACCACCCCATCAATTTCCGGCGCATCCCCAACCGATCGGGCAACGGCAAAACCCTCCTTATTAATACTATCCACCAACACCGTCAGATGCTGATTAATCTTGCGCTGAAGCCGTTCGGCGCTTATTGCTGACTGCAGCTCCATCAAACGAGCCAGACGTTCTTGCTTCACATCATCAGGTACTGGATCAGGCAGTACATTGGCGGTCGCACCATCGACCGGCGAGTAACTGAAACAACCCACCCGATCCAGCTCAACGGTCTCCAAAAAATCCAGTAATTGCTCAAAATCATCTTCCGTTTCACCGGGAAACCCGACGATAAACGTGCTACGCAAAGTCAGATCAGGACAAATGGCCCGCCATTGATAAATTCGCTCAACGGTATTATCGATATTGGCAGGGCGTTTCATTGCCTTCAGAATGCGTGGGCTCGCATGTTGCAATGGCACATCCAGATAAGGAACCAATTTTCCTTCCGCCATCAGCGGCAATACCTCATCCACATGCGGGTAAGGATAAACATAATGCAGCCTTACCCACACGCCCAATGTACCCAAGGCATTAGCCAAGGCAGTCAAATGGGTCTTGATGGGCCGGCCTTTCCAGAAACCGGTACGATAGCGAATATCGATACCGTAAGCACTGGTATCCTGAGAGACAACCAATAGCTCCTTAACGCCAGCATGTACCAGGCTTTCTGCATCTTGCAGGACCTCGCCGACAGGACGGCTCACCAAATCGCCTCGCAAGTGCGGAATGACACAAAAAGTACAGCGATGGTTACAACCTTCAGAAATCTTTAGATATGCATAATGGCGCGGCGTGAGCTTAACACCTTGTGGTGGCAGTAAATCGACAAATGGATCATGGGGTCGTGGTAAGTGGCGATGAATCGCGGCCATCACGTCCTGATAAGCTTGTGGACCGGTGACCGCCAATACATCGGGGTGCATATCCTGCACGATATTATCTTTTGCGCCCAGACAACCTGTCACAATCACTCGACCGTTTTCAGCCAGTGCCTCGCCAATTGTACCGAGTGATTCGCTGATTGCAGCATCAATAAAACCACAGGTATTGACGACTACCAGATCAGCATTCCGGTAACTTGAAGTGGTTTTATAACCTTCAGCACACAATCGGGTTAAAATATTTTCGGAATCGACTAACGCCTTGGGGCAACCGAGACTAACAAAACCAATCTTGGGTTCATGATTCATGGGCATCGTTATCCACAGCAACACTTATATATTAACCAATGAAGCCATACAAAATATCAACCAGACTACCCAATATGGCATTTGTTTAGCTTGCCAGACAGTACCAAAAAAAGTTAAATTATTTTGTTTATACGCCTCGTCTCAAACATTCTGCCCGTGTGCCATGATGGTGCCGGATTGATCCACAGTATCGCTCTTACAGGTTTTGTAGTTATGAAGAAAGGCATTCACCCTGAATACCGTGAAGTGGTATTCCAGGATATTTCCTCTGATTTCGCATTTCTCACCCGCTCCACAGTCCCCACTAAAGACACTGTACAGTGGACTGATGGCAAGGAATACCCGTTAGTGAAAGTCGAAGTATCGAGTAAGTCCCACCCGTTCTACACGGGTAAACAGAAAATCGTAGACACCGCAGGTCGTGTAGATCGCTTCCGCCGCAAATACGGTATGTCTTAAACGCCCCTTGGCCCCTAGCCAATCAAGGCACCCTTAGGGTGCCTTATTTATTTCGTAGCCCTGTCATCAGGCCACCCACAATCGGTACGATTCTACCGCAACGCAACATATGCTAAGGTGATCAACTCAAAATCAATAGAAGTTACACAGTTGACGCTCATTTGGTAGGCGAGATGAGTTTCAAACCACTATATGCTGTGCCCGATCCTGCCAACTGTGTAACTCCTAATCAAAATTATATGGGCCTCAGGCAAGGCTACTGATCAAACATAACGAATTTGGATTGCTTGATCGACAACCACTGTGGAGATTACATATGAGTACGATTACTTTTAAGGATGAGACAACCGGAAAGGAAGTACAAATGCCAGTACTGGAACCCACCTATGGCCATCCTGTAGTCGATATCGGTAAACTGGCCAAAGAGTTTGGTTACTTCACCTACGATCCCGGTTTTATGTCCACCGCAAGTTGTCAAAGTACCATTACCTACCTTGATGGCGACAAGGGTGAACTCATGTACCGAGGCTACCCTATCGAGCAGCTTGCTGAACAATGTAATTTTTTAGAGGTTTGTTACTTGCTTCTTTACGGGGAGCTCCCCACCCCGAAAGAGAAACAGGTTTTTGAGGAGAGCATCGCTCGACACAACCGGATTCGTGAAAATCTACGTCGCTTCTTTCATGGTTTCAATCATGATGCCCACCCAATGGCGATGATGGCTGCTGTAGTCAGCTCACTGTCAGCCTTCTTCCATGATCGGCTTGATCCTCAAAATGAGGAAAACCGGATGGTAACTGCGCGACGACTCATTGCCAAAATCCCGACGATTGCTGCTGCTTGTTACAAACACAGTATTGGCGATCCTGCAATTTATCCGCGCGATGACCTGAGTTATACCGGCAACCTGCTCTATATGATGTTTAGCCTTCCTGGCAAACGCTATGAAGTCGACCCCCTTGCTGAACGGGCACTGGATATACTTTTTACCTTGCACGCCGATCATGAGCAGAACGCATCCACCTCGACAGTCCGACTAGCAGGTTCCTCAGGCACAAATCCTTATGCCGCTATTGCTGCGGGCATTGCTTGTCTATGGGGCCCTGCACATGGCGGAGCCAATGAAGCTGTGTTACGAATGCTTGATCATATCGGCGATATTAAAAACGTTGATAGCTTCATGGCAAAAGTCAAGGATAAAAATTCCACTGTCAGACTGATGGGTTTTGGCCACCGTGTTTATAAAAATTTTGATCCCCGCGCCAAAATCATCAAGGATATCTGCCACCAGGTATTAGAACACTATGGTCACGACCCACGCCTGGATCTGGCCATGCGGCTTGAAGAAATTGCACTGAATGATGACTACTTTGTAGAGCGCAAGCTGTATCCTAACGTTGATTTCTACTCTGGCATTATCTATAGCGCATTGAACATTCCGGTTGAAATGTTTACGGTAATGTTTACCATTGCGCGTGCCGCAGGCTGGATTACTCACTGGATGGAAATGATCACTGAAAAAGACCAGAAGATTGGCCGGCCACGACAGTTGTATATCGGCATGCCCAGGCGTGATATCGCGCAGCGGGGAAATCACTGATTACCTGTACTATACTGGGTATGAACAAAGGTGGTCTAAGGACCACCTTGTTTTAATGCCCGGAATCCTGCCAGCATCATGCTCAATCACTGGAATGATTTTAATAGCCGAACCACTCTAACGTCGATAAATGATTCAGCACGCCCCCTTCGGTTCGACATACAGCATATCCCAAGAAACTTAATCCATTGCAATACTCAAAAATGGCCTGACAATGCCATTGTTAAAAACCCCAAATAAATAACCAGATTTTTGCCTGACTATCGCCGATCAATAAAATCACCAAAGTCGCTGTAGATACCCTGCCAAATTCCTGCTCACCTGCAATAAATACCCGCTCTTAATAAACCTCATGAAATCCCTTGCACGGTTACAGTGATTCGACGGGAATGTCTCATCTGCCGATGCTCCCAGAGATAAATCCCCTGCCAGGTTCCCAACTGACAACGGCCTGCTGTTACCGGAATCGACAAACTGTTTTGGGTCAGGATAGTGCGAATATGAGCTGGCATATCATCAGGCCCCTCATCATGATGCTCAAGCCATGATGAACCATCGGGTATTAGTCGAGCCATAAATGTTTCCAGATCACGCCGCACTGATGGATCAGCATTTTCACACAAAATCAAAGAGGCACTTGTATGGTGAACAAAAACATTAACCAGCCCTTGGTCAATTCCTGACTCATATACGACCGCCTGAATTCTATCTGTAACCCGATAAGTACCGCGCCCCTGTGTTGAGAAGGTAAAAGTCTGCTGTTTAAGCATATTTGATTCCAGAAAAATTTGATTTTTGACAATCAGTGGCGCTTGATAAACAAAATATCCCATACACGATGCCCCAATGCCCTGCCACGCTGTTCAAATTTAGTAACAGGTCGATTATTAGGACGCGCTACAAAGCTACCGCTCGCAGCAGTGTTACTCAATTCAGGTATTGCTTCTAGCGTACCGAGAATAAAGTATGCATAATCCTGACAGTCAGTTGCTATACAAAGCTGTCCCGATGGTCTAAGTTTACTCACCAACGATGAGACAAATGTCGATTGAATGAGACGGCGCTTACAGTGCCGTTTCTTAGGCCACGGGTCGGGGAAAAAAATCTGAACCCGATCCAGACAATCATCCGGTAAATGCTGCGTGACAACATCAGTTGCATCAGCACAGATAACCTTTAAATTAGTCAGCTCCAATGCAGCTGCCTGCAAGAGTAGATGCCCTGCCCCTGGACGATGTACTTCAATCCCCAGATAATTATTTTCCGGATTTAATCGCGCCATGGTTACTAATGATTCACCATTACCAAAACCGATTTCCAATACCAATGGTGCAGGGCGATTAAACCAGGCATTTGGGTCAAGCGGAGCTGTCTCAATATCGATCCCAAATTGTGCCCACAACGCACTCAGTGCTCTTTTCTGAGCCCGGGTCATTCGTCCTTCACGACGTACGAAGCTACGGATTTTCCGCGGAAAAATACCAGAGGAATTCAAATCGCCAGAAAAATTCATGATTAAAGGATTTTAAATGATGGCCAGTGATATAAATCTAACTTGATAAAATTGCACCTATCATGCATTTGAATACGCTGCTATTCAACCTTCAGCCAATAATAAATACTATAAAAATATTGCGAAACTTAAAAAAAATGCCCTACAATAAGCTTGTGATCAAAATCACACCATCCGACTTATCAAACATGAACAATATGGTATACACACAACTATGAATGAAGACATTCAAAACCTCATCAAGTCTTACTCTATTGAAGATCTCAAGGACTTGATAGATAGCGCTGAACAAGAAATTGAGCAGAAGAAAGCCGGTGAAATTGAGCAGATCCGTGCACAATGGATGAGAATGGCAGAAGTTGTAGAAATGACTCCAGAGGAAGTTCTAAGTTACTCAACCCGAAAAAAACGCTCCAGTGGCAAACCCAAATATCGCAACCCTGATGACGGCCGGACATGGACTGGCTTTGGTAAAAAACCGGGCTGGCTTAAGGATTATCTAGATCAAGGTCGGGACATCGAGGAATTTCGTATTCCCGAATAATTTATGCGTTAGGGATAGAGTAAACAGTGTGCATGGAGTCGGCTCGCCGGCTCTTGCGATTTGCTCTCCCTGCCGCTACTCTCCCTGTCACCAGGATTATTTAGCCGCTTTGCCAAGCAGGTTTGCATGTAATTCAGCGGGTGTAGTTCAATGGTAGAACCTCAGCTTCCCAAGCTGATGGTGTGGGTTCGATTCCCATCACCCGCTCCAAAGTGAAATGTGACGTGATGCGGGTTACGTCAATCGTAACCCTGGTTTTGTCTATAAAGCTCCCCCAAGTTATTTCAAACCTAAACACACCGGCATCCATCGTGCTGGCTATCAGTGTTGCTTGCCGCTCTTAATATGGAGAATCCCAATGATTGACGTTGCGATTACAGGCGCTGCCGGACGCATGGGGCGTAACCTGCTCAATGCCTGCAACCATACTAAGGGTGTTCACTGTACTGTCGCCTTAGAGCATCCTGACAACCCACAGCTAGGCGCTGATGCCGGTGAAGTGGCCGGCATAGGCTCTCTTGGTGTACCTATAAAGGCTGACCTGGCATCAGTACTCGATCAGTTTGAAGTACTGATTGATTTCACACTGCCTTCTGCAACACTGACACATCTGGCGCTTTGCCAATCTGCCGGTAAAGGCATCGTCATCGGCACTACAGGTCTTTCAGCCGATCAGAAAACGATCATTGCCAATGCCGCTCACGACATTCCCATTGTTTTTGCCCCCAATATGAGTGTCGGTATCAATCTTTGTTTCAAATTACTGGAACTCGCAGCACAGGTACTGGGGAACCATGCCGACATTGAAATCATCGAAGCCCATCACCGTCACAAGATAGATGCCCCCTCAGGAACAGCGCTCGCGATGGGACAAGTCATCGCCAACACACTAAACCGTAACCTGGAAGCAAGTGCGGTATATGGCCGTGAAGGCACGACAGGTGAACGTGATCCCGCCACCATTGGTTTTGCAACCGTGCGAGCGGGTGATATTGTCGGTGAGCATACTGTACTATTTGCCGATATTGGTGAGCGCATTGAAATCACCCACCGCGCCTCCAGTCGTATGACTTTTGCTAAAGGCGCAGTGCGTGCAGCATGTTGGCTCGCCGGTCGAACGCCCGGCCTGTACGACATGCAGGATGTACTCGGCTTACGCTGAGTGCGGCACGTCACATCTAGAGCCGTGCGAACGTATTTGTTAAACTTGACCCCGATTTCAATACGCTTTTGCAGTAATTTTTTGCAGTAAATTAGTGGGAGCGGTTTCCTTATCGCGCCGCCCTTTCCTTTATTTGTGTCTGTTCTGGAGATTCCTTTGAGGAAACCCGCGTTTCTGGCACTGGAAGACGGTAGCCTGTTCCAAGGTCAATCCATCGGCATTGATGGCCATGCCCAAGGGGAAGTTGTCTTCAATACCTCCATCACTGGCTATCAGGAAATTCTGACCGATCCCTCTTATTGCCGACAGATCATTACCTTAACTCACCCGCATATTGGTAATGTCGGTACCAGCCATCATGATGAGGAATCCTCACGCATTCATGCTGGCGGCCTGGTGGTAAGGGATTATTCCCTTGTTTCCAGCAACTGGCGTAGCCAATCATCGCTGGAAGATTACTTGCTGTTACATAAAACTGTTGCCATTGCCGGTATTGACACACGTCGGCTGACCCGATTACTGCGGGAAAAAGGTGCACAGAACGGCTGCCTGATTGCGGGCGACAACCCCAACATTGAGCTGGCGCTCAGGCTGGCGCGTGAGTTTCCAGGACTGAAAGGTACCGATCTGGTACAAACCGTCAGCACACCCTCGTCGTATTCGTGGACTAAAGGCTCCTGGCAGCTAGCGGGTAACAACAGCCCAGCAGTATCTGAAACCCGATTTCATGTCGTAGCCTATGACTTCGGCGTTAAACAAAACATTTTACGAATGCTGGCAGATCGCGGCTGCCGCCTAACGGTGGTTCCTGCACAAACATCTGCCCGTGATGTGCTCGCCATGCAGCCTGACGGGGTTTTTCTATCCAACGGCCCTGGTGATCCAGAACCTTGTGACTACGCAATCACTGCAATTGGTGAATTACTCGATGCAGCAGTACCATTATTCGGTATCTGTCTTGGCCATCAGTTACTGGCGCTTGCCAGCGGCGCACAAACCCTCAAGATGAAATTCGGTCATCACGGTGGCAATCATCCGGTGCTGGACCTCGAAAGTGGCCGCGTCATGATTAGTAGCCAAAATCATGGTTTCGCCGTAGATGAAGCAACCCTGCCCTCAACCCTGCGGGCGACACATCGCTCACTGTTTGATGGTACACTGCAAGGCATCCGCCACACTGATCAACCCGCATTCAGCTTTCAGGGTCACCCGGAAGCCAGCCCGGGCCCGCATGACGTTGCTTCTCTGTTCGACCGTTTTATCAAACTGCTGGAAACGCGACGCGAACACGCTTAATCCCCTCTCTGTTTTGTATGATTCACCACCCTGCCAGGTTGAGTTATGCCCAAGCGCACCGATTTAAAAAGTATTCTGATTATTGGAGCTGGCCCGATCATCATCGGTCAGGCCTGTGAGTTCGACTATTCGGGCGCACAAGCCTGTAAAGCCTTACGGGAAGAAGGCTATCGAGTCATTCTGGTTAACTCGAATCCGGCCACGATCATGACCGATCCCAATATGGCCGATGCGGTCTACATCGAACCCATTCACTGGCGCACTGTATCACACATCATTGCCAGCGAACGCCCTGATGCACTATTACCGACCATGGGTGGCCAGACTGCATTGAACTGTGCCCTCGACCTGGAACGTCATGGTGTTCTGGAGCAATATGATGTCGAGATGATTGGCGCATCGTCCGATGCCATTGATATGGCTGAAGACCGCGATCGCTTCCGCAAGGCAATGGCTGAACTCGGCTTGAGTACCCCGCATTCTGTCATCGCCCACAGCATGGAAGAAGCCTTGGCAGGACAGGTTGAAGTGGGCTTTCCAACCATCATCCGGCCATCGTTTACGATGGGTGGCAGTGGCGGCGGCATTGCCTATAACCGCGATGAACTGGTTGAAATTCTGGAGCGCGGCCTGGATTTGTCACCGACCAGCGAAGTGCTGATGGAAGAATCGGTGCTCGGCTGGAAAGAGTTCGAGATGGAGGTGGTGCGTGATCGCAATGACAATTGCATCATTGTCTGTTCCATCGAGAATTTCGACCCGATGGGTGTACATACCGGTGATTCCATTACGGTAGCACCCGCACAGACGCTCACTGACAAGGAATACCAAATCATGCGTAATGCCTCGCTGGCGGTGCTACGCAAGATTGGTGTTGATACCGGCGGCTCCAATGTCCAGTTCGCTATCAACCCAAACAATGGGCGGATGATCATTATCGAGATGAATCCGCGGGTTTCCCGCTCATCCGCACTGGCTTCCAAAGCTACCGGTTTCCCGATTGCCAAGGTTGCGGCCAAATTGGCGGTGGGCTATACGCTTGACGAGCTTAAAAATGAAATTACCGGTAATCGCACACCCGCATCTTTTGAGCCCAGCATTGATTATATTGTCACCAAGGTTCCGCGTTTCAACTTCGAGAAATTCCCGCAAGCCGATCCACGCCTCACCACCCAGATGAAATCTGTTGGTGAAGTAATGGCCATCGGCCGAACCTTTCAGGAGTCGATCCAAAAAGCCCTACGTGGCCTGGAAGTCGGTGCCGATGGTTTCAACGAAGTCCTTGATCATTCCCAGCCTGATCCGGAAACCGTGCTAAAACAGGAACTGGGTGTCCCAGGTCCACAACGCATTTGGTACATCGCTGAAGCGTTTCGGCTGGGTTATTCGGTTGAGGACTTATACGAGCTCACCTGTATCGACCGCTGGTTTTTGACCCAAATCGAAGATCTGGTACAAATCGCCAGTGAAGTGCGCTTACTCGGTCTAGCCGCGCTACATAATCAGGAACAGCTTTATTTTCTTAAGCGCAAGGGCTTTTCCGACCGACGGCTCGCCACGTTAGCGGGTTCTACTGAAACGGCTGTCCGCCGTTTGCGTGAGCAATTTAATGTACACCCTGTCTACAAGCGGGTCGATTCCTGTGCTGCTGAATTCGCCACCAGCACGGCATACCTGTACTCGACCTATGAAGAAGAATGTGAAGCCGACCCAACCCGGCGCGACAAAATCATGGTACTCGGTGGCGGCCCGAATCGCATTGGCCAGGGGATCGAGTTTGATTACTGTTGTGTCCATGCCGCGTTAGCGCTACGCGAGAATGGCTATGAAACCATTATGGTCAACTGCAATCCTGAAACAGTATCCACTGATTTTGATACCTCCGACCGGCTGTATTTCGAGCCACTGACCCTGGAAGATGTACTGGAAATCGTTCGCAAAGAGCAGCCCAAAGGCGTTATTGTTCAGTATGGCGGCCAAACACCACTGAAGCTTGCCCGTTCCCTGGAAGACAATGGTGTACCGATTATTGGTACGCCGCCCGATGCGATAGATCGTGCGGAAGACCGTGAACGTTTCCAGCAAATGATTGATCATCTCGGTTTATTGCAGCCACCCAATTGTACTGCCCGTGAACCTGAAGAGGCCGTAAAACTGGCAGCAGAAATTGGCTACCCGTTGGTGGTTCGACCTTCCTATGTACTTGGTGGCCGAGCGATGGAAATCGTGTATGAGGAAGAAGATTTACGCCGCTATATGGCTGAGGCAGTCCAGGTTTCCAATGAATCCCCCGTACTGTTGGATCGTTTTCTTAACGATGCCGTTGAAGTGGACATTGATGCGCTTAGCGATGGCCAGCAAGTCATCATCGCCGGTATTATGGAGCATATTGAGGAAGCCGGTGTGCATTCGGGTGATTCTGCGTGCTCACTACCGCCGTTTTCACTTGGGTCTGACATTCAAGATCGTATGCGCGCCCAAGTACACGCGATGGCGCTGGAGCTTGGCGTGGTCGGACTAATGAATACCCAATTCGCCATTCAGGGTGATGCCATTTATATCCTGGAGGTCAATCCGCGCGCTTCCCGCACGATTCCCTACGTCTCAAAAGCGATTGGTCGCCCGCTAGCCAAAATTGCTGCTCGTTGTATGGTTGGGCGTAGCTTGTCAGAGCAAAATATATCCGGTGAAGTAATTCCGGCCTATTATTCTGTCAAGGAAGCTGTTTTTCCTTTCGTAAAATTTCCTGATGTTGATCCGTTATTGGGGCCGGAGATGAAATCCACAGGTGAAGTCATGGGCATTGGGCGTAGCTTTGGTGAAGCCTTTGCCAAGGCACAGCTCGCCACAGGGGATACGCTACCGCGTAGTGGCGCTGTATTTATTAGTGTGCGTGATGCTGACAAACCTAAAATCATTGAAATTGCCCAAGAGCTATCAGCCATCGGATTTACGCTAGTCGCTACCAGGGGAACTGCCAGGACCCTACAGGCCCATAATCTTGAGTGTCAATCTGTTCACAAGGTTGGTCAGGGCCGTCCACACATTGTCGATATGATAAAAAACGATCAGATTAGCCTGATTATCAATACGACTGAAGGTAAACAGGCTATTGCTGATTCCTTTTCCATCCGTCGTGAAGCGCTGATGCATAAAGTCAGCTATACCACGACTATTGCAGCTGCACGAGCCACTTCACAGGCTCTGCGTGAACTCGATACTGGAAGCATCAATTGCCTCCAGGATCTGCACCGGGAATTACAAGCATGACCACAAACAGGGTACCCATGACTGCTGCTGGAGCGGTCAAACTTGAAGAAGAGCTGCGCGAGCTCAAGGTTGTGGTACGCCCACGGATCACAGCGGCAATTGCTGAAGCACGCGCTCATGGTGATTTAAAAGAGAATGCTGAATACCATGCAGCTCGTGAACAGCAGAGTTTTACTGAAGGTCGTATCGCCGAGATTGAATCGAAACTGTCAAATGCACAGATTATCGACGTAACCACGCTGCCACCTTCAGATAAAGTCGTATTCGGCGCAACGGTATTACTGATGGAGGAAGATAGCGAAGAAGAAAGGCGCTATCAAATCGTTGGTGAGGACGAAGCGGATATCAAGGAAGGTAAAATTTCCTTTGGCTCGCCGATTGCGCGCGCTCTGATCGGGAAACTTGTTGGTGATGTCGTCGATGTCCACACACCGGGTGGACTCAAAACCTACGAAATTATCGATGTGGGGTATATCTAGGTTCTCACGCCTATAGCGGATTACACGACATCGTTGAGATAACGTAATTGAGATCACGTAACCGCTCACACGCTTCATTAGAGCAATGAAGCGTGTTTTTTTCTCAATCGCTGCAAATTGACGTAGCCAATAAACTATAGCGGAACCAGTTAAATTTGATTAATTGGTTCCGCTATAAATCCCCAACCATGACAATACACTGCCATCTACCGTTAAAAGGCCAAGATATTTACTTGCTCATTTACTTGCTCATCAAACTGAAAACGCTATCCCAACCGGGTTTCGGCGGTGCCGCACGCAAGGCGGCTGCTCGCTCCAGATATATTTCATACAAACGCGTGCCAGGCCAACGTGCCAACAATCGCTCAAATACCTGTTCTGCCAATTGCCAGTCACCTGCCCGAAAAATCTGCAAGGCTTTATCATATTCAACCAACTCTTCGAGCAAGGCAGGCTCTAAATGTTCGGCCAGACCCAGTGGCTCAAAGATCACCACTGGCTGTTCACGGCCTTTGACACGCACCCAATCCAATTCGCGACAGATCAATTCAGGAACCAGCTCTCGTGTACGCTCGCTGATAACAATGGGCACACTATATTGCTTGGCCGCACTTTCCAGCCGGGCAGCCAGATTGACAGCATCGCCCAGCACGGTATAGGACATACGAAATTTGGAACCCATATTACCAACACTCATAATGCCGGTATTGATACCAATACGAATCTGAAGTGGCGGCCAGCCACGCGTACGGAACTCATCTTCTAATATCTTTAACCGTGCGACCATTTTTAAGGCAGATTGCACCGCATGCCATGCCTGCTCAGGATCATTCAGCGGCGCCCCCCAAAATGCCATAATGGCATCGCCAATATACTTATCAATCGTACCGCGTTGCTCGTGGATTTCCTCAGTCAGCGGTGTCAGGCAAAATTGCATTAATTTTGTCAGCTGGCGTGGCTCAAACTGCTCGGAAATAGAGGTAAACCCCTCAATATCGCTAAACAATACCGTCATTTGGCGGCTTTCGCCCTCTAGCGAATAGCTTCCCCCTTTCCGGCTCATTTCCTCGACGATCTCATGAGGAACATATTGCCCAAACAATCGTGCTAATTGCCGCTCTCGTCGTGACTCAATAAAAACATTGTAGCTGGTGTGCAGGACATACAGTATTAATAGTAATGTCAGCCCCGATGCAATAGGAACCACTAATCCCTGGAACTGCCAAAAATAACCATTGAAGCTGACCAGCATTAAGAGCGCCACCACGGTCAACAACAATGCCCATAATGGCGTTAATAAACTCGCCAGGGCACTGAAAAGCCCCACCAACACCAGTTGCACGATTTCCAAACCAACGATATAAGGTGGACGATGCCTGAAATTCTGATCAAGAAACCCGGCTATCAGGTTGGCATTGATTTCCACACCTGGATAAATGTTTTGCACGGGCGTTGCTCGTAGATCCAGCAGCCCCGCTGCTGTGGTGCCTACTAAAGCAATAGCACCATTCAACAACTGCGGATCAGCACGATGATTCAGTACATCCGTCGCTGAAATATAAGGAAAACTACCCTGCACGCCTCGATAAGGCACGAACACTGCACCCAGATGGTCAACTGGCACATTAAATCCACCAAAGTGCAAAGCTTCCAGCTGTAGGTTCTGCTCATCTGGTCCATAACCAGATTCCATCACAAACTCCAAGGGCGGTTGCCCAAGTAGCGTACGCACTACAGCGAGCGACAACTGTTCGTACACCTTGTCTTCAAAGCGCATCACCAAGGGTACTCGACGAAACAAACCGTCCTGATCGACAAGTGGACTATTAAAAAACCCGCTTGATTGCGCATTATCTTGCAAAATTTTTAGATTAGCGCCATATCCAGCAGCATTAACCAGCATCGAATTATTTACACCCAGATCTTGCACCGTACCCACAGGCTCAGGTAACTGACCAAAGCGGATTTGAGCATTCGCAGATGTGGTTTGAGTATTAAAAAAATAACCAAGCACCACTGGGCGATCACGCAAAGCGGCTGCGAAACGCCTTTCCGGATCAAACACGTAGCGCAAACGGGCAAGTTTTGCACGCAATTGAATACTTGAACCCATTGAGCCGGCGGCAAGTCTTTTAACAATCTCATTGGTAGGTTCAGGTTCTGCAAATACCACATCAAAGCCAAGCACAGCAATTTGATAGTGATCAAACAACACATTCACCAAATCCGCCAAGCGATTCCTTGACCAAGGCCATTGACCTTCTTCACGCAAGCTACGCTCATCGATATCGACAATTATTATGCGAGGATCAATACCACCGGGCAGACTCAGGGTTAATTTTGCATCGTAGGCAATATACTCAAGCCGTTGCAAAAATGACCATGACAACCACCCCCCTGCATGCAATACGAAAAGGGTGGTTAGAAAAAGGCTAAGCATCCATTTGATAACACTATGAATTGTCATGGCTATAGTTGCCGGAAGATACAGGTGCTATTGGCATGATCCCTAAATAATACAGCGGTGCCATCAAGAGTTCATCAGTATTACAAGCCGCTAGTCATTGCTCGTTGGTTGTTCCAGATGGAAGGAATTTTTCACGGGAGCGTCATTAGCAAAAGTACTGCGATCATAAATTTCAGCTCTAGGTAACTTTAAGTCAATAGATTCAAATACAACCAGATCACCTTGATTTTGTAAAAAAAGGCCGCCATTGCATCAAATGACGGTAAACTCGAATATTCAGTACTTTCTGTTCAATCAAGACATCTTCTTATAAAGAAAACAGCGCCTTATAAGACTCGGGTTTATCACCAAAATCATGATGCCGAGCCGAGTCAGATAGTACTTCAAGAACAAGAACAGGATTCTCCGTAGAATCACTATCCAGTGATCGTTCAGAACAATCGACTAAAACATCAGGATAATGATAATCTTTTCCCACTTGAGCTTTTTAAGCTTTCTACGCAAGCTCGGCATGGTTTATTTTCAGGTGAATTGAAACCTTTTGAAAAACATTCCCCGCAATAAGACTGTGCGAAACGTTTGCTCCCACCATCGCATAAACTTGACCATCCACATATTCATGACAAGTCTCTCATGCACTCACCTGCGAGGTAATCAGCTTCGGTCATGACTTTCGATTTTTCCAAATCAGACATTATCTATTACCTCAAATCAGCATAATGACTTTTTAATCCAGGAATATCCTATGAAAACACCCCTGATTCCTGCCCGATTAATTGAACGTTTGCGTACTGCCCGCCGCGTGGTCGTACTCTCAGGTGCAGGTATTTCTGCTGAAAGTGGCGTACCTACATTCCGTGAAGCCCAGACAGGCTTGTGGGAACAATATAGCCCGGAAGATCTGGCAACCCCTGAGGCCTTTGCACGCGATCCAAAACTGGTGTGGGAATGGTACGCCTGGCGACGAAACCTGGTACGCCAAGCCGAGCCAAACGCAGGTCATCTATCGCTGGTTGAAATGGAGCGCAAAATTCCTGAATTTACCCTGATCACCCAAAACGTTGACGGCTTGCACCGACGGGCAGGCAGCCAAACTATTCTGGAACTGCACGGCAACCTGTTTCGTACCAAATGCTCCAATAAAAACACTGTAGTAAAGACCTGGGACAGTACGGAAGTGCCACCGCGCTGTCCATGTTGCGCAGGCCTATTGCGCCCTGATGTGGTCTGGTTTGGGGAAATGCTGCCACACGAAACACTGCAAGCCGCGCAACAGGCTACCGAACAGGCTGACATTTTCTTCAGTATTGGCACCTCTGCACTGGTTTATCCTGCGGCCAATCTACCCATCTTCGCCCTGCAAGCCGGAGCGACTGTGATCGAAATCAACCCACAGCCTACACCCATCAGCGCTCAAATGACCTTTAGCCTGAATGGTGCGGCCGGTACACTGCTACCTGTTCTACTGACTGAAACCTGGGGCCACTGACACGCTGAAAATGGCAACGGGTGGCGCTATAGCCTCAATCACCCTGGATCAAAATATCAAGATCACTTTTGATCAATTACTTATCTGCCTATCGGGGTTGTGCCTTACCGGAATCGCGCAGCCTCACACCGGTTCTGCCGAACCCTGTTGAGACTGCCGATCATCAATGCGCCACAGTCCAATGGTGCACATCCATTGCACCAGATTGATATAAGGGTCGTTATCGAGTAACTGTGACGCAAACCATGCAGCACCCCAATGCCAGTTCAAATGCAATTCATCTGTCAGGAAGCGGGCAACCGCTTGCTGGCCAGCAATGCTTAAATAGCCGGTACGTGCTAACGCCTGCAAGTGCTGATCAACCCATACTTCACCGGTTTCGCCCATCCGCCACTGCTCAAACCGTTCCTGCTCCTGTTCACTCATCTTATCCGATGCCAGCACAACACGCCCGCCACGCTGAATGGCTAGCAACCGACAATAATCCCGATACAGCAAACCGGTAATAACACCCGCGGCCAGCTCCCTTGACCAGTTCTCCAGTCCCGAATATTTGACATATTGATAAATTTGTCGAGGTGACAAGGCGCCATACGCCAGCCATGGCCCAAAACAGTCGGGTCGTGCACGATCTGAATGGCCCATCTCCCCAAATAACGCTGCCGATGATACACGACGGCCCAGCGCAAAATCCTCAAGATGCGCCAGAGCCACACTTTCACCGCCGTGTACGGCCATCACATCTGCATCGAGAGTGACTGCCATTGGAGCCACTTGCTGAAATGGAACAGATGGTTCCACCGTTTCAACATCGACAGGAAACTTCGGTAATTTTTCCGGTGAGAGTAGCGGCACTTGCCATTCACACACAGCATCAACAATTTCGCGGAACGGCTCAAAGCGATCGGGCAAATTTGCCATTGGGAAGGGTAATTCACCCGGATCGATCAGCGTGCTCACCCAATAGCTGCGCAACGGAACCCTGAGCGGCTCCAGTGCAGCAGCCAACCGTCGCTCAACCTGCACGGCTTCACCCAACACCTGGCGCTCAGTAAAAACGACCTGGGCATTGCAACGCTTCACCAATTTGGGAATCGCCGTTTCAGGTGATTCGGCCACAATATATAAATCACTACCTCGTGCGCGTAATGCTGTGCGCATGTCGTCCAGACACTCCAGCAGAAACCGTGCTCTTAACAATCCAGTACGGGAAAACCCTAGCGAACTGGTTTCAAAGTCACATGGATTCAGGCAATAAACAGGCAGCAACACTTCCGCAGTATCGGCTAACAGTGTCAGCGCCCCATGGTCATGTAATCGTAAATCATTGCGTAACCAAAGAATGACGCACCGTTTTTCCATCACTCAGTCCCTCAAAACACAACACCATCATTAATTTCTTCATTCGAAACATTGTGCACATCAATACGAATACTAGTTCTTAATTTATCAGGGTGTGCGGAAAACCGGTCTTTTGGAGGTATTCTTCAAGATTATGAAGCAGCCGGCAGGCTATTGACCATGTGCCTGAAAACAAGCTATCAAAAGAGTTTTCACAACGGAAAACATGCACCATGCGGCCTTTCAAAACAGAAACCGAATCATTACGTCTAGCAAACGGAACCGTACTTGCCTATCGTCATAGCCCTGGCCGCTCACCTGGTGTCGTGTTTCTGGGCGGTTTTACTTCTAATATGACAGGCGCAAAAGCCATGACATTAGAGCGCTGGTGCCAGGAACGCGGTCAGGCTTTTGTGCGTTTTGATTATTCTGGCCACGGGGCATCGAGCGGACGCTTTGCTGAGAGCACCATCGGCCATTGGATAGAAGAAGCACTAGCCGTCCTGGATCAACTGACTAGCGGCCCACAAATTCTGGTAGGCTCCTCGATGGGCGCGTGGATCATGTTGCAGGTAGCAATGGCACGTTCAGAGCGAATCATGGCCCTGCTGGGTCTTGCCTGTGCTGCCGATTTTACCGGCTATCTGCTGTGGGACCGGCTGGATGAACATCTGCGTGAGCGGCTACAGCGTGAGCGGGTTATCAGCCTGCCCTCACCTTACGGCGAACCCTATATTATCGCCATGAACCTGATAGAGGAGGCGAAACAACACATGTTGCTCGACCTGCCTGAATTGTCTATCCATTGTCCAGTACGATTTATCCACGGCATGAACGATGCCAATGTCCCTTGGCAAACCAGCGTACAGGTTGCGGAAAAGCTGGCAAGCAATGATGTGCGACTATTACTGATCAAAGATGGTGAACATACCCTCTCACGCGAGCAGGATTTGATGGTACTAACCCGTAACCTCGGTGAATTACTGGATGAAAGCGCATGAACTCTAGGCTAATGCGCGCCGTAACCGCTCGACACCTTCAGCAAGCTGTTCAATAGCATTGGTATAGGCAAAGCGAACATGCTGTTGTGGTAAGTGATGGCCAAAATCAATCCCTGGCGTGATGGCTACCCCGACATCTTCCAGCAACTGTAACGCAAAACCATAGCTATCGTCGGTAAAACGGCTACAGTCAGCATACAAATAAAAGGCGCCCTCAGGGGTCACAGGGATGCGGAACCCCAGCTCACGCAAAGCCGGCAACAAAAAATCCCGCCGCGCCTGAAATGCCTGCCGACGTTCCTCAAAAATAGCCAGTGATTCCGTATGAAATGCTGCCAATGCAGCATATTGTGCAGGGGTGGATGCCGCCAGAAACAGGTTCTGCGCCAGTTTTTCCACTTCAGCAACAGCCTGTTCAGGTGCAACCAGCCAGCCTAAACGCCAGCCGGTCATGCCAAAATATTTAGAGAAGCTGTTAACCACCCAGACTTGATCCGAGTAGGCCAGTGCTGTCGCAGGCGGATCTGCATAATTAAGGCCATGATAAATCTCGTCCATAATCACCCAGCCACCGCGTGACTCGACACACTCAACGAGCGTGGCCAGCTCATGAGGCGGGATGAGCGTGCCGGTAGGATTCGCAGGTGAGGCCAGCAATACAGCGGCTGTCCGCGCTGTCCAATACTGCCCGATCAAATCAGCCGTTAGCTGATAGTGCGTATCCAGACCAACCGGTATGCTAACCGCTTCACCCTCTACCACTCGCACGAAATGCCGGTTACACGGATAGCCCGGATCGGTCAACAAGACCTGATCACCCGGATTGACCACAGCTGCTGTCGCCAATTGCAACGCACCAGAAGCACCCGGAGTGACCAGAATCCGCTGTGCAGGAACGGTCACACCATAACGGCGTTGATAAAAATCACTAATGGCTTGCCGTAATTCGGGCAAGCCGGCAGCCGCTGTGTAATGTGTGTAACCTTCAGACAAGGCATACTGTCCGGCCGCAAGCACCGGCTCAGCTGTTGGAAAGTCTGGCTCGCCCACTTCCATATGGATAATCGAACGGCCTGCCGCCTCCAGTGCTTTGGCGCGAGCCAGTAACGCCATCACATGAAACGGTGCAATATCCGTCATGCGACGGGCTATAACAGCCTGCAATGTACTCAAAATGAACGACCCATATCCTGGTCATCATCATGAATCGATAGATCCGATGGGCTCCCAGCGGCGCTACCACTGCCTGATCCCATACCTTCTATCAAACGGATTTTAAGGCCGACGTTGTTCTTGGAATCCGCATTTTTGATGGCTTCCTCCTTGGAAATCTTGCCTTCGGTATATAAATTAAACAATGCCTGATCGAAGGTCTGCGTGCCCGATTCAGTCGCCTGCTCCATCGCATCCTTTACATAGTCGATCTTGCCTTTCTGAATCAAATCAGCGATATAAGGCGTATTTAACAGGACCTCGACAGCCGCCACCAAACCACCGTCAAGACCACGAATCAATCGTTGTGAAATAATTGCCCGCAAATTCAATGATAAATCCATCAGCAATTGTGGGCGAGCATCTTCCGGGAAGAAGTTGACAATACGATCCAGGGCGCCATTGGCATTATTGGCGTGCAGCGTAGACAAGGCCAGGTGACCGGTCTCGGCAAATGTCAGTACATACTTCATCACGTCACGGGAGCGGACCTCACCAATCAAAATAACATCGGGCGCCTCGCGCATGGCACTACGTAAAGCGTTTTCATACGAGTGCGTATCAATACCGATTTCACGCTGTGCCACCACTGATTTTTTATGCTGGTGGGTAAATTCAATCGGGTCTTCCACCGTAATAATATGGCCCGGTGCACTGATGTTACGGTGATCAATCATTGCTGCCAATGACGTGGATTTACCCGAACCGGTTGCACCGACAACCATCAGCAACCCGCGCTTTTCCATAATTAACTGCTTAAGGATAATCGGCAAACCGAGATCCTCTACTTGCGGGATATCACCCTTGATGTAGCGAATCACCATAGAGACTTCACCACGCTGGCGGAATACGTTAGCGCGAAAGCGTCCCACTCCGTGCAGCGGAATAGCAAAATTCAGTTCCCAAACTTCCTCGAATTCCTTAATTTGGTCATCCTTCATAACCGAGTAGGAAATTTCACGCACCTGTCCCTGTGCAAGCACCTTGTTGCCAATGGGCCGCACAACGCCACCGATCTTGATATTAACCGGCGCACCGACATGAAAGAACAAGTCAGAAGCATCCTTATCGACCATCAATTTAAGATAGGGGGTAATATCCATGGTAATCTTTCCTCAGGCGAGCCGATTCAAGCCATTGAGTGCTGCAACACGGTAAGCTTCGGCCATGGTTGGGTAATTAAAAGTGGTATTGACGAAATACGGGATGTTATTGGCCTCGCCCTGCTGCGACATGATCGCTTGGCCAATATGAACAATCTCTGCTGCTTGATCGCCGAAGCAATGAATGCCGAGCATTTCCAGCGTATCACGATAAAACAGTAACTTGAATATACTCATGGTGCACCCGGTAATCCGGGCGCGCGCCAAACTTTTGAAGTAGGCGTGTCCCGCCTCATAAGGCACACAGGCTTCGTGTCAGCTCGCGCCCGGTACGTTCCGCTGGGTTGATCTCTAGTGAAGTGTAGATGCCAGCAAGCATGTAATCCACCAATCGATGATCACAGTCACCATTAACCAGGCGCATCACAGCAGAACGTCCCTGATCGCAGGCAGCACTGGCCAGGATAGCCAGTCACATCACCAGCGGCATAAATTATGGGGTCATTCCGTACGGTAGCTCTCATCGACTTTTATCTGACTGCGATTGTTCGGAATAATACCGAACGCTTCCAAATCCCATGCGTTGGGTATTACCTGTACGACCATTGGCCCACAACAAACCATCCGCTTTAATCCGCCTGCCTGGTTTGAAGTGCACCAACACACTGTGCAGGCAATCCTTCCGCCATTTCATAGTCCTCATTAGTGGCGGATTGTTATACCCTGGTCGCGCAGGTGATAACTCAAGGCTTGAGCAATCCCATCATCGAGGAAAAATAGCAGTCGTGAACGACTGCCGACCAGATCCAGGTTGCAGCCCATGTGTCGAAGATACTGGCGTATTCACAGCCTATCACACCTGCACCACAAATGACGATGGAATGCAGCGTATCCAGCATGCTGAGAATGGTATCACTATCGAAAATACGCGGGTGATTAAAATTAATATCTCCGGGATGAAATGGATTGATCCTGTGGCAATGACAGAGCCATCCGCATTGAGAGCGGTTTTCGTGCGAAACAGAGGTTGGCCGGCCAGGGCTATGATCGCGACGCCCTCCTGAAACCAGCCCGCTTGCAAGGTATGGAGCCGATCATATCCCCAAAGAAAAATAGAAAAAGATGCGCCAATACGATACGTCTTGCTACAAACCAACAAGGGTCAGTATAAAATGACCCCCTCAAAAAGGCGGGGCGGGATTGATTTTTTCAATAAAGTAGAAGCAATTTACCTTAACTATTTACTGATGTCCTGCCACTTTCCAACACAAGAACGCAACACTTTAAGGAGTGATCAATGGAACGTGAAAGCATGGAATATGATGTCGTCATCGTTGGTGCCGGCCCAGCCAGTCTATCAGCGGCCATCCGCCTAAAACAACTGGCAGCAGAGAACGATCAGGAAATCAATGTCTGTGTGCTTGAGAAAGGCTCCGAAGTGGGCGCACACATTTTATCAGGCGCAGTTATGGAGCCACGCGCTTTAAACGAATTATTGCCTGACTGGAAAGAGCGTGGCGCTCCACTTGATGTTCCGGCCACAGAAGATCATTTTCTATTCCTGACCCGTGAAACCTCATATCGGCTACCCTCACCGCCACAGATGCACAATGAAGGTAATTACGTTATCAGCCTGGCAAACCTGTGCCGCTGGCTGGCCAAGCAAGCCGAAGAACTGGAGGTGGAAATCTACCCAGGCTTTGCTGCTGCCGAAATCCTGTACGACAATGGGGGCACTGTCGTTGGCGTTGCGACGGGTGATATGGGTGTTGACCAACAGGGTAACCCTACCGATCAATTCACACCGGGAATGGAACTACGCGCACCTTTCACCCTTTTTGCTGAAGGCTGTCGCGGCTCACTCACCAAAACACTGTTTGAGCGCTTTAACCTGCGCGAAGGTATTGATCCGCAGGCCTATGGCATTGGCATCAAAGAATTATGGGAAGTAGAGCCCGCCCAGCATCAACCCGGCAAGATTGTCCACACTGTCGGCTGGCCAGTGGATAGCAGCACCTATGGTGGCTCCTTCCTGTATCACATGAACGACAATCAGATCGCGGTCGGTTTTGTCATCGGGCTTGATTATGAAAACCCGCACCTGAGTCCCTTTGATGAGTTCCAGCGCTTCAAGACTCACCCCGATATTCGCCCCACCTTCGAGGGTGGGCGGCGCATTGCTTATGGGGCACGTTCGCTGAGCGAGGGCGGCATCCAATCGATTCCCAAGCTGGTTTTCCCCGGTGGCTTGCTAATCGGTGATACAGCGGGTTTTCTTAATGTGCCCAAGATCAAGGGTACTCACACAGCGATGAAATCGGCAACTGTCGCAGCAGAGGCTGTTTTTGCCGCATTCAAGGCAGATCGCAAAGGCGGTGAAGTCCATGAATATCCAGAGCAGCTTAAACAAAGCTGGCTGTGGGAGGAATTATACAAGGTTCGCAATATTCGCCCTTCATTCCACTGGGGATTCTGGGCCGGTCTGGCCTACTCGGCACTGGATACCTATGTGCTTCGCGGCAACGCGCCCTGGACACTGCACAATCATGAAGATCACTCGGCACTCAAGAAGGCGAGTGAATGCCCGAAAATCGAGTATCCAAAACCGGACGGAGTGGTCAGTTTCGACAAATTATCCTCGGTGTTTATGTCAAATACCAATCATGAGGAAGATCAACCGTGCCACCTGACATTGCACGACGCTAATGTGCCAATTGAAATCAATTTGGCATTATATGATGCGCCAGAACAGCGTTATTGCCCAGCGGGTGTTTACGAAATCATACAAGATGATAACGGTGCTCCACACTTGCAAATCAATGCCCAGAACTGTGTTCACTGTAAAACCTGTGATATCAAAGATCCCACCCAGAATATCAACTGGATAACACCTGAAGGTGGTGGCGGTCCGAATTATCCTAATATGTAAACCCACTATTGCCTAACATAAAAAAGCCTGGACAATTCCGGGCTTTTTTTATGCAAATATATCAGAACCAGTTAATCAAATTTAATTGGTTACTATATTTCATAGTATCTAATTCGCTCCCAGATTCCCATAATAAGCGACATACTTGATTGATGCAGTCAGAGTCAGTGGGCCTTAGGCCATTGCTTCTGACATAACAACCAGGTGAATTACGGGAACACAATACAACCAGCTGGCTCTGGCAAAAAGCTATCAGAGCCAGGTCTGAATGCACTGAAGGATTCGGCTCGACAGATAGCCAAGCGATTGCAGCGATTGAACAGCGCCATTTCAAGAGAGCTCAAATGGCCAGACAAAGTTTATCGGGCGGAAGTACGCCAGCAAGAGATCAGCGATAACGGGCGACAGTATTCCAGGATTCACCTGGTGCAATCCATCCACAGCTCAGTGGGTCAAGTTGCTGCTTGAAAATGATGGCTTGATCTGGAGAAGCTCACGTAAAACTGTTGTGGCATACGCACCGGCAGCCAATCGAAACTCAAACACTGCCATCTGCGGTTCGGGAAACATCAACACAGTATTGTGTACCGGTAAACGTAGCGCCCGCCGTTCTTGTTTTAATCCGGCAGCTGCCAACCCGTCACGAAACACTGGCAGGGTTGCGGCCACACGGGTTTCCAATGCCTGCACGACACCGCTACTGGATAATTCACCCGCACCCCACAGCATGCCACTGGGATGCAAATCGAATTCTGTCACCCGTTGCTGGATGATGGCATCCGGCGCTGTTACCGTAAAAAAGCTGTGGCTACCGGCCAGGATCACGACCTCACCGGCCAGCGCTTTATTCCAGCTTTGCTCAGCCACCCGCTGTGCCAGCAGCGCGTTGAACAGTGCCGATCGTGCTGCCGATAAATACAAGCCCCTCTTATGCCGATCGCGTACTCTGAAATCACCACGCAGCATCGCTTCAGCACGCCCCAGATTACCGGCATCCCGCCCGAAGCGCTGCTCACCAAAATAATTGGGCACACCCATCGTAGTAACCTGTTGGAGCCGCTGATGTAATTCTGCCGGATCACCGTCCAGTTCACGTACAACAATACGAAACATATTACCGGTCAGCGTGCCACGTCGCAGTTTGCGGGAATGTCGCAAGGCTTTGAGTACGGTGAAATCCGGCACAGCCCCGGCGTTCCAGTCAGGTGCTTCCCGTCCGGGCAAGTGAACCGAAAACCATTGTTCAGTGACAGCATGGCGATCTTTAAGGCCAGCGTAACTGACATTTTTTGGCGATACATTAGCCTGCTTTGCCAATTGTCGCGCCACCCACTCGGTATTGGCATTTCGTTTCCGCACCCACAACCAGACATGCTCGCCTGTGCCCTCGGGTGAAAACTCCAGCACTTCACGCACCTGAAAATCTTCGGGAATAGTGCGTAAACGCCCTGTAATTTGCGGTTGGCCATGAGCGAAAGGCAATGAATCTGAAATAGTTATAGCCATATTGAGCATCTGCTCCCTGAGCTTGGACTGGCATCTACGTTAATTGTAACCACAAGAATAAAGCTTCGATGCAAACTGTCACCATTCTGGCATAAGCGACGTTAGGTTGCCTCATTGCCTGCAAAGACCAGCGACTCTAACATTGGAAGCAACACATCGACCTTAACACCACCAATCGCTCTACAGATAAATAGCAGGCAGCATTATGAAGCTTTGTATTGACTGGCCTTACAAATAGTCGCTATGTGATTAGGGTTGGGCAAGGCTTGAAGCTCTGCGTTTTGAAGACCAGCCCTACTACAAGGCATTCTGCCCCACATTCAAAAACTCAAGTCATTGCCCTAATCAAGTGTCATCCATTTGAGCAAGTCAACACAGAAAGGATACAAGATGTCATTTTTACTAAAGCTAGTATTAGGGGGAATAATTATCCTGGCCACAAATTTGAGCCACGCGACAGAACCGTTATTGCTAATTCCCGGGATGGTCTTTCACCCAGGTAAACCTGACCCAACATGGGGGCATCGATCAATGGTTAACGGGTCGTTTCAGTGGACAGGAACAATTGGCTTTTTACAGAGAAATGGCTATCGATTTGGTGGTTACTTGCAAGTGGAAGGAGCAGGTCAACACTCTAGAATAAGTTTAAATGCTGTTGGCGCTGATGCTCCTGCCAGGAATGCCAACTTTTTCGTATTGCGCTTTTCTCCCAATGCAGCCATTGAAGGTTTGACGGTTAAAGGCCAGGAAATAGCACAGGCGATTGCAGAGCTAAAAAGACAGGTAATGTTCTAATTTGGTATTTATGGTCCCTTAAATTTCGATCCCGAATTCAAATCGGTTGATGAACAATCCAATTACCGTATCGTGCATTTCGGTGGAT
>PDWJ01000923.1_pt1 | contig 39390 bp, 30 predicted proteins | sample 1430881 | NCBI WGS metagenome assembly PDWJ01 (sample SAMN01162460, study PRJNA174530) | Oral metagenome, whole genome shotgun sequencing project. | biome: Marine environment; feature: Marine mammal; material: Swab sample of the gingival sulcus; isolation source: swab sample of gingival sulcus...
TAGCTGGTTTTCAATTGGGATTTTTTCCATTATTATTGTTGTTTATTTGGAAATGGAATAAAAGTAAACCGGAAGAAATAAAAAGCAAAGAGAAAAAACATAAAACAATTATCATTAAAGGAGACAATAAAAAAGAGCAATTTGAATTGGTTGAGAAATCTATTGTATATCTAAAATCAGATAAAAATTACATTGAACTTTATTTTAAAAAAGATAAGGTTTTAGAAAAAATACTTTTTAGAGCCACCATGACTAAAATGGAACAGCAGTTACCCAAAATATCTTTTATGCGTATTCATAAATCTTATATGGTTAATATTGCTTTTTCTTCAAAAATCTACACTGAAAATTCAGCTTATTTATTAGAAATAAAATTGCCCGAAAAATTGACACTTCCGGTATCTCGAACCTACCTTTCTAATGCCCGAAAGAATATTGAAAACAATTCTTTTTAGGCTTGTTATTTGTCCCAAAATGTTGTATATCGTACCTGTTTTCGGCAGATTGTAACAAAAAATGGTAGAAGCCAACTCTTATTTTTCATGGTAATTTTCCCTTTGTTTATTTGCATCAAATAAATTTTAAAAAAAAGATAAAAAATGATGCAAAAAACAGTTGTAGTATTGATGATACTGTTGGGAGTAAACAGTCATCTATTTTCACAGCGAGTAATTAAAGGAAAGGTTGTGGATTCGCACCAAAAACCTGTTGAGGGATTTAATGCTTTACTTCTAAAAAGCGACAACACTGTGGTAAAAGGAGGTTTCTTTTTTGACGGCGATTATCAAATTTCTTGTTCTAAAGGCAATTATGTTTTACAAATTAGTGCTTTGGGGTATCAAACACATCAATTTGAGATTTTTGTAAAGGACAGCCTCACAAATTTATCTACTATCGTGTTAAAATCTTCGGTTGTAGCTTTAGATGAAGTAACGGTAAAAGCAAGGCGGAATTTATACAGCAAAAAAAACAACAAATTAATTGTAAATGTAAAAAATACTATACTCGAAGAGTCGGGTAGTGCGATTGATGTTATGAGAAAATCGGCAGTATTAAATGTGGATAGTGATAACAAAATAAATGTTTTAGGCAAAGGAAAAACTGCAGTATATGTAAATGGCAAAAAAATAAGCTCTCCCGAATTATTATCAATAATAAGTTCTAAAGAAATAAAATCAGTTGAAGTTATCGATAATCCATCAGCTAAATATGATTCTGATATTCAGGCTGTAGTAAATATTATTACTAATAAGAAAACAACCAATAAACAAGGATTTACTCTTGTTAATACAGTAACTAAACGTACTGATTGGAATAATAAAACCAATGTACAATATTTTAATGATAGTAAAAAAAATAGTCTGTTTTTAAGTTATTCGTATGGGAGTTATCGAAAAAAGAATGACGAAGAATATAATCGTCAATATCCTTATTATAAAGATAAAATTACCATATCGAATGATATTGATAAGCAATTAAATATCAAAAAAAATCAGCATTATGCAAGACTAAGCAATATCTACGAATTAAACCAATATAATATTTTAACATTCGTTGCCAATGCGGGTTATTACAGTGGTGCTTACGGCACTCTAAATAGTACCGAAATTCTAAAAAATAATTTATTAAACAGTAGTTTATCTACTGCTATTTATTCTCCCATAAAACGAACATTGCTAAATGGAATGTTGAATTACGTTTTATTTCCGCACCATAAAAGAGGTATTAAATGGGATTTTTCTGCCGAAAAATATTACTATTCCTATCAAAAAAATGATAGAATAGAGGAAACAAATAATATGGGTATGGTGAAAATGAAACATAACGATATTAATAATATTTTTCATCTGCATTCTGCCGAAGCTATTGGCGAAACTACCGTAAACAAAAATCTATATCTGCAGGCGGGTTTTCAATTCTCTGAACATAAAAATAAAAGCAATAATATTTCTTCGGCTTTAGCGAATAAAAATAATAGGTTTATCAATAAAGAGGAACGTTATGCAACTTTCTGTAATATAAAATGGAAAAAACAGAAATGGATGATAAATGCAGGCTTACGCTGGGAAATATTATCACGAAATGCCAATATCAATAATCAATCGATAGTGGATAAAAGCAGTAGTGATTTTTTACCAAATATTAGTATTGGAAAAGATTTTAGTAATAAATTAAATCTAAAAGCTTCAATTTCAAGAAGATTTAAACGTCCATCGTTTCAACAATTAAATCCGGCTATTACTTATATCGATTCTTTATCCATTATGCAGGGAAATCCTAATTTAAGGAATGAAGTTATTGATTTGTATCAATTAAAGTTTTCTTTTATGAAATATGCTTCGGTATCTGCACATTATAAAAATATTTCTGATGCGATGATTTGGTTTGTGGAGGGGCTGCCTCAAAATAAAGATATATTTAGAGCAATGCAGGTAAATGTTCCAAAGCAAACTATTTTTGGAATGGATGCAGTATTGCCCTATCAGAACAAGCATTTGACATTTTATTTGGCTTCGGGTTGGCAGTTTATGAAAAATAGAAGCGAAAATTATAAACACCTTAAACAATTTTCGTGGTATTTGAAATCGGGTTTAGATGTGAATCTTCCCTTAGGCATAAAAATGAATTTAACCGGATTATATTTTTCTGACGGGATAAACGGAATTTGGAATTATGATAATGCTTATCAAATAGATGCTCAATTACAGAAGCTATTTCTAAGCAAGCGTTTAGCTGTATCGTTATTGATAAATGATATTTTTTGTTCGAATAAAATACATTCTCGTTTGAATATTGGCAAGAGTATAACAGATTATACTTATTATAAAGATAACCAGTCGATAAGCTTGCGTATACGATATACTATAAACAGCAATAAAAACAAATCATTTAAAAAATCACTATTACAGGATGCTGCAAATAGAATTGATACAGAAGAGGAGTAGAAAATAGAGATACTTTATCTCAAACATTGCTTATATTATTTTTTCTGTTTAACTTGGTACTTCTAAACAAATATCAAAGATTAGATTTAGTTATTCTATTCTCGGGTTGTGGATTAGACCAATTTTATAAATTAAAAATGATTGTATGATTCATCATCAAGATAAAATAAATGATCTCCATGTTAAGTTGAATATTCTGCTAAAAAAGCAGGAATATTTTTCGAAAGAAATTGAGGATTTAAGAATTGAAATTGCCAAAATCAAATTTTCAGAAGCAGAACGGGTAGAAGGTGCAATGCAAACTGCTGCTGATTTTCATACGGCAGGCAGTAAGAAAAAAGCGGCTACAAACTATGAGGCATATCAGCAACCAAAACAAAAGAGATATGCCCAAAATCCTATTACACCCAAAATAAGAATGCCAACAGTAAAATCAGATGTTGAAAAATTTATAGGTGAGAATTTAATCAGTAAAATCGGGATTATTATAACTGTTCTGGGAGTGGCAATAGGTGCAAAATATTCCATTGATCACGATTTGATAAGTCCTGTTACAAGAATAATCTTAGGTTATTTATCGGGATTAGGACTTTTAGGTTTAGGATTAAAATTAAAGAATAGATATAAAAACTATAGTGCTGTTCTGGTGAGCGGAGCAATGGCAATATTGTATTTTATTACCTTTTTTGCCTTTAGTTTTTATCACCTAATGCCACATTTTCTGGCTTTTATGCTGATGATTGTATTTACAGTATTTACTGTAGCAGCAGCAATCAATTATAATAAACAGATAATTGCTCATATCGGATTGGTAGGTGCTTATGCAGTTCCATTTCTGTTAAGCGATGGTACGGGGCAAGTGTCCGTTCTTTTTACTTATATGGCAATTATTAACATTGGAATTCTTGTTATTTCATTAAAAAAATATTGGAAACCGCTCTATTATTCCTCCTTTGGTATTACATGGTTGATATATGGCATATGGTATATATTTAGTTATAGTACTGCTGAACATTTTGGAACAGCTCTAACATTTCTTGTTCTATTTTTCAGTATCTTCTATGCAGTGTTTATTGCATACAAGCTTCACCAAAAGGAGGAGTTTGGGATAGATGATATTTTCTTGTTGTTAATCAATTCGTTTTTCTTTTATGGTTTGGGTTATCTTATCCTTATCAATCATACTTTGGGAGAACAACTTGCGGGGGCATTTACTCTTTTTAATGCAGCAATACATTTTATGGTGGGTTTAATAATTTACAGACAGAAATCTGTAGATAAAAACCTATTTTTACTTATTTCGAGGTTAGGATTGATTTTTGTTACTATTGCTATTCTCGTTCAATTTGATGGCAACTGGGTAACCCTATTATGGGTAGGAGAAGCAGCATTACTATTTTGGATAGGACGAACAAAACAAATTTCGGCTTACGAAAAATTGTCTTATCCGCTGATGATTTTGGCTTTTTTTAGTCTTATGCACGATTGGGCAACAACCTATAATATTTATTCTGTAGAATATACACACTTCCGAGTAACGCCGTTACTAAATATTACTTTTCTTACTTCTATGCTATTTGTTGCAGCTTTTGGTTTTATAACGGCAGTTAATCGGAATAAGAATTATCCGGTTAATTTAGAGCTACAGATATTGGGAACAAAAATAGTTTCAATTTTAATTACAACTATTCTATTGTTAAGCTTATACTGGGCTTTTGAAATGGAGATTGCAAACTATTTTCAACAACTTTATATCGATTCGGCAGTAAAAATAAATGATGTCTCTTATCATGATTTTGATTTGATTAAATTTAAGAAAATTTGGATTCTCAATTATTCATTGTTCTTTATCTCAGTGTTAGCATTTGTAAACTTTAAGAAACTGAAAAGTCAACAATTGGGATTTGTTAATCTTGTTCTTATTATTTTGGTGGTTGTTTTATTCTTAACTGGAGGATTATATTTGCTTAGTAGTTTAAGAGAGAGTTACTTAAATCAAAATTTGGCTAAAATCTACAACGTGGGATTTTTTCATATTGGAATACGCTATGTTTCGTTTGCATTTATAGGTCTTATTCTTTTTGCTTGTTATAAATATATTCAGCAAGATTTTATAAAATGGAATTTAAAAATACCGTTTGATATTTTATTGTATGTTTCTGTTTTATGGATTGCCAGTAGTGAATTAATCCATTGGTTAGATATAGCCAGGTCGGAATATACTTATAAACTTGGATTAAGTATTTTGTGGGGTGCTTATTCCTTGTTTTTGATTGCAATGGGAATTTGGCAAAAGAAAAAATATTTACGAATAGGAGCGATAGCCCTTTTCGGGATAACACTGATAAAACTGTTTTTCTACGACATCTCGCATCTTAACACCATTGCAAAAACTATCGTTTTTGTGTCATTGGGCGTACTGCTTTTAATGATATCGTTTTTATACAATAAGTATAAACATATTATTTCAGAAAAAACAGACGATTAGGAGATAACAATACTTTTTTCTTATTGGGTTTATTAGTTTGTTGATTATCAGGATTTCGATAAGCCTTGCCTTTATTTTCTTATAAAATACTTTAACGATAAGGGGGCTCAGCCCTCTTATTTTATATTCTGCGTTAGTTTGTTTACAAACCGATATTGATTAAAAAACTCTTTCCCGATAACTCTTAGAACCGTATAGGTAGGGATTGCCAGCATCATTCCGAGGATACCAGCAATACTTCCTGCCATAATAATTACCAGAAATATCTCTAAAGGGTGAGCATCTACACTATTGGAATAAATGAGTGGTTGAAAAACAACATTATCGATAATCTGCACACAGGCAAATACCAAAGCTATATATCCCAGTAACGGTAAAGTAATGGTATAAAAATCAACTTGAAAATTGGTAACAATACCTATTATAATTCCAAAAGCTGCTCCTAGCAAAGGTCCGATATAAGGAATTACATTCATCATTCCGGCAAACAATCCAACTACTACTGCCGTAGGAAAGGGAAGACCTACAAGCCACAATCCCATAGTAATTAAGAATCCTACCAAAGTAACCTCAAAAAATAGTCCCACAAAATAACGCATTAACAATTTTTTTATGGAGTCCAAAACATGGCGAACACTATCCTCGTTTCTTTCGGGTGTTATTAATAATACCCCTTCGGTAAATAGACTGCTGTCTTTTAAAAAGAAAAAGGTAATAAACGATATGGAAAACAGAGCAACAAATAGATTGGTTAATGTGCCGGCAACAGAGCCAAACAGATTTGAAACATCGGATATTTTAACTACTGAACGAATGTTTTCTACCACTACGGCTTTTAAGTTAAAATCGCCTTCTGTAGTATATTGAGATATGAACTCTTCTACTTTTTGAATAGGAGCTTCTAAGCTCTGCATAGCACTATCCACATTGATACTAGACAATGATTGTGCTTGCGCTACAATCATCGGAATAAAGGCCCTAAAAAACAGAATGGCAATAACCCATATCAATAGCAGCGTTATTCCTGCTGATAGAGCTGTTGGCACCTTTCGTCCCTTTATTTTTAGTCCGTTTAAGAAATTAACCACCGGACGGCCTATAAATGATATGACAACAGCTGTTAATAAATAGGCTACTATATTGCTGAAATACCAGAACATTATTCCCAATAGTAACACTCCAAGTGCTACTATAAAATACCTTCCTTTTGTGTTCATCTTCTATTTTGTTTATAAATATTGCAAATATACACGATAATTTTTAATTGCCATATAAACACACTGGCAGAGATACTATAAAAACAAAAAGAGAGGCATAGTACAGCCTCTCTTTATTATAAAATAAATTATTAATATGTTATAATCCGTATTTTGAATGGAAATAAATCCGCATTAACCGAATATCTTCCTCGGTATAATCTTCCTCTCCTAATTCATCCAGGGCATCGTTGATACTGTCGTTTTCTGCCTCCTGGAAATATTCCAATATCTCCTCCTGCCGTTCTTCGTCAATTACCTCGTCAATGTAATAGGATAAATTTAATTTTGTTCCCGAATATACAATTGCCTCCATCTCTTTCAGTAATTCTTCAAATTCTAAACCTTTGGCTTGTGCAATATCTTCCAAATCAATTTTTCTGTCGATACTCTGAATAATATACACTTTGAATTTTGATTTATCGGCAACAGTTCGAACGACCATATCCTGAGGACGCTCAATTTCATTTTCTTCAACGTGTTTGGCTATTAGTTCTACAAACTGTTTTCCAAAACGCTTGGCTTTTCCGGCACCCACTCCTTGAATATGACCTAATTCTTCGATGGTAATAGGGTAGTTGATTGCCATTTCTTCTAACGATGGATCCTGGAAAACCACATAGGGAGGCACGCCTTTCTTATCGGCAACACTTTTACGTAAATCTTTCAGCATTGCCAGTAGTACATCGTCGGCAGCAGCTGTTCCTCCTTTGGCGACTTCCATATCAACACCTTCGTAATCGTGGTCGTCGGTTAGCATAATTTCGTAAGGCTTTTCGATATAATCCCAGCCCTCTTTACGAATTTTGATAACGCCGTACAGCTCAATATCTTTTTCAATCAATCCGTTAATCAACATTCTGCGGAATACCATATTCCAAAAATGTTCGCCTTTGCCGTCATCTTTTCCGTATAATTCCAATTCATCGTGTTTATACGATTTTAATGCAGAACTGGTATCGCCTATTAAAATATTTACCAAATGATCGGCTTTAAAACGTTCTTTTACCGATTTTACTAATTCTAAAGCTTTTAAGATATATTGCTGACCCGGAAACTCTTTTTTAGGATGTAAACAGTTATCGCAGTTTCCGCAGTTTTCAGCTGTATATTTTTCGCCGAAGTAATTTAGTAGCACTATTCTTCTGCAGACAGACGATTCGGCATAAGCTACTGTTTCCATTAGCAGCTGCTTGCCGATTTCCTGCTCGGCAACGGGTTTGCCCTGCATAAACTTTTCTAACTTCTGAATATCCTTATAGCTATAGAAAGTTAAGCAGTGTCCTTCACCGCCGTCACGTCCGGCACGCCCGGTTTCCTGATAATATCCCTCTAAACTCTTAGGTATATCGTAGTGAATTACAAAACGGACATCGGGTTTGTCAATTCCCATTCCAAAGGCGATGGTTGCCACTACCACATCTACATCTTCCATCAAAAATTTATCCTGGTTTGCCGATCGGGTAGCTGAGTCCATACCGGCATGATATGCTAAAGCCTTTATGCCGTTAACCTGTAATGTTTCTGCCAGTTCTTCCACCTTTTTACGGCTTAAGCAGTAGATAATTCCTGATTTTCCGCTATTGTTTTTTATGAATTTTATAATCTCTTTGGTGGCATCTACTTTGGGTAAAACCTGATAATAAAGATTAGGACGGTTAAATGATGACTTAAACACTTTGGCATCAAGCATTCCCAGATTCTTTTGAATATCGTGTTGTACTTTCGGTGTTGCTGTTGCAGTTAATGCAATAATAGGAGCAACTCCTATTTCCTCTACCAAAGGTCTTATTTTGCGGTATTCTGGTCTGAAATCGTGTCCCCACTCTGAAATACAGTGAGCTTCGTCTACTGCATAAAATGATATTTTCACTTGTTTTAGAAACTCCACATTGCTCTCTTTGGTCAGCGATTCGGGGGCAACATAAAGTAGTTTTGTTTTTCCTGCCAGCACATCTTCCTTTACCTGTAATATGGCTGTTTTCGATAGCGATGAGTTTAAAAAATGTGCCACGCCGTCATCTTCTCCAAAATTGCGCATGGCATCTACCTGATTTTTCATCAAAGCAATTAATGGAGATATTACAATTGCAGTCCCATCCAATATCAATGAAGGCAACTGATAACATAGTGATTTCCCTCCTCCTGTAGGCATTAATACGAATGTATCATTGCCGTCTAATACATTTTGAATTACCTCTTTCTGACTTCCTTTAAAGTTATCAAATCCAAAATATTTCTTTAAATTAGCTGTTAATTCAAAGTTCTTCTTCATTCCTCTATTTTTTTAGTCTTTAACGGGATTTCTAAAAGCTCATATATAGTTACTGTTAAACAAACAAATGCACAGTATTTTGTGCATCTGCATCTCTATTATTCATTAGAATATCTTTTAATTCTCTAAGGTTTTATATGCTTTATTCTTTATCAAGTTAATAAGACTTAGTTATTTCTTTTGTCTGTTGCTGTCCCGCAAAATATTGAGAGACAAAATTTTTCCCTATAAAATTAAATAAACCATTGCACATTTCAAAACTATTTCGTCTTTTAACAGATTTTAACATCTCAGTTCTGTTCAAATTATCTGCAATGTGTAGTTTTGTACGTTTAATAGTTTAGTAATAATATTCAAATATAATAATTCCATGCAAGATATTAAGCAGATAGCCATAAATACTATCAACGAAGAGGCAAAAACAATTCAGAATCTTACCAACTATATTGATGATGACTTTGTTAAAACAACACAGTTGATATTAAAAAGTAATGGTCGTGTAGTAATTACCGGAATCGGTAAGAGTGCAAATATAGCAAATAAAATTGTAGCTACGTTAAATTCTACGGGAACTCCTTCACTTTTTATGCATGCCGCCGATGCTATTCATGGTGATCTGGGAATGATACGCCCCGATGATGTTGTTATCTGTATATCGAAAAGTGGAAATACCCCTGAAATAAAGGTACTTGTTCCTTTAATTAAAAATATGGGTAATACCTTAGTAGGTATGGTTTCCGGGTTGGATTCTTTTTTAGCAAATCATTCTGATTTTATTTTAAAAGCTGTTGTGGAAAAAGAGGCTTGTCCTAATAATCTGGCTCCAACCAATTCTACCACAGCTCAGTTGGTTATTGGTGATGCGCTTGCTGTTGCTTTATTACAATGCCGACGATTTACCGATCAGGATTTTGCAAAATATCACCCGGGAGGAGCTTTGGGTAAAAAATTGTATCTGCGTGTGAGTGATTTGGTTTCGGCAGAGAATCCCCCTAAAGTTAAAATTGACACCAAAATAAGAGAGATTATTATTGAAATATCATCGAAAAGAATGGGTGCTGCCGCAGTGGTTGACGATAACGATAAATTATTAGGAATTATTACTGATGGTGATTTACGGCGTATGCTTGAAAAAGATTACGATGTGGATAATATTACAGCCAAAGAGATTATGAGCAAAAATCCTAAAATTACTCAGTTGGATGTTCTGGCGGTTAATGCTTTTCATGCTATGGAAAAAAATAGTATTACTCAACTTGCGGTGGTTGATAATGATAAATATGTGGGTTTAATTCATCTTCACGATATTTTAAAAGAGGGAATTGTATAAAATAATGGATAAGAACAATACAGATGAAAGTATGAGTTTTCTGTCGCATTTAGAGGTATTGCGATGGCATATTATTCGTTCGGCTGTGGCTGTTTTTTTATTTGCCATTGCAGCTTTTCTCTGTTACGATTTTATTTTTGATTCTATTATTCTGGCTCCTAAAAATCCCGATTTTTTTACCAATAAGCTGTTTGCTAACCTGGCATCTCTATCCGGAACAGATGTTTTAAGCATTAATCAACATCCTTTTCAGATTATCAACATTAATATGTCGGGACAATTTAGTTCGCATTTATCAGTAAGTTTGGTGGCAGGGTTTATTGTTGCATTCCCTTATATTTTTTATGAACTTTGGAGTTTTATAAAGCCGGCTCTTTACAAAAACGAACGTAAAAATGCACGTGGAGCAATTTTTTACACCTCTTTTCTATTTATTTTGGGTGTACTTTTCGGATATTATATTATAGCTCCGTTGTCGGTGCATTTTCTCGGTTCGTACAGCGTAAGTTCTCAAATTAAGAATCAAATTAACTTAATTTCGTATATTTCAACGGTAACGTCGGTGGTTTTAGCAAGCGGTGTTATATTTGAACTTCCCGTACTTATCTATTTTCTTAGCAAGATAGGGATTGTTTCTCCAAAATTTTTACGCAAATATCGTCGTCATGCCATTGTAATAATTCTGATTTTGTCGGCAGTTATAACTCCTCCTGATGTTTTTAGTCAGATATTGGTTTGTTTGCCTCTGATGCTGCTTTATGAAGTGGGAATTGGTATATCGAAAAGGGTTACCGCAAAAAAATAACCAGACTGTCTGGCTGCTTCCGGCTTTGGGTAACTTAATTACGAATTACCGCATTTTTTTAGCCTTTAGCTTTTGGCTGTTAGCCTTTTGCAAACAGCTAGGTACACAAAGTCCGCAAAGAATTTGCTTCAGAATTAGGTCTTCTGACTTCTGTCTTTGCTCTTATTTTAATTATTTCCAAAGCTTTTATCATTAAGAAGCTTTGTCAGCAGCTTTGCCGTTTTATTAAAATACCGCCTTTGTTTATAGGCAATTACCCAGCGAATACCGCTGATGGCATTGGTTAAAAAAATTTCATCGGCTTTTAAAATATCAGTTTCGGTAAGCAGGCAATCTTCAAATACGGTAAAATTGTGCTCTAAAGCCAAATTAATAATTTGTTCCCGCATAATTCCCTGAACAATTCCACTTTCAACGGCAGGAGTCTGCAGTATGTTATTGGTAACAATAAACAGGTTTGAACTTATTGCTTCAATAATATTTCCCTCTTCATTGATTAGCAGGCAGTCGTCCAATTCTTTTTTTTGTTTGTAGTTAGCCGCCATAATAAACAACATGGCATTTGCTGTTTTAAAAGAAGTATAAGGTGTTGATTGCTTATGAACTTCATCATAAAGACCAATATTTAACCCCTTGCTGTTTAATACATATTGTTTTTCCTCTAACTGAGATACCTCTATAAGAAAAGCAATCTTATTGGATGTTGGAGTGTATAAACCATTGCTGTCACGAAAAATACTCAGGCGAATTCTGTTACCACCAAAATATCGGTTTTTATTAATTGTGTTGATGATATTTTGCTCTAAGGTAATCTTAAAATCAGCAGGAATATCCATGCTTAGCACCTGCATTCCTTTTGTCAGCCGGGTATAATGTTGGTCGAAAAATTGCAGACTTGTACCTAGAGCATGAATGGTTTCAAACAGACAATCGCCGTAGCGGAATGAGCGATTGCTGCTGTTGAAAATGGGCGTATCACAATTATAAAATGCTCCGTTAAAGTTGATATATGCTGTTTTGTTCATGATTTGTTTTCTAATATCTGTTGGCAATATTTACCAATATTTTCATTGGCATCTATTTTTATGCCTTTTATTCCTGCCGCTGTTGCAGCTTCAATATCGCGTTTGCTATCGCCAATAAGATACGATTTCGATTTATCGATATTAAAATCGGCAATGGCTTTGTTAATAAAATAAGGTTTTGGTTTTCGGCAGCTGCATACAGCTACGCTTTCGTGATGCGGGCAGCAGTAAATTTCTTGTATTTCTATATTGTGCTGCTGTAATAATTTCAATAGATGTGTGTGTACTTTATTAACATCATCCATCGTGTAAATACCTTTGGCAACTCCTCCTTGATTGGTGACAATAAAAAGAAGATAGCCTGCATCTCTGAATTTTTGCAGCGACTCTATGATACCATCGTTAATCTTAAAATCATCAACTTTATAAATGTAGTAATGTCCTATATCTGAGTTGATAACACCGTCTCTGTCAAGAAAAATTGCTTTTTTCATAGAATTTGAAGTTGGTACGATTCTTTTTTTAAGTTGACTTCCTGAAGTTTAGAAGAGATGATTTAAAAACCAGTTAAACAGTTGTGGTTTTAATAGTAGGGGGAATATAAAGCCGAAGATAGCACCGTAGAAATGGGCATTGTGTCCGATGTTGTCAATATTTTTTTTACTCATATAATAGGAATAATAAAGATATGCCGGAGCTAATATAATTCCCGGTACAGGAAGTACAAACATGATATATATTTTTGCCATTGGGGCGAAAAGTATGGTCGCGAATACTACCGCCGAAGTTGCTCCTGATGCTCCTACTGCGTTATAGTAATAGTTGTTTTTCTGTTTTATAAGGTCGTAGAGGGTAGAAACAACAATTGCTCCAAGATATAATGCTATAAAATAGATTGTTCCCATTGCACCAAAGAAATAGGTAAAATAATTTTGGAGAGCAGTACCAAAAAAATAGAGTACCAGCATATTTACAACAAGATGTTCCCATCCGATATGCAAAAATCCGTAGGTAATAATTCGGTGCCATTCTTTGCGATGCACCACCTGATAGGCATTAAACTGATAGCGATACATTAATTCAGGTTTTTGAAATGCCGCATAAGAAAATAGAACCGTTATGGTAATGATAAATAGAGTCATCTGGTCTGTTTTTAATATTTTAGAAATTCTTACAAATATTGTAAAGAAATTGATACAATACAAAAAATAGATAGAATAGTTTTTCTGCTGAATAATAATAAATTTCCTTTTGGAAACCCCAAAAAAAACATTTACCTTAGAATTCGAATAATCTTAAAAGATGAAGGCCATGCAAAGAACCTCATTATGGCGGAGAATATTAATCTGGCGGATGCGGCATATCAATAATCAAAGTTTTATTTTGATATTGAGTGTGGTGGTTGGTGTTGCTGCAGGAGCTACGGCACTGATTTTGAAAACAGCTGTATTTCGTTGCAGGGAATATCTATTGGAAGGTATTAACTGGGCATATCAAAACTATCTGTTTTTTCTATATCCTATGATTGGAGTGGGGCTTACGCTGCTCTTTAAGAAATTTATTCTCCGTGATTTTGTAAGTCATAATATAACCTCTCTTCTGCATGCCATATCGAAGAAAAACAGTAAAGTGAAAATGCACAAAACCTATTCTTCGGTGGTGGGAGCAATTATTACGGCTGGTTTTGGAGGAAGTATCGGTTTGGAGTCGCCTATTATATCATCGGGGGCTGCCATTGGTTCTAATATGGCGAGAAATTTTCATCTGAATTATAAAGAGATTACCGTTTTGTTGGCTTGTGGTGCGTCGGGAGCTATTGCGGCAATATTTAATACTCCCATTGCAGCTATTGTATTTGCTTTAGAAGTTCTTCTTATTGATTTGTCGCGGTTTTCGCTGATACCTTTACTGATGGCATCGGTTAGTGGTGCTATTACCACCAAGCTGTTCCTCGATGAGGAGATTTTAATTGAATTTACCATTACCCATGCTTTTGAAATAAACGATGTGCCTTTTTATATTTTGCTGGGTGTAATTTCGGGTTTAATATCGGTTTATTTTACGCGTGTTTTTCTTTGGATAGAAAATAAATTCAATCAGGTGAAAAGAAGGCGGTACCGGGTGCTTATAGGTGGCGTTGCTTTGGGAATTATGATATTTTATCTGCCGGCACTTTACGGCGAGGGTTATAACATGGTAAAAGCTCTTATGGCGGGAAGATTAACCGAGGTCTTTCAATCGAGTTTGTTTGAAAATTATACGCATATTTGGTATGTTGTGGTGCTTTTTATTGTAGCTCTGGTATTTTTAAAAGTGGTGGCAACCTCAATAACCATAGGGGCAGGAGGAATAGGAGGTATCTTTGCACCATCTGCATTTACAGGAGCCATGCTCGGATTTTTATTTGCCTATACTTATAATCATTTTGCAGGAGGAGAGGTGTTGGCGGCAAGCAATTTTACCCTGATAGGTATGGCAAGCGTATTGGGAGGCGTGTTACAAGCTCCTCTTACTGGTATTTTTCTGATAGCTGAAATTACCAGTGGTTACGAGTTGATTGTTCCGCTGATGCTATCCACCACCATCTCTTTTATCACTGTTCGAACACTTCAAAAAGTTTCAATTGTTACCGCCCAGCTGATTGCAAAAGGTGAATTGATAACCCACAATAAGGATAGAGCAGTACTGCGGTTTATGCAACTTTCAAAAGTGATAGAAAAAGATTTAAAATGCATTAATGCCGATGCCACATTGGGCGATTTGGTAGATGTAATTTCGCACTCGCACCGCAATATTTATCCGGTATTAACCAATAACAACGAATTAATAGGGGTGGTGCTGTTAGATAATGTACGAGAAATAATGTTTGACAGTTCACAATACAATACTCCGATATCGGCATTAATGATTACACCTCCGGCGGTTATATCTTATACCGATACAATGGAGACAGTACTTGCGAAATTTAAGGAAACCGGAGCCTGGAATCTACCGGTTGTGTCTGATAAAAAATATGTTGGTTTTGTGTCAAAATCGAAATTATTCTCTGCATACCGTTTGCGCCTTGTACAGATTACGGCAGACTAATCAATTGGCAATTAATAATTTTCAAATAAAAGCTCATTGTTAATTCTTAATCGAATAAGTAATTTACAACGAAGCCCATACCCTTGCAAGCGAAAATCCGGGAGCTTGAATATCTAAATTTAAAAAGTAGCCAAAAGGCGTTTGTGCAGTTTCGTGATTGGCATTTCTTAGTCTTATTTCGGCTGCATCAAAAACTGCTTTTGTAAACTCTGCCGATGATTTCGATTCCGAAAGATGTGCAAAAGAATGTAATACCACTGTTTTTGTTCCGTTTTTACGGGCTACCCATTTTAAGTGATTTACCAATTTTTTTTCACGGCTTTTCAGGTCTTTTTCTTCGTCAGCCTCTTCTATTTGTACAAAGGCAACCACACAGTTGCTAAAGACAGCTCCCTGTGTAATATTTTCTGCATTTTCTAAACTTTTTTCTGCAGGTGTGTAGCCAAACTTTCTGCAATATATTGCCAATACTTTCATCTGTTTGTTTTTTGAAGCCTTTGGGCTTTTAGCTGTCAGCCTTTGGCTTGGTTTAACCGCAAATAAAGCAAAGTTTTTTCACAAAGTCCGCAAAATAATTACTAATTATTATTTGTTAATTGAAAAGGTCTTCTGAATTCTACCAGCTTTTAGCCTTTAACTTTTGGAACTTCCTACTTTTAACTTATTTGCACGTTGTCGCATTACCACATTATCAATTGCCACATTGAAATTATGTTTGTTATTTTAGAAGTTCTGTTTCTCTGTTTTCAAAAGTAAGATTTTTTTAATTTAAATCATAAAAAAAGCGGGAAACAATTTGTTTTCCGCTTTCTTATATGCTTGCAGCAAAAATATTATATTTTAGTTGTATTTACGCTTAATAAACCAGCCTTCAAATAAACTTATTTGAACTGTTATTTTGCTAAACCGTTCTCTAACATTGCTGTTGCTCAGAGTCCCCATCTGTCCAAAATCAAAAGCAAAATTCAGCATTCCTTTACCTTTGCTCAGCGGCATACCCAAGCCAAAACTTAAACCAACGGTTTTAATGTCTTCTCTGTCAATTTTAATATATCCTGTATCGTAATAAGCACCCAAACGATAGGTTAACTTTTTTAGGAATCTTGTGGCATAACCATCATTAGCCTTGTAATTCATTCCTATGCTGTATCGGCAACGATTCTTTAAACGGCTTGATTTTTCCAATATTTTGGTGTCTTTCCATTTTTCTAACATGTAATCTGCGCCAATCCATAACTGACTGTTTTTTACAATTCCTAAACCTAAGGCATAGGTCTCCGGTACATCAAATGTACCACGGTCTAAAGTATTGGTATAAATATTGGTGTTATAATTAGAAATGGCAATTTTGTTTTTTGCAGAAACACCCATTTGGGGTTGATATTTTGCTCCCAAAGACAGTTGCCATTCAGCAGACAGTGGATGATGATATTGTAAGCCAAAGTTTACATGAACACCACTTGCAATCAACTGCTTTTTGCTGACGTAATAATATTGTTCCGGAATTAAACCGATATTCTCATCATAGGTATTGTTTCCGAACAAAAACACAGTATTCAAACCTAAAAACAGCTTGTCAGACAAGCGGATGCCATTTGTCCAAATCAACTGATTTAAACCTCCGGATCCGGTACGCTGGCGGAAATAATTTCCATTACCTCCATCAACACGTTGCACAGTATTAATTTCATACCCCACATTAGAATAGGGGCGCAACGAGAATGCCGTAGATACGTGTTTCGAAACTCTTACTCCGAAAGCCAGTTGTGTTAAATTATTATCCAGAGAATACCCCGTTTCGTTGTTCTGTTTTAAGTGTGAGAATCGAGATGCAAATCCCAGATTAAAGATAAACTTCAGGCTATCGATTCCTGCCAATGCTGCTGGGTTTTTTACTGCCAAAAAATCTTTATTGTAATACGATAAACCACCGCCACCAATACCGGTTTCCAAAGCACTTGAGCTTTCGTTTAACTCGCCTAATCCGAAGTAGGAATAGGGTGATGAAGTATTATTTTGTGCAAAAGTAATATTGCCTGCAAAAAATAAAGCAATACATAAAAATAATCGATTGGGAAATATATTATTCTGATTTTTGAACCACATAAGTCGCTTTTATTTTAAATTTAAGATCTGAGTTTCTTTTACTATTGGCTAATACTACTCTGTTTACCGAGTTAATATTGTCTGGAGCATATAAATCTAACACTAATGATTGTGTATCGCCGGTATATACATTTGCCAACACACCATTTACAAAATTGGTAATATTAAAAGAGTAATAATAATCTTCTTCGTATTGTCTGTCTTCGATTAATGTCGCCAACAGAGGAGCTTTAGCGTTGATTGGGTTAGGTAACATCGAAATTACTCTATTCCTGCCATCGCAACGAGCTAAGGTAAATGTTTTGGGTAGAGGAAATTCAGCCTTGCTATAAGTTTGGGGCTGAGGAAACATTAACAGCTCAGCTTTTAGTAGCGATCCGGTAAGTCCCAGCTGGAAAAGATTGCGCAGATACGGAATTTCTAATTTTGTTTTGATGCCAATACCACCTTGAATGTAAGTAGCATCACCCATTAAAGATGAAGATATATCTTCTCTTTGTGTTTTTAATGCTTGCAGTTGGGTGCCTTGTCTATCCGATTGGATATTATTAAAGATATACTTAAACTCTCCTAATTTAAAATCGAAAGTTTGTGTTTTATTAGGATTCTTTCCACTTTTTTCGTGGTAATATAAACGCACTTTCATTAAAGTATCGGAATTACTGATCGTATGTAAACCTATAATTGATGCATTATCCTCTGCATTGGGAACCAAGCAAAATCCGGGCATTATTTTTTCCCATTTTTTCTGTTCTTTAAGGGTGTCGCTATGTTGTTTTGCTAGTTCAATGATGCGTTCTCCTAATTTATTATCTAATTTGATGCGTAAATTTAAAGGTACATTTCTGGCGCTGGTAGAACCCGTATTTCCTTTTACGGTTTCTGTGCTGTTTGGTTCTGCTTTAAAACGGATGCTTCCTAATGGCTGCTCATCGTATTTAAAACTGTTAATATTGTAAAGAGTATCGTTATCGGTACGTTTTATTTCATTAGATATACGATGAAAATTAATTGTCTGCATTTTTGTGGTATCGCCATAATAATACTTATTGTAATAGGCAATAAATACGATGGAATCGAATAACGGTTTGTTCTGCGGGTCAAGAATAAAAGCTTTGCTTAATCGTAATTTTGAGTAACCAACCGATTTAATTTTTCCAAAATAGTTATCATTATACTGTCCTACCAACATAGATCTTGTATTAGATGTTGGTATGGAATCCATCATAAAAGTAGAAGCTCTTACGGTAAAAGTATCGATTAATTGTACCTCTGTATTTGCCGGTATTAAATTACTTCCTACTTCAAGTACCTCAAATTTATCGGAGCTGCAGCCAGCCCCAAAAACTGAAAGTATAAAAATTAATAAACTTAATCGTTGCATATTATTTTAGTAAAATTATTTAATTACGTTACCATAAAATTGTAACGTTTATTGATAATAGAAAATCCTGAAAACTGTAATTTTGAATAATAATAAAACCATAAATAAGCATCCCTAAAGCAACATATTAAAAATTGATTACAGTACTTTTGGGCGTACTTATAGGTGTGAAATCTGTATTTTACAGAAATTTCTAATAAAAAATATCGCACAAATGTAGTCAAAATATTAATACAGACCATGTGTAATGTACAATTCTATTTTTTTAACATTTTATTTGTTATTTTTTAGCAGAAAAGAGCTTTTAATATGGTTTTTTATATATATTTGCCAATTGAAAAAGAAAATGGTGTTTTAATATTCATTATAAATTCGAAAATAATATGATAATTCGCCTTCTTTTCCATTCAGAAAAATAATATTGAAAATAATAAAAGCATGAGAAAAAAATTATTAGGTGTTGCGATTTGTGCAGCAATATTTGCCGGTTGTAGCAGTAGCGATGACTTAACCGGAAACTGGAGTAAAAGCTCTGATTTTAACGGAATTCCTTGTGGTGGAGCAGTTAGTTTTGTAATTGGTGATGATGTTTATGTGGGTACCGGTAGTGATGAAAATAATGAAAACTACTTGGCTAGTTTCGGAAAATTCTCGGGAAGCAACAATGGTTGGGGACCTCGTTGGAAATCAGCTGCTGCTGATGAAGAACAGCCAAATGGAGCAGTTCGTCCATTTCCCGGTATTGCTCGTCAGCATGCTGTAGCTTTTGCTGTTGGAGGGAAAGGTTATGTAGGTACCGGTGTAAATATCGATAATAAACGTCTTGCAGACTTTTATGAATATAATCCTGTAGATAATACCTGGAAGCAGATTGCCGATTTCCCATCAGCAAGAATGGAAGCTGTGGCTTTTGCCATTAACGATAAAGGTTATGTTGGTACAGGTTATGGTTATTTAGAGGGAGATGATAAAAATACATTAAACGATTTTTTCAGATATAATGTGGATACAAATGAATGGGAAGCCATTGTTTACAGTGGAGGAAAAGTCCGTGGAGCTACGGCTTTTGTTGTGGACGGAAAAGCTCATGTTTGCTTGGGTAGAAATAATAGCAGACCGGTTAAAGAGCATTACTCTTTCGATCCTGCTTCCGAAAAATGGACAAAATTGAGAAACTTAAATGATGATGATATTAATTCTGACGGCGATATTCTGCGTTATAATGCTGTTTCGTTTGTAATCGGCGGTAAAGCTTATGTTGCTACCGGATTAAATCAAGGATGGAAGAGAGATGTTTGGGAGTATGATCCTAAAAAAGACGACTGGACGGAAAGAACAGGCTTGGAAAATGAAATTGCTTCACGCCAGAATGCAGTGGCATTTACCATTGGCGGCCGTGCATTTATGGGAACCGGAACTTATGGAAGTGCCCGCTTAAGCGATCTTTGGGAATATCACCCAAATCAAGAAAAAGACGAAGACGATAATTAATAGTTGTCGTGTAAAATAATAAAAGAGGAGGGTTGTGGGTTGTATCACAACCCTTTTTTGTTGGTAATAAAATGTTGAATGTTTTGCTGTTATTGTTTTGAAAAACATTTGTTTATAAGTTTTGTGGCGTTTTCTTATTAAAAATACTATCTTTTAATGAATATTAAATTTATGAAAAATATAAAAACTGTAGTTGCTGTTATTTTTGTTTTTATGCTGTGTTTGGGGTGTGCAAATAGCCCGAAAAAAAAGCAGCAGAAAACTTCAGTGCAACCTAAAATAAATTGGACATTAGAAACCTATGCTGTTGATGGCGGCTGGGGATATTTTATTTATCGAAATGGCGAGAAAATGATTAATCAGGATCAAATTCCTGCCATATTGGGAAAATATCCTTTCGGTAGCGAGAAGCTGGCCGAAAAAACAGCCAAACTGGTTGTGAAAAAATTAAACAGCAAGAAAATACCAACTGTTACGAAGGACGAATTGATTGAGCTGGGAGTGGTAGATTCTTTGTTACAACCTTTAAAGTAAATAGAGAAAGTTTTTCAAATTAAATAGCGATGAACGAAAATAAAACAGTCCGTACTGATAATACCGATGATGCAAATCAGAAATGGAAAGAAATGACAGATAACACAAGGTTGTCAAGGCGCGGTATAGATACAATGTTCAGGGCAACTTTTCGCAATCAAATTCACTTGAGTGCCATGGCAGACAGAAAGGCGAATTTGATTATATCGGTCAATTCGATTATTATATCAGCAATTATTTTTTTGATAAAAAATATAATGGAGTTGTCGCATTTTATTCTGCCGGGTATCATTCTTTTAATTGTTTCCGTAGCAGCCATTATTTATGCTGTATTGGCAACTCGTCCTATTGCTGCCAAGGGGAAATTTTTACGTCATAATAAATCTAAGAATAATCTGTTATTTTATGGCAATTTCTTTAAAATGGATTTAGATGACTATATGAATGAGATGAAAATGGTACTGCAGGATGGAGAAAAACTTTACGATAATTTAATTATGGAGCAGTATCGTTTGGGGAAAGTTTTGGGTAGAAAATACCGATTACTTCGAATTTCATATACGATTTTTATGTTTGGTTTGATTTTTGCTGTTTTGGCTTTCGTTTTAGCTGTGATCTATCATCCTTCAGCTTAATTTGTTGTTATTACAAGCTACAGATATTGTTTTCTATGTAAGAAATGAAAAGAAAAATGTGTTTTTATTATAGATATTATTACTTTTACTGAAAAATTTTTTTTACCAAATAAATATAAGAATGAAGAATTATAAACAATTATTAATGTTGCTATTAGCAGCATCGTTACTATTTTCTTGCAGCAAAAAGGACAACTATGTAAAGCCGAAACCTAAGCCCAAATCTGATTCAATAGCAGACATAAATAAATTTATTAAAACCACAATGACCGATATTTATTTGTGGAGTGATAAGGTTGATGCTAATATTGATTATAAAAAAGAGAAAGATCCGAAAGAATATTTTCAGAAGTTGATTTATAAAGAAAAAGATAAATGGTCGTGGATAACCGATGATGTGGTGGCATTACAAAACAGTTTTGCTGGTAAAGAAAAAAGTTTTGGCTATTCCTTAACTTTTGGTAAGTTTACGGGTACTAACGACTATTTTGCTATTATTGAATATGTTTATCCTGAAACCCCTGCAGCTAAAGCGGGATTAAAACGTGGAAGCTTAATTGTAGAGTTAGATGGCAAAGGTATTAATGGTAACAACTATATGGATTTACTTTATGGGGATAATATTACCATAACCAAAGGAAAACTTACCGGGGAGGGAATTGTCCGCGATGGTAAGATAAGTATGACTTCCCTGGAGTTGGATTTAGATCCCGTTTTAATAACTAAAGTAATAGAACAGGACGGAAAAAAAATTGGTTATCTTTTCTATTCCCAATATATCGGAACAGATAAATATATTGAAAGTATGGATAATGCACTGCAGCAGTTTAAAGATGCAGGTGTTACCGATGTGGTATTAGATCTGCGTTATAACGGAGGCGGAGCAGTTACTGCCGCAAAGCATTTGTGTAGCTCGCTTGCCCCGGAGAGTGTTGTGAATAAAGAAGATATTTTAATTACCTACCAGTGGAATGAAAAATATCAGAACTATTTTCAGGAAAAAGAAGATTTTGCAAATTTAGAGGATAGATTTGATAAAAATGTTCCTGTTAAATTGAATTTAGATAAACTATATGTGCTTACAGGCAGAGGCACTGCATCGGCATCGGAATTGACCATTACCGGATTAAAACCTTATATGAATGAGGTGGTAACCATTGGGGGAACAACACATGGAAAATATTGTGCGTCAATAACTGTTACTCCTAAAAATTATTACGAAGATGCAACAGATTATAAATCTTTTAAAAATTGGGCAATACAGCCTATTGTAACAAAATATGCAAATGCTAGTGGAGTAACCGATTTTGAAGGTGGTTTTGAACCTGTATTTGCTGTAAAAGATGAATTATTACCCGCAATTGATTTGGGAAATATTCAAGAGCCTTTGTTAAAAAAAGCAATCGAAGCAATTACCGGAAAACCGATTGTTGCTAAAGTAAAAACAGCCAAAGTTTCCGTTCCTGATTACGAGGTGGTTGGTAGAGGTTTTTCTCGTTTCGATAAACAAAAAGAGGTGTTAAATCTTGGAACTATTGAGATGCCTGTAAAATAGGTTGTTAAAAGGATACAGAGAGAGGAAGGCTGTGTGAAAAGTCCTTTACAAAGAATAAACAGAATAAAATTTTATCAGATTTGTAAGAATTATCCCAGGAGGGTGTCCAAAAAGTGAATAAAACAGAGACCTCAAAGGTTTCAAAAACCTTTGAGGTCTGAAAAATGGTATAAATTTATACTATTTCAGCTTCTTTTCTATTTATTGAAAACTTTTGGGACACTCTCCTTTGGCTGGATACTTTTTCCTACTGTTCCTTATTTTGATGCTGCAGTATAAACAAACCCCCTGAGGTATAATCATCTAAAAAATAATAATATCCTTTCTTATATGTAATATCAACTTTTAGGACATCTTTTCTTTGGCTGGTATTTTATTAATATATGTTTTGTAAATAAATATATGAGGCAATTAAAATTATGAAAAAAATCTTGCTTGTTTTTGTGTTGATTATTGGTATAAAATCTGTTTTTGCTGAATGTTCTTCTGATGGAATGTATTTTTTTCCTGCAACTAAAGAAATTAGTCTAAATTCAATGTTTATTATTGAAGGTTATGCTTATAGTCAAGAGACAGTTGAGAGTTTTAGAAATAGAAAAGTCTATCTTGAGGATAAGGAGGGACAGTTAATAGAATTAATTCTTCAAACCATACTGAAAGGAGAAATGGAGTTAACACAGGCTATTTTTAAGCCAGAGAAAGAACTAAAGCCCAATACCATCTATTTCTTGAAATATGCCAACCAAACAGAACATGAAAGTTTGGAGATGCAGCGATATAATATAGAGAAAGATGAGATGGAAAAGGTGTATTGGCAGACAACGGACAAAAAATCAATGGCTGAATTAAATACAGATCTTTCGATTGAATTTGAAAAAACAGAAGTGCAGTTTTTTGGCTGCGGGCCGGAAGCCAATGCGGTTTTTGGGGTGAAGAACAAACCGAATGCTGAAATATGGTATAAAACGGAAGTGATTGAAATAGAAACCAATAAGAAAAATATTTACTACCTGTGGGAATGGGATGGAAAACTCTGGGTGGGACATGGTATGTGTTCGGGAGCTTTTATATTCCAAGATAAGGGTAGATACAAAGTCCGTTTTACTCCAATGAATACGGATGGAAAATCATTAGCAACAACTGGCTGGACAGTTTTTGAGAGTCCCTTTACAAAAGACAATGCGGGGTTTTAAAATTAGACAAATCATATTTTGTGTAATATGTCTGTATATCTGCTCCTCTGCGATTCATTATAAGCAGAGGAATTTTGTATATTTGGCAGCTGTAATTAAATATTTTAAATATTATGATTGTATTTCCCAATGCCAAGATAAATTTGGGGTTAAATGTGGTAGAAAAACGTCCTGATGGATTTCATAATTTAGAAACTGTTTTCTATCCTGTGCCTTTGTGCGATGGTCTGGAGATAACTGAATCAGCAGGCTCGCAGGCTTGTCAGCTTAGCACTTCTGGGCTTGCTGTCGATACCGTTTCAGATTCTGATAATATTGTTTTAAAGGCTTTTCAGCTTTTAGCCGCTGAATTTACTTTACCGCCTACAGCTTTTCATCTGCACAAGAAAATACCCTTTGGTGCAGGATTGGGAGGAGGTTCTGCCGACGGTGCTTTTGCAATTCGTTTGATCAATGATTTTTACAAGTTGAATTTAAGCAGGAAAGAAATGGAGGAGTATGCTGCCCGCCTGGGGAGCGATTGTCCTTTTTTTATCAGAAATAAACCGGTTTATGCCGAGGGAAGAGGAGAGAAAATGTATTCTTTGGATTTGGATTTAAGTGATTATTATCTGATGCTTGTAAAACCCGATTTTTCTATAAATACAAAACATGCTTTTCAGGGTATTACGCCTCGAAAATCAGAAACAGCCCTGACAGATATTTGTCAACAGTCGGTAACGAAGTGGAAAGAAAATATGAAAAACGATTTTGAGAAAAGTATTTTCCCGCTTTATCCTGAATTGAAAAAAATAAAAGATCAGCTTTATAATGTGGGTGCTTTATACGCCGCAATGTCAGGTAGTGGTTCTACGCTTTTTGGTATTTTTAATCAACAACCTGAAATAGCTCCTTTTGTCGATAAATATTTTGTTTGGAGTGGTAAGTTGGGATAAGATAACACTTATCAGAAAAATAATTCTTTGTAGACCCTGTAAAAATAAATAAAATGCTGTTTCTACTTCGATAAAAAATAGCTATTTTTGTGCGCTAGATAATAGTTTTAAAAGAAGAAATTTCCATAAATTTAAATATAAACAGTGGATACGGATACTTATAAAGATATAGAGAGTTGGTTTGAGGGGTATGCTCAGCGAATATTAGCCGGGAATGTGGAGGTGCAGGATAATATTGAGCTGAAAAAAAAGCACATATTAAAAGCTGTTGATCTGACCGTGCATTTAGCAGGAACGATGGATAAGTATGCCGATTTAGATATTACTGCAGCCAAAATTGTTGCAATAGCTCAGCACCTTGCAAGATTTAATGATTTTGCAAAGGCTACTACGGGAGAGGAAGTTCTCGGCGAGAAAAATATTGATGCTTGTATTGCCATAATCGAAGAAGAAAAGGTGTTGGAAGAGTTGTCAGAGGAGCAGAAAAATACTGTTTTAGAGTGTTTAAAGTATGTGGATAGTAATACATTTCCAAAATCGTTAAGCGAAGAAGTTATATCTATTGTTAAATTGGTGAGTGATGCGTGCAAAGTATCTGCTTTGGAAGTGGTTTCCGAATATTATGGTCTGGAACGACAAGGAACCAATAAAATAATAGAATTTAATCTGCCTAATAAATTTGAGATATCGGCTAAATTGCAAAAGCGAATAATGGATGATAGAGTAGCAGAAGCCAAAGATGTTCATTCCATTAAAGATCTAAAGTTAATGCAGATGTCTTGGGTATTTGCGTTAAACTTTAAGGAAAGCTATAAAATTGTTTACAATAAATCGTACGTAAAAAAGATTTACGAAACATTACCTAAAAGCGACAAGATTATCGATATGTACCGCCGAATGCGTATCCATTTAGAAAATCAGTTATAAAAAATGATTATGGGTAATGTTGTATGTAATTGTATGATGGTGGATGAGGACGAGATTGTGGAGGTAATTCGCCATAAAAAAGCCTCTTCTCTAAAATCTGTCGGCAGATTAACCGGAGCAGGTACCGGCTGTGGCAGATGTATCAAAATAATTCAGCAACTAATTACTGAAAATAGTAAAAATACAGAAGAAAATATGTTACTGTTAAAATAACGGTTGTCAATTCTTTTTCTTTAAAACATTTTCGGAAAAATACATTTTTTCTTTGATGTTTGTAAGTTATTGTGTAATATTGCAATCTATTTGATTAATACCTCTCTTATACTGCGGTGAATAATTGCAGTTGAGTCTTAATCTAAAAAAATCTTAAAACCATAATTAAAGATGCTAAAAAGAGAAGATTTATAGCATTCTGACTTTACATAAAAGTGAATTTTAGTGGTTTTAATTCTTATCAAATAAAAAAATATCCAAAACATTTTAATAATACAAAATATATGTACGATATTCTTGAACTAAACAAGAAACTTGTGCCTGAATTGCGAGAAATAGCAAAAGAGCTAAAAATTAAACGAGTTGAATCAATAAAGAAACAGGATTTAATTTATCGAATTCTTGATCAGCAGGCAATTGTAGCTTCTGAAATGAAGCCTACTGAGAAAAAACAGAGAGCCAGGGTAAAAAAACAGGAGAAGAAGACCGATGATGAAGGGGCGAAATTAAAACTTAGAAGAAGGAAAAAAACAGTAAAAACTACTGATACACAAAATGAACCCGTGCTGTTCGAAGAGCGTGAAAACATTTCGGATAAACCAGAGGTGAGGGAGCGTAAGCAGCAAAAAAATAAAGTGGATGAACAATCCAAAGAAAAAGTACAAAAAACGCGGGGCAGAAAAACTGCTCAAAAAGAGCATAGTGAAATTGCTGAAAAAGAGCAGACAAAAGAGACTGTGAGAGAGCAGGAGACAGAGATTTCTGTAAAGGAAAATGCCAATGTTTCTGCTGAAGAGAAAACCGAACGACAAGAGAAAAATAATCAGAATAAGAGAAGAAACGAGAAAAAGGAAAAAGAACCCGTTTACGATTTCGATGGAATTATCGAGGCATCAGGGGTATTAGAAATTATGCAGGAGGGATACGGATTCCTGCGTTCTTCGGATTACAACTATTTCTCGTCGCCTGATGATATTTATGTATCGCAGTCGCAGATAAAATTATTCGGATTAAAAACCGGCGATACAGTACTTGGTGCAATCCGCCCTCCCCGCGATGGAGAGAAATTTTTTCCTTTGATTAAAGTGGAAAAAATTAACGGCAGAATGCCTGAAGTGGTGCGCGATAGAGTGGCATTTGATCACTTAACGCCTCTTTTCCCCGATCAGAAGTTTAATTTGACAGGAAACGGAAAAAATTCATTATCAACCCGTGTGGTAGATATGTTTGCCCCAATTGGTAAGGGACAGCGTGGTTTAATTGTAGCACAGCCTAAAACCGGTAAAACCGTATTATTGAAAGAGATAGCAAATGCTATTGCCGCCAATAATCCCGAGGCTTATATGATTGTTTTACTGATTGATGAGCGTCCTGAGGAGGTTACCGATATGGCTCGAAGCGTAAATGCAGAGGTGATATCTTCTACTTTTGATGAGCCTGCCGACCGACATGTAAAAGTTGCCAATATCGTATTGGAAAAAGCAAAACGAATGGTAGAGTGCGGACACGATGTGGTAATTCTTTTAGATTCCATTACTCGTTTGGCTCGTGCTTATAACACCGTTTCTCCTGCATCGGGAAAAATCCTTTCGGGAGGTGTTGATGCCAACGCTCTGCATAAACCAAAACGCTTTTTCGGAGCTGCACGTAACATCGAAAATGGAGGTTCGCTAACCATTTTAGCAACCGCATTAACCGAAACCGGTTCGAAAATGGACGAGGTAATTTTCGAAGAGTTTAAAGGAACCGGTAATATGGAGCTGCAGTTAGACAGAAAACTTTCTAACAAGCGTATTTATCCTGCTGTAGATATTACTGCTTCAAGTACACGCCGCGAAGACTTATTAATTGAAGAAGGACAGTTGAATAGAATCTGGATTTTAAGAAACTATCTAACCGATATGAATTCAATGGAGGCGATGCAGTTCTTACGCGATAGAATGGTTAAAACCAATTCGAACGAAGAGTTTTTAATCTCGATGAACGACAAGTAAGCGGTATAAATTATAATATTTAGTAAAAAGGGTGTCATTAAATTGATGCCCTTTTTTTGTTTGATGGTGTTTATTTACAATCTATTTTATGTAAAATTTAATTTATCTGTTTTTTATTTGAATAAAATTTGATACATTTATATGGCTGAATTATTATGTGAGAAATAATGATATTTTACGGTTGAATAAATAAACAAATGAAAAAATCAAAATATAAGAGTAAAATATTATTCAATATTCTTTTTTTTCCATTCTGCTTTGTATTCTTTTATTTTCTGGGATAACGCGGACAGCATATAAAAAAAACATACTAGAATTAGATTTCCTTTTAAGGAGTCTGTAAAATTTATGTTCCTTGATTAATGAGATAAATAATGTGATTAATAAACTAAGTAATATCTAATATCATGAAAAATCTGATAATTATATTGATATTGTTATTTACAGCCAGTTTCTTACAAGCTCAAGATACAATTACTTTTCCCAAGAAAAATACTATAAGATATAAAGACTTAGATAGTTTAGATTGTGATCAAATCCGGGCGTATTTTAATAGGTTGTATGAAAACGTACAAAGTATTATACTTTGGGATAGTGCTCCTGTTCTAAAAGAAGACTCAAAAAAATATATTAAAGCGATAAATAAATTTGTTCGAGAGGAAACAAAATATGCTCATATTTATGTTTTTTTTATAATCAATTCAAAAGGTATTCCTACTTGTTTTGAATTTGGAGAATCAATAGAAGAGGAAATAAAAAATAAGCTTTTAAATAAAGTAAAGTTATTGCGTTTTTATCCAGCAACAGCAAGAGGAGAAGGGAGGGTCGCTACTATGTTTTTTAAAATTCCGATAGATACGACTTATCTTTATATCCGTTAAAGTTTATTTATAAGATCGGAGAAGTTTGTATTGAAACAATGATGACAGGAGCTTTTTTTAATCAGCAGTTAAAATTAATGTTTCGAAATTTACTATTTGCAGAAATCTTCTTAAAACAAAAATAGAATAAAACGTTATTATCTTTCTAAAATTTGCTATTTTTACACAAATTATGGAACGAAAGGCAGATATTCACTGATCAATTTTAACGTTATGAGAGCACAGAAAACCATCAAAGATATTGCAAGGGAATTGGGTATTTCTCCATCAACGGTATCACGGGCATTAAAGGATCATCCTGATATTAGCGAAAAAACCAAAAAGGCGGTAAATGCTTTGGCAAAGGAGTGGAATTATAAGCCCAATGCGGTGGCGTTAAGTCTGCGTAACAGTAAAACCAATATTATTGGTGTTGTTGTTCCTGAAATTGTGCATCACTTTTTCTCCTCTATCATTAGCGGAATTCAGGAGGAAGCCCAAAAACTGGGCTATAATGTAATGATATTTCAATCGAATGAATCATATACCCAGGAAGTTGCCAATGTGAATGCCCTGCTGCTGAGCCGGGTTGACGGTGTATTGATAGGTATGTCGAAAGAGACTCATAATTTAGAGCATTTAAAAGAGCTGTTAAACGATGAAACGCCGATTGTATTTTTCGACAGAGTTTGTAACGAACTGCCTGTTGATAATGTAATTGTTGATGATTTTGACAGCGCATTTACCGCTGTTGAACACCTGATAAAAACCGGATGCAGGCGGATAGCACATCTTTCTACGCCTCCGGAACTGCTGTTGGGACAAAACAGGGTAAAAGGTTACCGTCAGGCATTATTAAAACATAAAATCCCTGTTGATGAACAACTTATCGTGGAGTGTGACAGCTATGCAAAGGCATTGGAAGTTACTCCTGAATTATTGAATCTGCCTGCCCCTCCCGATGCGATTCTGGCTGTAAATGAATTAACTGCCGCCGGAGCATTAAAAGTAATTAAAAAACGGGGATTAAAAGTTCCTGATGATGTTTCTGTTATCGGATTTACCGACGGTGTGGTTTCCCAGACTTCCGACCCGGAATTAACTACCATTGACCAGCATGGCTTTGAAGTTGGAAAAACAGCGTGTGAGCTGCTGCTGAAACGAATTGCAAATAAAGAAGATAAAATTATTCCTAAAACAAAGGTGGTAAAAACAAATCTGATTATTCGTAATTCAACAAAAAAATAATACAGCAAAAGAGCATACTATTTGTTCTCCTGAGCTGATTTTATGCTGTCGCAAACGATTGCTAAACTTAAATTTATAGAATTGAATTATGTCCTTTGGGGAGGTATCTTTTTTTCGTTACTTTTGGCAGAGCAGATGAAACTAATACCAATATCGGTTTGATATGTCGTATAAATAGATGATTTTTTTTATTTTGAAGTAGAATGGAAAAAAAAGACTGTTTATATGCAATATATTAAAGGGATATTAGTATGGATATAAGTTTTATTTTGTTATGCATTGTTTCTATTAAAAAAATATCAAATGAAAAGACAACCTCGATTAAGTTTTTGGCAAATCTGGAATTTAAGTTTTGGATTTCTTGGTGTGCAGTTTGGTTTTGCACTGCAGAATGCTAATGCAAGTAGAATTTTATCCAGTTTGGGAGCCGATCCGCATTCACTTTCATTTTTCTGGTTGGTAGCTCCCATCATGGGGTTAATTGTACAGCCTGTGGTTGGTGCAGCCAGCGATAAAACATGGAACCGCCTCGGCCGCCGTTCGCCCTATATTCTGTTTGGTGCATTGGTGTCGATGTGTGCCATGTTCTTAATGCCTAATGCCCCGTCGTTTGTAAGTGCAGGCAGTGCTTTAATATTCGGAGTGGTTATGTTAGCCTTAATGGACGGTTCTTTTAATGTAACTTTTCAGCCCTTTAGAGCTTTGGTAGCTGATATGACTCCCGAAGAGCAGCGTAATGTTGGTTATTCGGTACAGAGTTTCTTGATAAATGTAGGAGCTGTTATTGGTTCGGCTCTGCCGTATATTTTAACTGCTTGTGGCATAGCTAATACATCAGAACCAGGAACGGTTGCTCCATCGGTAATTTGGTCGTTCTATATCGGCGGTTCGCTGCTGTTGATCAGTGTATTGGTAACCGTTTTTAAAACTAAGGAGTATCCGCCTGAAGAGTTTGAAGCATACAATGGAATCACCGAAGCCGATAAAACACAAAAAGAGAGCTTTTGGAAATTGTTAGTTACCATGCCTAAAACCATGAAACAACTTGCTTTGGTTCAGCTTTTCTCCTGGTTTCCGCTGTTTTTAATGTGGGTATATTCTACCACGGCTTTTTCGCAGCACTATTTTGGCGTACCGCTTGATTTTAATAGTGCTGCCGAAAATGTAGACCCCGTAATAAAAGCGGCTTTTGAAGAAGCAGGAAACTGGGTAGGTGTTTGTTTTGCATTGTATAGTTTGGTTGCTGCGTTGTTCTCTGTGGTAATGCCAAAATTAATCAGCTTAACCAGTAGAAAGACTGTATATGCGGGTGTTCTTTTCCTTGGAGGTTTGGGTTTTATTTCTACCATGCTGTTTACCAATCAGTATATGCTGTTGCTTTCAATGGTAGGAATAGGTGTTGCCTGGGCAGGAATTTTGGCTTTGCCATATACCATTCTTTCGGGCGTATTGCCAGCTAAACGTATGGGTGTTTACATGGGATTATTTAACCTGACTGTTGTTGTTCCTCAAATTTTAAGCGGTATATTCGGAGGTCCTATTTTACGTGGATTCTTTGGAGGAAATGGTATCTATATTTTAGTAATGGCAGGAGTTATTATGATTCTTGGTGCTGTTTCTGTATTCTTTATTCAGGAAGAAAACAGAAACAACTAGCAATTAATAATTATCAAATTAACCAATTGTCGCATTGCCTAATTAAAAAAAGGGATTATGAAAAAGATACATCTATTACTTCTGTTTTGTTTGTGTACAGGGTTTGTGTTTGCTCAAAATCCCGGCAGAATATTTAAGCGTTTTACCGAAAAAGAAAATCAGTTTTTGGTGGAAGTAAACGACGGGACTTACCACATTCGTTTTTTTACGCCCGAAATTGTAGAAACCAGTTTTATTCCCAAAGGAGGAAAACAGATAAACGAATCGTATGCGGTGGTGATACAGCCCGAAACCCCGGTAGTAAAAGCGGAGAAGAACAGTAGAGAAGCCTGCATTATCAGCAAAGGGCTAAAGGTGGTAATTCAAAAGCAACCGTTTCAGATAAAATATTACTACAAAAACAAAGAGATAGTATCAGAAAAGCGAGGTTTTTTTACCAAAAAACATCAGCCTATGGATATGGTAAAAGACAATATTAAAGCCGATAGTTTAAAGGCTGTTGAATTTAACCTGACCAATGAAGAGGTACTGTACGGAGGCGGAGCAAGAGCCTTAAATATGAATCGGAGAGGCTATCGTTTACCGTTGTATAACAGGGCTCATTACGGCTACGAAACCCATTCCGAGTTAATGAATTACACGATTCCTGTGGTGCTTTCGTCCAGGAAATATATTATTCATTTCGATAATGCACCCATTGGATATCTTGATTTAGACAGTAAGAAGGAAAATACGCTTACCTATGAAACCATTTCTGGAAAAATGACCTATCAGGTAATTGCCGGTGGTTCGTGGTACGATATTTTAGACAGCTATACCGATTTAACCGGAAAACAGCCGATGTTGCCGCGCTGGGCTTTGGGAAATTTTTCCAGTCGGTTTGGTTATCATTCTCAGCAAGAAGTAGAACGCACCATTGCTAAATTTCAGGAAGAAAAAATACCGGTAGATGCCGTAATTTTGGATTTATACTGGTTTGGTAAAGAGCTGAAAGGTACTATGGGTAATTTCGAAGTATTCCGCGACAGTTTTCCCGATATGCCGCAAATGATAAAAAATCTTCAGCAAAAAGAGGTGAAAACGGTATTGATAACAGAACCTTTTGTGCTGAAAACTTCTAAAAAATGGAATGAAGCTGCAGCTGAAAATGTTTTGGCAAAAGACACCGTAAATGCGCCTGCCCGCTACGATTTTTATTTCGGAAATACTGGAATTATTGATATTTTTAGTACCAAAGGCAGGCAGTGGTTTAGAAATATTTACACCGATTTATTTAAAATGGGAGTTGCCGGAATCTGGGGCGATTTGGGTGAGCCTGAGGTGCTGCCTTCGTGGGTGAAATTTGCCAAAGGAACTGCCGATGAGCTGCACAACGTTTACGGACACAATTGGGCAAAATTGGTGTACGATGCTTTTAAAAACTACTATCCGAATCAGCGTCCGTTTATTTTAATGCGCGCCGGATATTCGGGTTCGCAGCGTTATGGAATGGTGCCTTGGAGCGGCGATGTAAACCGTTCGTGGGGAGGCTTGCAGTCACAGCCTAAAATTAGTCTGCAGATGGGCTTGCAGGGATTGGCTTATATGCACTCCGATTTGGGCGGTTTTGCAGGTAATTTAAACGATGATGAGTTATATGTTCGATGGCTGCAGTACGGCGTATTTCAGCCTGTTTTCAGACCTCATGCTCAAGAGGAAGTGCCGAGCGAACCTGTTTTCAGAAGCGAAAAATCCAGGCAGCTGGCAAAAAAAGCAATTGAACTGCGTTATCAATTGTTGCCGTATAATTATCAGCTGATGTTTGAAAATCACCGTAAAGGAACACCGTTAATGCGTCCGGTTTTTATGACTTGCACTGATGCAAATTTGACAACCTATACCAATGCCTATTTGTGGGGAAAAGATATTTGGGTTGCTCCGGTATTGGAAAAAGGACAGCAGCAAAAAGAGATTTATTTCCCGAAGAATGCCATTTGGTTCGATTTTTATACCAATAAAAAAATAACCGGAGGACAAACTAAGAATGTGACTTTATACGAAGACCGGATTCCTGTTTATGTGCGTGCAGGCGCGTTTATCCCTATGGCACAGCCGATGCAGAATACGGTAGAGTATGATGCTGATAAATGGACAGTTCACTTTTTTGCAGACAGAAAAGTAAAACATTCTGAAAATAAATTTTATAATGATAATGGTATTACTGCAAATGCTTTCGAGAAGGTACAATATGAACAGATAATTTTCCGTTCAGAACAGAAAAGAAAACAATTGGTTTTAACACTTAGTGCTGAAATCGGAGCAAATTATAAAGCCCGAAATAAAACATATACTTTTGTAATTCACGGATTAGAAAAAGCTCCTAAATCGGTAAAAGCGGGTTATAAAAAAATAAAAGGCAATTGGAATAAATCGAAAAAAGAGCTGACTTTTAAAGTGGACTGGAACAGCAAGTACAATTGTCAAGTAATAATAAGTAATTAATAATAATGTGGCAATGAGCCGGACGCAGGCTGACAGCCAATAGCTAAAGGCTAAAAAAAAATGTGGCAATTCGTAAATTTTAATTCAATAAAGTCTTTGTAAGAGCAGCACCAAAAACTAAATTAAAGTAATAATAAATCGCTAAGAGCTGAAGGCTAATGGCGAAACCTAAATATAGAAAAAAATGAAAAACGTATTATTAATCCTTATATTTGTTACCTTTTTAAGTAGCTGCGGCAATAAAAAAGAGGACAATTCGTCGGACGTATCAAAATCATTTAGCTGGGAAAATGCCAATGTCTATTTTTTGTTGACCGACAGATTTAATAACGGTACAACCGATAATGATGTTAATTTTGAAAGAACTCAAAAGACCGGAAAACTAAGAGGTTTTAAGGGAGGTGATATTATTGGTATCACCAAGAAGATAAAAGAGGGCTATTTCAATAAATTGGGTGTTAATGCCATTTGGCTAACGCCAATTACCGAACAAATTCACGGGGCTGTGAATGAAGGCTGGGGAAATACTTATGGATTTCATGGCTATTGGACAAAAGACTGGACTGCCCTTGATCCCAATTTCGGCACCATGGACGATTTACGCGAAATGGTAAAAACTGCTCACGCTCATGGTATCAGAATTTTGATGGATGCGGTAATTAATCACACCGGACCCGTAACTGAAAAAGATCCTGTTTGGGATAATGATTGGGTACGTACAAATCCTATTTGTACCTACAAAAACTTTAAAACTACTGCCGAATGTACCCTAACCAATAACCTTCCGGATATTAAAACCGAAAGCAATAAAGAGGTGGATATTCCCAAAGCCTTGGCAGAAAAATGGAAAGCTGAAGGGCGTTACGAACAAGAAATGCAGGAATTAGATGCGTTCTTTAAGCGTACAGGTTATCCCCGAACGCCTCGTTACTACATTATTAAATGGCTGTGCGATTATATTGTTGATTTTGGAATTGACGGTTATCGCTGCGATACCGTAAAACATATCGAAGAATCGGTTTGGGATGATTTCTGCAAGCAGTGTGCCATTGCTTTTGATAAGTGGAAAAAAGAAAATCCTTCCAAAGTTTTAGACGATACGCCTTTTTATTTGGTGGGCGAAGTGTATGGATATGGTATTGATGGTGGTTTATATTATGATTTTGGCGACAAAAAAGTAGATTATTTTGCCAATGGATTTAAAGCATTACTCAACTTCGGGTTTAAGTACGATGCACAAAAAAGTTATGAGGAACTTTTTGCCAAATATTCAACTATTCTGCATACAACATTAAAAGGATATAGTGTTTTAAATTATCTGACATCGCACGACGACGGTTCTCCGTTTGACTCAACTCGTGAAAAGGGATACGAAGCTGGCACAAAACTGCTATTAGCTCCGGGAGCAGCTCAAATTTATTATGGAGATGAGAGCAATCGTCCTTTAATTATCGCCGGAACAGAAGGTGATGCCACTTTACGTTCTATGATGAATTGGGATAGTGAAAAATCAGACCCGAAGGTAAAACAATTACTGAAACACTGGCAGAAACTGGGGCAATTCCGAAACGATCATGTGGCTGTTGGAGCCGGATTACACAAAATGATAAGTGAAAAACCTTACGTGTTTACTCGTACTTATAAAAAAGGAGATGTATCGGATAAGGTTTATGTGGCTTTGGATGTAAATAAAGGCAGAAAAGAACTTCCGGTTACAGGTTTGGCAGATGGTACAAAATTGAATGATGCTTATTCCGGAAAATCAGCAGAAGTGAAAAATGGAAAAGTAGTTTTCGATACGCCGTTCGATATTGTACTAATGGAGTTGGCAATTAATAATTAACAATATTTTTTAATGTACCAATTTAGGTAATATGGTAATTCGATAATAAAATAAATCAAGTAAAACTAATAGCTAACGGCTAATAGCCAAAAGCTAAAAATATAAATCTATGAAAAAAATTAGAAACACAACACTATTGCTATTTATAAGCTTTCTGTTAATAGTTACAGCTTGTAAGAATAAAGTAAAACCGATTATTCAAACCGATACCGGTGCCGATAAAGAATATGTGGCAACACGTTCGGTAAAACACGTCGATTGGGCGAAAAATGCAACGATTTACGAGGTAAATATCCGTCAATATACCAAAGAGGGAACATTAAAGGCTTTTGAAAAGCATCTGCCCCATTTAAAATCACTTGGTGTTGATATTTTGTGGTTGATGCCCATTAATCCCATATCGGAAAAGAATCGAAAAGGAACCATGGGAAGTTATTACGCAGTGCAGGATTACAAAAAAGTAAATCCCGAATTTGGCACCAAAGCCGATTTTAAATCTGTGGTAGATAAAGCACATCAGCTGGGAATGCGTGTTATTTTAGACTGGGTGCCTAATCACACCGGCTGGGATAATATCTGGATAAAGCAGCATCCCGAATGGTACACCCACAATGAAAAGGGAGAGATTATTTCACCAAATCCCGATTGGACTGATGTTGCCGACCTAAATTACGACAATAAAGAAATGCGTGCGGCCATGATTGATGCACTAAAATATTGGGTAGAAAAATTCGATGTTGACGGCTATCGCTGCGATGTGGCAGGCTCGGTTCCTACCGATTTTTGGAACGATGCTCGCAAACAGTTAGATGCCGTAAAGCCGGTGTTTATGCTTGCCGAAGCATGGGAACCGCAGCTATCGGAAGATGCTTTTGATATGGTTTATGGCTGGGACATGCACCACGCTATGAATGCGGTTGCCCAGGGAAAGAAAAACAGCGAAGAGCTTTATGCTGTTATGCAGAAAGACCGTAAACGCTATGCCGATGATACCTACGAAATGCAGTTTATTACCAATCACGACGAAAACTCGTGGAGCGGAACCGAAATGGAGCGTATGGGCAGAGGCATGAAAACTTTTGCTGTGTTGAGTTTTACCATTCCGGGGATGCCTTTAATTTACAGCGGACAAGAGATTGGAATGAATAAGCGTTTAAAGTTCTTTGAGAAAGATGAAATAGAATGGATTGAAAATAAAGAATTAACCGCTTTCTATCAAACATTAACCAAAGTCAAACACGAAAATAAAGCACTTTGGAACGGTAAAAACGGAGGAAAATTGGTGAAAATTAAAGCTGATAAAAACAATGATAAAATTGTATCTTTTCTACGTAAAAAAGATAACAATACAGTTATTGTGATATTAAATGTTACCGGTAAACCGGTGACCGCATCACTAAATTTAGGTGCTGAAAATGCCGGAGAATACACCTGTATTTTCAATAATAAAAAATATTCACTGCCTAAAGATTTAAAAGTGGAATTAAAACCTTGGGAGTATCGTATTTGGGTTCGATAAACCTGAATCGATAATAGGCAAAAGGGTATTCAATAAAACTTGGATACCCTTTTTTTTATAGAAAAATATCTTATTTTCTTCAATTACTTTTCTTACATTTGAAAGTAATATTCACTAACCAATTTTACAATGAGAAATTTTAATATTTGTATCATATCACTGCTGCTTATTCTGCTTTCTCCTTCCTGCAATTTTAAAGGTAAAAAATTGGATAATATCATTACTGTTGAACAGGGGAATCCTGCAGAAAAGGATGTGTGGAGTTATCAGTTTATTCCATTAGATGATTCTTCTCCAGATGCTGTTTTTTCGAATATTTCAAAGGTTATTGTTAAGAATAATTTAACCTTTGTATTAGACGGGCAGGGTAAAAAAATGGTTTATGTGTACGATAATTCGGGAAAGTATATCAAAACAGTCGGAAGAATAGGACAAGGACCTGGAGAATATATCAACGCTCGTGATTTCAATGTGGATAAAAACTATATTTATATCTATGATGACAGAAGCAGACAGCTGTTAACCTATAATTATAAAGAAAACACATTTGAGTCTTCATTGAAAACAGAGTTTTCGGCAAGGGCATTTTCTTTATTGGATAATGGTAATATTCTATTTGTGCTTCCTAAAGATCAAAAACACAATCAGATTGTAATAACTGATAATAAAGCTAAGGTGTTGAGGAGTTATGTGAAATTTAGAGAACAGGATAAAGATAATAGAACACGATATAACCTATTGCAGGAGAACGATGCTGAAAAAATTATAACCTATAATAAACCCCATACCGATGTAGTTTACATTATCTCCAAAAAAGATGGAGCAATGTTGGATTCTTACAGGATAAAAATCAGGGGAGTGGATAATAAAAAAGTTTATTTGAGTACGACTCCTATTGTTTTTAAAAACAGCATCATTGGTAATTATGTGTATAATAATGAATTGAGCTTTTACCGCATCGAAAATTTTAATAATGAAAATAAAAAGACAGCTTATGTTGATAAAATTAAATTTGCACATATCTATTTGTCTAAGCTGCTTATGCCTGTGAGTTTGTCAGAAGATGGTGCTGCCTGTATCTCTTATATCAATTTTAGAATATTAGAAAATGCAGTGGATAAAGAAATTGTAAAAGCTCCTGTCCGAAAGCATTTAGAAGACGGAGGATATGTTTTATGTAAATATAAAATCAGGGGAAATTAAGAGTTGATGTTAGAATTTGGAACTTTTGTTCTAGGTAGAAGCAGAGATAATAACGATTGTCTCTGTTTTTTTATGTGGACTTTTGAGGAGTTTATGGAAGGTAGAGGAGGAAATCCCGAAAGAATAATTTTGAATTGTAATAAAAAAATATCTTTTGGCTTTTTGTTTTTTTTAATGGATAGATTAGATTTGCACTCGTAATACTATTTGAGTTCACTTATGGCAAAATCAGAAAATAAAGAAATTATACGACGCATACATAAGGTAACCCTAATGTTGATATTAAAACAAGGAGTAAAAGGGTTAAATATGAATGAGTTGGCAAAGACTGTTGGAGTTGCAAAAGGTACGCTTTATAAAATTATTAATTCTAAAGAGCAGTTGATTCAAGAAATTGCCCTG
>PDWJ01001118.1_pt1 | contig 39380 bp, 36 predicted proteins | sample 1430881 | NCBI WGS metagenome assembly PDWJ01 (sample SAMN01162460, study PRJNA174530) | Oral metagenome, whole genome shotgun sequencing project. | biome: Marine environment; feature: Marine mammal; material: Swab sample of the gingival sulcus; isolation source: swab sample of gingival sulcus...
CCGCAGTCAAACTCGGGCATGAGTTGGTTAGTGGCAAGGTAAAACAAGAGCGGGTTTCAGCCTGGAAAGAAGCTCTTGAAGCACAGCCTGATGCTGCGCTGTACTGCTTTCGGGGGGGGGGGAATGCGTTCTGCTTTGGCACAGCAGTGGATCAAAGAAGAGCTCGGCCTTGAAGTACCCCGCATTGCAGGTGGGTATAAGGAAGTCAACCAGTCGTCCCCCTGTCATCATTCCTGAACCTGGGTTTAAAATAAAAAACAAGACCTCGACGCAAAGCCTGTTCCAGTGGCCCTGACAAAGGATGATGATTTTCGTGTGTGCCTGCGTTATTGCAGTGCCTTTTTACCTGCATTCACTCCAAAAGCTTTGTTAAATCGGTTTACTGAAAGACTCTCAGGGAAAAATTTTGCACCTTTGGGCAGCTCATTTAACTGGTAGAAATGGTGATCCGGCGTAACAAATTCTGTGGCCTGGATGCGGGATACTATCCGCTTGATTTGTAACCATGGTTTATCACACTTCAATTCTGCTATTCGTTCAACGAACAAAGCCTCTACACAAATCTTTACATGGGCTTCTATGCGCTGCTCCACCCAGTGATACATTGGCATCATTTTGATCCGGGTTTGTTTAAGTGAGCGAAAGCAGCGTTCAATGACCATCAGGTCACGATACCCATAGGCAGCATCTTCAAGACCCAGCTGGTTGCCGTTTGTCTCCAGCACCCATTTGCCGTCATATTTGGCCGCAGCCTGTATAGCTTTACGATCAACCTGAATGGTGCCCTTGTCGGTTATGGTCAGTTACCTGTGATACCGACGGGAATTTAATAAGGATTCAGCCCATTTCCTTGCCGCACTTTTATCCTTGTGCTTCTTGAGCTCCTGTTCGAGCATGGCAACGACTCCCTCTTGATGCGCAGCCTGTCGTTTCGCTTCAGATGGATTACAGCAAACAATATAGCACTTTCCGCTAAGGTGAGTATCCGCTCTTTTACAGCAGGATCAGAAAGCAATAAAAGGCCCGGGATTGTCCTGACTGGCTACATGGACATCAAGTGCTCCACAACAGCCCAGCAGATTGAATACTTCCCTTTTTACCAGTTGCGGATCATTATTGACCTCACTTAAATGAGCAAGAACAAGATGACGCAACCCGTTTTCAGCAAGCTCCACTGCAAACCTGAGCGCATCATGATTGGTCAAATGGCCGGAGGCAGATTTGATACGCTGCTGCAGCTCAAGTGGATACGGACCATTCCTGAGCATAGCCGGGTCGTGGTTTGCTTCAAGAACCAGGGCCGAGCAGCCTTGCAAATGGTAGGAGATAAGTTTGGTGACCTTGCCCGTATCAGTACAATACCCCACCCGTTTATCACCGCATGCAAGGACAAAACCAACAGGGTCTACGGTATCATGGGAAACAGCAAAAGGATGCACCTGTATGCCGGCAAGTTGAAACGACTCGCCAGTGGTAAAGCTTTCATAATGGGCCAGTTTACCCAGTTTTTTGGCAGCAGCAGCATAGGTTGCCGGATTTATGTACACTGGAAGCTGGTAGCGTCTTGAAAGTACGCCCACTCCGGAGATATGGTCACTATGCTCATGGGTCACCAGAATCGCCGTGAGTGACTGGGGATCACATCCAATCGCATCAAGCCTTCGCTCGATTTCCCTGCCGGAAAAACCGCAGTCAATCAGGATATGAATGCCACCTGACTCAATCAGGGTACTGTTGCCCTTGCTTCCACTTCCCAACACACAGAGTTTCATCTCTACAAAGGCTCAGCGAATTCCGGTATGACCAAACCCGCCACCTCCCCGCCGAGTTGCATCAAGAACATCAACGACTGTCAATTCCGCCTGTGCTACGGGTGCCAGGATCATCTGAGCAATGCGGTCTCCCCGCTGTACGGTAAATGCCTGGTCTCCAAGATTTATCAAGCCTACCTTTACCTCACCCCTGTAATCGGCATCTATGGTGCCTGGTGAGTTGATAAGCGTGATACCATGTTTTATGGCCAGACCGGAGCGGGGCCGAATCTGTATTTCATACCCATCAGGGATGGCCACCGCAAAACCGCAGGGCAGCAGGGCCCGTTTGCCAGGCTCAATAATGACTGGTGCTGATATGGCGGCAGCCAGATCCATCCCGGCGGCACTTGCGGTCTCATACTTCGGTAAAGGCAAGTCTGCATTTTTCTCTTTGTCCAGCCATCGCAGGGCAACGCGTATTCTTTTCATCAATGCTCCCTCATTACCCCGGATTTCTTATAAACATTTTGTCGAAATCTGAGACTGCTAACCGACATCACCTGCATCTGTTTTTATATGTTTCTTCTCAAATTAAACAAAATGTCCATGAAAAACCCGGGGTAAAATAAAAACAGGCCGACTTCATACAAAGAAGGCGGCCTGACGTTAATAACAAGATATGACGTACCCTCACCGATCACAGAGTCTGTGCTTCCCTCCTTATCTTCTGCGTCTGGCGTGAAGCAGGCAAAAACGGGGGGCGAGGATAGATGCCATCAGAGCAGCCACTGTCTGACAACAGACGAACTGTTTATTCCTCGCCCTCTGCCAATGCTGCCTTTCTGCTCAGACGAATACGACCTCGATTGTCGATCTCCAGAACCTTAACCCGTACCATATCTCCTTCCTTCAGGACATCGGTCACCTTGTTTACCCTGCCCTGTCTTAACTCTGAAATATGGACCATGCCATCGGTGCCGGGAAGGATCTGGACAAAAGCACCAAAATCCTTAATGGTGCGAACCTCTCCTTCATACACCTTGCCCACCTCAGGCACCGCAGTCATTTCCTCAATACGCCTGACCAGCGCATCTGCCGTTTCCGTGGTACTGCTGAAGATCTTGACCGTTCCATTATCCTCGACATCAATCCTGGAATCAAACTCGGTTGTCATTTCCCGGATAACCTTACCGCCTGGGCCAATTATATCGCGGATCTTATCCGGATGAATCTGCAGGGTCATATATTTGGGTGCATACCTGGACACTTGATCACGAGGAACCTTGAGAGCCTCCTCCATTTTGTTCAGAATATGCAATCGCCCCTTTTTTGCCTGCTGCAAGGCCTGGCCCATTATCTCCCGGTCAACACCATCAATCTTGATATCCATCTGCAGGCCTGTAATCCCGTCAGCGGTACCAACGACCTTAAAATCCATATCACCAAGATGATCCTCATCACCCAGGATATCAGTCAATATCACCACATTGTCCCCTTCCTTAATCAGGCCCATGGCAACACCGGAGACCGGTGCCTTTACTGGCACACCTGCATCCATCAGGGCAAGACTGGAACCGCAGACCGTCGCCATGGAAGAAGAACCATTTGATTCCAGTACCTCGGAAACAACCCGCATGGTATAGGGAAATTCAGAGGTATCAGGAAGCACTGCCTCAACCCCTCTGCGGGCAAGGGTTCCATGGCCGATATCCCTTCGGCTCGGCCCTCGCATCATCCGCACCTCACCAACACAAAATGGCGGAAAGTTATAATGCAGCATGAAACGCCGGTAAACATCACCGTTTAATCCCTCCAGGTGCTGCTCGTCACGTTCGCTGCCAAGGGTGGAAATAACCACGGCCTGGGTCTCTCCCCGGGTAAATAAGGCAGAGCCATGGGCTCTGGGCAGGATGCCGACCTCACAGCTGATGGGCCGGACATCTTCAAAAGAACGGCCATCAATGCGTCGGCCTTCAAGAACAATCTGATCCCGCATGGCCTTTTTCTTATAGGTATCAAGCAAGCCCAGCACTTCGCTGTCATCGTTTTCATTGCCGGGAAACAGGCTGACCATTTCTTCCTGCAACAGGCGAAAACGCTCGCTTCTTGCCATTTTATCCGCCGTGTTCACCACCTCTTTCATTCCTGGTTCAGCAGCTTTCACAATTTCAGAAAACAATCGTTCATTTACTTCAGGTGCGACCACCTCTCGTTTGGCCTTTCCGCACTGCTCCTGAAGCTGAAACTGCATATCAATAAACGGCTGCATTTTGTCATGCCCATAAAAAATTGCCTCAAGCACCACCTCTTCGCTCAACTCGCCAACGCTCCCTTCCACCATAACGACCGCCGAGCGGGTGCCGGCAATCACCAGATTCATTTCTGACCTTGCGATCTGCTTAGCTGTAGGGTTGAGCACATATTCACCCTTGATATAGGCTACACGGACAGCGGCTATGGGGCCATTAAAGGGGATATCTGAGAGCATCAGGGCGGCTGAAGCGCCGTTCATGGCCAGGATGTCGGGGGAAAATTCGACGTCTGCTGAAAAAACTGAAGCTATCAGCTGGGTTTCAGAAGAATATCCATCTGGAAAGAGTGGACGCAAGGGCCGATCAATAAGGCGACAGGTCAGCACTTCTTTTTCAGTTGGCCTGCCGATTTCGCGACGAAAATAATTACCCGGTATCCTGCCGGCAGCATACATTTTTTCCTGATACTCAATGGTCAGAGGCAGAAAGCCCATATTGGTCTTCTTTTTTTCGCCAACAACCGTAACCAGCACCTTGGTATCACCGCTGGTAACCAAGACTGACCCACTGGCCTGCCTGGCCATCTTTCCTGTTTCAAAGGTGATCAGGCGACCACCCAGTTCTATTTCCATTGTGGTATGCATAGGTTCTCCTGCCCTTTTACGGGTGAAAAAAGATATAAATGAACCTGAGTTATACAGTCACCCAAGAAGGCACAAAGGAAACAGCAGCACCTGAGGTATCAGGTACCTGCGGCTTCCTTTGTGTCTTATCATCAGGTCATGTACAACACAGGTTCGTAAAAGGGCAGAAAACAGCACTTGTTTTCTGCCCTGATCAGCTACTACTTACGTATGCCGAGTTCCTTAATCAGTTCACGATACTTTACAACATCCTTATTCTGCAGATATTTGAGTAAATTTCGTCGCTGACCGACAAGTTTCAACAGGCCACGTCGGGAGTGATGATCCTTGGCATGGGTTTTAAAATGTTCGGTCAGGTACTTGATACGGTCTGTCAAGAGCGCTATCTGCACCTCACATGAACCGGTATCGTTATCATGGGTCTTAAATTTTTCAATAATTTCTTTCTTCTTTTCAGCTGATTGTGCCATAATGCACCTCCGTTTTCCTTCTGCTGCCAGCAAAGCAACTGTCCCTCAGCCTCGTCTGGAGTCTGGATAAGTTGTCCTTTGCCTGATGCCAGAGGGATGGCATCAGAGGACAGGTAACGTATTTTGTAACTGCTCTCATCTCACCCATCTTCGGGCGATCACGACAGGCCGCACAGAGGGGCTATAGCTGCCAATCGTGATCGCCCAGATCTGGGAAACCTGAAAGCGGCTACAGGCTTAAAAGCAAGCAAAATCATGGCGATACATGCCACATGAGAGTTACCTTATTTTTTCTGTTCAAGACGTGCCAGTGCCTCTTCAACCGGCATCATCACAGTATATATACATTCTCGGGCATCTTTCTGCTGCAGGGCTGCGCCATGCAGCCCCTGTTCCACAGAAAATGGACCGCTTGCCGTTCTGCGGAGTGCTGTCAGGCTGGCCCCACACCCCAGTTTTCTTCCTATATCTGCAGCCAGGACGCGAATATAGGTCCCTCGGCTGCAGCAAACCTCTATATCTATTTCTTCCCGGGCAAGTCTCAAGCAGGCCAGAGAGTATATTTCCACTTCTTTGGGCTTCTTCTCAATCAAGATCCCCTTGCGCGCATAATAATATAATGGTTTTCCCTTGTGCTTTGCCGCCGAGAAAGCAGGCGGCGTCTGCATCTGTTTCCCCAGAAAGGAAGACAGGGTTGCCATTATCTGCTCCTGACAGATGACAACATCTATCTCTTTATCCTCTGCCTCTTCCTCTGCCTCTTCCTCTGCGTCTTTAACCAGAGCAACCCTTTTCCGGGAGACTATCTCTCCTTCCGGGTCATGGGTAAGGGTTTCCACTCCCAGTTTCAGGGTAGCGGTGTAGGTTTTTCGCGCTGCCATGAAACGTTCAATATTTCTGGTGGCAGGCCTGCCAACACACACTATCAGCAATCCGCTGGCAAAAGGGTCAAGCGTGCCTGCGTGTCCAACCTTTTTTATGCCAAGGTGTCGCCGTATTTCCCGAACCATGGCAAATGAACTTATACCAGTCGGTTTATCCAGAAGGACAACGCTTCCTGTTCCCTGCTCTTGAGACATATACTGTAACCGATCACGGGGCCTGTACGCCCTTGTTATTCCCTGTTTCTAACGTGTAATTATTCTCCCCTGCAAGCATTATTGATCAGTAACTGCTCCCGGATCGCCCATCTTCGGACAATCACGATCAGCCGCATAAAGGGGCTATGGCTGCCAGGCGCACTTACCCAAATCCGGGTAGCCGGAAACCAGCTGGTTACATGCCATGTGAGTAGTTAGATTGATCAAGAACCTTTGTTATTCTTGCCACAATACGATCCCTGATCTCATCCAGGGAAAAGCCCCGGCTGCGGAAACCGCTGGCATTACGATGACCGCCCCCGCCAAAACCTGCAGCAATAGAGGCAACATCACACTCACCCTTGGCGCGCAGACTGACGGAGATAAAGTTCGTGTCCACCTCTTTTAGGAAAACCGCCACCTTTACCGAACGAACAGACCTGGGAAGATTGATAAATTCCTCTGTATCATCCATGGTCGTAAAAGTTCGTTCAAGCATACTTTGGGTTACCCGGATAACGGCAATACGTTCCTTGCTGTATATTTCCAGGGTTGCCAGAACCGTCTGTAACAGCTGCAGCCTGCCAAGCGACCAGTTATCATAAATATCAGAAGCAATCTTTTCCGGTCGTACACCGAGACGAAGAAGCTTACAGGCAACATTTAAGGTATGCCCACGGGTTGACTCGTACTTAAAAGAACCGGTATCTGTTACAATTGCTGCATACAGGCACTGTGCTGTCTTCTCTGATATTTCAGCCCCCATCACTTCAAGCAGGTCAAACACCATTTCGCCGGTCGAGGAACGCCCTGGCTCGACCCAGTTTATATCACCGAAATTGCCATTTTTCTGATGATGGTCAATATTAACAAAGGGATGAATATCCAGCAGTGCCTCACTGTATCGGCCAAGACGTTTTCTGTCACCACAGTCTAGGCTGATTCCAAGACAATTGCCCGGGCTGCCAGCGACAAAAGCCTGCATCTCATCAAGATTTGTTTGCACCCTGGCACTGCCCGGCATAAAGCGATAAATAGCAGGAACCGGCTCTTCCATAAATGCAAACACCTGTTTATTCATTTTTATTAAAGCACGCATCAAACCAAGCAAAGACCCGACAGCATCCCCATCAGGATTGATGTGCGTTGCCAGAACAATACGTTCTGCCTTTTGAACTGCTTCAACTACCTTTACCGGTACCTTCATTGTCTTTTCGCTCCTTTTCTAACTGCTTGAAAAGGCTGCTAATGCGCTCAATTTCTTCATACTGGTCATCGTAATAAAAAAGAAGATCAGGTGTATACCTGAGATTAATACCTTTCGCGATGTGGGTACGAAAAAAGCCCCTGGCCTTTTTCATCGCCTTTTTTGCTGAAGCTGTCTCAGCACCAGGTGACACAGAAAAATACACTTTGGCCTGCCTGAGATCAGGTGTCACTGTTACATGAGCAATACTGACACCCATAAGCCTCGGATCACTGACTTTATGAAGCAGGAGAAGCGACAATTCATTTTTTATAGCCTCTGCCACCCGCCTGGGGCGTGAACTCTCCGGCCGTCCAAGTCCGGGCAGGGTAAAATCGAATTCCATTGTAACTACCGTTTAAAGAGTGGCCTCCACCTCATCCAGGACAAAAGCCTCCAGGTTATCACCGAGTTTGATATCATTGAAATTTTCCACGCCGATACCGCATTCAAAACCTGTGAGCACCTCCTTGACATCATCCTTGAAACGTTTCAGTGAAGATATTTTGCCCGTGTAGACAACAACCCCATCACGAATCACCCGCACACCCGCATTGCGCTCAATCTTCCCTTCGATTACAGAACAACCGGCAATAGTTCCCACCTTGGGCACCTGGAACGTATCACGCACATCGGCTGTGCCGATGACCCGTTCTTCAAAGCGGGGTTCAAGCATGCCGACCATGGCCTTTTCAATATCCTCCAGGGCGTGGTAAATTACATCATACGAGCGGACATCAACCATCTCACGCTCTGCCAGCTCTTTGACCTTGACACTGGGGCGGACATTAAAACCGATAATAATTGCATCTGAAGCCGCTGCCAGGTGAATATCGTTATCAGTCACCGATCCGGTGCCCTCATGAAGAACCCGCACCTTGATCTCGCTGGTAGAGAGCTTTTCTGTTGCCTGACCAAAGGCCTGCAGGGTACCCTGAACATCAGCCCGGAGAATAATCCGCAGCTCCTTCACCTCCTGTTCCGCCATTTTCTCAAACAGATTATCAAGCGAAACCTTGGAGGCAGACGCCAGCTCGGACTCTCGAGCTTTGTACAGCCTTGCCTCAGAGACAGATTTTGCCATCTTTTCATCAGAGAGAACAATAAACTCATCCCCAGCCAAAGGAACGCCTGAAATTCCCTGTACTTCTACAGGAATTGCCGGCCCTGCTTCGTTAACATGCTCCCCCTTGTCGCTCAAAAGCATGCGCACCTTGCCGCTGTACATACCGGCAACAAAATTATCTCCTGAGCGCAGCGTTCCTTCCTGAACCAGTACTGTCGCAACCGGCCCTCGTCCTTTATGGAGCTGCGCCTCAATGACCGTACCCTTTGCCTTTCGTACAGGATCAGCTTTCAACTCAAGGATTTCCGCCTGTAACTGGATGGATTCGAGCAGTTCTTCAATGCCCATGCCTTGCTTGGCAGAGGTTTCACAATAGATGGTGTCTCCGCCCCATTCTTCCGGCAATAATCCGTGTTCACCTAATTCACGCTTAACCCGCTCGGGGTCAGCGTTGTCCTTGTCAATCTTGTTGACAGCCACGACGATAGGTACCTCAGCCGCCTTTGCGTGAGCAATGGCTTCCTTGGTCTGATCCATCACTCCGTCGTCTGCCGCAACCACAAGCACTACTATATCGGTAACCTTTGCCCCCCGGGAACGCATTTCCGTAAACGCTGCGTGACCAGGCGTATCAACAAAGGTCAGGTCCCCGGAAGGCGCCTGAACATGATAGGCACCGATGTGCTGAGTAATGCCGCCGGCTTCCCCTTCCGCCACGTCTGTCTTGCGGATGGCATCCAGGATAGAGGTCTTGCCATGATCGACATGGCCCATAACCGTTACCACTGGAGGGCGAGGAAGTGCTTCTCCGCCATGCTCCTCCTCGTGCTCCTGAAATGCCTCCAGCTCGAGCTCTTCTGTCATTGCCTGCTCGACTTCATAGCCAAAATCAGTGGCAACCAGTGAGGCTGTATCAAAATCCAGGGCCTGATTCACGGTAGCCATGACCCCCAGCTTCATTAAGGCCGCAATAACTTCGTTGGCCTTAATCCCCATACGCTTGGCCAGTTCACCAACCGCAATAGTCTCAACAACTTTGATGCGCCGCTTGATCGCCTTGCTCTCAGTGACAGGCTGTACGGATGGTTTTTCTTTTCGCCCGCTGTCTTTTCTTCTCTTTCCTTTACGTGGACGCATGTATTCGACTTCACCATCTTCAGAATACTCAAGTCTGGCGCGGCCTTTTTTGCCCCCCTTGACTGTTTTCTTGGGCCGGATAATGTCCTCATCAGCCCCGATGGCGACCACTCTTTTTGTCTTTTTCCTGCCTTTTCCTCCTCCCTTATCCTGATGAGGGCTGCCTGCCGCCACTTTCTGCTCCGGCTGCAATACCCGGACATTACTCTTTTGCTTTACCTGATGACGTGCAGGCTTCCCCTTTTGTTCGGGTACAGTTGGAATCTCCACCCGACCTATGACCTTCGCAATTTTTTTAGGCCTGGGCGGCGCAACAGCTTGGGAAGAGTCATCTTGTGTTTCCCGGGCAGGCTGCACCTGAACATCATTATTCACCTGCTCATCGTCCTGTTCTTTCATGCTGCCCGCATCCTGATCTTCAGAACTGGCAAAGACAGCTTCATCCTTGCCTTTCTCTTCCGGGACAGCCTCACTGACCTGCTGTTCAGGCTCCTGTTCTTCAGGTTCGGCACCTTCACCTGCTTCAATCTGTGCAGTGGCCTTTTCTTGTGGTATTGTCGTCGCTGCGTCGTTGTCTTTATCAAGTTCTGCCTGTTCCTGTTGCTCTGCGGCAGCGGCAGCCTCAGCCTCCTCCAGCCTGCGCTGAGCCTCTTCTTTCTGGGCCTTTGAACGTCGCCGTACCACGGTTTTTCGCCGCTTGACTGTTGCTGACCTGTCCTTTATCTCAAGGAGTCCCGCAGAGGCATCTGCAGCAGAAAATTCACTGATTTTTTTTCTAATGGATGCTGCCATATCACTATCAACCGTTGAGCTGTGACCTTTAATAGGGTATCCCATCTCTATAAGCTTATCAGCCAGATCTTTGCTTTTCAGTCCGGCTTCCCTTGCCAGTTCATATACACGGACCCTGCTCATTACCATGCTCCCATCTTCATTTACGTGCTATCCGACCGTCTCGACGCAACACACGTTGTACCACTTTTGTATTATTTTCAAGCCATAAAAGGCAGCTTTTATCATTACAGCAATAGAGGCCCCGGCCTGGCAACACTCTTTTTTTATCAACAGTCAGAAGATTTTCTGTATAACAAAAGCGCATCATATCCCGCTGTGGTTTCCTGGTCCTGCATCCCAGGCATGTCCTCAGAGGGACATGGCCCCGTTTCATTTTTCTCCGTCAGCAACATCACCTTGTTCTTCAGCCTGCTCCTTCAACACCTCTTCCTGCGCAGCAGCTTCCTGAGCCAGTGAATCTGCTGAAACCTCTTCAAACGGTTCATCAGGAGCTGAACCTGAAGGTGTTTCCAGAGCTTCCTCTTCAACAGCGGGTATCAGTGCTGCAGCGGCAATAATGGCAGCAGCATGGTCTTCATCAACCCTGGCCAGGCTGGCTGTTTGCTGCAGATCTGCTACAGCCAGCGCGGCAGAGGAGCTGATTCCTGCTGCAAAAAGTCGATCTGCCATGCCCTCGTCAACCTGGTCAATTGCTATCAAGCTCCTGTATCCCTTATTTTCCAGGTTGGCGTAACGCTGTTCACTTTTTACGTCAATCCGCCAGTTTATCAAACGAGAGGCAAGCCGCACATTCTGCCCCTGACGGCCTATGGCCAGCGACAGCTGGTCATCAGGAACAACCACCAGCAACGAATGGTTATCTTCATCCACGATCACCATGGACACCTCTGCCGGGGCAAGCGCGTTATACACATACTTGGCAGGATCAGGACTCCAGGGCACGATGTCAATTCGCTCTCCCTGCAGCTCCTGCACCACATTCTGTACCCGGGACCCTTTCATGCCAACACATGCGCCAACCGGATCCACATCTGATTCAATAGAAGAAACCGCTATCTTGGCCCGAAATCCCGGCTCGCGACTGGCACCCATTATCTTGACAATTCCCTCTGCGATTTCCGGCACCTCCATCTCAAAGAGCTTGACCAGAAACTCGTTACAGGTACGACTCAAAATAAGCTGACTGTCCCGCGCTTCAGGGCGCACCTCTTTCAGATAGGCGCGTATCCGGTCGCCCTGCTTATATGAACGTTTCGGGATCTGGCCATCACGGGGAAGAAGCGCATCGGTTCTGCCAAGGTTTACAACCATATTACCACGTTCAAACCGCTGAACAATACCATTGACAACCGTGCCTTCCCGATCTCGAAACATAGTGTAAATGACATTCCGCTCAGCGTCGCGCATGCGGTGAATGATGACCTGCTTTGCTGATTGCGCAGCTATACGGCCCAGATCAGCAATGCTCTCCATCTTTTCCCCAAGATCATCCTCCAGCTCCACTTCAGGATCCAGTCGCAGGGCATCTTCAAGGGAAATTTCTGTTTCTTCATCAAAGACCTCTTCTACAACCGTCCGGTACTGAAACACCTCAACTTCGCCAAGATCTTCACTGAAGGTGACTTCAATGTCACGGCGGCTTCCATATTTCTTGCGGACAGCAGAACGCACCGCCTCTTCTATCGCGTCAACAAGTAATTCCCGGTCAATTCCCTTGTCCCGGCATATTTGATCAATTATCCGCTTCAGGTTTTCAATCCCAACCATAATATTGCTCCAGCTCTGACCCCTTGTGGCATTTCAGATATAAAGAAAGACTCGGCTACAAGGCCAAGCGTGCCTTGGCTATATTGTTCAATTGTAACGAAAAAGTGTGCCCTTCCTGCTCCAGAAGGACGCTTCCCTCGTCTACCCCCTGTAAAATGCCGACAAACACTTTCTGTTCACCCTGACCCTCTACCGGGTCTCGCATCCTGATTCGCGCCTTTTTCCCGGCAAAACGCATATAATCCTTCTCACATTTCAATGGCCTTTCAGCACCGGGGGAGGAAACTTCAAGACGATAGGCATGGTCAATACAGTCTTCAACCTCAAGACAGGTACTTATCTCACGGCTCACGCTGACACAATCGTCGAGTGTTACCCCTTCTTTGCTGTCTATAAAAAAACGCAGCACCCACCCTTGCCGTTCACGCCGGAACTGAATTTCTACCAGCTCCAGCCCCATATCCTCAAGCAGCGGCTCTGTTAGGGCCTGAATGTTTTCAGTAATATCGGTCACACTTGACTCTTTTGAATAATCCCATGCAACTACGCACAGGGTATGAACCCCCTGTGTTGTACCAGCCCCAGGTCCGTAACTACTTGTTTTCAGGTCGCCCTTTCAGGAAAGCGCGGGCAGATGCAGCCTCTTTATGCCGCCTGTCGTGGTCGCCGGAAGATGGACGGCCTGAAAACAGGTACATCCCCATAATAAAAAAAGCGGGCAACAACGCCCACTTTGAAAAGTCCTCCTCCATACATTGCTGCATGCCAGATTTCAAGCTTCCTTCGTGTGCTCGAAGGCACCCCGTTCTGGAGCGGGCGACGGGGATCGAACCCGCGACCTCAAGCTTGGGAAGCTCGCACTCTGCCAGCTGAGCTACGCCCGCCCGTCAGCTTGCTTTAAACAGTTGACATTATCCCACCTTAAACCTGTTGTCAAGCAACATCATCACGGCAGCAAATATCAAAAGATACTTTTTTTCGTAACCAGTCACGGGGTCTGTACTTTAACCGGATTTCTCCTCAGCTCAGGCGGTGCCAGGTTCGGTAGTTTCTGGCAACGCATTATACCTGGGTATATGTGTTGCCAGAATACTGGCGAAGATGGTGCTGCCTGAGCTGCCTCCCGGTGAACATTTTTGGCAACATCTGAGTCTGCTCACTGACATCACAGACAGGTATTTGTATGTATTGCTTCTCAAAGAAGACAAAATATTCATGAGAAATGCGGGTTACGTGTTATTCTCCGTTTCTGATGTGTAACTGGTCACGGGTGCAACAGAATTGGGCTAGCACTCTTTTCCGCTCTACAAGAGTATGCGGGAAAGAATGATCGGGCAAAGACGAGGCACCCGTTATCATTCATATTTTTTTCACGTCCCTTGTCCTTGATAACCACTGTTTACCGTATAACAAATATAAGGTATAAAGTAACTATTCACAGGTCACCCCTCTTTGAACGATCACGACCCGCCGCATAGAGGGGCTATAGCTGCCAACCGTTCTTGTCCAAATAGGGGCAGCCTGAGAGCAGTTACACGTTTGAGGCAGGTAAAACCAGCAGAGAGTTACACACCCAGTGAGTCGTTACGGTATAAACAGAATATGGAAGTGATAACCACCCACATCAATACTGATTTCGACGGTTTTGCCGCCATGATTGCGGCCAAACGCCTCTACCCCGGAGCAGAGCTTGTTTTCCCTGGCTCACAGGAAAAAAGTGTCCGCCGTTATTTGACCAATCAGTTTCCCAATATTTATGCCTTTAAGAAGGTGAAACATATCGACACAGGCAGAGTCAGACGCCTCATTCTGGTGGACACCCGCCTGCCGGATCGAATAGGTCGCCTGGCAGAATGTCTGGAAAACCCCGGCCTTGATATTCACCTCTATGACCACCATCCAGACACTCCGGATGATATCCATGGCAAAGTGGAACATGTCGAACTGCTTGGCTCGGTAATCACCATTTTTGCCAGACTGTTTCAGGAAAAGAATATTATTCCCACCGCTGATGAAGCCACCCTGATGGCACTGGGTATTTATCAGGATACCGGCACCTTCCTCCACGCCTCTACCTGTCCTGAAGACCTGCAGGCGGCTTCCTGGCTGCTGCATTGCGGCGCCAATCTGGATATTATAACTCAGTTCGTCGTCCACGAGATGACCGCTGAACAGGTCGCCCACCTGGGAAAACTCCTGAAAAACGCCGTAACCTATCCTTTTAATGCAACCAGGGTGGTTCTTACCCGAATAGAGCTGCCCGAATATGTTCCCAACTTTTCTGTAATCGTCAAGCGTATGATGGTCATGGAAAACATTGACGCCCTCTTTGCTCTCATAAGTATGGCAGGGCGGCTGTACCTCATAGCTCGAAGCAGAATCCCTGAGGTAAACGCCGGGATCGTGGCCCGCTCCTTTGGCGGCGGCGGCCATGCCTCGGCTGCCTCAGCCACGGTACGGGATATGAGTCTTTACGAGGCAGAAGAAAAACTTATTGCGTTCCTGCACCGCCACATAAAACCGAAGGCAATTGCAGGAGAACTGATGTCTTCGCCGGTTATAGCGGTCACTCCTGATGTTTCCATCAAAAAAACCAATGACCTGATGACCAGATACAATGTTACAGCTTTACCGGTCACCGAACGGGGAGGCAACCCGGAAACAGGAGAAAAACCATCAGGACTGCAGGGCATAATTGGAAGAATGGTTACCGAAAAGGCCATATTCCACCAGCTGGGGGAGCTGCCAGTCGAAGCGTATATGACTACAGAGATTGCTTCACTTCCGGAAAGCGGAACCCTGATTGATATCCAGAAAATTATCCTTGAGCACCGACAGCGGCTGATACCAGTCGTAAAAGGCCGGGAGATTCTCGGAGTGATAACAAGGACCGACCTGCTCAACCTCCTGGTCAATGATCCGGCCAACCTGTCACCAGACATCCTCCAGGAGGATGAACGACCTTCAAGCCTGCGCACTAGAAATATGAGCAGGCTGATGACCCTGATACTGCCCAGGGAGGTAACGGTTCTCTTGCGCGAGATTGGCGAGACAGCAGAGGAGAAAGGAGTAAACGCCTTTGTCGCCGGAGGGTTTATACGTGATCTACTCCTGCAAACCAGCAACAGTGATATTGATATTGTTATTGAAGGGGACGGTATCCGGTTTGCCAGGGCGCTCGCCCTGAAGAAAAAGGCAACGATACATCCCCATGAGCGCTTCAAAACAGCTACGATTGTCTTTTCCGGCAACATGCGCATTGATGTGGCCACTGCTCGTCTTGAATATTACGATCATCCGGCGGCCCTTCCTACGGTGGAATTCAGCTCGATAAAGCTTGATCTCTTCCGTCGTGACTTCACCATCAATGCCATGGCCCTTCATCTCAACCCGGAGCGTTTTGGTGATCTGGTCGATTTTTTCAACAGTCAGAATGACCTCAAAGAGCGCCGTGTTCAAGTGCTGCATAACTTAAGCTTTGTGGAAGACCCGACCCGCATTTTCCGGGCAGTCCGTTTTGAGACCAGACTTGATTTCCGCATTACCAAACATACGGAAAAACTCATCAAAAATGCCGTATCCATGCAGCTTTTTGACCGCTTTGATGGTGCCCGTTTTTTTCACGAGCTTAAGCTCCTGCTTTCTGAGGACAATCCATTAAACGGTCTCCGCCGTCTGGAAGAGCTGCAGCTTTTCCAGTTCCTCTGGCCAGATCTTCGCCCCAATTTGAAAGTTGACCGTCGATTTGTCCACTGTATAACCCAGGCAAATCAGGCAATCTCCTGGTTCAACCTGCTTTATCTTGACATTCGCATCGAGAGCTGGATGGTCTATCTGCTCGCCATCTTCAGTCGCTCTGGCGTCAACGAGCTGGTGACTTTCTCCAACCGTTTTGAGCTTCCGGCCAACGTCACCAAAAAACTGATCCATCAAAAAACCGAAGGCGAAAGAATTGCGAGAGACATGCTTGAACGCCCCTATATGAAACCCAGTGAAATTTATTGGTTACTGGGTGATCTTAGTTACGAAGGGCTTCTTTTCCTCCTGACTATTGCCAAAAAGAAACACATACAGCAGGCGGTCTCTCAATATGTCACAAGCTACAGGGAAGAAACCCTGCTGTTGAATGGCCATATCTTAAAGGATATGGGCTATCTTCCCGGCCCGGGATTTCGGGTAATGCTTAACCATTTGCTGGAAATGCAGCTCGACGGTCTGGTAACAACGTATCAGGAAGCTGTCTCTTTTATCAGGTCAACCTATCCCCTGCATGATCTCCGGCCTGTATAGAGAGTCTCTATCATGAAAAAATACATAAAAACAAATGTCTGTGATGTCAGGGAGCAGACTCGAATTTTGCCGGAATGTTCACCAGGGGAGGAGAAATCCGGGCTAAATTCAATTAAGCAAACCGCATCGTCCACCTCTGCACTTACAGCAGCAGGGCCTTTGCTGGTGCAGTCTTCAACGGCAGGTAAAAGCAAGGATAAAAAAGCAAAGCAAAAATGATGCCGGCATAAAAACTCTCGCAGCGGGCAATGTCGTTGCTGGTGTAATTATGGCAGAAAATACAGCACCTGTCGACGGGCTGTTGGTTCATTGACAACAGCTGATCAAGAAGCTATGCTACAAAAAAAATCCTGGTTTATCAGCTGCGGTTGCGCCAGTAACAAGGGAGAAAAAATTCATGTTTCATGCACAACAAAAATACTTTTCATTGTCCGTATTTGTTGCAGCACTCACAATTTTTTATTTCACGCCGGCAACCTGTTCAGCTGCCATAATAATTGGCGGCACCGGTAATGCCCTTGGAACAATGCAGCTGATCGCCGACGCATATCAAAAAGCCAGTCCCGAAGTTCAGGTTAAAGTCCTGCCAAGTATCGGAAGCAGCGGCGCCATTAAAGCCATTGCTGCAGGCCGCATTCAGATAGGTCTCAGTGCCCGGCCGCTGGAAGAGGCTGAGTTGAAAAAAGGGATTGTTGCCGTTGAATACGCGCGTACGCCAACGGTTTTTGCGGTTTCAAACAGGTCAAGGGTTCATGCCGTCACACAATCACAGCTCGTGGACATATACAAAAAGACCTTGCAAAAATGGCCGGACGGATCCACCATTCGTCCCATTCTCCGCCAGGCCAAAGACGATAATACCAGACAGGTCAAAGCCCTTTCTCCCGAACTGGACAAAGCGATGGATATTGCCATAGCAAGCAAGGACTTTCTTTTTGCTGCAACGGATCAGGAAACGGCGGACATGATTGAAAAGATCCCTGGCAGCTTTGGCGTGACCTCTCTGGCGTTGATACGTTCTGAAAAAAGAGAGCTTCGCCCATTAACACTTGACGGAGTTAAACCCGGCATTGAGTCCTGCATATCCGGAGATTATCCCATTATCAAGCGGTTTTTCTTTATTCTGCCAAAGGAGAACCGCTCTGCTCAGGTCAATGCATTCCTTGAATTTGTTTCTTCTGAAGAAGGAACTGCTCTTTTAAAACAAAACGCTTGTTATCCGGCCCGGTAATACAGAACATATGACAGTTTCCATCCCGGATAAAATAGATCAACTCTCTTTCCGTCTCTCTCTGACCATATCCATAATTGCGTTCTTCACCCTTCCGGCGGTTTCCGGTTTTATAGCCTACAGTGATTTATCACAAGCACTCACCTTCAAGGCCCGGATCAAGGCCAAGGCACAAAGAGAAGTGATCACAACACTTCCTCAGACATGGAGGTATGCAGAGAACCGGATGCAGGGACTCCTTGTCCGGGAACCAGTTCTCCTGGAAAACGAGTTTGTCCAGATTTTCGATGATCAGGGAAATGTACTGGCCTCGGCCGGGAACACCCCAAAGGGCCTCTCTATAGAGCGAAGCTACCCGCTCCATGATGTTCATAAGATCGTGGGAAAGGTTGTTGTATGTTCAACCCTTTCCCATGTCATCCACAACATATTGATCAGCTCTGTTTTCGGGCTCCTTCTTGGGGTGCTAGTTTTGACGATACTGTGGTTTCTCCCTGTAAGAAAGCTTCAGCAGCTTTCAGCTGAATTGTCTAGTGAAAAGCAGCGGGCAGAGGTTACCCTTCAGGCTATTAGTGATGGGGTGCTCCGTACGGATGAAAAAGGAGTCCTTGTTTATCTTAATTCTGCTGCAGAAAGACTGATTGGACACTCCTTTTACCAAGTAAACGGAAAAGCCATATCTGAAATTCTGACTCTGATTGAAGACCAAACCGGCCTGGAGGTTGAAAGCGCGCTCTACAAAACAATCCATACAAAAGAACCTGCCTCCTGCCGGGGAAGCTGTTCTCTTCTTTCCCATGACAACCGGACCATAGCTGTGGATGAGCAGGCCATGCCCTTAATCGATCACAGTGGAAAAGTAACTGGAGCTGTACTCTGCCTGAGTGATGTCACCCTTTTTCGCAAACAGTTGAAACAGCGATCCTGGGAAGCATCCCACGACGCATTGACAGGACTGCTTAATCGCCGTGAATTCGACAAAAGGGTTGCAGAGGCAATTGAGCGGGCCCAGGTCGAGGAAAAATCAGGTATGCTTTGTTTTATGGACATTGACGGATTTAAAATTGTCAATGACACCTGTGGCCATGCTGCCGGAGATGACCTGCTTGTACAGTTGTCACAGATTATAAACGCCCAGGTGCGGACCAGAGATTCACTGGCACGCCTTGGCGGAGATGAATTCGGTCTTCTCCTTGACGGGTGCGACGAAGAACGCGGACAAATAATCGCCAGCAACATTCTTAGCAGCGTCAAGGATTTTCATTTTCTTTATGATGGAAAGATTCATACCGTTGGGATAAGCATTGGTATGACATCTTTCTCCAGCAGGAGTTGCACAGCCGGGGAGGTTCTCCGTGAAGCTGATTCGGCATGTTACTGGGCAAAGGAATCCGGCCGCCACCGCCTCTGTATCTTTCAGGATAACAAGGAATACTTGCAGGCCAGGCGAGATGAAGTCAGCTGGGTGGAACGTATAAAATCCGCACTTGAGGAAGATCGGTTCACGCTTTATTATCAGACGTACCAGCCCCTGAACAATCGTACCGACCTCCGGCAGCATCTGGAAATTCTTTTACGAATGGTCTCCAGGGATGGGGAGATTATCTCGCCGGGGCGTTTCTTACCGGCTGCGGAACGGTATAACGTAATGCCACAGATTGATCAGTGGGTAATCAATAAGGTCTTTTCAGAGTTTCACAATATACGTACTGATGAGGCACATGCTGGCATAATGGTGAACATAAACCTTTCAGGTGCTTCAATAAACGGCCAGGAACTATACGATTTCATAAAGGAAAAAATAGCCGAACACAACATTGATACAGCATCTGTCTGTTTTGAAATCACGGAAACGGTTGCTGTGAGAAATCTTCATGCTGCCATAGATTTTATAAATAAATGCAAGGAAATTGGTATTCAATTTGCGATTGATGACTTTGGCACCGGTGCAAATTTTTTTAGTTATCTGAAAAATTTGCCGGTTGACTATTTGAAGATTGACGGCAGCTTTGTGAAAAACATTGAACAGGATGAGGTGGACAGGGCCATGACTGAAACAATTAATCGCATTGGACATCTTCTGGGAAAAAAAACCATAGCTGAATTTGCCGAAAACAAAGCCATAATTGAAATACTTGGTGATATTGGCGTTGATTTTGCGCAAGGATTTGGTGTTTGCAAACCCATGCCCCTGATTGATGAGTAAAAGGCAGCACCTGGCCGACGTTCATTCTTTTATCAGGCTTTGTCGCTTTATCTCAAACATGATAACCGCAGCAGCAACCGAAGCGTTAAGTGAATCAAAAAAGCTGTCCATGGGAATGGTTACCAGGTAATCACAGTGCTGGCGGACCAGGGGACGAATGCCCTTTTCCTCCCCTCCTATAACCAGACAAGTCTTTCCTGAAAAATCGGTTTTATAGATGGAAGACACCTTGTCAGCATCCGGAGTAACTGCGCCATAAACCCAAAAGCCTGATTCTTTTATCCTTGCCAATGCATTATTGACGTTACCGACCCTGCAGATATTGAGGTGGGAGATCGCACCTGCTGAGGCACTGAAAACAGTGGCGGATAACGGGGAGCTTCGCTCCCTGGTCATGATTACATGCAAAAAACCTGCCCCGAGAGCGGAACGCAGGATAGAACCCAGATTACGAGGGTCCTGAATAGAGTCAAGCACCAGGATCCGGGCAGTTGAAATTTTTTCAGGAGGTTCAAGGGTAAGGAGAAGCTCTTCCAAAAATTGCAGCGGAACCGCTGACAGGCGGGCCGCAACCCCCTGATGGCTGCATTTCCTGGGGACGCCGAGACGGGAGGCATCGACAAAACGAAGCCGCACAGGGTGCTTCCTGGCCTCATCAATAATCTGTTGAATCCTTGGCCCTGCCTTACCTTTTTGGATAAATATATCACTGAGTCTTTCTGGGCTTTGCTGCAGGGCTTCCCGGACGGTATTAATTCCCCAGATTATCTCCCGCTCATCGCTGCCGGAGGAGTCAGTTTCAACCATTGCTCATACCGTCACGGAACCGGCAGCGTGATGCTCACGCCATTTTTATGACGACGCCGCTTGCACCTTTCGGCAACAATAATACTCTGTAAAACCTCCTGAGCTTCGTCAAGGTTATCGTTGATAACAAGATAATCATAGGTTGAGGCAAGCTGAAATTCTTCCCGGGCATGAGCGAGGCGGAGGGAAAGAGTGGCGTCATCATCTGTTCCCCTTCCGCGCAAACGCCGTTCCAGCTCTTCAAGCGAGGGTGGGGCAATGAAGATGGTGACTGGAGCTGCGCAGCGCATAACCTGCCCGGCGCCCTGTACATCAATATCAAGGATCACATCCCTGCCTGTCGCCAAAAGCCGCGCCACTTCAGCCTTACTGGTACCGTAATAATTCCCGTACACCTCAGCCCACTCCAGAAAACCGCCGGACTCCTGATCCCTCAAACCGAGAAAGGTATCGTCGTCAACAAAATAATAATCTGTGCCTTCCCTTTCCCCGGCTCGTGGTGCTCTTGTGGTATGGGAAGTTGAAAAAACCAGCCCGGGGGTGTCAGCCATGATTTTTTGTATCAAGGTCGTCTTGCCACATCCCGAGGGGGCTGACATTACAAAGAGCGCACCGTTATTCATCCTGCTTCCCTTTTTTCTGGTATCGGCGCAACACTGCCTGCGGGTTGTCCCTTTCCTGATCAAGGGCGGCAAGCCGCTGGTTTATAGTATCAGGCTGAACAGAAGAAAGGACAAGATGCCCTGTGTCCAGAATGATAATTGCCCTGGTTCTCCGTCCCTCGGTGACATCAATGAGTTTTTTCTCAATCCGCGCCTCATCCTTTAATTTTCGGACAGGTGAAGAACCTGGATTGACCACAGCAAGGATGCGGTTTACCTTCACGGCATTACCAAAACCGATATTGACCAGAATGCTTCTCTCCATGAATCAGCCCTGTCCCTCCATTATTCCAGGTTTTGAACCTGCTCGCGAAGTTTTTCAATTTCATTTTTCATCTCTACCCCAAGATGGGCGACAGAAACGTTGGCAATCTTTGAGGCAAGCGTGTTTACTTCCCGCAGAAATTCCTGCAGTAAAAAATCAAGACGTCTTCCCACAGGCTCATTCCCTTCCATCAGACCGCGAAATTGTCGAATATGGCTCTGCAGGCGTACAATCTCTTCCGTAATATCACTCTTGTCCGCAAGAATCGCTGCTTCCTGGGCCAGTCTGGCATCATCAATGTCAACCGCATCAAGAAGCCTGCCCAACCTGTCCTGTAATTCCTGCTGTCGATGAGCCAGTATTTGAGGTGCCTCCATTTCAATGGTTGTGACAAGTGCCTGGAAGCCATCAAGCCGGTTTACAAGCTCTTTTTTTAAGGCAAGGCCTTCCTGCTGCCGCATCCTGTCACATTCAAGCAAGGCCCGGTCAAGAGCGGCAGAAATAACTGCCCACTCTTTATCAAGGTCAACTTCCCTCTCCTTTTGCAGAATCATATCACCCTGGCTCAGCATATCCTGAAGCGTTATGCTTCCAGCCAGTAAATAATCATTTTTTAGTTTCTGCAGACAGCGATGATATTGTGAAGCCAGCTTCGTGTTAACAACAAACTCTGTTTCCCCTTCTGTTTCGTTTTGACACAGCAGGGTTAGGTCAACCCTGCCCCGTTCAAATATCTCGGCAACCTTTTTTTTCACCGCCTCTTCAAAACGAATGAATGAACGAGGTAACACTACCCGCTGATCCAGAAAACGATGATTAACCGTCCTGATTTCTGCAATCCATGTTTTTCCTTCACTATCAGCTTCTCCACGGCCAAACCCTGTCATACTGCGCAGGTGCACAACTGTTCTCTCATTCATTAAACACCTTCTGGTTAAGGAAGAGTTTCAGTTAATTCTTCGGCAGTGACACAAGCGGTTCCCGCCTTACCCACAACAATACCAGCGGCATAATTTGCCAGGGCAGCAGCCTCCTTCATGGTGCAGCCTGAAGCCAGGGCCAGTGAAAGTGTGGCTGCAACTGTATCGCCTGCTCCGGTTACATCATAGACCTCCCGGGCCATGGTTGGTATGGTCACCATTTCCTTGTTCTGCTCGACAAGGGCCATCCCGGCTTCACCTCTGGTAACCAGTACGGCCTGGACGCCAATGTCATCTACTATCTGACGACTTGCTGCAAGAAGTGTCTTGTCATCGTCTATATCAATGCCGCTCATGCGGGAAGCTTCATAATGATTAGGAGTGATAACGGTTGCCCCGGTAAAACAATGCCTGTTGACTGGTTTTGGGTCGACAACAAGGGGGATATCCTGACCAGCTTCGTCAAGCAAGCAGCGGAGGCTGGACATCAACTGCTCGCTGATAACCCCTTTGGCGTAATCGGATATCATGACAGCATCAAATTCGAGAAGATGTTCCTCCAGATACCTCACCATGGTACGCAGTGACTGTTCTGAAAGCTCGCCGGTTTCTTCCCTGTCAAAACGGACAACCTGCTGTCCCTGGGCAACGACACGAGTCTTCACTGTGGTGGGACGGCTCCCCAGGATAACCCCGCCTGCTGTTGCCCCCAGCTCACCCACCAGAGAAAGGATCCTGTCTCCCATGGGATCACTGCCGACCAGGCCGCAAAGACCGGCCCTGCCGCCAAGAGAAATAATATTTCTCAGTACATTGGCGCTGCCGCCAAGAAGAAGCTCCTCGCGGGTAACATTAACCACAGGAACCGGTGCTTCCGGAGAGATTCTGGTGACAGCTCCCCAAATAAAGTGATCGATTATAATATCCCCGATCACGAGCACCCTGGTGCCGGAGAGCCGTGGAACCAGGGTGCGTAAAGAATTGCGTATCATCTGATGAAAAAACTGTTTTGTTGTAACTGATCACGGGCACTTCATCCTGGCACGATCACCCTTTCCCGCATACTCCTCTACACGAACGTCTCACTTCGCCTGCTTACCTGCGGGGAAGAGTGCTTGCCCAATTCTGTTGCACCCGTGACCAGTTACACGGCAAAAACAGAGAGTTCCCCTTGCAAGCAGTTACTTTGTTTCCTTGTTTAATGCTTTGGCAACCTCGTCTGTCACATCAACCCTTTCACTTTTAAAGGCTGTTGCATTTACATGTAAAATTATATCAAAACCTTTTTCCTTGGCAACTTTCGGCACAATAGTCTTGAGTTTTTCCACCAATGGTGCGGTTTTTTCCTCACTTAATTTATTTAACTCCAGCTTGGCATCATCTTGTTTTATGCCAAGATCACGCCGCTTCTTTTTCAGTTCGATTTCCTTCTCCTGACGAACCTGTTCACTCCAGGCAGATTTCTTTTTTTTATATTCTTTTTGCAGGGCATCAAAGGCCAGCTTGTCAGCCTTAAACTCTTCCTGCAGTTTTTTTACCCTGGCCTGGATGGCTTGCTGTGCCTTTTTTCCGGCATCAGAGGTGGCAAGTACTTTCTGGATATCTACCACACCGATTTTCTGTTCCGCAGCAACAGCAGACCTGCCACTAATGAATGAAAAACTTATGCAGACTGCAATCATTAGACAAAAAGTCATACCTTGTTTCATAGCTTTATCCTTATTAAAATAAAAAGTAATAATTCACCGGGACCTGATGAGCGGTTGCCTGACCGATCACCTGGGTTACAGCTTCCCGGTATCCTGACGCGGACCCCCCGCAACCCAAGAGGCCTTACACCTCCAATAATTTCTTGTTTTTTTATGACAGGAATTGAGGAGCAGGTCACTAAATAGAGTAACCGCTCACGAATGCTTCAGCTTTGCGCAGGCATGAGTTCGAGCAGCCAGACAAGCAAAGCGAGAAGCCGTGTACACGCATGCGGCATATACGAAAAACTGTGACCATGCAAGGACGAAGTATCCGTGAGCAGATCCATATAACCGGCTATAAAAGCCTGAAGCGTGGACACACAGCTTTTCACTATCGGATCAACAAGGTAAGCACTGCACAAAAAGGCTGTACTGACAATCACGCTCGTCCAGGGAAAAGCTTCACGGGAACAGTTACAAAAAGAAAGCCGGGTACGGGGACCCCTGACCCGGCCAACATGTACCGTAACAAGTAATGATATAACCAGTTACGAGGCCTGCACTTCCCCGTTACTCTCTTGTGCTGGGCTATAACTGATCACAGGTACAACAGATGTGTGCAGGCCTGACTATTCCCAGGACATATGCCGTCCTGGTTTCACTTGCTTTACACCTGTCCCTGCTTTCAGGCCGCCCGAAGAGGGGTAAGCTGAAAGCAGGGACAGGCAGGCGAACCTTCGTGTACATGGCGTATACAAGAATTTGAATCGTACAAAGATGAAATGCCCGTGATCAGGCACGTAATTATTTGGCAATTACAAAGTCATCCCTGCGGTTTTGCGCCCATGACACCTCATCATGCCCAAAAAGGAGCAGTTTTTCCTCTCCCCAGCTGACAGTAGTTATCCTGTCAGCGCTGATACCGAGATTCACAAGATATTTCTTTGCACTTTGAGCTCTGCGCTCGCCAAGAGCCAGGTTATATTCGTTGGTTCCCCGTGGATCACAGTTACCTTCAACCCTAATATTTATATTCTTGTTATCCATGAGATAGGTTGCGTTGTTCTCAATACGCTGCACTTGCTCACCCATAATGTCTGACTTGTCAAATTCAAAATAAACGGGAAGCATTGGGCCTGAGGTCCGGCCTTCAAGGATATCAGACTCCTGTGTTTCCAGGGGTTCCACCTGGCCTGCGCCATCATCTGCAGGTACAGCGGCAGGAGCTTTCGGAGGTTTCTTCCCACAACCAGCAAGACCAAAACCGAACAAACATACCGAAATGATAATAAGTATTAAAGATGAACTGATGCGCATGAGCCCCTCCAGATGCAATAAGAAGAATAAAGAATTACTCGCAGGGCATGTACCACCCTGGTTTCACTTGCCTTTAAGCCTGCAACTGCTTTCAGGTTGCCCAGATTTAGGCAAGCACGACCGGCAGCGATAGCCCCTCTATGCTGTCAATCGTGATCGCCCGAAGATGGATGAGATGAGAGCAGTGACTTTTGTTGTTTGATTTTACTCAAACAGCTAAGGAATACAACATTTTTTTCTGATAAAAGAAATTCGCTTGCAAAACCACTCCAGCCCTTCTACATTCCAGCTACCACTTTTTCTTTCCAGACAAGATAACATGCAGGCAAACATTAAAGTCATGAATGCGAAAAACAAGGAGAACTCCCTGCTGTGTCGTAATAAATTTGGCACTTTTTTCGGTGTTCCCCAGTCGGTTTTTGATGAAGTCTGGAGTGCTTTTTCCTCTCCAGGTAAAGACTCTGCGGCCTACGTCTCCATGGAAATTGGCGCAGACCCGGATGTTTTTCATCCCGTTAAAAATTATATCCTGAACGAGGGTATCCAGTACAGAAAACAGGCTGCCAGCAACCGCTTCATAAAAAAATACCTGACAGCGCCGCGAAAAATACCGAATTACAGTGGTGGACTTGGTGTTCTGGCAGGTGACACCCTGAAAAGTTTTGCCGACCTGCATGTTCCTGTTCTTGGTATCAGCCTGATGTATCGGGGAGGTTATTTTTCCCAGATTGTTGACTCACAGGTAGGACAACTCGATCAGGCGACTGAATGGATGCCGGAATCAACCCCAACCTTGTTTCAGTTGCACGACCCGGAGAACCCTGACCAGCTGCTTGAAATATGTGTTCCGTTTTATAATGCCCAGCCCACTCCAATCGAGGTCAAAGCACAGGTATGGATGAAACTGGAAGTGGCAGACACCCTGGACTATTTTACCCCGGAATTCCTTCTCGACTATCATCTTCCTGGTGCGCCGGAGTGGATAACTGAAGCGGCCAGGCAGCTTTACAATGCAAAATCACTGTATGTAAAAGCCAACCAGCGAAGAATGCTCGGCAGCGGTGTGCTGCCGGTACTCAACACCCTTGGCTTCACCCCTGGCACAATTCATCTCAATGAACAACATGGTGTTACAGTTACCCTGCATCTCGTTGTAGAAGAGCTTGAAAAGAGGCTGGGAAGCAAGTATGAAGACTTGATGACCGACGATGATATCCTTGCTGCCGCCCGCCGGGTCGCTCAAAAAATCGTTTATACCATCCATACCCCGGTAAAAGCCGGACATGACCGCTTCGCCAAAGATATGTACAGAAGCCTGACCCACCCTGCCTTCATGCGGATACTTAACATCATGGCCATGGATACGGAGAACTGCCATGAATACAATTTTACCGCCATGGCCATGCGGGTAAATCGCAGCATCAACAGTGTCAGCAGATTACACCGGGATGTTACCAAGAGACAGTTTCCTGAATTTAAAGATAAAATAAAGGCTATTACTAACGGTGTTCACCACCTGACCTGGATTACAGAGGCAAGGGCAGAAATATTTGACCAGATCACTGCTTTAAAAAACTGGCGGCTGGACCCGGGATGTTTTTCCTCACTTACGGCTGCTGATCTCCCTGAGCTGACCAGCGGGCTCAAAAAGGCCTGGGATAAGGATAATCGTATCCTGATCGACTATACAAACCAGATGCTGGAAGATCATCGCCGGGACATGACAAAGACCTGGATTGACCCTCCAAACCTTCTATCCAGAATGCCGGTACTGGACAGGCTTGTCCCTGGTGTTTTCACCTTTGGTTTTGCCCGCCGTTTTTCCACGTATAAGCGTGCTGATCTCATCTTTGATGATATCAATGCCCTGGCCAACATTGTCGTCGAAAACAACTGGCCGGTTAACTTTCTGTTTGCCGGCAAGGCGCACCCGGAAGATGAGCCAGGAAAATCTGTACTCAAACTTATACTTGACAGTCAGGAAGCCCTGTATGAGGCGACGGGCGGCCTGGCCAAGCTGCTTTTTCTCCCCGGCTATGACATGCGCCTGGCCAAGATGCTGGTCGGCGGAGTCCACTCATGGCTCAACAGCCCCAAAAGACCATTGGAAGCCAGTGGTACCAGCGGTATGAAAGCGGCCATGAACGGCGTCCCCAATACCAGTGTTCTGGACGGATGGTGGGTGGAGGGGTATCACGACGGTAAAACCGGCTGGAAATTCGGCTATGACGGCCCGGTGGAAGAAGCTGATCTGAGCGAAAGGCCAGACAGCCTCCTTTACGAAGAAGATTCAGACTCCTTTTATGCCCTGCTCCCTGAAATACTGGAAGCGTATTATCATAAACAGGAAATCTACATGGACAAGGCTGTCAAAAATCTGCTCCTCAATGTTCCCATATTCAACACACATCGCATGGCAGCCGAATATGTCAATGCCTACAAACTTGATCTTGGAGAACAGCAAGAAGAAATAATTAAAAATTTCAGAGAATTATATATAAGTGAGGTTATTGTATAAAGGGAACGTAACTACTCACTGGGTGTGTACCTCTCTGGTTTTACCTGCCTCAAAGGTGTAACTGCTTCCTGCTCACCATCTTTTGGCGATTACAATTGTCCGAATCTGGACGAGAGGAAAGGATGTTACAGAGGCAACGCAAGTGAAACCAGGGAGCTAGTGTCCTGTCAACGCTGCTCTGTCGCATCCTGCTTGTCTTTTTCAGCCCTTATGCAGCCTTGCCCCGGGTCACATAGCACTACTATGCAGCGCAGGACAAGACTGCATAAGAACAAGAAAAATCCGGCGCAATATACTGACATTTCATCGTTGACATGACACTAGATGCCTTGCGAGTAGTTATATATAAAGCAACATGCAGCTGATCACGAGTACTTTACATTCAGATAAGTACGATTTCGCACACAGCCAGCCTGTGCGTGGGATTGTAACCATCCAAAAGTGGAGTACGCTTATTCAATTACGCTGGATTTATCAGGAGTAATAACATGGCCCGCCATCTCAACCCCAGCGGTTCTACCAATAAAACAATTGACGCAATTGACAGGAAACGAGAAAGAGAGCGACTGTTCATGCTCAAAAAGGCGCGAGAAAAGAGTGAGGAACTGGCGATCACTCTGGTGCAGCGGCTTATTGAGCAACACATCATAGAAACAGATGCCGTACTGGCCATTCAACAGGTTATGGAGAAGCAGCTTTCTGCAATGAGTGAACTGGAAGAATTTGAAATGCGGTTTAAAATAGCACCGCTCAGAGACCTTACCCAGGATCCAAACATTGCCAGCCTCTTCATTACCCAGTACATAATTGAAGATCTCGTCGAACACGACAATATCCAGGATGTGTTTGGCGATGACCTGGATGTGTACAAGGCTGTCGACTCTGTACTTGGAGATCTGCGTCCCCGCAGATAAGTATACCTTTGGTATAACTGCTCCCAGGCCACCTATCTTCGGGCAATCACGATTGACCGCAAGAGGGGCTATAACTGCGTAACTGATCACGGGCACTTCATCTTTGTACGATCACCACTTCCCGCATACTCTTGTATAGCGGGAAATGGCACTCGTACGATTCTGTTGCCCCCCTGACCAGTTACATGTCAGAAGCAGAGAGTAACGCATAAAGTACAGACCCCGTGATTGGTTACATAACTGCCTGTCGCGTTTGCCCAAATCCGGACAACCTGAAAGCAGGTACAGAGGTAAAGCAAGTGAAACCAAGGTGGTACATGCCCTGTGAGTAGTCACCTTTTTGTTTGAGCATAACACAGAGACCGGGCGAAAAGACAAGAATTCAAGATGCCCTCAAGACGTCCATATAAGCACAGACATCCAGAGACAGCGCCTTCCCTCCTTTTTGCCAATAACAAAGGGCAAATTCTTGAGTACGACGGCATGTATGCGGCTGCTTCAGCCGCAGGCTCATTTTTTCTTCCGAACCTGGATAATTTCATAGAACTACCGGAAGGCAGCGAGCTTTTTACCCTGCCGGGAAGAATGCCGGTTGGAATCGAAGCCGATACCGGAGAAGCGGCCCTTCTTGACAGTAACCCCTACGACGCCACCCCGATACAGGCAGTTGCCGCCTTTATGGCCCCGGCATACACGTCAACCGGCACAGCAGCTTATGTTACCCGGGAAAATGAAAGTCAGATGCTCCCTCTTTTTGCCTATACAGCGGTGGGTTGGGAAGGCGGCAGGTTCTGGGTAACCGCTTTTCGCAGCGACAACGATATTCGTCAGGACATCTGCCAGTTCAAGCAAAAAAAACTTGAAAGACTCACCCGTAAAAAGCTGAAAAAGGCTCAGCATAACCGGCTGATTCAACACCTGGGGAAATGCTGTCTTACATATTGCTGTCCAGCGGCCCGCAACTATTTCCTCAATCGCTGGGAAGCCCCTCTTCCTTGCTCACCGGTCTGCAACGCTGCCTGCGCCGGCTGCATTTCCCTGCAGCCTTCCGGCTGTTGCCCGTCCAGCCAGAGCCGGATATCTTTTGTACCAACGCCAAAAGAGTTGTCTGAAATAGCCATCGAGCATCTGAAAACCGCGCCTGGCTCCATCGTCAGTTTTGGCCAGGGCTGTGAAGGAGAGCCGCTTATGCAGGCCGATGTGATGGAGCAGGCCATTATGCTTACCAGAAAACATACAGGCAAAGGCACCATTAACCTGAACACCAACGGCAGCCTGCCCGAAGCCGTGGAAAGACTCGCCATTGCCGGACTTGACTCCATACGCATCTCTCTGAACAGCGCGAGAAAAGAGATACACAGCCGTTACTACAGGCCCAAAGGATTTGATCTGGGTGATGTACGTGCCTCCGGCAAAATCATGAAGCGCTATAACCGGCACGTTTCCCTTAATTATTTCATTTTTCCAGGAGTTACGGACACGGAGGAAGAATTTGCTGCGCTGTTGTCATTGATCGAGTCCTGTCGACCTGATTTTATCCAGCTTAGAAATCTGAACATGGACCCTGAAGAGTATGTCAGGGTTATCAGGCACAAGCCGGGATCACACTCCATGGGCATCCGTATCTGGTTGCAGCAGCTAAAGAAAACATATCCACACCTGAAATTCGGTTACTTTAACCCGCAAGTTCAGAAAGGATCAGGGTAAAGGTAATGCAGCTATTCACAGGCCATATATCACCCTGAAAGCAGTTACAAATTATGGTGAGTAACGGGGGATCAGGAAAAAACAACCTTGCAAAAACGGCGCTTCCCTACCTTGAGCAACACCTCGCCTTCTGTTCTGATGGCTGTTTCCATATCTGTTATTTTTTTACCGTCCACACTGACAGCGTTTTGCTTCACCATACGGCGTCCGTCAGAGGTTGACTTCACCAGGCCCGCATCCAGCAGTAATTTTGGCAGCCAGATCTCACGTTCCCGAGCAGACAAAAAGAGTACTTCCAGATCATCAGGCAGTGCATGCCTGGCAAAAACCTGTTCAAAGTTACGCTCGGCATCATCTGCTGCTTCAGCAGAATGAAAACGGGTTACAAGTTCCTTTGCCAGTAGTGCCTTGACCTTTTTGGGGTGCTGCACACCTGCCTCAATATCCTTTTGCAGGCCGTTAATTTCGTCCATAGAAAGATCGCTGAGCAATTCGTAATAACGAAACATGAGCTCATCCGAGATAGACATCACTTTGCCAAACATATCGTGAGCATTTTCAAATATGCCGATATAATTCCCCAGGGATTTACTCATCTTGTTAACACCATCAAGCCCTTCCAGAAGCGGCATGGTCAGCACAATCTGGGGTTCCTGATTTCGGCTTCGCTGCAAGTCACGCCCCATGAGCAGATTAAAAAGCTGGTCTGTACCGCCAAGCTCCACATCAGCTTTCATAGCCACGGAATCATATCCCTGAATCAATGGATAAAGAAATTCATGGATGGAGATTGGCCGGTTGGAGTCAAAGCGTTTCTTAAAGTCATCCCGCTCGAGCATACGAGCCACAGTAAGCTCCGAGGCCAGTTTGATCATCTCGTAGGAACTGAGCTCCCCCAGCCAGGTGGAGTTAAAGTCCACAATTGTCTTTTCAGGATCAAGAATCCTGAACACCTGTTTTTTGTAAGTTTCCGCGTTTTGCTCGACAACCTCCCTGGTCAGGGGAAGTCTGGCTTCAGATTTACCGGTTGGGTCACCGATCAGCCCTGTAAAATCACCAATCAAAAAATGAACCTCGTGCCCAAGTATCTGAAAATGTCGTAACTTCTGCAAAAGAACAGTATGCCCCAGGTGCAGGTCAGGGGCCGTTGGATCAAAGCCGGCCTTGATAATCAGGGGGGTTCCGGTTTCAACGGATCGGCTCACTTTTTTCACAAGTTCTTCTCTTGAGTGCAGGTCAACTGCTCCACGCTCAATCAGAGCTATCTGTTCTTCAACAGGTTTCATTCACTTTTACTCCTTGTTCTTAAAGCCATGATTGCAACACTTGCTTTACGTCTGTAAGGGTTTTCAGCTTACCCGCTATTTTGCGTATTCAACAGCCCTTGTTTCCCGAATAACGGTGACCTTTATCTGGCCGGGATAGGTCAACTGTTCCTCGATTTCCTTAGCAATATCCCGGCTCATCAGTGTTGCCTCGTCGTCAGGGATCTTCTGGCTGTTAACAATAATACGAAGTTCACGCCCTGCCTGTATCGCGTAAGATTTGTCAACCCCGCCAAACTTATTGGCGATATTTTCCAAATCCTCAAGCCGCTTGACATAACTCTGCAGCATCTCCTTGCGAGCTCCAGGACGGGCTCCGGAAAGGGCATCCGCCGACTGTACCAGCACGTCAAGCACCGATTTGGGCGGCAGGTCTTCATGATGCGCACCAATAGCATACACCACATCTTCGGCCTCCCCATATTTTTTAGCCAGATCACGGCCAATGATGGCATGTGATCCTTCCACCTCATGGTCAACTGCCTTGCCGATATCATGCAGCAACCCTGCTCTTTTAGCCTTTTTCACGTCAAGATTCAGTTCTGCGGCCATCACTCCGCAGAGAAAGGCAACTTCAAGAGAATGCTGCAGGATATTCTGGCCATAACTGGTACGATATTTGAGACGTCCAATAAGGTTTACCAGATCAACATGCATACCATGAGCACCAACATCAAAGGTTGCCTGTTCACCTGCCTCCCGGATCTCTACTGCCAGCTCTTCCGAAACTTTATTGACGACCTCCTCAATGCGAGCCGGATGGATTCGTCCGTCCTGAATCAACTGCTCCAGAGCAAGACGGGCGATCTCTCGACGAATAGGGTTGAATCCAGACAAAATAACCGCTTCAGGAGTGTCATCAATAATGATGTCTATACCAGTAGCAGCCTCAATAGCTCTTATATTACGTCCTTCCCTGCCAATAATGCGTCCCTTCATTTCGTCATTGGGCAGAAGAACCATTGATACCGTTTTGTCGGCTACATAATCCCCTGCATACCTGGCAATGGATAAAGCAAGAATATTTTTTCCTTTCCGGTCTGCCTCCATCTTCATCTCATTCTCGATGCGGGCCAGTCTTTTGGCACAATCCATCCGCGCTTCACTTTCAATGGACTGCATCAGCTGCACCTTCGCCTCTTCCCGGTCAATACCTGCAATATTTTCCAGCTTGAAGCGTTGTTCATCAACCAGAGCCTCATAACGGGCCTTTTGCTTGTTAACCTGTTTTGCAACAAGGGCAGCCCTTTCTTCCTGCTTCTTAAGTAAGACCTGCCGTTCTTCCAGGGCCTGAAAATCTTTCTGAACTTCATCAAATTTTCGGGTCAGGCGCCTTTGATCGTCTTGCAACTCTTTGCGGCTTGCCCTGATCTCCTGCTCAGCTTCCTGTTTGACCAGATAGGCATCTTCCTTGGCCTGCAAAAGAGCTTCTTTTTTTATCTGTTCCGCTTCGCTGATCGCATTTTCAATTATCTGCCTGCCCTGGGCCGCAAGATTTGCCTTGTTACCTTCAACCAGCCTTTTCCTCAAATAAATCCCGAGTCCGAAGCCAGCAACCAGATTGACAGCAACCAGAAAAAGAGTCATTAAATTAAGTTGCATGTACACACCTATATCCACTATGCAATTATACAAACCAGTATACAATCACAATACATGTACCGGGAGAAGAAGAAAGAAGGGCAGAGAGGCATATCAGGAGTATTCAACTATTCCCATACGACCAGAGACGTATGGACAAATACCGGCACTTGTATTCCACACCCCTACAGCAACAACGTGCGGTATACCTGGCACCCTGATACACAACAGCCTGTGATGAGTGTTATGAAAACGAGGATAAATGGCTCGTTTGACCAAGCACATCCAGTTCGCCTGTCAGGTGAACATACAGCTTATGCACCTAAAAAAGCCATACAACGTAAACAACTTGTTTTTTGTCTTGCTGCTCTTTTTAAATGTATTCTTATATATCCAATCTGATCCCATCAGAATTATCTTGCTCCATAATACTGTTGCTATTCTTTCATCCACCACCAGCCCGCAAAAACCTTCCAGAGGCCTGGTTTATATGCTCAGCCCGCTCCAGGGCTGTATGACAAGTAATGATAAATAAGGGTATCCACCCACAGGGCATGCACCGCCCGGTTTCACCTGCTTTACGCCTGTAACTGGTCACAAGTGCTTCAGATTTATACAGGCACGATTTACAACTATACCAAAGTATCGCAAGGACTTCTAGTGTCCTGTCAACGCTGAAATGTCAGGATATTGCGCCGGATTTTTCTTGTCCTTATGCAGCCTTGTCCTGTGTTGCATAGTAGTGCTCTGTGACCCAGGGCAAGGCTGCATAAGGGCTGAAAAAGACAAGCAGGATACGACAGAGCAGCGTTGACAATTAGGTGGGCAATGCCAGCGACATCCTCAGGAAACCAGGTTAGGGGAGGCTTCCATCCAATGGCAAAAGGCTGCCCTAATCACGAGAGTTGGCTTAATTTCTCATTAATCACCAACAGAGCAGGGGTATCTTTTTTTAGTATTATACCAGAACTACGTCCAAAATTAAACAAGAAAGGGAACTGCTCACAGGCACTTCATCTTTGCATGATCATTCTTTCCCGCATACTCTTGTACACGAAAGTCTCACTTCGCTTGCTTACCTGCGGGGAAGAGTACTTGCCCAATTCTGTTGCACCTGTGACCAGTTACACGTCAGAAACAGAGAATAACGTAGAAGTACAGACCCCGTGATTGGTTACCTCGCAGGGCATGCACCTTTCTGGTTTCACTTGCTTTACATCTATACCTGCTTTCAGGCTGCCCGGATGCGGGCTTCGGGCAAGCGCGACTGGCAGCTATAACCCCTCTGTGCGGCCAGTCGTAATTTCCCGAAAAAGGCGGCCTGGGAGCAGGTATCAGGAAAGTCTACTGTCCCAGCGTTGCAGAAACCTTGTCAATAAGACGGGCAACTGATTGCTCCTGTTCTTTCCTGCTTTTTTTAACCTCCTGTTCCAGAAGAACATATCTGGCCGCAAGGCGAAGGCTTCCCAAAACAAGGACTTTGCTTGATGGGATAGCACCCCGGGTCATGGTCTTTTCATTTTCCAGTTCATCACGCAGCAATCTAATAACCGCCTCTACTTCTTCATCAGAGGCATCACTGTAAAAAGTAAATTCCTGTCCAAACAGGTTGAAGCTGACGAGACGTTCTTTCATACCTGATCAATAGAACTGATGCCGGGTGAGTACGTTATCAGTTATCTTGTCCGTCACGAAAGAGAGAACCCTGCCCTCCTTCATCAATTCCAGGACTGTCATTCTTCTCCTGAACATGTTCATTTTCCCACTGGGAGATGCGATCCAGGAGGCCGCTTACCCGGTTGCTCACTGCAGTTTGTTCACTGTTTAAATTCTCAAGATTACTCTTGAGTTCAGCGCATTCAGCGTCCCTCTCCCGCAACGTTTCTTCCAGGGTGTGGTAATCTGCCTTCAACTGACTGTACCTTGCAAGCAATTGGTCAACTATTTCTTCCAGGCGAAGCAATTCCGCATTCCCTTCCATACAAGCACCTCATCTATTAACTATCTGAAAAAAAAGAAAAAATCATCATTGGAAATTATGTAACCAGTTGTGCTCAACTATACAGACCACATTGAGCAAGCGCAAGGATTTTAACTCTCTGAAAAATTTTATTGCCTGGTAAAGGACCAGGAGACTGGCCGTCCATCAACATAGGGCAGGAAACCGTGGAAAATGCGGGGATCATCATCAAAGACCAGGGGAAGAAAATACCTGTCTCCCTCCCACATGGGCAGGTGTTCGATATCAGCCAGGTTGTGCCAGGCGAGCCTCCCTTCTTCATTTTCAGTTTTCAAGGTGCCGGTATACCCGGTAACAAGAAAAATAAAGCCCAGCCAGCTCTCCCCCTCCGGCCCGAATCCTTTCCAGTTGATCGTGCCCCGCAAAACCATTTGCGTACAGGTAAGCCCTGATTCTTCAAAAATTTCCCGCCGCATGCAATAAACCACATCTTCGTCGGCCTCCATCTTGCCCCCAAGCCCGTTATATTTGCCTCTATGGTGGTCATCCTTCCGGGTGTTACGATGCATCAGCAGCACTCGCTTTTTGCAGGGTGACAGGATGTAACCAAGAGTACCTATTATTGGTTTGTACATAGGCTTCCTTTTGCTTTAAAATATATTTAGCCAAGCCCCCTAACCCTGGCTTGTGACAATAATTCTCAAAAAACCTCTGAAACGCTGATTTTTCATCAACCACAAAAATAATTATTACGTAAATACAATAAGGTATATTTTCAGGGCTTTTTGAAGTGGTCAGAAGTTTGAGACGAGACCTTGACTGGCGAGTGAATTTGTGCCATCCTCGACCCATGTTTATCCGAAGAACGCATCATAAAAAAAATCAGGCGGCTATTACTCTACCCATAGGCTCGTCGAATCCCAACGAATGTAACTGATCACGGGCACTTCATCTTTGCCCGATCACTCTTTTCCGCATACTCTTGTACACGAAAGTCTCACTTCGTTCGCTTACCTGCGGGAAATGGTGCTTGTACGATTCTGTCGCACCCGTGACCAGTTACACGTCAGAAGCAGAGAATAACACCGGAGTACAGACCCCGTGATTGGTTACCATAACGGTTCTTCAGAGAAAGACTTTTTTTCTTTTTCCTGCTGCAAGTGAAAAGAAGCATAGGCACTGTTCATGGTCAATTGATTTTTTCGGCTGCTTAATCTGGTTTTCATATTTCTTCCCAGACAAATTCGGTAACATTTTTTTCTGTGCTGGAAAAACCAATGCCGATAAGCACATTTTTTTTGCCTTTGGTCTGATATTTTTCTGCATACCCTCTGGCCTTGATTTGGGCAAGGGCTTTTTCTTCCGGCATATCCACCTTAAATTCAATTAGATAGATGGTATCGTCCGTCTCCACACTCATATCAATGCGGCCCTTGTTGGTGTATCGTTGCTAGTGTAGTTATGGTACGGTATCGCCGCAAACAGGGCATGAATGGCGGCCTTGAACTGCTTGATATCGCAGTCTTCCAGGGAAAAACAGATGTTTTCCTGAAGAGCATTACGGCGGGAACTTTCGGAAAACAAGTCAAGCAGGGATGTTGTGAACGCTGTAGAGACTTCCAGATTGGGAAAGCCCAGAATATAGGAGACAAATGTTTTCCGTCTGCGAACCTCTTTGATGGTGAGATAACCCGATTGAAACAGCAGGGTAACAGGGTCAATCCTGTCAATATCAAAGGAGGTCAGCAGTTCTTCGCCAGCATTTATGCTGCTGAGATCGGGCAGAAAAAATTGTTTTTGCTCTTGCAGTTTAACCAGGAAGGTCGGTGTGGCGGTTTCAAACCAATAGCTTTTAAACAGTTTATTACCACGTAAAAAAAGAAGAATATCAAAGGGGTTGTAAACATTTTCACCCAGAAAATGATAGCCGTTGTACCATCGTTTCACCTCATTCATATCCGCACCTTGCAGGTGGGATGCAAACACGGTTTCCAGATCATGCTGGGTATAGCCGCAGATGGTCGCAAATTCCGGTGCTAAAGTAATGTCTTCAATATTGTTGATTCCAGAAAAAACAGACACTTGGGAAAATTTGGTTACGCCGGTCAAAAAGGCAAAGCGGATATGGGCATCGTTATCCTTGATCACAGAATACAAGGCTTTCAGGGTTTCTCGGGCAAAGGCCGCCATTTCCGGCTGGTCGATATTGTCGAGAATCGGTTTATCGTATTCATCAATGAGGATAACCACAGGCTGATTGAGTTGTTGCGCCGCCTTCTGAATCAGTTCTGCGAAACAGGTGTCAGGGCTTTTGGTGGTGCAGGTGATGCCAAGACGGTCTTTATTTCTTTTCAGGATCAGGGATACATTTTCCAGCAGACCTTCCTGGCTGCGAAAATATCCCCCTCCAAAGGAAATCTTGATGACCGGATAACTTTTTGACCAGTCATATTCTTTTTCTGCCATAAGCCCGGTAAACAGTTCTTTTTTACCCTCAAACAGATTGTGCAGGGTGTCGAGAAACAGACTTTTCCCAAACCGCCGGGGTCGGGATAAAAATACATATTTGTAGTGGTCAATCAGTGCAGCGGCAATGCCGGTTTTATCCACATACACATAGTTATTTTCTATAATTTCACTGAATGTCTGAATCCCGATAGGCAGTTTTTTCATGGCAGGTCTCCTGATGATGGCAGTCCTTCTTCTCCTGGCAAGGATAGCATAATTGCAGGAAAATGCAAAGAAAGCATGATTTTTCAAGGAGTTTCAAGAAATTCAGGAATTAAATTCCGGGGACACCTTACCTGTTTTTCTCTCGACCCCGTGATGAGTTACGGAGCCACTGGCCTTGCCGTCTGTGCTTGGTAAGACTTTATACAAATGCTTTATCTTCTGTTAATAAATAAGTAAGGTGTCCCCGGAATCTCCCAAGTAACTGTTTATACACTACACTTGACTCACTTTTAAGAACATGTGCCGTGCCCGTCACACAACAAAAATGCAACGGACTGAATAGCGATCTCCCATTGTTTTCAGTTGCTACCCCAAATTTCTTGGTAAATTCGTTCACATCCCAGCGGACCGGTTCGCTATTCATCCGCTGATTTTCACGTTGGGTGAGAGATAATGAAAAGGAAATACACCATAACATTCCTGATCTGGTGGGTACTGTTCAACTGGCCACCCATCTTGATGTGGGTTCCCTTTCTGAAGCTGTTCTGCTTCCTTCCTGTGCTTTTCTGGATCAACATTCCAGCACTGTGGTTCGGCCTTGCCAAAGCCATCGGGCAACCTCATTATGACATTCAGGAGTTCGGGGCTGTGCCCCAGACTCCACTGTCGTGGATTCTCATCGTCGGATTCTGGGTTCTGCTATCCGCAGCCATGACAGTGGCAACAGCCTACTTCCCACGACTGCTTTTCCGAAACCGAAAATAGAAGAAGGATACACCCAACCAGAAAGTGGGGACGAATTCCCCGGAATTTTCTTGAACTGAAAAAACAACATTAGCAGGAAGAAGGCGAGACTTCATGTCTGTCGCCTTTACGGGGGTGCCCCTCATTTCCAAGGGAAAATAGGGGACAGACCACGGTTTAAGGTTTGGGATTTTAAACATTTGATATATGATTAGACATGCCACGTCGATCCCGCATAGTAGTTCCCGGTATTCCTCTTTATATCATTTAGCGAGGGAATAATCGCCAAGCATGTTTTTTTGTTAATGAGGAGTATCTTTTTTACCTTGATTGGTTGGTGGAATTGAGTCAGCGTTCGC
>PDWJ01002296.1_pt1 | contig 39374 bp, 30 predicted proteins | sample 1430881 | NCBI WGS metagenome assembly PDWJ01 (sample SAMN01162460, study PRJNA174530) | Oral metagenome, whole genome shotgun sequencing project. | biome: Marine environment; feature: Marine mammal; material: Swab sample of the gingival sulcus; isolation source: swab sample of gingival sulcus...
ATTGCAACAAGATACGACAAGTTGGCTACTTCTTATATGGCTTTCGTATACTTGGCTTCTATTCTCCTTTGGCTTACTTAATTGTCAACACGCCCTAGTCAATTGACCCCCTGTTTTTATCCTTGTTGGCCTCAAAGAACCTTGTGAAAGGTATTCACTTTTCCCCTGCCTTAAGGTCTGTCCAGTTAGTCTGTCCACCTGTTCCGGGTCTTTTTCACCCATTCCCTAGCCGCTTCTTCCAGTGTGCCCACGTTTGATAGCCTGGCTCTTGTCCTAGTAAGGGCAGGGTCTTGTCCTTTTTCTCTACCACTTTTTTACTGGCCGTTAACGGAAGGAGACGGACGAAGACAAATTTCAAACAAAAGAAAGCCCAGATTTTCCAATATGTTATGGAATAATCTGGGCTTTTCCGGAACATTCAGTGGCGGAGGGCTAGGGATTCGAACCCCAGATACCCGTGAAGGTATGCCGGTTTTCAAGACCGGTGCAATCAACCAACTCTGCCAGCCCTCCGGGTACAGCAAAAAAAATGGCGGAGAGGGAGGGATTTGAACCCTCGATAGAGGTTGTGCCCCTATACACGCTTAGCAGGCGCGCGCCTTCAGCCAGCTCGGCCACCTCTCCTTGAAAACAGAAGGCCGTATGTATATAAATCACCTTGCTCCGTCAATATGCTTTTGCTGCTCATCACAGCAACGGACAAACACCTCGCCATCGCCACAAGATGCACAACTCGCTCACCTCAGCATCCTTTGCTGGGACGACTTTTCTGCCCCTTGAGGCCAAATATGCTCTCTGGATTAGCAGGGTCTTTTTTGGTAGGGCAGACCCTTCATTAAATCACCGCCAGGGGAATATCCTTGGCGATCACTCCCCACAGGCACGCATACGCGTCATGAGGAATGCATCTTGAAACGATCATATATCAACCTGGGTGTTGCCGGTTTTGGCACCGTGGGCATAGGCCTGGCCAAGGCCATTCGGGAAAATGAAGAATGGATCAACCGCCGTCTGGGGAAAACCCTGCGTATCCATACGGTGCTTGTGCGGGATATTCATAAAAAACGTCATTTTATCCCTGATCCGGGCACAGTGTTCACCGATGATCCAGAGGTCTTCTTAACTACCCCTGATATAGATATTGTGGTGGAACTTATCGGAGGTACCGGCCTGGCCCAGGAGATCATTTCTCGTTCCCTGCATAAGGGGCGACCCGTGGTCACAGCCAACAAGGCCCTGCTGGCTGAAAAGGGCAGGGAACTCTTTGCCCTGGCAGGTGAAAAACAGGTTGGCTTATATTATGAGGCCAGCGTTGCCGGAGGTATCCCTATTGTCCAGACCCTCAAGGAAAGCCTGGCTGGAAATCGAATCAAAAACCTGCTGGGTATCTTAAATGGTACGGCCAACTATATCCTTTCCGAGATGACCTCCAAACAGCTCGACTTTCAGACGGCCCTTTCCATGGCCCAGGCCAAGGGATACGCCGAGGCCGACCCGACCTTTGATATCGAAGGCATTGATGCGGCCCACAAACTGGCCTTGCTTATCCGCCTGGCCCACGGACGAGATTATCCCTTTGCCCGTCTTCCGGTAACAGGTATCTCCCAGGTTGAGGCCCAGGATATCGCTATGGGAAGCGAATTTGGTTACGAGCTCAAGCTCCTGGCCCAGGTTTCCGATACCGCAGGGCAATTGCAGGCCGGTGTCTTCCCTGCATTCATCGCCAGGAACCACATGCTCGCCAAGGTGGAGGGTCCCTTTAATTCCATCCTTTTGGAAGGGAATGTCGTGGGGCCGATTATGCTCTATGGGCAAGGCGCTGGTGATCTGCCCACAGGAAGTGCTGTCCTCGCGGATGTCATGGCCCTGGCCAGACACCCCAGCCCCAATAATACAGGATTTCTCGAACCAGAACTGCCGCCAGCAGACATGCTTGATCCCATGCTCGCTGTATCCAGACATTATTTCCGGTTCACGGTTCAGGATCGGCCAGGTGTGCTTGCGACCATATCCGGCATTATGGGCAGCAATGACATCAGCATTGCCCAGGCGGTTCAAAAACAGACCGAAAAGTCCACTCAGGGCGTTTCCATTGTTTTTTTAACCCACAAGGCCCTGCTTAAGGATGTTGTCAAGGCCCTGACCACTATCAATGCCAGTGATGTGGTCCTGGCCCCCACGGTTCATTATAGAATGGTGTGATACCACAGGCTCCTCCCATAAGCTGTCTTGAGGGTATAACGAGGAAACCTCGACCATGCGTTTGTGCGCACCTGGCACCAGGCACGTTTTCTCAAACCTTTATATCGTCTGGAATACTGCGCTTAACGCTCTTCTAACCCCCACACATTTTTTATGAAACAGATACTCTTTCTCGTTGCCGACGGCATGGGTGACTGGCCCTTAGCATCTCTGGACAACAAGACCCCCTTGCAGGCCGCGCACACCCCTCACATGGATCTGCTGGCCCAACAAGGATGTATGGGAACCTGCCACACCGTTCCTCAGGGTATGCCCCCGGGCTCAGATGTGGCCAACATGGCCCTGCTTGGGTATGCCCCAGAAACCTATCATACTGGCCGCGGCCCCATTGAGGCCGCCGCCCAGGGCCTTATCCTTGACCCGGATGATCTTATCTGGCGGCTCAATCTGGTCACAGTCTCAGGATTCGATCATACCTCTACCATGCTTGACTACTCGGCAGGCCATATCGCCAACCATGTGGCTCAGGATATTCTCCATCATCTCCAGGATACCCTGGGCAATGAAACCTTTACCCTTTATCCAGGCATCCAGTACAGGCATCTGCTTGTACAAAAACAGGGCAAGACATCGCCGGAAGCCGACCTGATCATCCATCCTCCTCACGACATCACGAATCAGTCCATTGGCGAGGATCTCCTATCATACAGTTCCTGCCCTCGGCTTATGGAGCTTATGACCAATGCCTGCGAGGCCATGCAGCCCTGGCACGCTACCTGTGCGGCCAATGCCATCTGGCCGTGGGGCCAGGGAACACCGCTGCTGCTTCCCTCTTTTGCGTCAACTTTTGGCCAGCGGGGCGGTGTTATCTCAGCCGTTGATCTGGTCAAGGGTCTGGGTCGAGCCGCAGATATGGACGTTCTGAACGTGCCCGGAGCCACAGGCTTTTTGGATACCAACTACCAGGGCAAGGTGGATGCCGCACAGGCCTATTTACAGGAGGGTGCCTATGTGTATGTCCACGTTGAGGCCCCGGATGAATGCGGTCACATGGGTGATGCGACCAAAAAGATCCAGGCTATTGAAGACTTTGATGCCAGGATTCTGGGGCCGCTTCTCGAATCTCATGGGCATAAAGATGTGCTCTGGGTACTGACCTGCGACCATTTTACCCCCATAGCCCGCCAAACCCACACCACGGATCCCGTCCCTTTTGTGGTCATGGGCAGGGATCTGTCTCCCAACCACACCACGGATCGATTTGACGAGGCACGGGCTGCACAAACCGGACTTACCTTCAAGTCCGGCCCGGAGCTTATGCAGATGATCCTCCAATGGGCTGCGTGGTAACAACCATGCAACTATCAACCTCCTTTCCCCTCCCGGATGCCTGGCTTGCCCATCGTGTCTCCTATGGCGAGACAGATGCTATGGGTGTTGTTTATTATGCCAACTATCTTCATTGGTTTGAACAGGCCCGAAGCCTGTATATCCGAGATCTGGGCATGAGTTACCGTTATATAGAAGACAAAGGTATCTTTCTGCCCGTACGTGAAGCCTCTTGCCGGTATTATGCTCCTGCTCGGTTCGATGACCTCATTCAGGTACACGCTGCCATCAACACATGGTCACGGGCCTCCCTGACCTTTATCTATGAGGTCACAGACGCAGACAAGACCCGTGTCCTGACAACAGGTTCGACCCAACATGCTGTTGTGGATGCCCAGGGACGTCCGCAAAGGATTCCTGACTGGCTGCGGCAGCTATGCACCTGAACCAGATTGGTCTGAGGGCAGGGCGTTCTTCATGCTGCCCTCTTGGGCGTTGCTGTTGCTCACAGCCACCAAACGTTTTCCGACCCTAACGACGCTTTAACCTTGCATGGTAGCTTTTAGAAGACGATATGCCCAGAGACTTGCTAACTGAGTGAAGTGCTCCCCGAAATTTATACAGGCTGGCTTGACTGGGTAGGAAATGTTGACGGAAAATCAGGCCTTGCCGCTTTTGAGGGAGATTTGAAGACAGCACATAAATAACGGGGTGCCTATTTTGACAACAAAGCAACTATAACAGAACAGGAAAAACAAAACGGACGGCTTGATATTCCAAACCGTCCGTTTTTGTATCCCCAAAAAAGCTGTGAAAAATTATGAGAGCAGACTAGAATCTGTACACAAGCTGCAGCCCGACTTCACGCGGACTACCATGTACATTGTAAAACCCGAAGTAGTTTTTCGTAACCAGCTCCTCATCAAACAAATTTTCAGCGTAAAGATAAACATCAAGGTTTTCAAATTCATAGCCTATTTTTGCATGTGTAACGCAGTAAGCATCTTTCTTATCTTTATTGGCAGCATCCATATACATATTACCGTATCCAACTATATCGGCACTCGCGTAAAATCCTGTCGTATGCCTATAGATCGCGCCAAAATTATATGTGTATTCAGGTGCGTAAGGATTTTTATTACCTGAATAATCCTTACCAATTATAGTATCATGATAGGAATCAAATGTAATGTCACAATAACCAAAGCCAGCATTGAACTGAATCCCCTTTTCTGGACGGACGGTAAGTTCAAGTTCATAGCCTTTGGCAGACGCCTCGGCGGCATTTTCTGTGGTACTTGTTGTAGGATTTATATGTTTTTCTACCTGCATATCATCAATATCCATATAATACACGCTGGCATTGATCATGGCTCTGCCATCAAGAAAGATCGTTTTTACACCGGTTTCATAAGACCATAATTTTTCGGGATCATAGACATTATTAACATCTTTGCTAAATCCTCCGGAACGAAATCCTTTTGAAGCACTGGCATAGATATTGATTGAAGGCGTGAATTGATACGATACGGCAATTTTGGGAGAAACATCGCTCCAGGATTTGTTACCATGGAATGAACTTAAAAAATCCTTTTTTTCCTCGTTTTGTTTTCCGTACCGCAATCCGCCAATCAGATGCAGGTCAGGAATCAATGCATAATCCAACTGCCCAAAAAGCGCATAGGAATCGCCACGAATTTGTGAAGCCGGTTTTGTTGTTGTTCCAAACATCCACATGGTATTGCTCGTATTATCTTTTTTCCTGTCTGCATAAAAACCCAGCAAACCATGCACACGCTCGCCTTTATATGAGAGCCTTATCTCCTCGGCGATTCTTCTGAATGTGCTGTCCTGAGTACTGGCCATCAAGTCTGCTGGACTAAAATCCCAATCTCCCAAGTCATCTAGCTTCATGCGGGTAGCAGAAGTAACAGAGGTAAGAGAAATATTTTCGTTCAGATCACAGTGGATTTTTAACGCACCAAGGTCATTGGTAATCTCGGATTTTGCGTCCCTGTTGGAACGCACTTCATATTTTCCCATGGGTGGAATGCCCATCATACCATGTATGCCGAGAATCTTTGCCCCCGGAGTAAAACTTGGCCCTCCTTCATTAGAACCCATGTGTGACCAGACCAGAGAAATATCCAGATCATCGGAAGCAAGAAGACGCAGTTGCCCTCGGCCATACCATTTTTGTTGATCATCAGCCCGTTTGTTCAAAAAGGTATTATCTATCTGTCCGTCCCTGCGATCATATTTCCCGGCCAAGGAAAAAAAGAGCTTATCTTTGGCTAATGGCCCGCTTATATTTGCCATGGCAATCGCGTGCTTGTTCTCTCCTCCCTGCACCATGATTTTGCTTCGAAACTCATTGTCAGGGTCTCTGGAAACAACTCTCATGGCACCAACTTCGGCATTACTACCGTACAATGTCCCTTGCGGCCCGCGTAGCACTTCTATACGCTCCACATCCAGTAAATCAGCAGTAAACCCGGCTGGCCCAAGAACAGGTATCTCATCCACATACAGTCCCACAGAGGAACTCATGGTCGGAGCTGACGCATACACCCCGCGAATACTTGGCTGACTGAAAAAAGAAGTCATACCAATGTCAAAAAGCATGAGATTCGGTATAAAATCAGCCGCCTTCCAAAGCCCTTTAATATTTCTGTCTTCCAGATCAAGGCTGCTCAAAACACTCACACTTTCAGGGACTTCCTGAAGGTTTTGTTCCTGTTTTTGAGCAGTAACAGTTATAGTGTCCAGGCTAACACTCTTTTCCTTTTTACTATAAGAGCTGTCTGCCAGAACAATCCCATTTACCCCCAGCAGCACCACACAAACACATACCCCAAGCATTTTTTTGAGTTTCATTTTTCCTCCGTTTCGCTATTTCCGGCAATCGGTAACTCATAGCAACAGTCAATTACATACCAAAAGAACAACAAAATTAGGTTGCTCTTATATGGCGAAAAAACTATTCTCTACCAGAAAAAGGAAAAATGACGGAATTGGAAAAATTAAGAACAAATAGGTTCGATACAAGCTAACAATCTAGAATGACAACATGAATGAGATCCTTGAAAGATACAAAAAAGAAATGGCTGGACATGGAATTTCCGGAGCAAGACATTTTCCGGTTTCCAGATTTTTTAAGGGAATACATCTGAAACTTCCTCCTGAAACTGGCAGGGGCTGGACAGAAGTCCTGAAAATTGAAAGCGGTTTTTGTCTTTCTTTAAGCGATTATGTTCTGAGCAAAAAAACAACCGACAGCTCAAGGTATATTCATGCGCCTTTGCAGTTCAATATATTGCTGGATGGAACCTTCGATTTTCAGTTTGGCTCCACAATCAGCCAGAAAGTCTGCCCTGGAGGTAACTGGGACAATCCTCTGTACCCCAACCCCTTTCCCCAGCCAAATCGCTTCTCCTTACGGTCGTGATCTTTGTATGGCCCCCCTGTTTCAAGGGGGGCCTGCGTGATGCACCCCAATCATTTTTTTCCCGATTTCGCTATTTTTTCTCCCTATTGGAGTAGAAGAACCTCGTTATTATCAGTAAGCTAAACACTCGCTGTACAGGTTACAATGGATACCTTGTATGTATGACAGGACAAGAAACCAGCCTTTTTTGTCCCTTCTTGTCCCCAACCACCAGGAGGAAACTATGAAACAGATACTCTTCACCCTGCTTGTCTCGTTATGTCTGATCAGCCAGGCTCAGGCCCATTCCGTATGGATCAACGCCTTTGAAGCCAATGCCCACCAACCAGGCCATGTGATGGTGTCCCTGGGCTGGGGTCATACCCTGCCTATGGATGATATTTTGAACTCACCCAACGGGGCCATGCAGGTTCAAAACTTTGACCTGATCACCCCGGACATGCGTACAATCAGCCTGCACAAACCATCTTCAGCCATCAGCAAGCCCACCTTCACCTCAAAAGATCTTGACATCTTTTCCGGCGATCTGGCGGTGCAAAAGGTGGCCTTTAAGAAAGATACCAAACCGGGTGTGTACCAGTTTGCTCTTGCTTCCCAGCCCAATTTTTATACCCAGTACATCGACAAAAAAGGCAGACAGCGTATGCAGCGTAAGCCCAAAAACGAAATCAGGGATATTGCCAAGGTGCTCATGGCCGTTAAATTTTCAGCCTTTGCCAAGGCCTACGCAACCGTGGGTACCTGGACTCCTCCCAAGCCCCTGGGCCATGCCCTGGAAATTATTCCCCGTACCGACTTGAGCAATGTCCATGTGGGCGACCTGGTGGAAGTGGACGTGCTTTTTTACGGCAAACCCCTTTCAGCCACTGCCAAAAGCATTGACTATATCACAGCCCATAGTACCGGCTTTGGCCAGAGTGATGGATTTGCCCTGTTCTCCTATCTGATGAACGGCAAGGCCCAGTTTCGGGTACAAAGTGCTGGTGAATGGATGATCAGCGTCAATCATAAAGACGACGTGACCAAAGACGGGCCGCTTAAGGATCTGATGGGCAAGGCTGACCAGGTGTATCATGGGGCGAGCCTGACCTTTTCTGTGAAATAACGACCTGCACGGGAAGGGCAATACAGGCAAGATGTTTGAACATCTGGGCAGATTGGCAGCAACAACGCTTCAATCTGCCCAGATATATCAAGATAAGGAGGAACAAGGGTGAAACAATCCTGTCAATTACCACGACCTCTTGTGTGGAGCGTGCCTCTTGTTGTTGGTATACTGCTCCTTTGCACGGGCCATCTATGCGTTGCCCAGGAAATGTCCGGCAGGGATGTCATGGTCCTGGAACATGAACGACCAGACGGAGATGATCGGAACATGGTCATGACCATGCGCCTTATCAACCGCCGGAATCGGGAACGGGTGCGCACAGTGGAAAGTCTTTCCAAGGATTATGGTAAGGATAAAAAATCCGTGATGATCTTCCGCAAACCAGCAGATGTACGGGGAACCATGTTTCTGTCCTGGGAATATGACGCACCGGACAAGGAAGATGACAAATGGCTCTACATGCCGGCCATGAAAAAGGTGCGGCGCATCAGCGGATCCTCCAGGAACGAATACTTCATGGGAACGGATTACACCTATGATGATATGGGCGACCGCCATGTGGACGAAGATACCCACACCCTTCTGGGCCATGAGCAGATTGATGGGAAGGATTGCTGGAAAGTGGAATCCATCCCGGTTGATCCTGAAGACATGTATACCCGCAAACTCGTTTGGGTGGACACAAACTCCCATGTCACGCTCAAGGGCGAATATTATGACAAGGACGGCTTGGTCAAAATCTACCATGCCCTGGATGTGCGTCAGCAAGACGGCATCTGGGTAACCTTTCGTTCCGAGATGAATAATGTCTCCCGTGAGCATAAAACTATCATGGAAATCAATAAGGCCGTGTTTAACAAAGGTATAGCGGACAAGGTGTTTCGGGTGGCCACTATCCAGCGGGGTCGTCTTTGATAGTCACTTCATTCTGCCGTCTTGGTTTCTGGCTGCTGCTTGTCTCCCTTATAATAGGGGCTGTGCCGACTGCATCCGCAGACAACAAGGATCTGCTGCCTGAATGGATGACCCTTTCCGGCTGGCTGGATACTGTACATTCTCTCAGAACCCGGTCTCCCCACGACACGATCACGTCCCGCGCACGGCTCAGGCTTGAGGCACGTGCAGATTGTGATTGGCTCTATGCGTTCTATTCGTTGGATGCAGAAAAAAACTGGATCATCGACCAAGAGACCGGCGTTGCGACCCATGAGTTGTGGGTAGAGCATGTAGCCGATGCCTGGGACGTACGCATGGGCCGTCAGATCATCATCTGGGGCCAGGCAGATGGAGTGCAGATTACAGACATGATCTCACCGCCGGATCTCACCGAATCCATAACCCGTGACCTGGATGAAATCCGCATGCCTGTGGATGCTGTCCGCCTTCGTGTTTTGGGTGACAGAGTTACCGGCGAGTTGATCCTCATTCCGGTCTTTCGGGCAGCGGTCTATCCCGAAGGCGATAATCCCTGGGCCCTGTCGCAACCCGTTCCGGTCCCAGGCAAGGTCGTTATCCTGCCCCCAGACAAGCCTGATACCTCCCTGGAAAATATGGAAATGGCCCTTAGAATTTCGGGCTATTTTTCCGGCCTGGATGTAGCAGCTTCTGCCTTTTATACCTGGGATGATACACCGACCCTGCATGTTGGCAGGGAGGCAGGCTACAACAATGCCCTGGTCATACGCCCCAAACACCATCGGTTGACCGTCTTTGGACTCACCTTGTCCCGTCCCTGGTCGGATTGTGTGTTTCGAGGAGAAGCAGCCTTGTATCGGAGACACTATCTCGCCGCATCTGTTCCCGAAAACGGCCCTTTGGCCAAGAATCTTGTCAAATGGCTGGCAGGTGTGGATTGGACGCCTGGCGATGACTGGACAATCACCGCCCAGGTGGTGGGTCAGTTCATTGCCCAGTATGAGGCTGATCTTAGAGCGCGGGAAAACAGTTTTCTGGGTACCCTGAATATTTCCAAAAAACTCATGAATCAGCGGTTGACCCTTTCCAATATGCTCTATGTTGATTGCGACAACAGCGGCCTCTTTAATCGGCTCAAAGGGGATTACGAAGTCGCTGACGGATTGCATCTGTCAACAGGGCTGGATATCTTCCAGGGAAATGACGGAACATTTAAGGCCTATACAAATAACTCCCAGGCCTGGATCAAGGCCACCTATCATTTTTGAGGTTTGTTATGCTTGATATACAAAAAATAAACACGCGGTTTCATGCCCTGGGCATACGTATTCTCCGGTTTCGTTGGTTGAATATTGTCCTTTTTTTTCTTCTGTTGCTTGCTGCGGGTTTCGGGCTTACGCAGATCAAGGTAGAAACAGATGTGGAAAGCTGGTTTCTGGAAGATGATGAGCTCTTGCAGGTCAAAGAACGGTTTGAAGACATCTTTGGCAATGACGAATTTTGCGGGGTGCTTATTGAGGCCGACAACGTGTTCTCTCATGAGATTCTGGCAGGTATCCGGGAGCTTGGGCAGGAATTACAGCGCAAGGTACCCTATGCGGACGAAGTGCTTTCTCTCACAGATATTGAATATATCTCCGGCACAACCGAAGGCATTACCATCAGCCCCCTTGTGCCCAACCCCATTCCCACAGACCCCAACGCCCTGGCCGCCATTCGGGATAAGGCCCTTGCCAAAGTGGCCCTGAAGAACCGCCTGGTTTCTGAAGACGGGCGGTATACCTGGCTGATGCTGCGCCTGAAACCTTTACCTGATGACTGGAGCGAACAAGGGATAGACAATCCAGAACTTGCCATTGGCCGTATTGCCCACGAAGTGGCTGGTCAGGAAAAATACCGCTTGCTGCATCCAAAACTCACAGGGCTGCCCGTTATTGCCCATGACAAGATGGCCTTTTTTGGTCAGGAAACCCCCAAGCTTATGGGGATGGCCCTCTGCGTTGCCATGCTGACCCTTGCCTTGTTTCTGCGCAACATCCGAGGGGTGATTTTTCCTTTTATGACCCTTATTGGCGGCATGGTCATGGTCTTTGGCTTGCAGGGATATATGGGAGTATCAATAGACCCTTCCATGATTTTTATCCCTGCTTTTCTGGGCATTGCCATCACAACAAGTTATTCTATTCACCTTTTCAACTTCTCCCGCAGGGAATTTGCTGCCACAGGCCTCCGCAAAAACTCCCTGTTACGTGCCATAGAAGAAACCGGATGGCCGCTGCTGTTCTGTGCCCTTACAACTATGGTAGCCCTGTTTTCTTTCTGGTTGGTTCCCATGCGTCCCATCCGTTGGGTGGGTCTCACTGCTGCCGCCCTTGTAGGGACAACCTATGTGCTGGTCATCATCATGCTCCCAACCCTGCTCAGCTTTGGAAGCAACACAATACCTCGGACACCCTCTGCCAGGAAGGGCACACCGGCTGAGCCCTCCGAGGGGGAAGAAGGACAACCCCAGATGCGAGCAGCCGATACAACTGAAGGACATAAAGGCATTGACAGGTTCATGATCTGGCTTGGCAAACGGGTGTTAAACCGTCCCAAAGTCGTGTTAACCGTGTTTTTTCTCGTCGTTACCCTGTGTCTGACAGGGCTGTTCCGTATGGACGTTTCTTTTGATGTCCGCCGTACCTTTGGGCCGAAAGTGCCCTATGTGAAACGAATTACCTCCATAGCCGAAACGCCGGTGGGTTCCCTGTATTCCTATGGCATTGCCATTGAATTTCCTGAACCTGGCATGGCAAAGGAACCAGCAAACCTCAAACAATTCGATGTCCTCACCGCTGAGGTAGCAGACCTGCCCCTGACCAAAAAGGTATCCTCCCTGCTGGACATTATCAAAGACCTCAACCAAGTGCTCAACAATGGAGATCCAGCGTATTACCGCATTCCTGCAACACGAGAAATGATTGCCCAGCAGTTGCTTCTCTATGAAAACGCCGGGGGAGCCGAGGCCGAACAATGGGTGGATTACGATTACCAGCGGCTGCGACTCATGGTGGAAATGACGGATTACAATTCTGGTGAGGCCATGCGGGAATTAACCTTTATACAAGATCGGGCCAAAGAACTTTTCCCTGATGCCCACATCCTGCTGATAGGTTCCATTTCCCAGTACACAGTGATGCAAAACTATGTCACCTGGGGACAGGTGGCCTCGTTTCTCCTTGCCCTGGGTATCATTACCATTTTGATGAGTCTGGTCTTTGGAAGTCTGCGTCTGGGACTTATCGGCATGATTCCCAATGTGGCTCCAGCCCTTGCCGTGGCAGGGATCATGGGCTTTGCCAACATCCCCCTGGACATGATCACTGTGACCATGATGCCCATGCTCCTGGGGCTTGCTGTGGACGACACCATTCATTTTATCAGCCACAGCCAGCTTGGATTTCAGCTCACCGGCACGTATCAAGGTGCCACCCAACGTACCTTTTTGGTTGTAGGTTCGGCCATGTTTTATACCTCCCTGGTGCTGATACTGAGCTTTTCCGCATTCATGATTTCCTCGGTCAAGGTGTTTGTAAATATGGGTATTCTCATCGGTGCGGGCATCATGGCGGCCCTGGCCACAGATTATTTTGTGACGCCAGTGCTCCTTCAGCAATGCGCTGTCTTTGGTAAGGAAAAAAAGAGTGTACAACGTACCTAGTTTGCCCTATCTTTTTTTCTTTCTTTATTCAGCCCCTTGTTCCACCTATGTCCTTTAACCACACGACCTTTACCGAGCGTCTGGACGAGGCCCACACCTGGCCCTGCACCTATACCTTCAAATTCATTGTCCCCAAAAACAGACATAACGAGGTGCGTTGTCTCTTTGGCCCTGAAGCATCCGTCCGCACCACAGCTTCACGAACGGGCAAGTACCTCTCTCTGACGATTGAAACGGCCATGACCTCTTCTGATGAGGTCATGGCCGTTTACCAGCAGGCAGCAGCCATTCGCGGGATCATCGCCCTCTAGCATCCTCTGTATCCAAGGCTACTTATCATGTTTGCCAAGCTTTTTATCGCCTTTGCCGTGCTTCCGGTTCTTGAAATATATGTGCTCATCCATGTAGGCTCCATGATTGGAGCGTTGAAAACCGTGCTTTTGGTTTTGCTGACCGCCTTTGCCGGAGCGTGGCTGGCCCGTGCCCAGGGCATGTATACCATGCTGCGCATTCGAGAAAATATGAACCGAGGCATCATGCCCACCAGCGAACTTGTGGATGCGGCCATTATTCTGGCGGCAGGGATGGTTCTGCTTACCCCTGGGTTTATCACTGATACCCTGGGCCTACTCCTTCTTTTTCCCCTGACCAGGGACATCTTCAAAGACTGGCTCGTCAAGGCCCTTAAAAACTGGATCAACAACCACCCGCCCACCATTACCTATTACCCCTGACCCTTCTTACTACAACGGGTCTGCCACATGACCTATACCAATCTTTCCCAATGCCTGGACGATTTGGAGCGTCATGGCCAGCTCATCCGTATCCACCGCGAAACCGATCCCTACCTGGAAATGGGGGCCATTCAGCGACGGGTCTTTCAGGCAGGCGGCCCGGCCCTCCTCTTCACCCGCGTCAAGGGAACCCCCTTTCCCATGGCCGGCAATATCTTTGGTACCCTGGAACGCATACGGTTTATCTTCCGCACAACCCTGCCCAGGGTCAGACGGCTCCTTGCAGCCAAGGCCGATCCTTCGGCCCTTATGAAACGGCCTTGGGAGCTTCCCTCGCTGGCACAGGCCGGCTACCATGCCCTGCCCAAAAAGGTAACAAGCGGACCCATCCTGGCCCACACAACCACCCTTTCCCAGCTTCCTGGTCTTGTTTCCTGGCCCTTGGACGGGGGGCCGTATATCACCCTGCCCCAGGTGTATACCGAGTCGCTTAGCAAACCTGGTATGCAGGCCTCCAATATGGGGATGTACCGGATTCAACTTGCTGGCAACGCATTTTTGCCCAACAGGGAAGTGGGTCTGCATTATCAGATCTGCCGCGGCATCGGGCTCCATCATGCCGAGGCCCTTGCAAAGGGCCAGGCCCTTCGGGTCAACATCTTTATAGGCGGCCCACCGGCCATGACCCTGGCCGCCATCATGCCTCTGCCCCACGACCTGCCGGAACTCTTTTTTGCCGGCGTTCTTGGCGGCCACCGCATCCCTATGATTACTCGACCAGGGCATCTCCCCATACCGGCCGAGGCCGACTTCTGCATCCAGGGTTTTGTGGATCCCCATGCCCAAAAACCCGAAGGCCCTTTTGGCGATCATCTGGGCTACTACAGCCTGACCCATGATTTTCCGGTGCTCAGGGTCACATCCGTTCTCCACCGTCCCAAGGCTGTCTGGCCCTTTACCACGGTGGGCCGTCCTCCCCAGGAAGACACCATCTTTGGCACCTTTATCCACGAACTCACCAGGAATCTCGTGCCCACGGTGTTTTCGGGCATCCATGAAGTCCATGCCGTGGACGCAGCAGGTGTCCACCCCCTGCTCCTTGCTGTGGGCAGCGAACGCTATGTTCCCTATGCCGAACTTCGTAAACCCCGCGAGTTAGTGACCAGCGGCCTGTCCCTTTTGGGATCGACCCAGACCTCCCTGGCCAAATACCTGATTGTCGCAGCCAGAGAAGACAACCCATCTTTGTCCTGTCAGGATGTTCCAGATTTTTTCCATCACATCCTGGAACGGCTTGATCCCACCAGAGACCTGCACTTTATCACACAAACAACGATAGACACCCTGGACTATTCAGGAACAGGTCTGAATCAAGGTTCCAAGGTGCTGTGGACAGTGACAGGGCCGAAGATCAACCGCCTTGCAACAGAGATTCCACCTGACCTTCCCCTGCCTCAGGAATATAGCCATCCTACCGTCCTGGCCCCTGGTATACTGGTCGTTCAAGCTCCTAAACACCATCTTCCCAGGGGCACTGCCGACCCTGCCATGACCCCTCTGTGCCAGGCCCTTGCAACCTGTTCCGGCCTGAAAGGATTTCCCCTGCTGGTTCTGGTGGATGACGCAGGGTTCACGGCCAAAGATTGGCACACGTTTTTGTGGGTCACCTTCACCCGCTCGGATCCGGCAACCGATATCTACGGTGTAGACAGCTTCACCCAATGCAAGCATTGGGGGTGCACAGGGCCCGTTATCATTGATGCCCGCAGCAAGGCCTTTCACGCCCCGCCCCTTGAACCCGATCCAGTCGTTGAAAAGCGAGTGGATGAACTGGGCGCAGTCGGCGGGCCGCTGCACGGGATCATTTAGCAGGCTGTGAGAAAAAGCCTTGGTAGAGTAGAAGGGATGTATCCACGGAACACACAGAATACACGGAAGAATGAAGAATATTTCCGTGATGTTCCGTGTATCTTCGGGGATGATCAAGGCCTTTCCATGAGCCTCCTTGCAGATCGGTTTTTGGAGCATACGATATCGGCAACCTCTCTTGACTTGGCCTTTCCCTGCCTTATAAACAATTCTCTTGCATCAACTGTATACGAATAACCTTTTTCTTATTTATTTGGAGGCTCATCATGGCAGATTTTCGTACCGCAACCACCAGAACCGCTCCAAGAACCGAGGTTTTGAACGCCTTTATGCGCGGGGTCTACCAATGGATGGCCGGGGGTCTGACCCTGACCGCTGTCACCGCCTATGTTGTGGCATCCAGTCCGGCCCTGGTCCAGGCCATCTTTGGCAATCCTCTTCTCTTCTGGGGGCTGATCATTGCCGAGTTTGGCCTGGTCATGGGTATCAGCGCGGGTATCAGTAAACTCTCTGCCTCCACGGCCAGCGGCCTTTTTCTCCTGTACAGCGGCCTGAACGGGGTTACCCTGTCGGCCATTCTTCTTGCCTATACGGGCAGTTCTGTTGTGGGCACCTTTGTTATCTGTGCTGGCATGTTTGGAGCCATGAGCGTGTACGGTATGGTCACCAACAAGGATCTGACCTCTGTGGGTAGTTTCATGTTCATGGGCCTTATCGGTATCATTCTGGCTTCTGTCGTGAATATTTTCCTCCGCAGCCAGGCCCTGGACTTTGCCATCAGCGGCATTGGTGTACTGGTCTTTGTGGGACTGACCGCCTACGACACGCAAAAACTCAAAATCATGGGCCAGTCCGCACCCCTGGAAGATGGAACAGCTATCCGCCGAGGAACTATCCTGGGTGCCCTGACCCTGTACCTGGACTTTATCAATCTCTTTCTCATGCTCCTGCGATTTTTTGGCCAAGCACGCGACTAATCCTGTAACCAATCATAACAACGCACAAGGGGCAGGCTTCGTGATGAAGCCTGCCCCTTGTGCGTTGTTATTGGGACACATGGCGATGGCGATTGAACGGGGTGCCTATTCGATTTGGCCTTGCTGCTGCATTTCATCAATAACACGTTGTAGTTGCTGAGCCTGTTGAGAAAGTCCCGCAACGGCCTGGGCCGCTTTCCGCATGGCCTGTGAGGTCTCGTTGGAGATGGTATTTACCTCAGTAACAGAACGGTTAATCCCCTCACTGGTAGCGGACTGTTCTTCACTGGCCGTGGCAATAGCCCGGGCTTGATCCGCATTTTCATCCACCAGCTTGACAATTTCCACCAGAGCACCAGAGGCCCCCTGAGCCTTCACAGAAAGTTCTTCGATAATCTCTCCTGTTTTCTCCACCTGCTGAGTACTTTTCAAGGCGCTGTCCTGAATTTGGCTGATGGCCCTGGAGACATCGGCTGTGGAGGACATGGTCTTCTCGGCCAACTTGCGGACTTCGTCAGCAACAACAGCAAAACCGCGTCCAGCTTCTCCGGCACGAGCAGCCTCAATGGCAGCGTTTAAGGCAAGCAGATTGGTCTGGTCCGCAATGTCTGAAATCACCCCCATAATCTGAGAAATGGAACCAGCATATTCATCCAATTCTGCCATAGCAGCTTTCAGGGTTTGAGCCTGATTCTGTAATGCACCAGTGCTTAAACCGGCCTCCTCGACAGCAGCGGCTCCCACCTGGGCCTTCTGCCTCGCATTGCTGGACAATTCAGAAGCAAGGCTCGCATTGTGGGCAACTTCCAGCACAGCCCCGTTCATTTCTTCCATAGCCGCAGCGGTCTCAGCAACAAGGGTTGTCTGCTGCTCTGCACCTTGGCTGGATTGCTCAATCTGGACAGAAAGCTGTTCCGAGGCACTGGAAACAATAGAAACAATGTCCTCCAATTGTTTTGCTAACCGTAGGATGCCTTCCTGTTTAGCCCGCTCCATTTTCTGAGCTTCTTTCACTTGTTTCATGGCCTCTTGGGTCCGCTGGGATTCTTCCTTGGCCTCCTGGGTTTTTGCCTCAGTTTCTTGTATTTTTTCACGGATGTTGTCTGCCATAACGTTCAGAGACTGGGACAAATCGCCAAGCTCATCTTTGCTTGTAATATCTACATATTGATCCAGATGACCTTGGGCCACCTGAGCGGCAAAAAAAGCCGCTTGGTTTATCCCTCGGCATATGGCACGAGCGAAAAAGATTCCAAATGTAATCAACAACACCGATATTGCAAAACTTCCTAAAAACACAAAGAGCATGACATTTTTTTGTGTAGATACAATATGTTTACGGTCATGACCAACAAAAAACATGCCAGCCACTTCTTCTTGTGCATTAATAATAGGCCAATATATTGTATCATACATCTGACCAAGAATTTTATTACGTTGGCAAAATAGTTTTGAATTTTTTAAAACTCGCTTAACAACTTCCATATTGCTAATAGTTGTTCCGACAGCACGCTTATTGTTGCGTATAATAGTTGTGGCGACCCGCGTTTTTCCTTCAAAAATTGTGGCCAACACATGAAAACGACGTTTGAGATCGTCTACAAAATCGTTACCCAGGTTCCTGCCCACCGAGATAACACCGACCACCTGCCCGTGGGAAAGGATAGGATACCCGCCTTGCAGGACAAAATGCTTGGGGGAAGTATGCAGTTCGATACCCAGAGAGGCCTCGCCACGCAAAGCCTTTTGAACGTTTATCTGATGGCGAACCCTATCCCCACTCCTTCCAGAATGCCCTCTGGCTACGACAACACCGTTCTTGTCACTGATAGTAAGCAAATCTACGCCAGTTTTTTGGAAGACATGTTTGCAATATCTCTGAAGAAACGATGTGTCATTACCCTCTAAAGCTCTCTGTACACTAAGATTCTCAGATATAAGAAAACCCACATTGGATAAATCTTGTCCCCAGACATGTATCTGCGTATCCACAGATTCCTTTACCTCACGGAGTCTTGTTTGACTCTGTTCATTTAATACTTTTATTATGTAATAATTAGATACAATAAAAGATGTAAAACTTGCAAGAACAATAGAAACCATGACAAAAATAACAAATTTTACAAAAATAGGCATTCGCATTATATGTCCTTGAATAAAAAATTGTTTTTATGTAATTTAATTAAGAATTTTTACGTGGTCATAAAATAGTAAAAAAAATGTGCATCCGAACTACATTCTGCCAGATATAAAATTTACTACTATATGCAAGATATATTATACTAACCTGCTTTAAACCTGCAGCAGTATTTATATCCATTTTGCATGAAACCAGACATCAGAAATGGACTTTGTCTAGAGAGATCAGACAAGAAAGAGAAATGCTGGGATTTTACATTGAAAAAGATAACTCTTGAGTGTGTGAAGCCAGCAATAACCAAGAATTTTCTTAGGCGGACAAACGTTACACTTACTGGAAGATGATGTGCCTTTGCATGAAAAATTAGTCTATGGTACTCCCCCCTTGCTTTCACGTCAACAAGGAATGTCATTACTGAGTTCAACGTCTAACCTTAACGTATCATCCCTGAAACATTTTTTATCTTTGGCTGTTAAGAAATTGTTCCTCTTGTTACAATACGCATGAAATGTTCCAGGCCAAGCGGGGTTGGGGAGTATCAGCATTTACATGTATGTTGTCGTATCAGAAAAGCATGGAGCAAAGGTCATGCTGAAGGCGACAATGCCACACAACAACCAAAGTAAGGTCACCCACATTGAGAAACCTTATTATAAACGGTATCCAGCCGCGTTATCATCAGGATATGCCACGTATTCCAGACATAATCCCCTGGCTGGTGCTGTGGCCGGGGCCAGGGTTCGATTCCTGGCCGCAAGAATATCCGGGGTCTGTTCCGGTTGTAACTTACCCCGTCCAACAGCATAGAGCAGGCCGACCATATTTCTGACCATTTGTTTCAGAAACCCTGTGGCCGAAAACATCCATATCTGTTCGTGGTTATGGTTCCCTGGTGAGCGTTGGATGCGGGTCACCGTACGTACCGACGAGGTGACATCGGTGCCCATATTCTGAAAGCTCGCAAAATCGTGTTCGCCAACAAGGTGGGCTGCCGCCGCATCCATGGCCTGAACATCCAGGGGGCCAGTCGCCCAGACATAGCGTCTTCGCTGGGGCAGGACATAGGAGGGGTTTGTCCACATGGTGTAGGAATAGGTTTTGGACTGGCAGGAATACCTGGCGTGGAAGTCCTGGGTTACCGTCTTGACGTCGATAACCCGAATGGATGGCGGGAGCAGGGCGTTTAAGGCCTTGTGCCAGGGAATATGGGTGCGGTTTGACGGAATATCCACATGGGCCACCTGACCCAGGGCATGGACCCCTGCATCGGTTCTTCCTGAAGCAATAACGCGCGCGGGTTGCCCACAGAGCACCTCAAGATGCTTTTCCAGACATTCCTGGATGGTAGGCTGGCCTTGCTGGATTTGCCATCCGCAAAAATCAGTACCCTCATAGGCAAGGGTCATGCGTAGTCTGGGCACGGTCTCCTATTCCTCTTCCCTGATCGCCTTGAGGGTCTTAGCGTATGCCGTAAACACGTCCTCCCTGGCCAATTGTCCCATAATGTTTGTATGGTCATCATGATCCACTACTGGAATCTGACCATAGCCTGAGTCCACAAATCGCATGAGGGCCGTGTACAGGTCGTCATCTGGAGAGAGGGTAACAGGTTTGCCTGCCACATCTTTGGCCACCAGAAGATCAGACAAGGAATCTTCAAACATGACCTTGCGCAGATTCTGAACAGGAAGAATACCGGTTATATGATCCTGGGTATTGCGAACAGGAAAATAAAATTCATTCGTATTGGCAATGATGTCGGTAATGGCGCAAAAGGAGGTTCCTTCCTCCAAGGTCGTCACCAGGCCTGGTTTATAAAAATCCCTGACCTGCAAGTCTTCAAGAAGATTGATGGTGGTGTCCTGAATATGGGCTGGTGACTCAAATTTATTATCCACCTGATTCTCGTACAGGGAAAAATTCCTTCCCAGGACAATACAGATGGCAGAACCGAGCATCAGCGGGGCAAGCAGGCCATATCCCTTGGTGAGTTCACACACCATGATCAGGGGGCCAATGGGCGCATTGGCAACACCGGCAAAAAAGGAGGCCATGCCCACAAGCACATAGGCCCCAGGCTGGGTGACAATGGCTGGCACATAGGCGTGGGCCGTGAATCCCACCACCCCGCCGGTCAGACCGCCTGCAAATAGGGCCGGTGCAAACATACCGCCACTGATGCCTGATCCCAGAACAATGGAGGTGGCAATGGCCTTGCCCACAATAATTGCCAGCATGGTGCCCACGGTCAGCTTGCCGAGAATGGCCAGTTCCAGCCATCCATACCCCCCACACAAAAGCTGGGGAAAGGCCCATCCCATAAGCCCCATGATCAGACCGGCAAGTCCCATTGTCCATACAAATCCAATGCGGTCAGTCAAAGGCCAGAAGATCTTATATTTAATGGTGGTAAAGGTCTTAAGCCAAAACCAGCCTGATGCGGCACAGGCAATGGCCAGCAAGGCATAAAAGGGTAATTCCCTGGCATCGGTAAAGGAAAAATGAGGAATGCCAAAAATGGGTTCCGTACCAAAGACCAGGGTGAACAGGGAATAGGAAACCACCGAAGAGATAACAGCAGGCAGGATGGCCTCAGCCTCAAAGTCTTCGCGGTAGATGACCTCAACAGCCGTCAAGGCCCCGCCCAGGGGTGCCCTGAATATAGCCCCCAATCCTCCTGCGGCTCCTGCCAGCAGGAGAATCCTGCGTTCTTTGGCTGAAAGACTGAATTTCTGGGCAATCCAGGATCCACACCCGGCCCCAAGCAGAGAGATGGGGCCTTCTCGTCCGGCACTCCCGCCGGTTGCAATGTTTAAGACAGCGATACCTGCCTTAAGCAACGGGAGCAGGGGACGCATGAGACCGGATTGCTGATGGAAATTTTTGATCATGGCATCGGTGCCGTCGGTACCGCTGTACCGTGTATCTGGCAGATATTTCCAAGTCAGCCATCCTGAGAGCAATCCCACAAGCGTTGTCAGTATGGGGATAAGCCAGGGACGAAAGGTCATTACCCCTGTGGCGTGGAAGATCTCTTCTCCTGCCGGAGCCGGCATGGTGAGCCCTGCTGCCTTGTGAAGCAGGAGAAATTTGATGCCCTCAATAGAGAAAAAAAAGATGATCGCGCCAATGCCAGAGACAATACCCACAAGCACCCCCAGGATGAGCCATCGCGCATTGGTGATGGAGGTATAGATCCTGGCAGCTTCCTTCCAGATGGTTGTCAATGGTTTGAACAGCACAGAAAAAGCCATAGCGGGTTGGTTTGAGGGTGAGATTATGCAGGACGGGCTTGCGGTGAGGCCAGAATGGTTTGGGCAATTTCCTTGTCATTCCCTATCTGAGCCTTGAGTTCGTCCAGACCGGAACATTTTTTCTCCGATCTGAGACGTTGGACAAAATGGACACAAATATTCTGATGGTACAAATCGCCCTCAAAATCCATGATATGCACCTCTACAGAGAGCACCTTGTTACCAAATGTGGGGTTGAATCCAATATTGGCAACGGCTGGCAAGAGGGTATCCTGAACCTCAGCCCACACAGCATAGACACCGGTCTTGGGAAACAGTTCATCCGTGAGCTGTATATTGGCTGTGGGAAACCCAAGCATGGGGCCTCCTCGTTTCATCCCATGAATGACGTGACCGGCCACACGGTAAAACCGGCCCAAAAGGGGACGAGCCTCCCAGACCTGACCCGCCTCGACACGATCCCTGATACGGGTTGAGCTGACAATAACACCGTCCACCAGGACAGGATCAAGCTGCTCAACCTCAAACCCTACGTCATGGCCTAATCGGCTCAGTAGCTGATAATTCCCTGCCCTGCCCTTACCAAAGGCATAATCGTATCCAATAATAAGCTTACGGGTTTGCAGGGTTTGCACCAAATATTTCGATACAAAATGTTCAGGACTCAGGGCGGCCAGCTCGTGGTCGAATGTCAGACATAGGGTCATGTCGAGCCCTATGTCTTCCAGCAATTCTAATTTTTGATCGAGAAGGGTGATAAGCGGCGGGGTTGATGTGCCGGTGAAGAACCGCAGGGGATGAGGTTCAAAGGTTATGGCTACGCTTGTAAACCCCTGGGTGTTGGCCTGGGCAACGGTTTTCTCAAGGAGGGTGCGATGGCCGAGGTGAACTCCGTCAAAGTTTCCAATGGTCACACAGGAGCCGTCAATCGCGTCGGCCAGCTCTTCAGGCTTGTGGGATATAATCATAGTTGGATAAGCTCCTCCTCAAAAAAGAAGCACAGGATTTATCCCAAAAAAGTCCAGGGTTCAAGGGAGGCACACCGTCCCAAATCCGTCAGTAAAAAAAGAAAAAAACCTCGCTGTGCTTGTTATTACAACCAGACAGAATAGTTTTCGATCCAAAAATTATCATAAACAAAGGAAAAAATATGGCACAGGGAAAAATGACTGGTACCAATGTATTGGGACGTGGAGGAGTCTGTGCGGCCCTGAGAATGTTCCGGTCGAGTTGCAACTAAGGCTCCCTCACGAGAAAAACAGCCCGTCAGCCGTTAAAATCAACGTGCATTTTGAGAGCCCCAAGTACTGTAGTATATCTGGAAGAGGGATTTGGAAGAACCCGAAAAACCAGAAAGGTTTGCATGCAAAATGGCTTATTACTGTCACAAGGAGATTCCTCTGGAGGAGAGTGTACAAAAATGCTTGACAGCAAAATATATATAAATTTCGCTCATACACTTTTGGGAACATGTGGCTCACCGACTGGTTGACCAGCAACAGAAAAGGGGCAGTCAGACTTTTCGTCTAACCACCCCTTTTCCTTGAAAAAAATTTGGTGGAGCTGATCAGGATCGAACTGACTACCTCTTGAATGCCATTCAAGCGCTCTCCCAGGTGAGCTACAGCCCCAAACGAGAACCTGCTTTCTATAGAAATCACGGCCTTTGTCAACTATAAATTTGCATTGGGATCAAAATTCCATCATTTGATGACCAGCCACGTATAACGTAGCCCCCGCAGCATAACCCAAGCATCTTGACACAGAGTGCATAGAACATGTGAAGGCCACTTCCTGTATCTCTGCAAACAGCAAGTCAAACATCTGTTCTCTGGCCCCAGGGACAAAGAAAAAAAGGTTGTCATCATGTTTGAAAGTAGCTAGCAAAAAATCTATACCCTAAATTTCAGGTAGCCCAAACATTGAGGAGGTCTGAGTATGTTCCAGAATAAAGACACAGGTTTTACCCTGGTCGAATTGTTGATCGTCGTGGCTATTATCGGCATCCTGGCTACAGTGGCTATTCCTCAGTTTACCCAGTATAAAGCAAAAGCTGCAATAAGTGCAGCCGAAGCGGCCTTAAAAACATGTGCAACTGAGCTTGCAGCTGAATATGCAGATCAAGGGAACACAACTAAGCTTTGTACTGTTGGAGAGGGAAGCACAACATTGACCTTACATGATGATGGAACATTTACAATGACTGCAGTCTCAAATGTTCTGATAAAAAATGTTCCTATTGATTGTAGTGTTAATGGAAGCAACTTTACGTGTGAAAAACACTCATAAAGACATCCACGAAGAAAAGATGGCCTTTACCGATTTCGTGTTAAGGCCATCTTTTGTTTATTAGGGTTCTCGTGTACAAAACAACTTGGTAGGTTCATTGAAAATTTTTCTAAAGATTCTACTCTTTCTTTTCGCCCTCACCCTTTCCGTTGACACCTATCTTCAGGTCTTCAAGCACACCAGCCTGTGTACAACACATTCCTGTCAGGTCGTAGGTGACTATGTCCGTCTTGGTGAGCTTTTCCTGATCAAGGCAGGGGCGATATGCTGTTGGGTTCTCTGGCTGCTGACCTTTTTTGCCTGCCGCTATGACAAGGCATGGCTCTGGGGGTTAGTCACCCTTATACTCATGGGGGCCCTGGCCTTTGACGGCGGACTTTTGGGGTTTCAATTTGTGGGCCTGCAAGAGCATTGCCTCTTATGTATAGGAGTGGGCACGGCCCTACTTATCCTGCTTGCGGTTTTTGCCTGGACACGCCGCTCCTGGCTTATTCTCTTGCTCGGTCTTGCGGTATGGTGTGGGGGATTTGCAGCCAACTCCATCCTTGATCTCTCCAAGGAGAAGCTTCCTCCTTTGTCTGAGACCGCGTTTTTGACCTGGCCAGATGCCGGAAAAGGCCCCAATAGGAGGACGGCTCCTCAATACCACCTGTTTTTTAGTCTTCATTGCGGACATTGCAGCAAGGTCATTGCCCACCTGGCCGTGAACACACCCAATCAGGCCTTGTGGACGTTTCACTGTCTGGATACCCCGGACAACGATCTCATGCGCCTGGCCCATATTCTTGCTGCCGACATGACCGCAAAAAACCCCTTTTTGAGCATATTGCGCTGGGAAAGTGAGGAGCAGGTTCCAGAAATTCCCCTTCCCCCTACCCTGCGCCAGGAGGTGGACAAGGCCAGAACCTATTGTACCCTCAGTGGCTTACGGGGTGTGCCCAGGCTCCTTGTAGACGAACGCCCTGGGGTTCGCCTCACGCTTTCCGGGGAGTCCAGCATTGTCAACTATCTCCGAAGTCAGGGGGTCATTAAGCGCATGGTGCGTTTTGAAACCCGTTCCCAAAACAATGATCCCCTTCCGCAAGAGGCATCGGAAGAACAGTGATGTACGGTGGCAGCATGGGTTTGCCCAGGGGTCTTCAGGCTCCTGCCATGAGCCGATCTCCCCTTCCTTGCTTCTTTTTTATCCCATGAAATCCCAGATCCATCGTCCCAGGTTGATACCAATAAGCAGTCCGCCCTCCCAGCGTCCTACCTTCCAACCCGACCGCATAACGATTAAAACCACCAAGACCATTGTCACCAGGGCGTAGAGACTCGGTAAAGCTGTGGGTGAAATTTCCAGTGGGCGAAGGATGCAGGTCATTCCCAACACACCGGCAAAATTGAAAAAATCGCTGCCCAGGAGATTACCCAAAAGCATGTCGTTTTTACCCTTGAGAGATGCTGCCAGACAGGTGATAAGTTCCGGCAGTGAGGTACCTGCTGCAACAAGGGTGACGCCAATGACCCACTTGCTCACTCCCATAAACTCAGCCAGAAAGGTAGCGGATTCCACCATAAAATGGCCGCCCAGGGCAATGCAGACAAAGCCCAGTCCCAGCAAGGGATAATCCTTCCAGGTTGCAGCACGCTGTTCCGGCAGGTCGAGTCCGTCTGGATCAGGCTGTCCCCTGATGATCAGAAAAACGATGTAGCCGACAAGCAGGAAGAGCAGAACCATTCCTTCCAGCCGTCCCATGCTGAGATTCAGGGAAAAGATCGTTACGAGAATGGTCATACCCCACAGAAGCAAGCCGTCTCGATAGAGGAGGGTAGGGTGGGTTGTAATGGGTTGAATCAGGGCCATAAGGCCCAGAATGAGACCCAGGTTAAAGATGTTGGATCCCACAATATTGGAGAGGGAAATGTCGCCAAGCCCCTTCCAGGCAGCCGTGGCCGACACCAGAAACTCCGGTGCCGAGGTGCCTAATGCCACCACAGTCAAACCAATGACCAGTTCGGAAATATCGTATTGACGGGCAATCGCCGCAGCACTGTCCACGATCCAATTGGCCCCTTTCCAAAGAAGCAGGGCACTGATAACCAGCAGGGTGATGTTGAAAATTATTGACGTATCCACGATTGCTTTAAGTCCTCGGCCTGGGTCCAGGTTGGCGGGCTCCATCCAAGATCTTCCCCTCTGTCGGGCATGACAGAGAGCACCTCTTTGCCGGTGCGATGGCGGACTGTGACATCAACACGGCGCAAAGATTGTCTGGCCTTGGGTGAGAAAGAGGCCACCAGCGCAGCGGCCTGTCTGACCTGCTCCCCATTCCAGGCCCTGGCGGTCAAAGGCCGACCAATACCTATGGGGCCAGGAAAACTGACCAATTGGAAGAGAAAATCCCCTTCCGTATGAAGTTGCTCCAGTCGTTTGTTATCGTGCCTGTCGCGGCCTATGGTCAGCCACTTGTCATGGTTCCAATATTGCCTGCCCACATTGGCCAAATAAAAATCCCCTGCCCCAGGTTCGTGGTGATGCACAAGCAGCGGGGCATATCTCACGGCTGCCTCGGCATCAGCCAGTCTGCACCCTCCGGCAGGGGTGGGTATATCCGTAATACCCATCTCCCTGGCCATGTTCAGCTGGGCCTTACGGCCCCTTCCCCAGAATCCCTTTAATTGGGAACGATCCACAAGTCCCTGCTGCTCCATAGGCGTTGGTCGGAGACGCAGGGCACTGAGCGGGGCAAGCACCAAATCCCTGACATCCGCGTCCCTATCAACAATATGAATGGCATCCTTGCGCTGAGACATGGGCCGTTGGCCAAGCACGGTTCCAGAGATAATAAACTGTGCCCCATAGTGGGCCAGCCATGCTTTGACATGTCGAAACATGAGAATCTTGCAGTCAATACAGGGGTTGAGAACCTTGCCAACCCCGTGTCCAGGGCCATGACAAAGCATCTTCACCACCTCCTCACCCAGGTCATGGGTCACAATGGGGAGTCCATAGGCGGCCTCCCAATGCTTGACCGCCTTTGGTTCGCCAAAGAAGGGTGAGACAAAATGGATGCCAAGGACTGTGATCCCTTGTTGCTGGATGAGTTTTGCGGCCAAGACGCTGTCGAGTCCACCTGAAAACAGGGACAATGCCTGATAGGTTGTTTGCTGTTGCATGGGGCGGCTCTATCCAAGTCTTGGGGTAGAGGCAATCCTGATTCCCTGCCTTTTCTGGGAAAAAGGCAGGAAGACGGGGTAGATGAACATAAGACGATACAAAAAAGGTTGCTTTTCCAACAAGTTAAAATCTCTTCTTCCCCCTGCACTTGCCCTGTGGACATGATTTTGCTACAGAGAAATATTTCGTTTCCCAGAATCCCGCAAGGGATACACCAGGCATGATCATCCTGAACAGCTAAGGAATATCTTCCTGTGCCCAGTTGGAGTGATACGTCTTTGTCCTCTGCTCCGGCATGCTCCGCCTGGATACCTTCCACAGAACATGGAGAAACCAATGGCTCGCAAGACACCAAATATTCCTCCTGAGCAGATGAAAAAAGAGGCTCTGGATACAGCTATCACAACAATTGAACGCAAGTTTGGCCAGGGGTCTGTCATGCGCCTGGCCGATGCCGCCCATCAGGTCATCCCTGCCATTCCCAGCGGCTCTATTGGCCTGGATCTGGCCTTGGGGATTGGCGGGATTCCCCGTGGCAGGGTGGTTGAGATCTATGGGCCTGAATCTTCGGGCAAGACCACGCAGGCCCTGCATCTGATTGCCGAGGCCCAGAAGCAGGGAGGAACCGCAGCCTTTATTGATGCCGAACATGCGCTGGATGTGAGTTATGCCAAGCGGTTGGGAGTGAACACGGACGAATTAGTGGTCTCTCAGCCGGATTATGGAGAGCAGGCCCTGGAAATCGCTGACTTGCTTGTCCGTTCCGGTGGTGTGGACGTGGTGGTTGTGGATTCGGTGGCCGCCCTCATCCCCCAGGCAGAACTTGAAGGGAGCATGGGAGAAACTCAGGTAGGGGGCCAGGCCCGTCTGATGTCCCATGCCATGCGTAAATTGACCGGCACGATCCATCGCTCCATGACCTCCATTATATTTATCAATCAGATTCGTATGAAGATCGGCATGATGGGGTATGGCAGCCCAGAAACGACAACGGGTGGCAACGCCCTGAAATTCTATTCCTCTGTCCGCCTGGACATCCGTAAAATCCAGACCCTCAAGGACAAGGATGAGGTGTATGGCAACCGTGTTCGGGTCAAGGTGGTGAAAAACAAGGTGGCTCCACCCTTTAGAGAGGCCCAATACGATATTCTCTATGGTCAGGGTATCTCCCGTGAAGGCGAGATCCTGGATCTGGGGGTGGAGTACAAGGTGGTTGACAAGAGCGGCTCCTGGTATGCCTTTGGGTCGGAACGATTAGGACAGGGCAAAGAAAATGTACGGGCCTTTTTGCAGGAACATACAGATATTCGCCAGCAGATGGAGGAGGCATTGCTTGTCAAACTGGGGGTCAAGAAGTTGCAGGCCGCTCAGGAAGAAGCCGTGCAGGAAGGCGGAGAAGACGAATAGCATATGTTCAAGGTAACCCAAACGCCTACCATCTAATACCTAAAACCTACCACCTAAAACCTAAAACCCCCCACAACCCTAACCCGTTTCCCTCAAGGAGAAGCCGTCTTGATAACCGCAGCAGAAATCCGCGAAGCTTTCCTCACCTATTTTGCCAATAAGGGTCATTCCCGCCAGCTCAGTTCATCGCTCATCCCCAGAGATGATCCTTCATTGCTGTTTACCAATGCCGGTATGGTGCAGTTTAAGAAGATCTTTCAGGGCCAGGAACGACGGGATTACTCGCGGGCCACGACCTCTCAGAAATGCCTGCGGGTTGGCGGCAAACATAACGATCTGGAAAATGTGGGGCGCACGGCCCGTCATCACACCTTTTTTGAGATGCTGGGAAATTTTTCCTTTGGCGATTACTTCAAGGAAGAGGCCATTGCCTATGCCTGGGAATTCGTCACGGAAGAATTGGGGCTTCCCAAGGACAAACTCTATGCCACCGTGTACAAGGACGATGACGAGGCCTTTGCATTGTGGAAAAAAGTGGCCCACCTTCCTGAATCACGCATCTATCGGCTGGGAGAAAAGGATAATTTTTGGTCTATGGGTGATACAGGGCCCTGCGGCCCGTGTTCAGAACTGCATATCGACCAGGGCGACCACATGGCCTGTGGGCCGGATTGCGGCATAGGCAAGTGCGATTGTGACCGATTCCTTGAGATCTGGAATCTCGTGTTCATGCAGTTTAATCGGGATGAAACCGGCACCATGACTCCCCTGCCTAAGCCAAGCATTGATACTGGTATGGGGCTTGAGCGTATTACTGCCGTGTGCCAGGGCGTGTATTCCAATTTTGATACGGATTTGTTCCAGCCCCTTATTACGGCTATGGCCCAGCTAGCAGGCGTGACCTACGGAGACGCTCACGATACAGACACTGCCCTGCGGGTCATTGCTGATCACAGCCGTGCAGCAGCCTTTTTGATCGCTGACGGTATCCTGCCATCCAATGAGGGGCGGGGGTATGTGTTGCGCCGTCTCATCCGCCGAGCCTTTCGTTTTGGTCGGCTCATGGGCATGGAAAAGCCCTTTTTGTACCAACAGGCCAGAACCGTGGTGCAGGAAATGGGGGCCGCCTTTCCTGAACTTCGAGAGAACCAGAATTTCATGGCCTCGGTGATCAAAAAAGAAGAAGAGGGGTTTAGCCGAACCCTGGACAAGGGTCTGACCCTTTTGGAGCAGGAAATGGATCGGGTTCGGGAAACAGGCGGCCAGATGCTTTCCGGCGACATAGCGTTTAAGCTTTATGACACCTATGGATTTCCCCTGGATATTATCAATGATGTTGTTGAAAAACAGGGGATGTCTGTGGATGAAACAGGTTTCAATACCTTGATGGCCGAGCAAAAGCGTGCCTCAAAGGAAGCCTGGGCTGGTTCTGGCGAAAAAGATGTTGCCGCACGTTTTGCCAGCCTCCTGGAAACAGGGATGCAGACCCGTTTTGTGGGATACGACTGCCTGTGTGCGGACAGCCGGATCGTTACCCTGCTTGATCACCAAGGCCAGAAGGTGGAGACCCTGACCCAGGATGCCACCGGATATATCCTCACGGCCCAGACCCCGTTTTATGGTGAATCCGGCGGTCAGATCGGTGACACCGGCACCATGACAACCCCGACGGGCAAGGGGCAGGTGATGAACACCCTCAAACCCTCACCCCATCTTGTTGTACATGAAGTGCAGGTCACTCAGGGGGAGATGTCCCTGGATCAGGAGGCCAGACTCGTTGTAGAGGAAGGTACGCGTATGGCTACGGCCCGTCATCACACCTGCACCCATCTTCTTCAGGCAGCCTTGCAAAAGGTGCTGGGCAGACATGTCAAGCAGTCCGGTTCGTTGGTGACCCACAACAGGCTGCGGTTTGACTTCACCCATATCGCTCCTATGACCCCCCAGGAGATCGCCAAGGTGGAGGAAGAGGTGAATGCCGCTATCCTGGCCAACGTGGATCTGACCACCCAGGTTATGTCTCTGGAAGAGGCCAGGGCCAAAGAGGCAATGGCCTTATTTGGCGAGAAATACGAAGACCAGGTTCGCGTGGTGGAGGTGCCTGGCGTGTCTGTGGAGCTTTGCGGGGGAACGCATCTTCGTTCCACAGGACAGGCCGGGAGCTTTTGCATCCTTTCGGAATCAGGCATTGCTTCAGGAGTACGGCGTATTGAGGCCCTTGCCGGTTGGGATGCCCTGCGGCATTGGCAGCAGCTTCGGACAGAACACGAGCAGGTGGCCAGGGAACTCAAAAGCCAGGCAGGGGAATTGCTGACCAAAGTCCAATCCCTCAAGGCCCAAATCAAGGAAGGGGAACGTGCCAATAAAATCCTCCAGGACAAGCTCCTTGCGGCCCAGGGTAAGGATCTGGTGCAGGGGGTGGAAGACATTGGCGGAATCAAGGTGCTGACCCTCAAGACGGGAGCCCAGGATGTCAATGCCCTGCGAACCCTGATGGATGATCTGCGATCCCGGTTGCCCCAGGGGGTGATCGCCCTGACCGCCCAGGTGGAGGCCAAGGTCATCTTGTTGGTTTTTGTGAGCAAGGAATGGCATCACCGCTTCACAGCTCCCCAATTGATCAAGCCTGTTGCCGCAGAGATCGGAGGCGGGGGCGGCGGCCGTCCTGAACTGGCCCAGGCTGGCGGCAACAATGCCGAGGGTATTGAGACGGCCTTTGCGCGGCTCAAAGAACTTGTGAAGGGATAAGTGCCCCACAGGTCTGCCTGTATCTGGGAGGGCCACAAGGGCAGCTAGACGCTGGCAGAAAACCCCGACCATGCAGGCCGTGCCTGGTAGGCAGCCTGAAGATGATAGGCTTGGAGAGCCTGATGGGGGTTCAAGGAGGAGGACTGGTGGGAGGAAGAGGACGGGCAGGACAAGGCCGAATTCTGTGGGAACGACCGAACCAGGGCCAGTGAAAGTTCTTGGGCAAAGCTGGTGGTCGGCCTGGAAGCCCTCTGGGAAAGGGGTCTGTCCTGGGAAGGTATCTTCTGGGTAGAATAGGTGATGCCCAAGGCACCCAGACGCACAGAAACCAAGGCTTCCAGGGCCTTTACAGGCTGAGGAACCAAGGAGGAAAAATGCAAGGCTTGTTGCTGATAGACAGAAGGAATGCGCATCTGGCCACCGTATACGGTTGAAGGCAGTTGGTACAACAACGGTCTTCCTGATACGATGGTGACGCTCTTTTGACAAGCCCACACAGCAAATGGCTCTACATGCAATGAAGATACCGTTTTTCTAAAGGCGTGGTTTTTTCGTTATCCAGCTACATTGGTACAACCGCAGGAGGGTATATGCCAAACAAGATTGTTGCCAAGAAGCAGCTCATTCCCGGCAGGGTGAGCGAAATGGTTGTTGATGCCCCAGATATTGCCGTCAAGGCCCGGCCCGGCAATTTTGTGGTGCTTCGACTCACGGTCGAGGGGGAACGCATTCCCCTGACCATTGCGGACACCGATCCAGAGGGGGGTACCATTACCATTGTGTACATGGTACTTGGCAAAAGTTCGGCAATCCTGGAGACCCTGAACCAGGGCGATGAAATCCTGGATCTCTGCGGGCCTCTGGGCAAGCCAACACATCTGGAAAAAGTGGGCACCGTTATATGCGTGGGAGGTGGTACTGGTATCGCGGCCATGCACCACATTGCCAAGGGGCATCACAAGGTTGGCAACAAGGTGGTGTCTATCATCGGTGCCAGGAGCAAGGATCTTTTGCTTTTTGAGAAGGAACTCACCTCCTTTTGTGACGAAGTGCTCGTGGCCACGGACGACGGAAGCTATGGGCATAAGGGATTTGTCACCGAGGTCTTACAAGGCTGTCTTGAAAAGATACCAAACGTGGGAGAAGTGGTTGGTGTCGGGCCGGTACCCATGATGCGTGCCGTTGCCGAGACCACGAAACCCTTTAAGGTCAGAACCATTGTCAGCCTCAACCCTATTATGATTGACGGCATAGGGATGTGCGGGGCATGTCGGGTAACTGTCGGGGACAAGGCCCGTTTTGCCTGCGTGGATGGCCCGGAATTTGACGCGCATGAAGTGGATTTCAACGAATTGATGCTGCGTTTGGGTTCCTTTCGTCAACAGGAGCAAGACTCCTACAACATCCATTGTGAGTGCCATGGCTAAAAAAAGCAAACTTCGAGAACGTGTTGACATGCCCATGCAGGATCCCGCAGTTCGATGTACCAATTTTGAGGAAGTGGCCCTGGGCTATTCCCTTGATCAGGCCATGCTGGAGGCCTCACGCTGCCTGCAATGCAAAAAACCCAAATGCCAGCTTGGCTGTCCAGTGGAGGTTGATTGTAAGGGCTTTATTCAGGCCGTTGCCCAGGGAGATATTCAGGGGGCTTACGGAATCATCAAGGAAACCAATAGCCTGCCTGCAGTCTGTGGACGTGTCTGTCCCCAGGAGCACCAATGTGAGGGGCATTGCATCCTCAACCCCAAGGGTAAACCCATTGCCATTGGGCGACTGGAACGCTTTGTGGCAGACTCCTATTATGCCTCCAGTGCCTGTGAGGCGCTTACTGGAAGTAATGAATGCGTGATGATCCAGGAGGATCTTAAAGTGGCGGCCATTGGTTCCGGCCCAAGCAGTCTGACCGTTGCAGGCTATCTGGCGGCCAGGGGAATCAAGGTAACGGTGTTCGAGGCCCTGCACGATCTGGGCGGGGTCCTCACCTATGGTATCCCGGAATTCAGACTGCCCAAGTCCATTGTCCGTACAGAAGTGGAATTTCTCAAAATGCAGGGAGTGGAGTTTCGCACCAACCAGGTCGGCGGCATGACCGTGACCATTGATGATCTCTTTGCCCAGGGCTACAAGGCGGTCTTTATTGGGGTAGGTGCTGGACTGCCTAAGTTTTTGAACATCCCTGGCGAATCCCTGGTGGGTGTGTACTCGGCCAATGAGTTTCTGACACGGGTTAATCTCATGCAGGGGTTCCGGTTTCCCGACTACGATACACCGGTTCCGCTGGGAAAACATGTTGCTGTATTTGGCGGGGGGAACGTGGCTATGGATGCGGCCCGAACAGCCCTCAGACTTGGTGCGGAAAAGGTGAGCATTGTGTACCGCCGTACCAAAAATGAGATGCCCGCACGTCATGAAGAGCTGGAACACGCGCTGGAAGAGGGCGTCTGTCTGGAATGTCTGGCTCAACCCCTGGCCCTTGAAGGCGATGACAAGGGTAACCTGACCGGTGTTCACTTGCAGCGGATGGCGTTAGGAGAACCCGATGCAAGCGGTCGATGTAGACCGTGCTGTATCGAAGGAGAAACCTATGTCCTTCCCGCAGATCTCGCTATCCTGGCCCTGGGCACAGGGCCGAATCCGGTGTTACTGAACGCCACGCCGGAACTCAAACAAAACAAATGGGGCTATATCGAAAGCGATGACCAGACTGGAGAAACCAGTATCCCCATGGTTTTTGCCGGTGGTGATATTGTAACGGGTGCTGCCACCGTGGTTATGGCTATGGGAGCAGGCCGCAAGGCCGCCAAGGTCATTGCCCAGCGATTGCTTGGAGAAGAGTAATATATGGGGCATGTTGTAGGAATAAAGTTCCGTGATCAGGGCCAGGTGATCTATCATGACGCTCGGCCGTATGTGGTCACCACAGGCGATCTTGTCCTGGTCAAGACCGAGGAAGGGCTTCGACTAGGGCATGTTGTGGATCAACGCTCCACGCCGCCAGGTGGTCAGGCAAAAGATACGCTTCATCCTGTCTTTCGCCTGGCCACCTCAGAAGACCGCAGGGAACATGAGGAAAATATAAGGTTGGCCCGCAAGGCCTTTGACCATTGCCGCGACTGCATCGCCTCCCACGGGTTGGAGATGAAGCTGGTGGATGTGGAAGTCTATTTTGATCGGAGCAAGATGATCTTTTATTTCACAGCACCTGGTCGCATTGATTTCCGGGAATTGGTCAAAGACCTTGTTCGGGCCTACCGTACCCGCATTGAGCTGCGCCAGATCGGGGTACGTCATGAGACCCAGATGCTGGGAGCTGTGGGCAATTGCGGACGGGTGTGCTGTTGCAGACAGTTTCTGCGTTCGTTTGAGCCTGTAACCATCAAAATGGCCAAGGATCAGAACCTGTTTTTGAATCCCGCCAAAATATCAGGTGTCTGTGGCAGGCTCCTTTGCTGTCTTGCGTATGAAAAGGATACCTATACGGATTTCCAAAAGCGTGTCCCTAAAATGGGCAAGAAATTTACCACCTCGCTTGGCTCGGTAAAGACCTTGCGGAGCAATATGTTTCGGGATTCTGTCATTGTGCTCACCGAAGACCGTCAGGAACGTGAAGTTTCTTTAGACGAATGGCATGAGATTCTTTCCAGTAAACCCCAGGGACGTCCAACCAGCCCGCCGGGCAAACCATTGTATGAGGCCAGAAGACCGGTCAGCAAGGACAAAGGTGGTCAGGACGACACGTCTCCTTCTGGGAGCAAGTCATCAAAATCCAGAGAATGGACAAATAAGCCGCAAAGGAAATCTCACAAAGCACCACGAGCCAACGGCTCTTCAGACGAGGGAATACAACCAAGACGTCCCGGGCATCAGCCTTCCAGACACCAGGACAAGGAAGGCCATGCAGAGAGCTTCAGAAAAGGGTCGGGCAAGAAACGCAAGCCCTCACGCAAGCGGAGCCCCCGAAAAAAACCTTCTCAAAAAAAGTCAGGGTCATCGTCATAAAACAATGCTGGAATGATCTGACAACAAGCCTTGAACCATCCACGATAAGGAGAATTGGCCTTGCATTCGTTTTTTCTTTCAACGCCCATCTATTATGTGAATGCCAAGCCCCATCTGGGACATGGCTATACAACCATTGTGGCCGATGCCCAGAGCCGGTTCCACCGTCTGGCCGGAGAAAAGACCTTTTTTCTCACAGGTACGGACGAGCACGGGGACAAGATTGTCCAGGCCGCAGAGAAAAACGGCCAGTCTCCCCAGGCATATACCGATCATATCAGCGGCCTGTTTCGAGCCTTGTGGCCGAAGCTGAATATTTCCCATGACTATTTTGTCCGCACCACAGCCCCCAACCACAAAAAAATCGTCCAGGAGGTGCTTCAAAAGGTCTATGATAACGGGGACATCTATTTTCACGAATACGGGGGCCATTATTGCTACGGATGTGAACGGTTTTACACGGACAAAGAGTTAGTGGACGGCAAGTGCCCGGATCATCAGACCGAGCCGACCTATATTAAGGAAAAGAATTATTTTTTCCGCATGAGCAAATATTTTGACGCCTTAAAAAAGCATATTACAACCCATCCTGAGTTTATCCAGCCGGAACGGTATCGCAACGAGGTTCTGGCCATGCTGGAAGAGGATCTGGGTGACCTCTGCATCTCTCGTCCCAAATCCCGTCTGACCTGGGGTATTGACCTGCCCTTTGACAAAAATTTTGTTACCTATGTCTGGTTTGATGCCTTGCTCAATTATATTTCCTCCCTGGAGTATCCCCGGGGAGAAAACTTTACCACCTTCTGGCCCGCTGCCCATCATCTTGTGGCCAAGGATATCCTCAAGCCCCATGCCATCTTCTGGCCGACCATGCTCATGTCCGCAGGTATCCCTCTGTACCAGGGACTTCGGGTGCATGGATACTGGACAGTGAATGAGACCAAGATGTCCAAGAGCATTGGCAATGTGGTGGAGCCTCTGGCCATGGCAGACACCTATGGCCTGGATGCGTTTCGGTATTTTCTCCTGCGGGAGATGCGGTTTGGTTCGGACGCCTCCTTTTCTGAAGAGGCACTCGTTGGCCGTCTCAATGCTGATCTGGCCAATGATCTTGGCAATTTGTTTAGCCGAGTGCTGACCATGACCACCAAGTATTGCGGCGGAATAGTTCCCCCATGCGAGGTATGGACAGAGGACGACAAGGCTATCATAGAACTTGGCACCAATGCTCTGGAAAATTTTCAGGAGCTTTTTCCCCGCTTCAAGGTTTCCCGCGCCCTGGACGCCTTATGGGAGCTGATCCGTGGTCTCAACAAATACGTGGACACGCAGGCTCCCTGGGCCTTGTACAAAAAGGGAGAAACTCAGCGGCTGGGAACGGTCCTCTATGTGCTGCTGGAAGGGATGCGTAAGGTGGCGATCCATCTATGGCCGGTCATGCCGGATGCCTGCGAAACCATGCTTGCCCAGCTTGGACAGACCCTGGATCTTCAGGTTGTGGATCTGGCCGGAGAAACCAGTCATTGGAATGGCCTGACCTCTGGAACAAAGGTGGCCGCCGCATCCAATCTTTTTCCCCGTCAGGAATGGCCTGCGGCTGACCAGCAGGCTGTCCCTGGCAAACCAGCCACCCCACCCAGGGCCGAGGAGGCCACCATTGAGTTTGGAGATTTTCAAAAGATTGATCTGCGTGTGGGCCGTGTGATCAAGGCCGAACCCGTGCCCAAGACGGACAAGTTGCTGTGTATGCGCATTGACCTGGGTGAAGACACCCCCAGGCAAATAGTCGGCGGTCTGGCCGAGTACTGGAAGCCTGAAGATCTGGTGGGCAGAGAGGTTGTGGTGGTGGCTAATCTCAAGCCCCGCAAACTCAGAGGAGTTACTTCCCAAGGCATGGTGCTGGCCGTCAGGACAGAACAAGACCTGGCCTTACTCGGCCCTGGTCAGGATGTGCCTGCGGGAAGTAAGGTCTCATAATGTGATAGGACAAACCACAAAACACACGAGGAGCACCATGCCAACCTCTTCTTCCACTCAGCGACTGGATAAAGTTCTTATTGTTGAAGACAGCAGGATGTTTTCTTCTCTTCTTGCAAATACAATTCAAAATGAATTTTATATAACGCCAAGTGTTTTTTCTTCTATGGAGGAAACAAAGGAACACCTGGAAAACGTACCATCAGGAATGTATTTTGCCGCACTTCTTGATTTAACTCTCCCAGATGCTCCTAACGGGGAGATTGTGGACTATATTACCAGTAAAGGCATCCCTGCCATTGTTTTTACCGGAAATATGTCAGATGATACAAGAGAATTGGTCTGGTCAAAACGTATTGCCAATTATGTGCTCAAGGAAAATATGTCCAGTATTGAGCAGATTGTTGAAATACTAAAGCGTTTACGAAAAAATATTGGAATCAAAGTTCTTGTGGCAGAGGATTCATCTTCCAGTCGTAAACTTTTTAAATCATATCTTGAATCATGGAATTTCACTGTTATTGAAGCAAAGGATGGCAAAGAGGCACTTGATATTATCAATAAAGATGGCCACGATATCAGCATGTTGCTGACAGATAATTATATGCCAGAAATGGACGGTATTGCCTTGACAAAAGAAGTACGTCGTACCTTTTCCAAGTCACGACTTCCGATTATTGGAATGTCTGGAGAAGATGGTTCCGCTGGCACAGCCTTCTTTTTGAAATCAGGAGCCAATGATTATCTTCATAAGCCATTTTTGATTGAAGAATTATATTGTCGGGTTATGCATACTATAGAAACATCAGAGTATATTGCAACCATACGGGATATGGCAGAAAAAGACTTTTTAACAAATATATATAACCGTAGATCATTTTTTAATTACGCAAAGAAATTATTTTCAAGCATGAAGCGGGGGAATATTAAACTCACTATTGCAATGATTGATATTGACCATTTTAAAAAATGCAATGATACATATGGCCATGATGCAGGCGACAGGGTTATAGTATCTGTTGCAAAAGAACTTTCAAATTCTTTCAGAAATGAAGATGTTGTTGCTCGAATAGGGGGAGAAGAGTTTTGTGTTTGTTGTGTTAACATGGAAACAAAGAGTGCTAAAAAGATATTTGATTCCTTGCGCAAGCGCATTGAGGAAACACCTATCATTTATAAAGACAAAACAATACGTATTTCTATAAGCATTGGTGTTTGCCAAACAGCTCAGGAAAACGTACATAAAATGATAGTATATGCAGATAAAATGCTTTATAAAGCAAAAGAAAATGGACGGAATCAGGTTCAGATAGGTTAGCAAGATTGTTACCTTGTTCATATCACGGGATAAATGCACACAGCCAGCCTCATACCCCCTTCCCCTTCATATCCTGTAAGGCTAACACCTTGTCGTTTTCTATGGGACCACCCCCAGGAAAAGGATGGTCTCCCGTATAGAGTCCCTGCAATGGGGAGGAAAGATGCCATCCCTGGACATATTTTTTCGTGAATCTGGCCTCAAACGACTCGTGGAATTGCCAGAGGAATTCCGCAAGGCCATCTTGGGCAATCCTGACCTGGCCCAGGATGAAAAAATGGTGCTGGCCATCCTCCTGTATCTGGATTCGCGGAAGCAACTTATGACCTTCAAACGTGTCCTGCCCAGGATGACATGTCTGCCCATGTCCGAGTGCCAGACCTGTCTCAAATCCCTTGCCCGTCAAGGCCTCATAACCTATACACCCACCATGCTCTGTTTGCGCGTCAGACCCCTTTCCTACACCTCCTCCCCCAACCCATGAGTCCTTCATGGCATAGCAAGATAGTGAAAAAAGCTGCATAAGGCCTGACAAGATAGAAAGCCGCATGAGTATATAACATACCATACAACAACCCTTAAAATACATGTTATATGATAGAGGGTATATCGCAAAAAAACATCCAAGATCACATGCCATGAAAAAAAGTAGCGATTTGGGGCATGTCAATTTTTTTCAAACAGCTAAGAAAATCCTGTTAGCAACAAATAGATTTGTCCTGTTTTAAAACATATAAACTGTCCGGTTTTTCCCTTGCCTCGTTTGTTTTTTTGAGTCCTCTCCTGCCCTTGAA